>OGSU01000093.1_pt1 | contig 73760 bp, 62 predicted proteins | sample 1573911 | NCBI WGS metagenome assembly OGSU01 (sample SAMN03295839, study PRJEB24534) | human gut metagenome | isolation source: fecal sample 7 from infant 5 | host: Homo sapiens | place: USA: Pittsburgh, PA | collected 2014-07 | reverse complement strand
TAAAAGGACTGAGTCCGATACAATATCGAAAACAATCCTTTAAATAACAGTCTAACTTTTTGGGGTCAGATCAAATTTAACCGTACTTTTTTATTTCACATTATAAGCGTTCATAAAGCACGTTTTCTAACAATCCCCTTTCCTCTTCGCTTAATGCAATTCCGTTTTCATTTGTCAGAATGAAGAAGTCTTCGGCTTTTTCTCCCACAGTCATAATTTTTGCATTACAAATATTGAGTTTTAATTCGGTAAAAATTTGACTGATTTGAGCCAATAAACCGGGTTTATCTAAAGCCACCACTTCTAATTCGGTATGCTCTTTTTTAGTTTCTTTCAAAAAACGTACATCTGTTTTTACGGTGAAATGTTGTAACTGTCGATTATTTGCAAAAGACATTGACGGCAATTTTTCGCCTAATAAAACAGAAGTTAATACCGTCTCTAATTCTCGGCGTCGTTCTGAACGAACTAATTCACCATTTAATTCTGTGATGATAAAGCTGTCGAATACGTAGCCATCATCGGATGTTAAAATTTGCGCATCATGAATACTGAATTTTTTCGCACCAATAGTTGAAACCACTTTATTAAACAAATTAGCTTGATCTGGGCAATAAACGAAAATTTCTGTCCCACCAGAAGAAAATCGGTTACTGATTTTAACCAGTACTTCACCATCAAATTCAGTTAATAACTCGGTATGCCACGCAATTTGTTTTGGGCTATTTCGTAAAAAATAATCATTTGGACAACCTTGCCAGAGTGCTAAAATTTTTTCTTCCGATAATTCTGGTTTATCTTCGGATAAAATTGCCAACGCCAATTGACGATTTCCAAGGATTTTTTCTTCATTATCTAATAATAAATCTATCCCTTGGCGGAATTGTTGCGCCGTATAATCGTATAAAGAGGCAAAAAGAGAACGCTTCCAGCTATTCCATAATGTACCATTTGTCGCACAAATATCCGCAACGGTCAGGCAAGTAAGATAATCTAAACGAACACGATTTTGCACATTTTCTGCAAAGTTCATGACGACTTCCGGATCATGAATATCTCGACGCTGTGCGATAATTGACATGAGCAGATGTTCTTTCACCAACCAGATCATTGTTTCAATTTCTCGACGATCAAAACCATGCAAACGAGCAAAGTCAGCGATGTCTTCAGCCCCTAACTCCGCATGATCACCCCCTCGCCCTTTCGCTATATCATGGAAAAGTGCGGCAACATAAAGCAAAATGCGGTCAGGTATTTGAGTAAATATTTGATGGCAAATGGGATGGGATTCTGCTTCGTCTTCAGCTAAGAAACTTTCCAATTTCAACATCACTCGCAAGGTATGCTCATCCACCGTGTAAATATGGAAGAGATCAAATTGCATCAAGCCTTCAATCCCCTGCCATTGTGGCAAATAAGCCGTTAACACACCATATTGGTGCATTGGGAGGAATGCTAGCTGAATCGCTTTTGGTTGATTAAATAACCGAATAAACTTCTCCCTTGCTTCAGGAATATCACATAATTTCTGTGTCAAACTTTCCAACGCAATCTGTAATTGACGTAATGTTGAAGAATGAATTTCGGCTTGTTCATGCTGCGTAAGATAGAAAAAAAGATCCAAAATACGATCCGGCGAACGTAAAAACACGTCTTCCTTACGTAAACACAAACTTTGATTCACTAATTCAAAATTCTCATCCAAAGGATGAATAGAGAGCTCGCCATCTGTTGATAAAAAATGCTCTTTATAATGCTTAATCAGGATATCGGTCAGACAAGAAATCGTGCGTAAAGCTTGGAAAAAACGTTTCATCATTTTTTCAACACCACGGTTTCCCTCGCCTTCAAAACCAAGCATCTCGCTCACTTTAATTTGACGATCAAACAGCAGTCGGTTGTCATAACGTTTTAAAATCAAGTGTAAAGCGAACCGCACCTTGAATAAAAATTCTTGGCTTTCTAATAATTGTTGGTGTTCTGATGGGTAAATAAAGCCGCTTTCCAAAATGCCATTAAGGGTCATTTCTCCGGTATGACGTAATGCGATCCAATATAAAAGGTGAAGATCCCGCAAACCACCGGGACTGTATTTTAAATCGGGTTCTAAATTGTAACTGGTGTTGTGATAACGCTGATAACGTTCAATTTGCTCTTGAACTTTAGCATCAAAGAATGGTTTTACCGCCCAAAAATCTGGCTTTTTCAATATTTCACCTAACGCATTGAAAAGCGATGCATCTCCCGATAAATAACGAGACTCAAGCAAATTGGTTGCAATGGTAATGTCTTGTTTACCTTCCTTTTCACATTCTTCTAAAGAACGAACACTATGCCCTACGTCGAATCCACAATCCCACAAGAGCTGCACAAACTGAGCAATTTTTTCTTCCGTTTCAACGCCTCTTTCTTCTTTTGAAAGAATAAGAACATCCAAATCAGATAAAGGAAACATTTCTTGTCTGCCATAACCGCCTACCGCAATTAAGGTAAGATAAGCTTTATCTAATTCAAATTGCTGCCAAAGCTGTTTTAACAAATCATCACAAAATTGTGTACGGTTAGCAATCAGCTCAAAAACAGAATAATCAGAAAAATGCTGACGTTCCAATTCCTTCAAATTTTCACGCTGGATTTTGACCGCACTTGGCGTGAGTGGAGAATCGAAATGATAAGGAAAAAGCATAAGTATTCCACAAACAAAACAATTATAAAAAAAAGCCCACTATCGTAGGCTTTTAGCTGAATTTAAAGGTTATTCATTATACGTTGAATTCGGCCTTCCGCAATTTCTTCATCGCGGATTGTCATGACTTCACAACCGGTTTCGGTCACGACAATTTGGTGTTCATATTGCGCTGAATGGCTACGGTCTTTGGTTTTTACTGTCCAACCATCGCCCATAACGCGCACTTCTTTTTTACCCGCATTGATCATTGGCTCAATGGTGAATACCATGCCAGGTTTTAAAACTACACCACCATCATCAGCATAATAGTGTAATACTTGAGGTTCGCAGTGGAATTCAGTTCCTACGCCGTGGCCACAGTACTCACGTACCACGCTAAAGCCTTGGCTTTCAGTATATTTTTGTACCGCTTTACCAATTTCATTTAAACGAATACCAGGCTTAACCGTACGTAATCCCACATAAAGCGCTTCTTGTGCGGCTTCAACCAATTTTTGGCTACGAATATTGGTTTTACCCACGACATACATCTTAGAGTTGTCTCCGAAATAACCGTCTTTAATCACGGTCACATCAATATTGACAATATCGCCCTGTTTTAATTTTTTATCGTCGCTTGGAATACCATGGCAAACCACCTCATTTATAGAAATACAGGTTGCTTTCGGGAAACCATGATAATTTAAGCAAGCAGGAATCACTTTTTGTACATTCACCATGTAATCATGACAAATGCGATCCAATTCACCTGTGGTAACCCCTTCTTTTACATAAGGTTCGATCATAACCAAAACATCAGACGCTAATTTACACGCTTCACGTAACTTAACAAGTTCTTCTTCAGTTCTTAATGGAATGCCCATTATTTCTCCTTATTTAATTCTGATTTATTCGCATATAATAGCACTAATTCCGTGAAAAATCTTGAATGAATTAACAGGTTATTAGATAATACAAGGATTATTTTTAGGAAAGTGGGGATAGAGATATGTCAGATTTAGATATGGCCGTACCGCTAACTTTTACTGATGCGGCAGCTAATAAAGTAAAAAGTTTAATTAGCGAAGAAGAAAACAATGAACTAAAATTACGCGTTTATATTACTGGTGGCGGTTGCAGCGGTTTCCAATACGGTTTCACCTTTGACGATAAAGTCAATGAAGGTGACCTAACCATTGAAAAAGCCGGTGTGCAATTAGTGATTGACCCAATGAGTTTACAATACTTAATTGGTGGCACCGTGGATTACACTGAAGGCTTGGAAGGTTCTCGTTTTGTGGTGAACAATCCAAATGCAACCAGCACCTGTGGCTGTGGTTCGTCATTCAGCATCTAATATGGATTTTCAATTTACCCATTATCTAGGCAATGTGCACGCCAAATGTTCAATGGAACACATTGCGCTAGCCAATTGGTTTAATTCAGAAGTGCGGTCAAATCCTCAAGCGTTTTTGACCGCACTTTCTGCCTGTGAGCAGATTAAAAATAATGATGAAGTCACGTTAGTTGGTTCAGAATACACGCTTTTTATCAATACCGATGAAGTGATGATTCGCGCCAATAACCTTGCGATTGAAACAGATGAAATTTTAGAAGACGACTTCCATTATTATGATGAAGAAAGTATCGCGTTCTGCGGTACAACAGACTTCATCCACTTTCTTAATGCCTATTTTGCATTTATTGCTTAACCTCATTCTCTGAAGCTAACTATTATGTCGGAAACGGAAAACACCTCACCTGAACAACAAGAAACACAAGTGCCAGATAAGCGCCGTTCTTGTAAAATCTTTTTAGCTAAAGCAGCCTTTACTTTAGGGACGCTTGCCGTATTTTATGGTGGCTATTTAGACTGGCAAATTCGCTCCAAAATGGATGGCCAAATTTGGCGTTTACCGGCAGAAGTGTATAGTCGTTTAGAAAGCGTAAAACTTTCTGATAACCTTTCTTTTGACGAAGTGATTCAAATCTTACTCGATAACGAATACCGTCAAACCACAATGATTGCAGCACCGGGTGATTTTAAACTCGAAGAGGATACCATCGTGTTACTTCGTCGTGCGTTCCCTTATCCTGACAAACCAGAGCCACAACGTGTATTACGTTTACGTTTTACAGATAATAAACTTTCTCGTATTGAAGACTTAGTCAACGTAAAAGTGGTTGATGAATTCCGTCTTGCACCTAAATTAATTGCGATGTTGGAATCAGATAATGAAGATCGTTTAGCGATTCCGTTACAGCAATACCCTCGTTTACTCATCGATGCCTTATTACTCACAGAGGATCGCCGTTTTTATGAGCATAATGGGATTAATCCTGTGGGTATTGTGCGAGCAATGATTGCTAATATTAAAGCAGGTCAAACGGTTCAAGGCGGCAGTACGCTCACACAGCAATTAGTTAAAAACCTATTTTTATCCAGCGAACGTTCTCTGACACGTAAAGCCAATGAAGCTTTAATGTCATTGGTGTTAGATTGGCGATATGATAAAAACCGCATCTTAGAAACCTATCTGAACGAGATTTACCTTGGTCAAAATGGAGATATCCAAATTCACGGTTTTGCATTGGCGAGCCAATTCTATTTTGGTCGTTCTATCCGTGAAATTAGCCTAGACCAAATTGCCCTTTTAGTTGGCATGGTTAAAGGGCCCTCCCTTTATAATCCATGGCGAAATCCACAATATGCACTCGATCGCCGAAATGTGGTGTTAAAACTGATGCTTGATCATCAAATGATTGGAGATGAGTTATATGAGATGTTGAGTAAACGCCCATTAGGTGTGCAAGCAAAAGGACAAATTTCACGTAAATACCCTGCTTTCATCCAAACATTACAAGCAGATCTTCGCCGTCAATTAGGGGAAAATAAAACCTCTGCACTACTTGGTGCACGTATTTTCTCTACCATGGATTTAAAACAACAGGCACAAGCTGAAAATGCTGTGGTGAATACGGTTAATCAATTACAAATACAAACTAAAAATCCACATTTAGAAGGCGCAATGATTGTCGCGGATTATCACTTTGGTGAAATACGTGCGGTTGTCGGTGGATTACAAACAGAATATGCCGGATTTAACCGAGCCTTAATGTCAAAACGTCAAATTGGTTCTTTGGTAAAACCATCCATTTATTTGACCGCACTGATGAATCCGGAACAATTTCGTTTAAATACACCAATTCAAAACCAACCAATCACGATTTATGTTAAAGGTAGCCAACCTTGGCAACCTCGTAACTACGATCGCAAATACAGCGGTTCGGTGATGTTGATGGATGCCCTTGCTCGCTCGCTGAATATTCCAACAGTAAATATTGGGATGAAAGTCGGTTTAAGCAAAGTGATCGATACGCAAAAAGCCATGGGCTGGGATAATGTAGCCATTCCAAAAGTGCCTGCAACCTTGCTCGGCTCTTACAGTATTTCACCTTATGATGTGACCAAACTCTATCAAACCATTGCAAATCAAGGTGGCAAAATTGAGTTAAGTACCATTCAAAGCATTGCTGATCGTCAAGGAAATATTATTTACGAACACAATACGGTACCGGATCAAGTGGTGCCGAGAGAAGCCGCTTATCAAACCTTGTATGCGATGCAACAAACCGTAGAACGTGGTACTGCGCGTAGCTTACAAAATGATTATGCAGATCTTCGTCTTGCGGGTAAAACAGGCACCACCAATGATGCTCGTGATACGTGGTTTGTGGGTATTGATGGTAAAAATGTTAGCACCATTTGGTTAGGTCGTGATGATAACGGTGAAACCAAATTAACGGGTGCTTCAGGTGCACTACAAATTTATAAAGATTATTTAAACCGTGTGGTTATTGAAAAACTGAAACTCGGTCAACCTTCTACCATTAAATGGGTTGGCATCAATGCTTACGGCAGTTGGAGTTGTGGTAGCAGTCGAACGATCCCTGTGTGGATAAATAAAGATCAAAACTTCTGTGCTTCTGCGCCAACGACGAGTACGGCAACAGCTACAGCGGCGCAGACTACGCAATCGCCACAACCTGAGCAACCAGAATCCGCAAAACAAGAAAGTGTATGGGATGTGTTAGATAATAAAGCGCCTGTTGAAGAAGCAGCACCCGCTCAATAAACTCGCTTATTTTTGACCGCACTTTTATATCTCCATAAAGCGCCTAACAAAGGCGCTTTATTCTTTTAAGCATACAATCACCCTCTAGACATTTCCAACTCTTGTGAATTTTTTGATCTCCATCACAAAAATTAAAATTATTTATTGTCATTTCACTGATATCAAAGGATAATTATAAATAGGAGTTAATTTGATTTTAGGTAATGAGGTAAATAGACGATGCTATTCCGTTCTATTCGATTTTTCTTTTTAATTTTTTCACTCGCCTTCTCTTCTTCACTCTTTGCGCAAGACAACTACCAACAGTGGGTTAATGATATTACGTCTCGCTTAGATAAAACGTCTCAACTTATCCAACAAGGCAATACAGATGACGCCCGTACTGAAGTGCAAATGGCTTATTTTGAAGTCTTTGAAAATCTAGAAGGTCCAATTCGTATCAATTTCTCAGCACAAAAAAGCTACCAAATGGAAGCGACTTTTGGCGAGATCCGTAAAATGATCAGTGAAGGCAGTTCACAACAAGAGATTCAGGCTAAAATCGATCAGCTCAAAAAAGAATTACAAGAAGTGTTGCCATCATTGATTGAAGGTCATCAGCTCAATGCCGATGGTCAACATGGTGTTTATGATAATCAAGAGATCGCCCCTTATTGGCAACAAAGTTTTAAAACTATTGATGATTTGCTCGCTCAAGGGCTTGAAGCGTATCAAAATGGTGATCTCGATAACGCAAAAAAATTGTTCCAGCAAGCGCAGTACGATGGCTATAAAAATTCAGAAATGGAAATGTCCATTCGCCAAAATCGCTCTGCAGAAACTTCAGCAGCGATTAATCAACAGTTTTACAACATCATTCGTTTAAGTGAACAAGCCGATCAAATCACAGAAATTGGCTATCAAAGTACGCAATTGTTACAAGATATTGAAGAAAACTTGCCTAACCTGCCAACGACACGTGAAGAACAAAATGTTCAATCCAATGCAGCACAGCAAGCAACAGATAATCAACAAGAGCAAGATTGGAATAAAATTAAACAAGAGATCAACCAACGTATTCAACAAGCTATTATGCTCTATCAACAAGGTGAAAGCAAAAAAGCAATTCTTTCCGTACAAGACACCTATTTCGACGTGTTTGAAAGTACAGGAATGGAAAACAAAGTGGGCTCCCGTGATAGTAACTTTAAAGCGGAACTTGAAGGCTACTTTACTCGTCTTGTCAGTTTAATGAAAGCTGATCAAGGCGATAAATTACAAGCGCAAGCAGATGGTCTAAACCAGAATTTAACTAAAGCAGTTGAAATGTTACAGGGTGAAGAACAAAGCGATTGGTCTATGTTCTTATATAGCCTTTTAATCGTTCTTCGTGAAGGTTTAGAAGCCTTATTAATTGTTGCGGCTATTGTGACTTACTTAATTAAAAATAATCACCAAGATAAATTGCCGGTTATCCGTCAATCTGTTTATGTGGCATTAATTGCCAGTGTGATTACCGCATTTATCTTCCAACTTATCTTTGAAAATTCAGGTCAAAACCGCGAATTGCTCGAAGGCTTTACGATGATTTTTGCTGTAGTCATGCTGTTTATGATGAGTTACTGGTTATTGTCTAAAGTCGAAGCACAAAACTGGAAACGTTATTTAGAAGGTAAACTCTCTACGGCCCTCACTACAGGCTCACTCATTGGCTTATGGCTTACCAGCTTCTTAGCCGTATATCGTGAAGGGGCGGAAACCGTATTGTTCTACTATGCCCTCGTGGGTGATGCGAAAAGTGCGGTCAGTTTTATCTATCTTTTCGCAGGTATCATTGTCGGCGCAATTATTCTCACCATTTGCTACTTCGTGATGCGTTATACCGTGGTGAAACTACCACTTAAACCATTCTTTATGTTCACGGGTTCTTTCATGTATTTAATGGCCTTTGTATTCGCCGGCAAATCTGTTTTAGAACTCATTGAAGGCAAACTTTTCGAGCCAACGCTGATTAGCGGTGTGCCTGAAATTTCGTGGTTAGGTATTTATCCTTATATGGAAACCCTAATCCCACAAGCAATCTTACTCATCGCAGCCGTATTTGCTCTGTTCATTATGAAATATCAAAGCAAAAAAGCCGCGTAATACCCAACAATCCTTTAGGAGAAAAACAATGAAAAAAGCACTTTTAGCAACAGCATTATTTGCGGGTATTTTTACCGCGTCTACTGCAAACGCATTCCAAGAGTATCCAATCGGCGAAGCGGTAACCATGAATGAAATGGAAATTGCAGCGGTTTATCTCAAACCAATCGATATGGAACCACGTGGCATGGGTTTACCTGCTGCGAAATCAGATATTCACTTAGAAGCGGATATCCACGCAGTAAAAGGTAACAAAAATGGCTTTGGTGATGGTGAATGGATGCCTTACTTAACTATCAACTATACTTTAGTAAATGCTGATACTGGTGAAAAACAAGAAGGTACCTTCATGCCAATGGTAGCGGGTGACGGTCCTCACTATGGTGCAAATGTGAAAATGATGGGCGTGGGTAACTATAAATTAACTTACCACATCGACCCTCCATCAAAAGCAGGTATGCACCGTCATACCGACTCTGAAACGGGTGTAGGTCGTTGGTGGAAACCATTTGATGTAAGCTATGAATTCAAATTCACTGGCATCAAATAATCTCAGGTAAATCTTGATTTTACCGACTTGCCTTCCCTTGTTTGTCTGGGGAAGGCAATAGCATTTCATTTAACCTTAAAATATCGTCTGTTTTATCCTATTAAATGGTCAAACTATGAATTATTTTTTTACTTTCCTGCTTCAAGCACTTTTACCTTTTTCATTATTGCTCGGTGTTTATCACAGTAAACAATCCACTGTAAGTGCAAAAAAAATAATTTGGCTTAGCCTATTCGGTTTTATTGCCGGTATCGCACTGCGCCTTAGTTTACCTGCGGGACAAATAACCAATTTAATCGTCAATGCGGTGATATTGGCGCTATTGATTATCTTTGCCTTATGTTTAATTTTCGGCAAAGGTCGCTTACCTGCCTTTTGGCAAACGGTATTAATGCTCATCGCTGGAAGCTTCTGGGCAAAAGATCCTAACATTACTGCCCTCGTTTCTACTGATGTTATCAATACCGATTCGATCTTACATATAAGTGCTGTCATTTTTGCCTTTGTTTTTTGTTTATGCTTACAAGGCTGGATCGATTTACTTCTAAAACAAGCGGTAAAAACACAACAAAAATCAACCGCACTTTTAAAAGGTGCTATTAGCCTTCTCTTAGTTTGCTTGCTTGTTCCACTTATCGGTGAACTCTTATTAATTTTAATGAAACTTCAAGTACTTGAGCTTACCAAGCCTCGTTTAAGTTTTGTTGCGAAATCAGGCGAAATCACTCGTTGGTTAAATTACATCTGTGCCGCATTGCTCTTAGTTGTACTTGCCATCTTTTACGGCAAAATTCATTTATCACGCAAGCAACAAGTTAATGCCACACAAGAACCGATTGAAAAACGCCAAAAATTAGCTGCATTACGTACGTCCTCTCACTTACTTGGTTGGGGATATTTAGCTTTAGCAATTATTTTTGCTACACAACTTTATTGGGAACAAATTGCTTCTCGTCCACCACAACTTTCAGAAGCAATTCCTCTGACTTTAGATGAAAAGCAACAAGTTCATATTCCAATTGAGCAAGTAAAAGATGGCAAATTGCACCGTTTTGTTTGGATTGCTGATGATGGTAAAGCTGTACGTTTCTTTGTTATTAATCGTCAGCCAGACAAATTGAGTCTAGCCGCGGTATTTGATGCCTGCTTGCTTTGTGGTGACCAAGGTTATGTGATGGAAGGCAACCAAGTGGTTTGTGTTGGTTGTGGCGTACATATGTTTATTCCATCTATTGGTAAACCGGGTGGCTGTAATCCTGTACCGATTGAAGATTGGCAACAAACTGAGACTGAAATTCTCATTAATCGAACCGGCTTAGAAGAAGGGCTGAATTTATTTAGCACGATTGTTGAAATCGATGTAAAAGATCCTATTAGTGGCACCCAAATGAAAAACACTAAAACGGAGCACAAATACAATTATGAAGGTAAAACTTACTTCTTTGAAAGCGAGAAAAACCTCGATTCATTCCGTGATAACCCTGAAAAATATTTAGGTAAGGGGGAATAATGCTAGCAAGAATGTTATTCCAATCTTGGCGTTTTAGCATAAAACGTAAGTTTTTAGCAGTGGTGACTATTTTCTTGGCGGCTGGATTAGTCTCTGCACTATTGGCTGTTTCCATTGATATCGGCGACAAAATGGCGAAAGAACTAAAATCTTACGGTGCCAATATTTTAGTCGAACCTGCGAGTAATGCAGCCTTACCTGATGAGCTCAGTCACAACACAGATTTAAGTAGCCAAGATTTCCTCGATGAAAAAGAACTGCCGAATATTAAAGATATTTTCTGGCGAAATAACATTGTGGGATTTGCGCCATTATTAAGTGCAAATGTGAAAGCAGAAATTCTTTCTGATAAAACTCATGAAAAATCGACCACACTTGAACAAATTAATGTGCTTGGTACATTTTTCGATCACAACATTCCTGTACCAGATGAAGATGATTTCCATACGGGGCAAAAAATTATTAGCCCTTATTGGCATGTTCAAGGGGAATGGGTCAACGACCTTGAAACGCCTGAAGGTGAATTTATTCCTGCGCTCATTGGTGAACAATTAGCGCAACGAACTGGTTTAAAACAAGGCGATAAGATCAAGCTCCACTATCAAAATGATAAACTTGATAATCAAAGTGCGGTTGAAATTACCGGTATTTTATCTACAGGTGGTGCTGAAGATAATCAATTAGTCATGCCACTCAGTGCTGTACAAAAATTACTGGGTTTAGAAGGGAAAATTCAATCAGTTAAAGTCTCTGCGCTTACCGTGCCTGAAAATGACCTTTCTCGTAAAGCACGTGCCAATACCGATGCATTGGATGCTGAAGAGTACGATCGTTGGTATTGTACAGCTTATGTTTCGTCTATTTCACATCAGTTAGAAGAAGCTATCTCTGGTGCCATTGTTCGCCCAATTTGGCAGGTTGCCGCATCAGAAGGTGTCGTCATTGGTAAAATCCAGTTATTGCTTGCTGTCGTGACTCTTGCTGCCTTAATCGCCGCTGCTATGGGCATTGCCTCATTAATGAGTACTGGGATCATTGAGCGTTCAAAAGAAATTGGTCTGATGAAAGCCTTAGGTGCATACCAATGGCAAATCGCCTTATTATTTTATTGCGAAGCCATTATCAGTGCCTTAATTGGTGGTTCGCTTGGTTGTATTGCAGGTTGGGGCTTAGCAAGATTTATTGGTTCGGCCCTATTTGGCGTTCCACTAAGTTTTGCTTGGATTGTAATCCCTTGCGTATTGATGCTGTCTATTTTAATTGCTGTGGTGGGCACTTGGTTCCCAGCCCATCGTATTGCCAAACTTTACCCTGTGGAGGTGCTGTATGGCCGCCAATAAAAGTATGTTTTGGCGTTTAATCTTCCAAGCATTACGCCTACGTTTACAACGAGTATTTATTATCTTCTCTGCGTTGACTGTCGGTGCGTCTATTGTTACCGCAATGGCAGCGGTATATTTTGATATTAATACCAAAATGAGCCAAGAGCTCCGTACTTTTGGTGCAAACTTTTACATTGGTGCAGCTAATGGTGGTTTGATGAAAGAACGCCAATTAAAGCAAATTCTTCATCATGCGCCCGATAATTTCATCACGGCAGCCAGCCCTTATTTATATGGCGTTGCGCGAAGTGATTTAGAAAAAATCGTCATTATGGGCGTGTGGTTTGAAGATATGCGTGTGCTTGCGCCTTATTGGCAAATTACCGGCTCAGCTATTAATGTCAATTTTGACGATCGCAATGCCATGATTGGTAAAACCTTGGCGGAACGCATTAATTTAGGTGTTGGAAGCAAATTAACTCTGTCTAAAAATGCCGTTGAAAAACATGAATTTACAATTAAAGCGATTGTTGAGGCAGGCGATGCCACAGATAACATGTTAATCGTCAGTTTGGAATTTGCACAAAGTTGGTTAGATAAAGAAGGATTGGCAAATAACGCCTTGCTCAATGTGAAAAATGAACAAGGTAACGTCGCACAATTTGCCCAAGACATTATGCAACGCCAACCCGATCTAACTGCTCGCCCAATTCGAAAAGTCTCAGCATCTGAAGGGCAGATTTTAGATAAAATTAAAGGATTGATGGGCTTAATCTCATTGGTCATTTTGATTCTCGCCACCCTTTGTGTGAACACCACGTTGATTGCGATTGTTGGTGAGCGATCAAAAGAATTTGCACTACAAAAAGCCTTAGGTGCTAAACAAAGCGACATCATTAAACAGATTAGTACTGAGGTTCTGCTCATTGCACTTTGTGCTATTGTTGCGGGACTGATTCTCGGCTACATTTTGGCACAATTACTTGGATTAACCGTATTTAAATCTTACATTGATATGCGTCTACCGGTTATTCCTATTACTATCGTCTTATCGTTATTGGTTGCCTTTATTGCGGTGATTGTACCAACCAAACGAGCTTTAAATATTCAAACCGCAAATGTGTTAAAAGGGGAATAAAATGAGTGAATTTGTGATTGAAACGCAACATTTATATAAACGATTCGGGCAAGTCACTGCTTTAGAAGACATTAATATTCAAATTCGCCAAGGTGAATTTATTGCCATCATGGGGGCATCGGGTTCTGGTAAAACCACACTCATGAATATTCTAACTGGCTTAGATACCGCCAGTGAAGGTAAAGTCATTTTAGATGGTGTCGATGCCGCACAACTGGATGAAATTGGTCGTCAGCGTTTTCGTGCAGAAAAAATTGGTTTAGTCTTCCAACAATTCCATTTAATTCCTTATTTAACCGCTCTTGAAAATGTGATGCTCGCACAGCACTATCACAGTGTGATTGATGAAGCGGCGGCTAAAGCGGTACTCGAACAAGTGGGATTAGGTCATCGTATTGATCACCGTCCAAGCCAACTTTCTGGAGGCGAACAACAACGGGTATGTATTGCTCGTGCATTAGTGAACCAACCTCCGGTTATTTTTGCCGATGAGCCTACGGGTAACCTAGACGAAAAAAATGAAGCACTTGTACTGGATTTACTACAAGAATTAAATCGCCAAGGTCGAACCATCGTCATGGTTACACACAATCCTGAATTGGGTGAGTTAACCGATCGTGTTATTTATCTCCATCACGGAAAATTTGTAAAAGAGGACATTCATGAAAAATAAATTCGTAAAATTACTTGCGATAAGTGCGGTCATTTTTGGCAGCGTTTCTTGTAAAGACGAAGTCGCGGCTATTGGTCAAAAAGCGCCAGACATCGCTGCCTATGATTTACAAGGTAAAGAAGTGAAACTTGATGATTGGAAAGGCACTCGCTTACTGACATTCTGGTCTGAAACCTGTGGTCGATGTGTCGCTGAGTTAAAAGAATTTGAAAAATTAGCTGAAGCTAATCCAAATAAGGTTCAACTTATCGCTATTAACGTAGATGGTGATAAAGTGGATACTAAAGCCGTAGTCGCCAAACGTCAGCTTACACTGCCGGTTATCAAAGACCAATTAAAAATCACTGCTGAACGCTATCAGCTTATCGGTACACCAACAAGTTTTGTGATTACACCTGAAGGTAATATTCAGGCTAAATATGAAGGCGCGATTCCCGCAGAAGATTTAGATAAATTATTTAAAGGCTAGCCAAAATGAAAAAACGAATTTACTTACTCTCTACACTTTTACCCGTTTTAGGCTTTTTATTTGCGGCTCCTGCCCTTTCTGCTGAAACTGACTTAGTGAAAGCGGAAAAGGTATATAAACGGTCTTGTGCAACTTGTCATGGAAAACAAGGCGAAAAACCAGCAATGGGTGAATCAAAAATTATTAATCAGCTAAAACCAGAAGAAATTTCAACCGCACTTTCAGAACGAAAAGCAGGAAATATTCCTAGCGCAGGAAGCCCTGCAAAACAACGTTTAAGTGAACAAGATATTCATGATTTAAGTGAATATATTCAAACACTAAAATAGTTTTTGAATTTTTTTAAACTAATTCTAAAATGTACGGTCTTAGAAGGGGCTTAGTTTTACAAGCTAAGAAATTTTTATTATATCAATAAAGGATTTTTTTATGAACAAATTCACTAAAATCAGCGCAACTGCATTATTTGCATTATTCTTAACTGCTTGTGATAAACCAGCAGATAAACCGGCTCCAGCAAAACCTGAAACAACTCAGCCTGCGCCTGAAGCTAAACAAGAAACGGCTCAACCCGCTGAAGCAGCAAAACCAGCTGAAGCGACACCCGCTCAAGAACAAGCTGACTACAACAAATTACTTGAATGGAACGCAAGCCAAGCGCAAGCTCAAATGGCTGCACAACAAACACTTCAATCTGATTTAAGTGCTGCGGTTCAAGCAAAAGATGAGAAAAAAATTGAAGAAGCAATCAAAACTTTCAACAAAACGGTTGAAGATACTATCGCAAGCTTAGATAAATTAGATATTACTGCGCCTTCAGTGAAAAGTATTAAAGATCAAAATAAAGAAGTGCTTGCATTATCAAGCGAATTATTAGTTGATCAATTAAACTTAGCAACTAAAGCACCAACTGAAGAACAAACTAAAGCTTACCAAGCTAAAGTTGAAAAACTACAAGCTGCAGTAGCTAAATTACAAAAAGACGGTGCTGATTTAGCACAAAAATTTGCACCTGCAGCACCAGCTGCTCCAGCTGCAAAATAATTAATCGTTAAAGATGAAAAAAACCTTACTGTAACAAGTAAGGTTTTTTTATGCACTTATTTTAGTATTTTACTTTTCAACACATCTACAAATCGTTCTGTTGCCTCTTCCCAACGATCTAAATATAACGCTGGCTCAATCAACTCTAATTCATTCAATAAAAATGTATTGTCAATAATCGTTCCATCTACTCGTGCATAGACGGGCATTTCAGGCAATTTATGTAAAACATGGCGTGCTGTTTCAATGATATGCTCATCAACCTCAACAGGGATAATTTCAACTTTATATTGTGAATTCGCTCGCCATTCATTTTGAGGTGGCTGTCGGCGAATAGCATGACTAAATACACCATTGAAAAAAATCAAGCTAGTTTCACCATTTATTGCTACTTCAGGAATAAACGGCTGTAACACAACTTGCTCACCATACGCGGAAAGATTGGGTAACGCTTCACCTTGTTTGAGTTTTGTCACTAAATTACCGCTCTGCCCTACAGCGGGTTTAATGACAAATTCTGCCCAATCTTGGCGTTCAAGTGCGGTCAAAATCTCAGATGTTTTTGTTGAGCAAATAAGAGTAGGAATAACATTGACACCCCAATTCTGCAAATCACATAGATAACCTTTATGACTATTCCATAACATTAATTCAGTAGGATTGATGAATGCATTCTTATGCTGTTTAATCCATTGAGTAAATTCATCATAGAAATTTGCATAATCCCATGCGGCTAAAGGCAGAATAAAATGGCTATGTAATGTTTCTTGCCAAGGTAAAAATTGAGTAGGAATACCTTGATTAGAAAGTTGTATTTGTACAGGGATAAGATTTTGAGGGGCTGAAGGATAAGTTTTGCAAGTAGTAATCGTAAGCATGGTAAATAATGACTGGTTTAAGCATAAAGAAGATGCGCCAATCATTAAACTGGCACATCGATTTCAATAATTATTTTACTTGAGCAAAATATTTTTCAAGACGACCTTTGTTCGTCATGGATTTCTTCTCAAGATCTTTCACCACTTTCTCTGCTTGTTCTTTGTTTGGTAGATTATCACCTACTTGAATCACACCATTCATATTCATCGAGCGGTGTACAGGGCAAGTATAAACATAAACGCCTTCTTTATCTAAAGTGATCGTAAGCTCCTGATCTTCTTCAGATTGGAATTTTTGTGCGCCTTCAGGAATTGCTTTGCTGTGCACAAAGTGGCTTTTATTTTCTGGACGAAATGTCACTGTATCACCTGGTTGTACTTTTAAATAACCCGGTTCAAAAACCATTGAACCTTCACTATTTGAATTCAACATTTTGATGTCATGATGAGCGGCTTGAGCAGAAAAACTTAAACCTACTAATGCTGCAAGTACGATTTTCTTCATTTTCATTTCCTTCTAAGAATGTGCTGATTTACGTTGTGGACGAACCACTGGCAAACCGGAACTACATTGCAATAATTCAACGTTTACACGATATAAACGATTAATGGTTTCTACTTGTAAAACATGATGAGCATCCCCCACGCCTTGCACTTTACTTTCACCAAGTAAAATCAGCTCATCTGAAAATTGAGCAGCAAGACTTAAATCATGTAATACCATTATAGTAATCAGATTTTTCTGTTTCGTATAGGTGTAAACTTCTTCTAATAGATTAAGCTGATGATGCATATCTAACGCACTCACCGGCTCGTCCAACATTAGAATCTGTGGCTCACGTAATAAAACCTGGGCAAACATCACCATTTGACGCTGTCCACCACTGAGATTCAGAATATCACGATGGGCTAAATGACCAATACCTAATTGAGCCATAATACTTGCTGCTTCAGTGAGAAGCTCATCGCTCACTCGCATCGTTAGACTATCCATTCGTCCCAAAAGGACAACTTCAAGTGCGGTCAAGCTTGCATCTACTCGGCTATCTTGAGGCATATAGCCAATTGGTTTACGCCAATCCGCTAACTTCGTCCGTTCTAGCTGTTTGCCTTGATAGGTAATCATACCTTCATGTGGCAATTCACCAAAAATGGTTTTCAGCATGGAGGATTTTCCCGTGCCGTTTGGCCCAAGCACCGTATACACTTTACCTTCCTCAAAACGGACATTAATGTGATCGGCTACGGTGAGTTCACCTCGTTTTACCGTAAGATTCTTTAATTCTAACATTATTGCCCCCTCTTGTTATTTAAAATAATCCAAAAGAAGAAAGGCACCCCAATAAAAGAGGTAACAATCCCCACTGGGAACAATGCACCAGGGATAATGACTTTGGATAATACCGAAGAGAGGGATAAGAATGCTGCACCGACTAACATTGCGCCCGGTAAGAAGAAACGTTGATCTTCACCAAGTAACATTCGAGCAACATGTGGTGCAACTAAGCCGATAAATCCAATCACGCCCACAAAACTAATTGCCGTCGCCGTCATCATTGCGACAAGAACTAATACCTTGATACGTAATACTTGCAAATTGATCCCAAGACTCGCTGCACGATCTTCACCTAAACGAAGTGCGGTCAATTTCCAAAGCTCTTTTGAAAGTAATGCTACGCATATCGTCGTCACAACAATAATGATGATTACACTTTGCCACGTGGCTTTATTTAAGCTACCGAATAGCCAAAACAGAATTTGTTGCGAGACTTCGGGAGCCGAAATAAATTGTACTAATGAAAGTAAGGATTGAAAAATAAAGAGCAATGCAATCCCTACCAACACGAGCATTTCAGAATTAAAACGACGTTTAGACGCGAACAAGAAAAGAATCCCTGACGCAAGCATGGTCATGACAAACGCACCAATTGGCACTGCAACTTGTACTGGTAAACCAAAACTTCCGAAAGCAATCACAACAGAAGCCCCAAAACCGGCTGCTGCAGCGAGTCCTAATGTATAAGGACTTGCCATAGGGTTATTTAATAAGGTTTGGATCTCTGCCCCACCTACAGCCAGTGTTGCCCCGACGACAAGCGCCATCAATGCCATCGGTAAACGTAAATTATGCACAATATTGTCTATCATTTTATCGACTTCACCGATACCGAATAACGCATTCACAACTTCAGATACCGATAGCATCGCTGGGCCTGTCATCACGTCGAGAATAAGGCTAACCATGCCAATCACAAGAAAAAATAAAATAACAAACCAGCGTTTGCGTTCAAGCTTACGCTGGTTAGCCACAATATCTGCTACAATAGAATTGTTTTTCATTGATTAGTATTTTCCTTATTTGGTTTCTGGGAAAAGATAAATCGTACCTTCCGGGGTAACCGGTAAGTAGTTTTTATAGAAGTTTAAGTAAGTTTGTTGCGGATCTAAATCTTTAAACAGATCAGGATACGCTGCTTTAGCTACAAACTGAACAGAAGCACTGTCTGATAACGTACGAGAGTTTGCATGATATGCTGCATAAACACGGTTATTTTTCACTGCGGGTAATTCAGCCCAACCTGCACGATGTTTGAATGCGTTTAAACGACGTTCCGCTTCCGCTTTTTCAATACCAAAGCCCATTACCATACCGTCTTGATTTTTCTTCAATTCAGTTTCACGGCCTGTAATAATAATTGCATCTGGTTTCGCGGCTAATACTTTTTCAGCAGCTAATGTGCCCCATTTACCGATTTCTGCAGGCGCCACGTTTTCTGCGCCTACAAGGCTAATCATAGAGCCCCACATGCTTGAGAAGAATGTCATCCCTTGTTCAGCAGGGCCACCACGACCAAACTCGACATACACTTTTGGTTGTTTTGCTAATTTCGCATTTTTAACCGTCGTTTGAATATGTTCTACAATGTCCTTATATTCTTTAGCCATTTTCGCGGCACGATCTTTCTGCCCCGTCAATTGACCAATAATTTCCGTTGATTTGATGTGTTTATCTAAGGTTTGAGCGTTGTAATCTAATACAACAATTGGAATGCCCGCTTCATTGATAGCATCTAAATCAGATCCTAGCATTTCGTACTGCCAATCAGCTAAGACTAAAAGATCCGGTTTTAATGAAAGCACTTTTTCCACAGAGAACGTGCCTTCCTCTACTTCACCCACATCATCTAATTGATTTAATTTTGGCACCGCTTTGCTGAATAACTCCCAGCTTGCTGGTGCCCAAGAAGACCATACTTTCTTAGAAAAACCGACAACGTTATCTAACGCTTTGTCACCACCAACTGCCATATAATCTTGGTAATAGAAACCAAGTACCACACGTTTTGCCGGTAAATCTACAGTGACTTCACGATCAAGTATATCTTTTACTTTCACGGGATCAGCATTGGCAAAACCAGCACTTAAACCAAGAATAGTGGCAATTGCTAAAGTTGAAAAATGTTTTTTCATAAGAAAAATCTCCTAAGTAAAATTAAACAATTTAAATGATAATAATTATCGCCACATATAGTAGAGAAAACGATTGCTAAATTCAACTCAGGCGTTTAATTATTCTTCGTAAGCTTCGTCAGTTAATGTTTTTAAGAATGCTTCTAATGCATTAATCTCTTCATCTGTAAGCGGTTTGGCTTTTAAAACATCAGGATTAATGGTTTGAGCATATTCGGCTTTATCCCACCCTTTTCCTGTTTCAGGATTAATTTTACGATTAGGATTATTGAAACTGTCTTTAAATAACAAGACGGTTTTTAGATCACGGAAAACGCCGTTATGCATATAAGGTGCAGTGACACTAATGTTACGCAATGTTGGCACTTTAAATTTACCTTTTTGTTTTTCATCGCCTTTCACCATCGGATTATCCAATAGTCCATTATCCACATAATCAGTCGCAAGTTTATTCAACTTAATTAACGCTTGGTTACTTGGCACGCCGATATTGTAATAGCGATAATTCGTAAAGGTTTCTTTTGCTGAATTCGCTTCACTTGATTGGTGGCAGTTACTGCAGTTTGTTCGTGTTTTATCAAAAAATAATGCCTTACCTTCGGCTTCAAGTGCGGTCAATTCTGCTTCACCTTTTAGAGTGCGATCATATTTTGAAGAGAATTGCGCAAATAATTCATGCTTTTCGAACTCCGCAATGGCTTTTTCCATAATGGCATAGATTTTGTCGGTATCTGCCCAAATGCTTTCACCATAAATATCCGTAATTGCCTTGTAATAAATTGAATTCGCTTTTAGACGTTCGACAATCGATTTTTTATCTGGCATGCCCATTTCTACAGGATTAACTGGTGGACCACCTGCTTGCTCGGCTAAATCTTTTGCACGACCATCCCAGAATTGCCCCCCCACATAATCTTGAATTTTTTCATCAAAATGAAAATCTGGTGAAAACATCGCATAAAGTGCCGTGTTGGCATTACGATTGCCATGAAGATGCGGATTATCCCCCTCAGAGACCATTTGATTTGCCGAATTTTTACGTTGATCCACAAAGGCGGTACCCGGGTTGTGACAAGTTGAACAGCTTTGTGTTTTATTAAAAGAAATCGATTTATCAAAAAACAGAACTTCGCCCAATCCTTGATAATTCAATTCTTTTTCCTTAGCTTGATCAGCTAAGGAATAATTGCTTTGCATCAAAGGTGCAAACAATAAAATAGAAAGCCATTTTTTTTGCATCGTGTTCTCCAAATATTCAAATTATAGATAAAAAATAATCCAACAAAGCTTTGTTGGATTATAAAAGGAAAATAATTTTCTACAAGCCGGTTGCCATCTTAATGCGATCAGCAAACATACCAATACTCACGCCAAAATAGTTTGATTTATTCCAATCTAAAATTGTGCGGTAGTTATTGGAGACCAAGAATGCACGCCCAACTTCTTTATCAGGACGAACTAACCAAAGATCGGCTTGCGAAAGTGCGGTCAATTTATCTTGTTCTTGTTGGCTGAAGCTCGCTAAGGTGATACCTTTAGACTGCCAATCACTTAATGAACGTGCTTTGTTCTTCTCAATACCAGACAGCGATAAATCTAATGGTTGATTTAATGTGACTTCAACGCCCCAAGGCAATTTGTTATCCCAACCCACAGTGTGAAGATAATTTGCAATTGAAGCAAACGCATCAAATTGGTTATTCCAGATATCCTTCACGCCATCATTATTACCATCTGCTGCATAATTCAAGAATGCACTTGGCATAAATTGAGTTTGTCCCATTGCGCCCGCCCAAGAACCTAACATTCTGTGGCGTTGAATATGATCACGTTCTAACATTTTCATCGCATTCACAAATTCTTTACTGAATAAGGCTTCACGTCTACCATCAAAGGCTAATGTGGCTAAAGCTGAAAGTACATCATAGCTACCTTGGTAGTGACCAAAGCTACTTTCCATTCCCCATAGGGCAAGGATGTATTCCTGTTGAACACCATAACGTTGGCTTGCTTGTTGTAATGGCGCTTGTACTTCCCAATAACGCTCTTCGGCAATATCCACTTTATTTTGAGTCAGTACTTTATTCAGATAATTGGTTGTGCCGTTTGGATTGGGTAACTGTGGTTGATCTGCATTACGCTTGCTTCTACCCGCTTGGGCACGGTCTAAATCCACCGCCTTTTGCATATATTGAATATTATTTTGAGCATTCAATACAGAAGCTGACACACCTTCAGCTGCTGCTTTACCTTTTAAGAACTGCACATAATCATTAAAGTTATCTAAGGTTCTTGGCTTGCTGTAAACAGCGTTGCTACTTACCGATGGAATACTTTTTGTTGATGATGTTGTTGTACTGCTTGAACAACCCACTAATAAAAGTGCGGTCGATAACGCAGTCATTTTTAACGTTGAGATTAAATTCATTTCTTTTCCTTTTTTAATTATCAAAATATCGCATTATTTGCGTAAAAATTGGTTATAAACAGCTTTCAATAATGAGGTTGGTAATAAGCGAGAACCTGAGCGCAAGGCAAAGGTGAATAGGCCAGAAAATAAGCCTTGAATACCTAAACGATGTTTCAATTTAAATAAACGCCATTCTGCTTTCGCTTGGTTTAAACCACGACGACGCCCTACCATACCATTGCCTACACGAGCATAAACTAAAATATCCGGCAAATTTGCCACTTTTTGTCCTTGTGCCACAAGCTTAATCCACAGGTAATAATCTTCCTGTAAATCTTCATATCCACCACAATTAATAACCGCACTTTTTTGATATGCCACCGTCATGTGATTGAAAGGACAACGTTTTTGCGTAAATTTAACGATATCTTGTGCATCAGTCGGTACATTACGATATGCCACGATGTCTTGAATATTTTCGCCAAACTCAGCAATCTGCCCACCGAAAATAATCGTATCCGGATGTTGCTCAATAAACGCCACTTGTTTCGCAAAACGCTCAGGCACACAAATATCATCGGTGTCCATACGGAAGACCCAATCGTGAGAACAATGTTTTAATCCTTCATTGAGCGCTTTACCTAAGCCTAAGTTCTTTGGCAACTTCACTAAGTTTAAGGGTAATTTGGTTTCGAATTCAGAAACCACAGCTTCCAATTCTGGCGTTACCGCACCATCAAACACCAACACAATCTCATCTGCTGGATGGGTTTGAGCCACTAAACTTTCAAAACATTCTCTTAAATATTGTGGATTTTCCTTAATGTATAAGGACATTAAAACTGAAAATTTCATACTTCTCTATCTAAATAAGTTATCTACATAAACCGTTTCAAATTAATTGCCAATTTAGGTGAAATTAAAATCACAAAGGCAATGACTAGCTGCTTAATACTTTTCGTTAATTTAAAAATCTCAAAATAGTAAAAAGCCGCTTTACGGGATAAATTCATAATATGTGGGTAAGCCAACATATATTGTGCGTTGATGGCAAAATTCTTTTCTTGCTCTGCCGTTTTCACATAATTTTCACGGATATAATCAATCGCTTTTTGCGTATTCGTCGTATCCGTTGATACGCTAGAACGCTTAGTATGGAAGGTACAATAAGTTAATGGTTCTGCTACTTTGTACGCTTTAAACGTTGGATCTTGCACAAGTTTCAGTAAGAAATCATAGTCTTCCAATGAACGAAGTGCGGTCGATAATCCACCAATTTTTAAAAACAGATCTTTTTTCACCCCAATCATCGGCATACCACCGATTTTATTTGCCAGTAAAATTCGCTCTACGCTAATCTCTTGTGGCTCAATCGGGTTGGTCACATAGCTAAAACCTTCATTGACCATTTCGCATTTTGCAGGATGATAAACAAAGTTAACATCGGCATGATCGGCAATAATATCCGCCAATTTTTGACATTTGTCGTTAGCAAAACGATCATCATCATCAAGGAATAACAACCACTCATTATCCGCATTTCTTGCCCCAATATTACGACTTTCTGCAGCACCTTGATTGGTTTCGTTACGAATCACTTTAACTGCAAATGGATAAGATTGTGTCACTTCAACAGGCTCTTTCGAGCAGTCGTCCACAATCACCACATCAAAATTATAGGTGGTTTGCTTGGTTAAACTTTCCAATAACGCAGGAATTTCTTCTTTCCGATTATAAGAAGGCACGATGATACTAAACATCTTTCGGCTCCTTTTGTTTAAATAAAATAAGCTGTTTACCGTGAGTACCAAAAAGCGATAAGAACATTAACATGACAAACATAATACCAGGGAAAGCAAAGGTGTCCGCTTTGATGTTACAGAACGCTAAAATCACGAAAGCAGAAAGAATAAATTTCCAACTGCCATCAAACCAATTTAAGGCGACTTTACGTACAAAATAGAATGTCACGGCAAAACACACTAAAGCATAAGACACGCCACCATAAAGAATTTGGCGTAAGAAACCAGAATCTGTATGACCATAATAACGGCCGACTTCCAACTGCCCTGTCATATACATGCCATCGCCATAAATAAACTGTTTAAGTGTTGGCATGAAGAGATGGTTTTTCATCAACGTATCGGTTGACGAACTGACAAATCCTGCTCCGTGTAATAAATTAATCACCGGTTCTAAAGCATGTGCAACATAAGGATTTTCTGGTAAGAAATACGCCAATAACAATACCAAAATAGCAAATGCAATGAGTGATGGCACATAACGCCATTTGAAATACACCAAAATGCTCACAACCGATAACAGAAGGAATGTACGTCCTGAAATCAACCCAATACATAGCATAAAAAACACTAAAATACTTGGGAGCGTATTATGTTTAGCGTTGTAAGCCAGTAAGAAATGCAACAGCATTAAATAGAACAAGCTCAGTTGGAAAAAGGCGGTTGCGGTGATGTTATATAAGCGATATTCCTGCTCTGAACCATAAAAACGTGCGGGTAACACCGCATTGGTCGAAAGCAAGAAATCAATCATAAATGATGCGCCGAGCAAGCCAATGATGCCCACTGCAAATTGCACCACAACACCAATTTGCAAATCTCGCACGACTCGTTGTTGTCCGTTTGCATTGGCATAAAACGCATTATAAAGCCCCACGCCTAAGAGGAATAAAATCAATTCCTTCACATACATGGTGATAACAGAAAGATCTTTTGTGCCATTAAGCAATAACGGAATCACACTGAAAACAATCAATCCGCCTAAAACAGCAAGACTGTCTAAAGGTAAAATGATGCCTTGCGGTTTCTGCTTTTTAATGTACTGATAAGCCAAGACAACCAGTGCTGCCAAGCCGGCGACGAATGACATTCGTACGACATGGAACAGCCAAGGATCGTAAAGATAAAAAAGGTTAAAAAGTGCGGTCATTTTTTACGTTATTTTCCTAAATTTTTTTTCACCGCTAAGATTTTTTTGAGCGGATATTTAATTAATTTCTTCACTAAATTATTGGATTTTGAACCGCGAATCGCTTCCAAATTACTCACTAATTGTGGATTTTCAATGACCACAAGCGGACGAACCACATTGTTATTAATCTGGAATTGGGTTTCAAATAATAAGAAATCATCAGCCAGCCAAAACGGCTTTTCTTGTTCGAGTTGTTTTAAAAATGCGCGTGCCGCTGATTTTTTAATTAAGTATGCTACCGTGCCTGCAAAATAACTTTTATATGGATAAGCCACGGTGACATCACCAACTGTTTGACGTAAAAATGAGAAGGTTGTCGGATAATTAATTTCCAATTCCACATCATCAAATTCCGCAATTTTTGATTGCCCGATTAATACGATATCTGCGTCGCACTTTTCAGTTAAAAGTGCGGTTGTGTTTGGCGATAAATTAGCATTAAATAACGCATCATCTTCACAGACTAAAGCATAGTCATTTTCCGTCACATTTTGATCTTCTACGATCTGGCGATAAACCGCTAAATGGCTTAATGTGCAACCAATTTCGCCTTTTGTGACGTTGCGTCTATAATGCTGTTCAAACTTCGTTGGATTGAACACTTCTGCCAATTCTTCCCATTCTTTTTGCATAGTATTAATGGCTGAAAATACAGCAAAATCGGCGGTATCTAATTGAGCAAAAAACAGCTCACGACGCTGAACATCTTTATCTAGTGAAATCAAATATTTATTCATAATTATCTCAATTTAGTTTTTGCGTTATTTTGATTGCAACAAACGAAAATAGTTGCAAATTATACTAAAGAAATAGTCAGTTGGCATTGCTTTTAGCTCGGAGACAAAAAACAACCAAAAAAATAACCGCACTTTAATTGCTTAAAGTGCGGTTAATCCTAAATATGTTTTTCTTTCTATCTATTAGAAAATTGCAACAGCTAAACCAACTACAACACTTAAAGAAAGTACTACTGTTAGCATCGCGTAACCAAAATCACCCATTTTAATTTCCCACTTATTTAGTTAAAGACAACCCATTCTAACAATAAAGTGCGATTTTTCAAAAATTTTTTATAATTTGCTTAACCTATTTGGTGACAGTCTTTATAATGGGAAAAATTATCTAGAGGCAAAATTATGGCAACAATTAAAGATGTCGCGAAGATGGCCGGTGTTTCTACCACCACAGTTTCCCATGTAATTAATAAAACCCGTTTTGTAGCAAAAGAAACCGAAGAGGCGGTGATGCAAGCCATTAAAAGCTTGAAATACTCACCAAGTGCTGTTGCGCGGAGTTTGAAAGTCAATACGACAAAATCTATTGGGATGATTGTGACCACCAGTGAATCCCCTTATTTTGCTGAAATCATTCATGCCGTTGAAGATCATTGTTATCGTCAAGGTTATTCACTTTTTTTGTGTAATACACAAAATGATCCTGAAAAAATTAAAAATCACGTCGAAATGCTCACCAAAAAACGTGTTGATGGTTTATTGGTGATGTGTTCTGAATATACGCAACATTCACTTGATGTGCTTTCAGGTTTCTCTTCCGTACCTATGGTGGTAATGGATTGGGGCCCTAATGCTGATACCGATATCATTGAAGATAACAGCTTTACCGGCGGTTATATTGCGACTAAGCACTTAATTGATTGTGGTCATAAAGCCATTGGTCTTATTGCGGGGGAATTGGATAAAACTACCGCAAGAACGCGTTATGAAGGTTTTGTGAAAGCCATGAATGAAGCCAATCTGCCAATTCATGAAAATTGGATTATGGAAGGTTTCTTTGAGCCAGAAGACGGTTACGAGTGCATGAACAAGATCCTTTCACAAGACAGCCTACCGACTGCTGTCTTCTGCTGTAATGACGTGATGGCATTAGGTGCAATTTCTGCTATTACGGAAAAAGGTTTGAGCGTACCTGATGATATCTCGATTATTGGCTATGATAATATTCACTCATCACGTTTCTATGCACCGCCACTCACAACGATTCACCAATCTAAATCACGTTTAGGTGCACAGGCGGTTAATCTGTTATTTGAACGAATCGCCAATAAAGATAACGACAGCCACGAAAAACATCGTATTGCGATCCATCCAGAATTGGTACTACGAAAATCAGTTCGTACACTTGCATAAACATTAAATTTTTGACCGCACTTTAAATTTTATCTAAAAAAGTGCGGTCTTTTTTTTACTTATTTTCAGCTTTTTTGATTTAATACAAGTTTTCGACGTATAGCATTTGATCCCGATACATATTTTTGGTTATATCTCTCCTGGTTTTATTTTTTTCTTTATCGGAGTTTATATGACTGATGAATATCGCACTCTCCGCCATAATATTAATATGTTAGGGCGTTTTCTTGGAGAAACCATCAATGATGCGCAAGGCGAAGACATTCTTACCTTAATTGAAAATGTTAGCCAATTATCCAAACAATCTCGAGCGGGCGATAGCCAAGCGCGTAAAACATTGTTGGATACTCTTTCCACCATTTCAAATGAAAATATTATTCCTGTAGCGCGTGCATTCAGCCATTTTCTTAACTTAACAAATATTGCTGAACAATACCAAACGGTCTCTCGCCAACATAAAGATTTACAATCCTCCAATCGTTCATTGAGTGCATTATTTCAACGTTTAAAAGAACAAAATGCCTCAAAAGAAGAGGTTTACAAAACCGTTGAAAACTTGCTTATTGAGCTTGTATTAACGGCACATCCAACCGAAACCACGCGTCGTTCTTTAGTCCATAAACATGTTGAGATCAATAAATGCTTAAGCAAATTAGAGCACGATGATTTGACGCCTAAAGAACGTGGCATCATTGAACGTCTGTTGCTTCGTTTAATTGCTGAAGCTTGGCATACCAATGAAATTCGTACCATTCGCCCTACGCCATTTGATGAAGCAAAATGGGGATTTGCCATGATTGAAAATAGCCTATGGCAAGGTGTACCAGAATTCTTACGTCAATTAAATGAACATGCTCGTGAGTTTTTGGGCTACGATTTACCTGTGGGCTTACGCCCTGTCAGAATTTCTTCTTGGATGGGCGGTGACCGTGATGGTAACCCATTTGTTACTTCAAAAATTACTCAACAAGTCCTCTATCTTGCTCGTTGGAAAGCAGCAGATTTATTCTTAAATGACATCAAATCCCTTGCCGATGAATTATCCATGGTGAAATGCACGCCAGAATTTACCGCAAAATATGGTGAGCATTTAGAGCCTTATCGTTTTGTGGTCAAAGAACTTCGTGCAAAACTTATAGCCACCCTTGATTACTTTGAAGATTGCATGACTAATCGTCCACCACGCGTAAGCCAAGCGGATATCATCATGGAAGATAATCAACTTTGGGAACCGCTCTATGATTGCTATCAATCATTAATGGCTTGTGGCATGCGGATTATTGCCAATGGTTCATTATTAGATATTTTGCATCGTATTCGCTGTTTTGGTGTCACTCTTTCACAAATGGATATCCGTCAAGAAAGCACGCGTCATACCGATGCGATTGCTGAAATCACACGTTATCTTGGTATTGGTGATTATGCACAATGGAGCGAAGCTGAAAAACAATCTTTCTTGGTACGTGAATTAAATTCTCGTCGTCCATTAATTCCAACCCATTGGGAGCCGTCTGCAGAAACCCAAGAAATTTTAGAGACTTGCAAAGTCATTGCACAACAAAAACAAGGCGTAATTGCTTGCTATATTATTTCCATGGCAAGAAGTGCCTCTGATGTGCTTGCTGTGCATTTATTATTAAAAGAAGCGGGCGTGCCTTATCACATTCCTGTCGTACCACTTTTTGAAACCTTAGATGACTTAGATGCCTCTGAAGGTGTCATGCATCAATTGTTTAATATTGGTTGGTATCGTGGCGTAATTAACAATCATCAAATGGTGATGATTGGTTATTCTGACTCAGCCAAAGATGCGGGAATGATGGCAGCTTCATGGGCACAATATCGTGCACAAGAAGCATTAGTCAATTTAACCGAAGAACTGGGTATTGAACTCACTTTATTCCATGGTCGTGGAGGTACGATAGGTCGTGGTGGTGCGCCTGCACATGCAGCATTACTTTCTCAGCCTCCACGTTCACTCAAAAATGGTTTACGTGTGACTGAACAAGGGGAAATGATCCGCTTTAAACTTGGTTTACCCGAAGTTGCAGTTGAAACCTTTGATCTTTACGCCAGTGCAATTTTAGAAGCAAACTTACTTCCACCACCAGAACCAAAAGCAGAATGGCGTGCAGTCATGGATGAGCTTTCCGCTACTTCATGTGACATTTACCGTAGTGTTGTTCGTGGTGATAAAGACTTCGTGCCTTATTTCCGCAGTGCTACACCGGAACAAGAACTGTCTAAACTACCACTTGGATCTCGCCCTGCAAAACGTAATCCAAATGGTGGCGTAGAAAGCTTACGTGCCATTCCATGGATTTTTGCTTGGATGCAAAACCGTTTAATGCTACCAGCATGGCTTGGTGCAGGGGCGGCAATTCAAAAAATTGTGGATGAAGGCAAAGGTCATATCATTGAAGAAATGTGTAAAGCTTGGCCATTCTTCTCTACTCGTGTAGGTATGTTAGAAATGGTGTTCAGTAAAACCGATACTTGGCTTTCTGAACAGTATGATCATAACTTGGTGAAAAAAGAACTTTGGTACTTAGGTGAAAATCTGCGTAATCAACTCAATGCAGATATTAAAACCGTGCTTTCGCTTTCTCACAAAGATGAATTAATGGCGGACTTGCCGTGGATCGCCGATTCTATTGCGTTACGTAATGTTTATACGGATCCACTCAATCTCCTTCAAGTGGAATTGCTCCGCCGTTTCCGTGAATCGCCTGAAAACCCAAGCCCTGATGTCGAACAAGCCTTGATGATTACCATCACAGGTATTGCCGCAGGTATGCGAAATACGGGCTAGTTACGGCAACTAAAAATAAGTGCGGTCAAAAAACAACAATGAATTTGACTGCACTTTTTGTTTTCTGTTTCTTGCGGTATCATACGCGCAATTGACTTGATGAAGGAAAACCCAATGACAACTGATATTCAAAAACTTGATCCTGATGCAGCGATTGATCTTGCTTATGATATTTTCTTAGAAATGGCAGGCGAAAATCTCGATCCTGCAGATATTATGCTATTCAACCTGCAATTTGAAGATCATGGTGCGGTCGAGTTTGTTGAAACGGCAGATGATTGGGAACAAGAAATTGGGGTATTAATCGATCCTGACGCTTTTGCTGAAGTTTGGGTGGGATTAGTGAATGAGAAAGATGAAATGGATGATGTGTTTGCAAAATTCTTAATTTCACACCGAGAAGAAGATCGTGAATTCCACGTTATTTGGAAAAAATAACTACCCTTCTCGCACATATCAATTCACAAACTAAAACCGGTTTAATTTAACATTAAACCGGTTTTTGCTTAACAGATTCGTGGTAAAGGTTCGTTACGCGGTAAGTCTAACAAGCGACTTTGACCGAAAAGCCCAACAGCACGAACTTTGCCATCAGTCGTTACCTCGCCAATTACGGCCGCATTTTCACCTAATGGGTGACTACGAAGCGCGGTCAGAATTTCAGCTGTTTTTTCTTTATCCGCCACAATCACTAATTTACCTTCATTAGCAAAATTTAACGCATCCAAACCGAGTAATTCGCAAATACCGCGTACTTCCTGACGAATTGGTAATACCGTTTCATCAATTTGAATCCCTACTTTCTGAGCCTGTGCAAATTCATGCAGTACCGCATTCACACCACCACGGGTCGCATCGCGCACGGCTTTCACCCCTTCAATCGGACGAATACAATCAATAAGCGGGGCAAGTACAGCACAATCACTGCGTAAGTCCGTTTGAATACCAAGATTTTCGCGTAAATTCAAAATGGTTGCACCATGATCACCCAAAGTACCACTCACGATAATCTGATCACCTGATTGAATGCGATGTACACCCCAGTCGAGCCCGTTTGGAATCACACCAATACCGGCCGTATTGATAAACACTTTATCTATCGCGCCTTTTTGTACCACTTTGGTATCACCGGTTACCACTTGAATACCGGCTGACTGGCAGGCTTTTGCCATAGATTGAATCAATTTTTTTAAAGTTTCTAATGGTAAGCCTTCTTCCAGAATAAACCCACAGGATAAATATTTTGTTACGGCACCACATACCGCTACATCGTTAGCTGTACCACACACGGCGAGTTTACCAATGTCACCACCCGGGAAAAAAATCGGATCAATCACAAAACTATCGGTAGAAAATGACAGCGTCCCACCTAAAGCATTCAACTCTTGTAAAGCAATGCGAGCCTGATCTTCGCCTTGTGAAAGTATTGGGTTATCAAATGCCTCGACAAAATAATCGCGGATCAACTCTTGCATTGTGGCACCACCATTTCCGTGTGCCATTGTAATAAAATCAGTCATTGTTTTATTCCCGTCTGTATTGATAATAGGCCGCACATGCCCCTTCGGAAGACACCATTAACGCACCATAAGCATTGTCTGGATTACATTTTTTAGCAAATAATGGGCAATCAGCCGGCTTGCATTTACCGATTAATACATCACCGCAGCGAGAATCAGGATCATCAGCAACTTGATGTGGCTGACATGCAAAATGCGCTTCCGCATCAAAGCATTGATAAGCATCTGTCAGTTCTACGCCTGATTCTGCAATTTCGCCCAATCCACGCCATTCGCTGCTGGCTTTCAATCGGAATACTTCACTGATTGCTTGTTGAGCCAACAGATTGCCATGTTGGTGCACAATGCGTTTATACTGATTTTCCACTTCACAGCGTTGTTCAACAATCTGTGTCACCAACATTAAAATTGCTTGTAGGATATCTAAAGGCTCAAATCCTGTGATCACAAAAGGCTTATGATAGGTGTCACACAATTCTTGATAAGGTTCAGAACCAATCACCATGCTGACATGACCGGGCGCAATAAAGCCATCAATTTTTACTTGTCCTTGCGACAATAAGCTGTGTAATGTCGGGATGATAGTAATATTTTGGCATACCACAAAAAAGTTTTTTACCTGTTGTTTTTTCGCTTGTTGCAAGGTAATTGCGGCACTTGGCATGGTCGTTTCAAAACCAAGTGAAAAGAACACCACTTTTTTGTCTGGATTATTTGATGCGATATTCAATGCATCAAGCGGTGAATAAACAATTCGAACATCCGCGCCCTGAGCTTTGGCTTCTAATAATGAGCCTAAACGTCCGCGTACTCGCATCGCATCACCGAAAGTACAGAAAATGACTTCTGGGCGACGAGCAATCTCAATACAAACATCAATTCGCCCCATCGGTAAGACACATACTGGGCAGCCTGGACCGTGAATAAATTCAATACTTTTGGGTAATAAGCGATCCAACCCAAATTTAAAAATGGTATGCGTATGTCCACCACAAACTTCCATCAAATATAAGGGATTTTCTGGTGTAAAGTGCGGTTGTTTTTCCATTATTTTTTGTAGTCGCTGCAACAGACTTTTGGCCAGTTCAGGATCACGAAACTCATCAACAAACTGCATTTGATGCTCCTATCGTTCTTGCGCTTTTAACCAGTCCAGCCATTGCTGTAATCCTTCTCCACTTTGAGAAGACAATTGGATGACCTGAATTGTTGGATTCACTTGTTTTGCATAAGCAGTACATTTTTCCACATCAAAATTCAAGTACGGTAGTAAATCCACTTTATTTAAAATCATTAACTTAGAAGCCGCAAACATATGTGGGTATTTTAACGGTTTATCTTCACCTTCTGTCACGGATAAGATCACCACTTTGGCGTGCTCGCCTAAATCAAATTCTGATGGGCAGACTAGGTTTCCGACATTTTCAATAAACATCAGACTATTTTCCTGTGGCTGCAATTTCACTAATGCATTACCAATCATTTGTGCATCTAAGTGACATCCTTTACCTGTATTGACTTGAATTGCTGGCACACCGGTTTGACGAATACGATCCGCATCGTTTTCTGTTTGCTGATCCCCTTCGATCACATAACAAGGATAGTCATTTTTTAATGCATTTAACGTAGTCGTCAATAAGGTTGTTTTGCCTGAACCAGGACTTGAAACAAGATTAAGTGCCAAAATATGCTGATTGGCAAAAAAGCGACGATTCATATCGGCTAACTGATTGTTGGCACCAAGAATATCTTGCTCTACTTTCAGTAATCGTTGCTGGGTTTCATCTTGTTGTGGAGAGTCTGGCATACGGAAGGATGAGTGAGAAAAATTAGGTAGTTTTGTTGCATGTTGCGCATTGGAATCATGATGAACATGCGGTAATTCTCCGATTCTGACTTGGTCTGGATGGCCACAGCCACAGGTTGTACACATAAGTCACCTCAATAATTTTTCGTTTATTCTGTAAATGCTTAGAATCTATGGTAATTCATATACGTTAGAATACCATATTCTCAATCTTAAATATATTCTTTGAAGAGAGATAAATACATACTATCAAGTAGTTAGCATATTTTATATTCAAAAGATCAGGTTAAATTTGCCAATTTAGACGTCTTGCTATTTTACGGCAATTTCTTTCACTCTAAATTCGGTACCACTTCGACGTTGTAAACATGCACTGTGACAATGTGGACAGCAATCTTGATAGGCTTCAATCTCAACTTCCTTTTGACATTGCCAGCACCATGCAATCGCTGGTAAATGGATAAAATGTAACTGACAGTTTTCAGCAACGGTATCTTTACGCATAATTTCAAAGCAAAATTCTACCGCACTTTGCTCGACACAAGACAGTGCCCCAATTTCTAGCCAAATATCTGTCACTTCATGGATTTCATGCTTTTTCTGTTGTTGATCAATAATTTCCATAATATTCTGACAGAGAGACATCTCATGCATGATTTTCTCCTTAAAATAAAAAAGCAGTCTGTTCCAATTCTACTCTTTTTTGATGTTTATTTTCAGCGCTTCTATGTTTCGCTGTTCGATATTTAAACATTATTTAAAAAATTTTTACTGGTACTCGTGCTAGACATCATTTTAGCGGCACAAAATTAATGCTGCTATGCTGCAATAAGGTATTCATTAAATCATTATTTTGCTCAAACTGACTACATTTTCCTTTGAGCTGAATCAAGCGAATTCTTAAGTGAGCTAATTCATGGATCCGTTTTGATACTTCTCGAATATGTCGATCTAGCAACTCATTGATTTCTCTTTCCTGCTCTTGAGTAGCATATTGAGGATTGAGCAACATTTTGATTTCTTTTAGTGAAATATCCAAACTGCGGCAATAACAAATAAAAGAAAGTTGTTTCAAATGCTCTTCCGTATAAACGCGAAAATTACCGCTCGTTCGCTTGGCGGGTTCGATTAATCCTTGCTTTTCATAGAAACGTATGGCTTCCACCGTACAGCCAACGATATTGGCTAATTGACCAATTTTCATTTTTTATTAAATTACACTTGACTCTGAAGTTACTTCATATTTTATACTTTATCACAGTATTCACATGTTAGAAAAGGAGAACTTCCATGAAAAAAACAGCATTGTTTATTACTGCACTATTCGGTGCTTCACTCGCTAATGCACATAATGTTTGGTTGGAGCCTGTTAAGGATGCAAAAGGGCAATATGTGGTTAAATTTGGTCATGAGGAAACTGAAACCTATCCTCAAAGCAAATTAAAAGCAGTACGCCTACTCGATGCTAAGGGCCAATTGCAAAATGCCACAGTGAACTTTAAGGAAGGCGAAGCACACTTTGCCGCACCTGATGCAGCCATCGCATTTATTCGCTTTGATAATGGTGTTTGGTCAAAATTACCAAGCGGTAAATATGTCGAAAAAACCAAACAACAAGCACCTGAAGCTGTACGTAGTGTTAACCCGATCAAATTCGGTAAAGCGATTTTACACTGGGATGCTCAAGCAAATAAATCACACAACATGGATTATGAATTAATCCCTCAAAGTGAACCAAAAGCGGGACAACCACTCGATATTCTCGTGTTAGTAAAAGGTAAACCTGTACAAGGCATCAAAGTAGGGTTAGGCGAAGATCACCCATTCAACTTAACCAATGAAAAAGGTATCGCACAATTCACCCCTAAAGCGGGTTATAACAAAGTTTGGGCTGAATTTGACGAGCCAGTTAAAGAAAACCCTGACTATACCGAGCGCAGTGTTGAATATATGCTGACTTTTGATGCGAAATAATGAAAAGAGTTGTATTTTTAACCGCACTTTTCACCTGGCTGTGCGCACCATCGGCATTGGCTCATAGTTTGCATGTTTTTGCACAATATGATGGACGCACAGTCTCTGGCAAAGCCTATTATTCCGATATGACTCCAGCGGCAGAAACCTATATGGAGATTTTGCAAGCTGGCCAGGACTCCCCTCTATTGGAAGGCAAAACAGATCGAGATGGGCAATTTGCCTATCCGATCAATACCACTGCCGAAGGTGCCATTAAGGTTGTTATAGAAGGTGAAGAAGGACATAAAGCCTCAATTGTTGCTAACAGAGTATCTGCGCAAGCCACTAATAACAATGACAATGCATTGATGTTGGTCCGTGAAGATATTTCTAAATTAAAAGACAAAATTTACCTACACGATATTATTGGTGGTATCGGTTATATTGTTGGCATTTTCGGCTTATGGGCATTGATTAGAGCCTCAAAGATGACACGTGCGTCGCAATCTAAGGAAAGATAATATGCATTTATCGGAAGGTGTGTTGCATACACCTGTATTGCTTGGTGGTGCAGCTGTTGCATTAGTTTGCGTAATGATTGGTCTTAAACGTCTTAATTCGCAGCAATTGCCGCTAACGGCATTGTTTGCCGCTGCTTTTTTTGTTGCAGGTACCATTCATGTACCAGTTGGCATTGGCAGCGTGCATCTCATCTTAAACGGCATGGCCGGCCTGTTTCTCGGCTGGGCCGTTTTCCCTGCTTTTTTAATCGCATTGGTATTACAAGCCCTGCTCTTTTCCTTCGGGGGATTTGCTGTATTAGGTGTCAATTTATGCGTAATGGCATTACCTGCCCTTCTTGTACATTGGCTATTTGCAAAAGGACTTGAAAATGACCATTCCCGTCGTACTCAAATTGCGGCAGGAATTGGTGCAGGTGTAATCGGTGTTGGCGGTTCAGCCTTGCTCGCTTCTTTAGTCTTAGCTCTAGATGGCGGTAAAGCTTACAGCGATCTGATCATGCTGCTGGTAATATCACATATTCCTGTGTTTATTATCGACAGTATCGTCAGCGTCGGGGTGGTCTTATTGTTAAACAAAATGTATCCAACAGCGCTCAGTGTGGTGAAATGAATTTCCTTGCTATTTTTCAACCGCACTTACGATTAATTTATGTGTTTTTGTGTGGACTTATCGTCAGCACAATGACACATATTTCAACGCTTATTATCCTTAATCTGATCGTATTCAGCGGATTACTTATTACGCTAATTCGCTATCAAAAATCCCTTGCCGGTTATTTCAAATATTGGCTAAAACTAAATCTCTTTACTCTACTCGTTTGGTTAACTTTAAGCTGGAAAATCACCGAACAAGGCTTAACATTAAATCCAATGGGCATTCAGCTCGCGCTACTCATCACGCTACGTTTCAATTTAATTTTAAGCTTAACTCGCCTCTTGTTAATTGATATGAACGAGAGCCTTTTATTGCAAGCATTGTGTCGTTTGCCATTGCCTGAAAAACTACTTCACCTCTTTGTTCTCACTGTGCGATATATTTCAGTATTCAGTGAAGTACATAAAAAGATGGATATGGCGATGCGCGCGCGCGGATATCAGCCAAAACTTAACGGTAGAACCTTATTTATCGCCGCGCAACGTGTGGCATTATTATTAATTCATGCTCTCGTTAAAGCAGAAAAAACAGAAATGGCACTAAAAGCACGTGGCTTTCAGCTGCATGATGTTAAAAAAACACAGGATAAATCTTGATGAACGTCCTAGAAGTCAAACAATTACAGATCATGCGCGACCAACGCGTGATTATTGATAACCTTTCTTTTGAACTCCCCGAAGGTCATCGCCTTTTTTTACAAGGTGATATTGGTTGTGGAAAATCGACGCTATTACACTGTCTATTAGGCTTTATCCCATACCAACAAGGAGAGATTAGCTGGTTCGACAACACCTGCCGCCAAGAAAAAGATTTTGTACCGTTACGCGGAAAGATTGGTATCTGTTTCCAGCATGCGGGCGATCAACTTTTCGGTCCAACCGTACTTGATGATGTGGCATTTGGTCTACTTAATCAGGGCTTGAACAGAAATGAAGCCTATCAAATTGCATTACAGCAACTAGAACGTCTGAATATTGTTAGGTTAAAAGATCGCTCAGTAAATACCTTATCTGGCGGTGAACAGAATTTTACTGCGCTAGCCGGTGTTCTGGCAATGCAACCAAAAGTATTGCTGTTAGATGAACCAACCAATGGACTGGATGCACAAAATATCGCCAAACTGACTGCACTTTTACGTGAACTACAGTTACCGATGCTTATTGCCTCACATGATTTACGCTTTAGTGAAACACTTGCGGATTCCTGTTTGTCTTTAGCCACAGATAATGATGGCTAAATGCATTCATAATACGTAAGAAAATAATTCAATAAAAAACGGGCGAACCATTAAGTTCGCCCGTAATCTATTTATAACGCTAATCAAGCCACTAGTGCGGTTTCTTTTAAGCGATTTTTTAATCTCGCGTATTCAGTTACCACATAGCGTTCAGCCCAGGCTTGATCTTCGATTTTATCAATGCGAACCGCACTGTATTTGTATTCCGGTGTTCTAGAACCCGGGTTCAAATGTTCAGCGGTTAATTCGTTACATTTACCGATCCACCATTGATAGGTCATATAACAAGCGCCTTTGTTTGTACGAGTGCTCACATCTGCACGAGAAATAACTCTACCACGAGAAGAAGCAATCCAAACCAAGTCGTTGTTTTTAATACCCAACTCTTTGGCGTTTTGATCGTTCATTTGTACGAATCCCGGTTCATCCGCAAGTGCCGCAAGTGCACGGCAGTTACCGGTCATTGAACGGCAAGAATAGTGACCCACTTCACGTACTGTAGAAAGTATCAATGGGAATTCTTCAGAGAGATCTTCCATTGGTGGTTCCCAGTCGCAAGCAAAGAACTCAGCTTTGCCGTTTGGACGGTCGAAGATTTGGCCTTTATACAAGTATGTTGTACCTTGATCTTCAGGGCCCTCATCAGTACATGGCCATTGGATATAACCCATGCCTTCCATTTTTTCGTAGGTTGCCCCTTTGTAAATTGGGCAAAGTAAACGAAGTTCATCCCAAATTTCTTTGGTATTGTTATAGTGCATTGGGTAGCCCATTGCTGTAGCAAGTTCGCTAATGATTACCCAGTCATCCTTGACATCGCCAGTTGGCTCAACGGCTTTATAGAAACGTTGGAAACCACGGTCAGCGGCACTATACACACCTTCATGTTCAGCACAAGAAGTCGCAGGTAATAAAATATCTGCTTCTGCTGCTGTTTGAGTCATGAAGATATCTTGAACGATAAGAAGTTCAACTTTCTCGAAGGCTTTTTTAACAGCATTAATATCAGGCTCAGTTTGTAATGTATCCTCACCCATGATATAGAATGCTTTAATTTTATCTTCCATGATCGCTTCAGGGACTTCACTCAACGGCACACCTGGTTTAGTTGGAATAGATGGCACGCCCCAAGCTTTCGCAAATTTTGCATTAATTTCTGGATCAGCAAAACTTTGATAGCCTGGTAATGTGTTGAATAACGCGCCCATATCGCACGCACCCTGTACGTTGTTTTGACCACGTACTGGGTTTATCCCAACATTTGGTTTACCTAAGTTACCGGTAAGCATTGCCAAACTTGCTAATGCACGCACGGTTTCTACACCTTGACGGAATTGGCAAACGCCCATACCCCATAAGATAGTAGCGGTTTCCGCTTTTGCATAAGTGCGGGCAATTTCACGCAACATTTCAGGTTCAATACCAGTGATATGTTGAGTGGATTCCGGTGTATAAGCTTTCACGGTTTCATAGAACGCATCGAAGTTTTCGGTGTGTTCATCAATAAATTTTTGATCTTGTAATCCTTCTTCTAAAATCACATTCATCATGGCATTCAAGAATGCTACGTTAGACCCGTTAGCAAGCGGCGCATAAATATCCGCAATACGGGCTGTTTCGATTTTACGAGGGTCACAAACAATGATTTTCGCCCCTTTTGCTTTAGCGTGGTTAATCCGACGCGCCACAATAGGGTGTGATGTAGAGGCATTATAGCCAAAAACAAATACGCATTTGGTATCTTCAATCTCAACAATTGAGTTAGACATTGCGCCGTTACCGACCGATTTGAGCAGACCTGTTACAGAAGGGCCGTGTCACACGCGCGCACAACAGTCAATGTTGTTATTTCCCAATACCGCACGGGCGAATTTTTGCATAACGAAGTTTACTTCGTTGCCTGGGCCACGGGAAGAACCCGTTACCATAATTGATTCGTTACCGTACTTTTCCTTGATTTCACTGAGACGTTTTGCTGTGTAAGAAATCGCTTCTTCCCAGCTCACTGGTGTGAATGGTTCGCCACGTTTGTAGCGAATCATCGGTTGAGTCAGACGAGGAGTCAGGATTTTTGTGTCATGCACAAAGTCCCAGCCATAATATCCTTTTAGGCATAGCTCCCCTTCGTTTGTTTTGCCGTTTGCACCTTCAGCTCCCACAATTTTGTTGTTTTCCACCAAAAGATGGATTTTACAACCTGAGGCACAATACGGACATACGGTAATTACTTTTTTAATAGCCATAGTAACGTCCTTATTTTAGATACAACACGAGGTTAGAGATAGAATTAGAATAATTAATTCTGGGTATATATTACACCCAAAATCGGCTTATAGTCTTACAAAAAACATGGATTTATTGATATAAAACAGGTTTTCGTAATATTTTTAAATATGTTTAGAAAATCACCCTCACTTTTTCTACAAAACAGGAATCTCTTCAAGCGATCTTCCCTCTTTTAAAAAATTATACATAAATTGCACAGACTCTTTTACGCTTTCTGTCATTGGAAAACCAAAAGAAACCAAATCAGGTTGAAGCCCCACAAAAACAATTTGTTTAATATCTTGTTCCAGTTGCTCGATGAGGTAATTGAGCGGCATATTATGCGTACTCATGAAAAACATTTCCGCAATGCTCTCTTTTTCAATGATTCGGATTTTACCGGGCGCTAATTCCATATCAGCCGCATCGAAAATTAAAAGCAAATCAGGTTTCATGTCTCGCACGATATGAGCAACATTTTCTGGTGCTGAGCCACCGTCAAGTGCGGTCCAATTTGGCAATGGATTTTCATTTAATAACTGATAGAGATAAGGGCCTGCACCGTCATCCCCCATCATGCTGTTGCCAACGGTTAAGATCACATTATTCGTCACGTCGTTTCACCATAATATACATCACAGGTTCACGCTGAATTGATGCTAACGTATCCATGAGGATTTCGACCCACTCTTGATGTTCTGGGGTGAAATTGGCTTTGTTTTCATCCATCGCTTTCGCCAATAAATTGACATGGCTAGAATCAATCACTATTTCACCGAATCGCATTAAGCCGAAAAATTTACGTTTAGCATCCCCTTCTGGAAAGCTATCTACAAAACTTTGATAAGCATCGTAGTCACAAACCAGTAATTTTTTAAAACAATCAATTACGCCAACATGGTGACCAATCGCCAAAGAGTAATACATCACCTGTTTTGCTTGCTCTGGCACTTGTTCATCGTTTTCGACGAAACGCTCGTTTAATAAATAGAAAAAGACTTTCGTTGTCATAACATTCCCATTTTTATAGGGGCAATCACTTGCCCCACTATTAATTATCCCGAAAACGGCATACTAATCGCATGCAAACGATTGACGATTTCGCTTAAACGCGGATCGGCTTCGCGTTCTAGGTATTCACCTAAACGTACACCAAATGGCACTTTATCATTTTCTGTCATCATTGACATAAATTGATTAGCAATGTCTCCACCTTGTCGATACCCAGCCAAACGACGTGCTTCACGTTCTAATTCCACGCGTAAATCTAATGGAATAGTTGGGAAACGTAATTTAGCTTCTGCGTTAGGATCAGCTTTTTCTTGTTTACCTTTGAGCTTTTGATCAAGTAAGCCAAGTGCTACCGCGAATCCATAAATTGTCGCAGCTGGGGTCGGAGGACAGCCAGGGATGTACACATCGATTGGTACGATTTGATCACTACCACCCCAAACACAATAAAGATCATGGAAAATACCGCCACCACAACCGCAAGCACCGTAAGAAATACAGATTTTTGGATCAGGCGCAGCTTGGTAAGCACGCATTGCTGGCGTACGCATCGCTCGGGTAACCGCACCAGTGAATAATAAAATGTCCGCGTGACGAGGTGAAGCCACCACTTTAATACCAAAACGTTCCGCATCGAATGTTGGCGTAATGGTACTGAAAATTTCGATTTCACACCCATTACAACCGCCACAGTCCACACGATAAACATAAGCTGAACGTTGAATATCTTTCAGTAACGTTTGTTTCATTTTGGCAATATTTTCATCAATACTAAACGGTGTTGATATGCCATTGACCGGCATTGGAATTTGTGTGTTCATCGTCTTTCGCCTCCTGCTAAAACGTTAGGTAAATCAACCGCACTTTGTTCTCGTTGCTCGAGCGCTTTTTTAAAATTCAAGCGAACAGGCTCTTTAAAGTCGATTAATTTCATCCGCATATTGGATTCCATATTCGCGGTTTTTTCTAAGCTGTGCTGACGTTTACAAACTGGACAAGTATGCAACTCCGCCAATTTTTGTTTCACTAATTCAGGTTTATCCAAAGTTTGTTTAAATAAATCAATGGTGTAATTCAATTCTTTATAAGAAATAAACGGTTTACCACATTCCTGACAAGTTACTGTCGCAAAGGTGGTTTCTTGGAAAAGATCCTGTTTATTGGTCACTGAGAGTTCAAAATCTTGTGACAAGCGAATGGCTTTAGTTGGGCAAACTTCTTCGCAACGTCCACAGAAAATACAACGACCAAGAAATAACGACCATGTACGTTCACCTGTAACCGGGTCGGTTCTCATGGTCAACGCATTGGCTGGACAGGCAATGGTACAAGCCGCACAGACAATACATTGATCAGAATTGAGTTCCGGTTTTCCTCTAAAATCATCATCGACTTCATAAGGTTTGAACGGATATTTGGTGGTAACATCACCTGCTTTAAATACCGTTTTTAGTAATTTAAACATTTTCCGCCTCCCCTATTTCAATGGTGAATTTTTACGTTCAATACCGTAGCGTTCAATTTCTTTATAATCCACGGTTTTCGCTTTGCGTTTACGCACATCCACCACAGTGACACGGTCGGTACAAGAATAGCAAGGGTCAAGACTACCAATAATAAGTGGTGCATCAGACACTGTATTGCCACGCAACATGTAGCGTAAGGTTGGCCAGTTAGCATAAGTGGCAGCACGACAACGCCAACGGAAAAGTTTTTGGTTGTCGCCTAGCATTGACCAGTGAATATCTTCGCCACGTGGTGCCTCAGTAATCCCTAAAGCAAAACGTCCAGGCGTATAATTGAAACCTTCTTTTAAGATTTCGCCACTTGGCAAATTGTCCACCATGTAATCGATGATATTCATGGATTCAAACACTTCATTAATCCGCACTTTCACACGAGATAACACGTCACCATTGGCTTCAGTGAAAAGATTGAAAGGGATATCGCCATAACCGGAGAACGGATGTACTTTACGCACATCACGAGCGAAGCCAGAACCACGAATCATTGGACCTACCGGACTAAAGTCACGCGCGATATCTTTTGCCAAGACACCAACGCCTACCGTACGTTGTTCCATATTCGGTGTATTTAATAAAATATCGGTTAAGGTTTTGAGTTCTTCACGCATTTCACCGATAAGCTTGATACATTGCTCACGTTGATGTTTCAACATATCACGACGCACACCACCGATAAGGTTAATACCATAGGTTTTACGTGCACCAGTTAGCACTTCAGCCAAGGTCATGGATTTCTCACGAACACGGAAGAATTGCATAAAACCTGTATCAAAACCAGTAAAGTGGCTAGATAAACCTAAGTTCAATAAATGACTGTGCAAGCGTTCAACTTCCAACAAAATTGCACGAATCCATTGTGCCCGTTCAGGAATTTGAATACCTAACGCATTTTCGACTGAGTTAGCATAAGCAACGCTATGGGTGAAACCGCAGATACCGCACACACGGTCAGCCAAGAAATTGACTTGATCGTAATCCATTCGGGTTTCTGCCAATTTTTCCATACCACGGTGCACATAGAACAAACGATAGTCCGCATCAATGATATCTTCCCCATCGACAAACAAACGGAAGTGTCCCGGTTCATCCGAAGTGATATGTAACGGGCCAAGTGGAACAATACGTGCTTCGCCTTTTTCGTTAATAAATTCGTATGTTTCTGTCGCGGTTGTCGGATCGGGACGTAAACGGTAGTCCATCGAATCTTTACGTAATGGGTAAAGATCATCTGGCCAGTCATCTGGTAACACTAAACGACGTTGATCGGGAAGACCGACGGCTTTTAAACCATACATATCGAATAATTCACGTTCGCCCCACACCGCTGCTTTGACTTTCGGTGTTACAGAAGGAAATTCGAGTGTGACTGGATCTACGAGTGCTTTAATCGTCACAAAAGTTTTGACGATACCTTCCATAGAAAGCACGTAATACACTGCATAATGACCATAAATTGAGCGTTCATCGTTACCAAAAACTAATGGCAACCAGCCTTCATGTTGATAGTAAAGATATTCCACCACATCAGGTAACATATTAGTTTTCACCGTTAAAGTGACTTGATTTGGTGTAGACCACTCCTCATCTAAAATGGTATTCGGAAATTTTGCATTAACGGCTTCAATATAATTTTTGCCGAGCATTTTTACCGGATCGACCGATGTATTTTTAGTTAATTCCATTTTTTCCCCCAGTTGTCGATCATTTCGCTAAACTTTGCCAAGGTAAAACTAGCATATCGCCAAAGGACACATGTTCAGATCCAAGCACAATTCCTACCGCACTTTTTAGTAACTGCAAGATTGGCTCTGCAATATGGATACCCATTACAAACATTAACAACAATAGTATGGCCATTGCCGCCAAAGAGACTTTACTGACTTCGCCTGCTTCCACATTATCAGGTTGTTTGCCAAGCACTGTTTTTAATAGCATTAAGGCAAGTCCTGCAAGCACGATGGTAAGTAAAATTAAGCATAAAATAACTAACCAAGTTTTACCCGCTGTAATCCCTGCGACCACAACACTAAATTCACTCACAAATACATTAAATGGAGGGATACCGCCCAATGCCAACGCACCACCTGCGAAAAGCACCGCACTCACTGGTGCAACACGCCATAATCCACGCACTTGATTCATATCACGGGTTTTATATTTCAATAGAATATTACCCGATGCGCAGAATAATAAGGTTTTCGCAAGACTGTGGTTGATGGTGTGAAGTAAACCTGCAAATACCCCAATTGGGCCACCAAGACCGAAAGCAAAGCTGATTAAGCCCATATTTTCGATACTTGAGTAAGCAAGCAAACGTTTAATATCAAATTGCACGATGATAAATAACGCCGCCACAAGTACTGAAAGTAAACCAAAGATCAACATTAAAGTTTGTGGAAATTCTGCGTCAACTGCTTTTGAAACCAATGTGTAGTAACGCAACACCACAAGCATTGCACAGTTTAATAACACCGCGGATAAAATTGCACTCACTGGGCTTGGTGCTTCACTGTGTGCGTCTGATAACCAAGTATGCATTGGAAATAGACCGCACTTCGTGCCGAAACCAATCAATACGAAAGCGAATGCGATATACATCAACATTGGGTTTAAACCTGTGGCTTGTTGATTCACGGCTGACCAGAAAATCGCTTGGCTTGGATCGGCAAGCACGCCATTTGCATTCGCAAAGGTTAAAAGTGTGCCGTATAAACCGAAAGCGACGCCCACAGAACAGATGATGATGTATTTCCACGCGGCTTCAAGGGATGTTTTTTGTTTGTAAGTACCGACCAAAAACGCAGAGCTTAATGTTGTCGCTTCAATGGCAACCCACATTAAAATCAAGTTATTGGTGATAACTGACACAATCATCGTAAAGAAGAATAAGTGTAAGAAACCGTGGTAATGAGCATAGGTTTTAAAATCGATATGCCCTTCTTCCAATTCTGTGTTCATATAACCGATGGAATACACACCAGCAAGTGAACCCACAACAGCAATTAAGCCTAAGAAAATGGCAGAAAGACTATCAACATACACCCAGTTGTTAAATGCACTGATACTGCCTTTTTCTAACACGCCAGAAATGACCTGTACGGAAAAGAACAACATCAAAATTAACCCGGTAATATGGAATGCGGTACAAACTGTCCGATTTTTTGTTCCGCGTAGTGCAAAGCTTTCAAAAGCGATGACTAAAGGTGCGACTAATAACGCAATTATCCATTGTTCATACATAGCGTTACCCCTTCAAACTCATAAGTTGTTTGGCATCAACAGTGTTGAAAGTGCGGTAAATTTTATTCACCAACACCACCATAATGATGACCGCAAAAATCGCATCGGTGGCAATGCCGATTTCAACTAATTCTGGCGCATTGTTGGCAAGTAAAGCCAAAGTTAAATGCGCACCGTTTTCCATTAAACAATAACCGAAAACTTGTTTCACAATATTGCGTTGGCTCACAATACACACTAAACCTAAAAGGAAGTGGCTAAGTGATACTGACAACGCTGGTTTTAAATGTTCAACTAACGGTAAGTTCACTGGAATGACAACAAAGTAACATAAGCAAACGATGATAGATGTGATCGGGATCAACCAAGCGACATTCATTCCTGCAGGAGTTTGACTTTCGTCAATTTTTCGTAAAGAAAAGATTAAAATTCCTGGCACTAATAATACTTTCGTGATGAATGCACTAATGGACCACATATAAAGTTCGTGAGCTTGCATTTCAAATGCCAAATAAACGAATAACACCACCAATACAAGAGACTGTAAGCCATAGCATAACGCGGATTTTTTTGCGGTTTTTGCCATAATGACACAAAGCGATGTAATGATGAGCAAACTCGCTAATACATTGATCATTAACATAATTATCTCCTTAACCCGCAAGGCCTAACCAATAGGCAGCGATAAAGCTAGAACACACAGACATTACCATTAAAATCACTAAAACAAATGTCATAGAGAATGGCAATGGTTGCGCATTTTGCACGTCTTCAGATGGTTTACCAATAACGCATTGACCAAATTTATAAAGCAACCAAACAAATGTTGCAGTAGATTCAATCAACGCAATCACCATTAACCAAGTTACCCATGAATATTCTTGTCCAAGGTCGAAACCAGCGGCAAATAATGGGAATTTGCTGAAGAAACCGTTAAACGGCGGCACACCAGCAATAGCCAATGCAGCAATACCAAATCCTGTACCAACAACAGGCATAGTGCGCATAATCCCTTGTAAACGAGGCATTGAACGTGTACCTGTGGCATAACTCAATGAACCTGCAACTAAGAAGAATAAACTTTTCGCAAAGGCGTGGTTAAAGATATAAGCAATCGCTGCAACAAAGGCTAATTTAGAACCTAATGCTGCAAGAGAAAGCCCGATGAAAATGTAAGAAAGTTGAGTAATCGTTGAATACGCAAGTAAGCGTTTTAAATCCGCTTGTGGCAAGTACATTAAGAAACCATAAATCAATGTAATCATTGCCATCACAATTCCCACTTCACCCACAATGTGAGGAATTTCACCAGCAGACATCACGGAACGAGCGAAAATATAGACGCCCACTTTTACCATTGATGCCGCGTGCAAATACGCACTGACCGGTGTTGGTGCTTCCATCGCATTTGGTAACCAAATTTGCATTGGAAGTTGTGCTGATTTACCCCATGCGGCAAACATCACGCCAAATAACACGATAGTTTTCGCTTCTGGCGTAAGATGTTCTAACGCTGTGATAGAGAATGTGCCAGATTGGCTAAATAAATAAGCCGCAGCAAGATATAAACCTAATGAACCTACGTGAGTGATAATCAACGCTTTCATCGCAGCCGCCATTGCTTTTTGGCTTTGATAATAGCTGATTAATGCCCAAGAACATCCCCCAGTGATTTCAAAGAAAAGCAACTGACCCGCTAAAGTTGATGAATACACCAAGCCTGCCATTGCACCAATGAAAATCAATAAGAAAGCATAAAAACGAGGTAATCCGTTATGCGGATGTTCGCGGTTTTTATCGGTTAAGTAGCCACAAGAATATAAGCAAATTAAGAAACCTAAACCCACAACGGCAAAGGCAATTAATGTACTCACTGCATCTAAGGTCACGCCGAAGATTGCGGTATCACCAAATTTAACTAAATCATAGGTGACAGATTGTGCGCCATTTGCATACCACTGCCCCGCCACAGCAAGTGTGCCAAGGGTAGCAAGTGCGGCAAAAATTGTGGCAATTTTTGGGAAAGATTGTTTGTTCAACCCCACAATAAACGCACCGACAAACGGCAAAATGATTGTAATTAGTGCTAAACGTTCCATATTTCCTCCTTACAATCCTGTGAAGTAAAACACAAACGCCAACACTGAAATGCCGAAACCGACCACAGTTAAACGTCCTGTTAGCATAAAGCGGGTACGAGCCAATGTGTTTTCAAACACACATGCGGCGATAAATACCACGAGTAATTTCACAAAGAAAGAAACGATACCTAAAATGACCGCACTTACTGTGAACTCTTGTGCTGCACCGAATGGGAAAAGCACGCTAACAAAGATAGAGGCAACCACCATTGATTTTAAACTCAAACCGACTTTCAATAAGGCGAAAGACGGGCCTGAATATTCAGTAAGTGGGCCTTCTTGAAGTTCTTGTTCAGCTTCAGCCAAGTCAAATGGAATTTTGCCCATTTCAATAAAGATCGCAAAAGCAGCGGCAACTAAGGCAATTACTGTTGCTACAGGATATTGCCAAGGTTGGCTAGAAAGTGCGGTGCTAATTACTGCAAAATTCGTAGAACCTGCAATTAAAGCAATCACAATGAATGCCAACATTAAGATTGGTTCAACAAGTACGCCTAATGTCACTTCACGGCTTGCACCTAAACTTGAGAAAGTACTGTTAGAATCCAAACCCGCAATTGAGAAGAAAAAGCGGAACAACGCGAACAAATAAATAACGGTGATTAAATCACTGCCTGCCCCAAACGGTGAGTGATGAGTAAACATGGGTAAACTCATCGCAACCACCATAACTGTGCTAATTAACACATAAGGCATAACACGAGATACCCAACCCGCATTATCTGGCCAAATATTTTGACGCGTCATTAATTTGGCAATATCGCGATAATCTTGTAACAAGCCTGGGCCACGACGAGATTGAATACGAGCCCGAATCATCCGTGAAATCCCTGAAAAGAGCGGTGCCAAAGCAAGAAGAATTAACGCTTGCACAATGGCTAAAAGGAACATTCCAGCGGAAGTGGAAATTTCTGAAGGTAATGAAATCATAATTTCCTCCTACATCAACGCAATGGAAAGTAATAACACAACCAAGGCAATCACGAAGTACACGCAATAAACGCGGAAGTCGCCTTGTTGTAGCCATTGAATTTTACGACCTAACCATGGGATAAAATGCGCAATCGGCATTGTTACTTTTTCTTCCCAGAATGGTTCTGTTTTGGTCGCACCTGAAATTAATGCATTGATACCTTTTGCACCAGCAGGCGCAGGATCAAGCACTTGACGCAAGGTATAAAGCGGTTTGAAGATAATACGAAGCGGACGAGTAAAACTACCCGCAGAGGCTGCCATATCCATTTCGTAAGCATAACCACAAGCCCAAGGATTGCCTTTTGCACGATCTGCCATACGATTGCCTTTGGTGTAAGCATAATACATAAACGGAAATACAAAGAATGCAATCAACATAATGCTCACCATTGGTGTAGAAAGTGCCGTATTCGGTGTATTGCTTGCTACCACTACGCCATTTTCTGCTAAATTCAGCATGTCATTATGAGAAAGTGCGGTTGCAATATTGGCAATAATTGGAGTTACCACAGAAGCGCCCACGCCTAAAAGTACGCAGAATAATGCCAAGATTGCCATTGCAATTACCATTGGTTTTGGCACTTCGCGTGCGTGTGCTGCTTTTTCGCTGCGTGGTGCACCACCAAAACTAATACCATACACTTTCACGAAACAAAGTGCGGCAAGCGCACCTGTTAAGGCAAGCATAATGATTGCAACAGGGCCAGCGATACGTAATACCACATCATTGTGTTGACTTAGGCTGAATAAAGATTGATAAGTAAACCATTCACTCACAAAACCGTTAAACGGTGGTAATGCAGAAATTGCCATGGTACCAATTAAGAAACAGAAAGCAGTAAATGGCATTAACTTGCCAAGTCCGCCCATCAAATCCATATCTTTTGAATGTAAACGGTACATTACAGAACCCGCACCCAAGAACAATAAGCCTTTGAATACTGCATGGTTAAGTAAGTGATATAAACCACCAAGTAAACCGACAATAGCAAGTACAGGATTATGGATTGCCATACCAATCATACCGACACCCACACCCATCATAATAATACCGATGTTTTCTACGGTGTGATACGCCAAAAGTTTTTTGATGTCATGTTCAGCTAAGGCATAAAGTACGCCAAGCACAGAAGAAACTGCGCCAAAAGCAAGCACAATCACACCAAACCACATATTGTGTGCGCCAAGTAGATCAATACCAACTTTGATGATCCCGAAAATACCGATTTTAACCATCACACCAGACATCATCGCTGATGCATGAGAAGGTGCAGCCGGGTGAGCTTTCGGTAACCAGCTATGTAATGGAATCATCCCTGCTTTTGCGCCAAAACCAAGAAATGCCAAAATAAATACCGTAAAGGCTAAAGGCATTGAAAGCTCGGTGTGGCGGAAGGCTTCAAATTCAAAGCTACCTGCGTAGCAGTAGAAAATAAAGAAAGCGATCATAATCAACACTGAACCAGCATGAGCAATGAAGAAATACAACAAGCCCGCATTGGTTGCGTTGTCATCTTGTTCGGTAAGGACTAAGAAATAAGATGCCAAAGACATCATTTCAAAGAATACAAGGAAGTAGAACGCATTATCGCTGGTGACTAACGCAACCATGGAAGCGATAAATAAATTCATAAAGAAGCCCATAGAACCTGCGCCTTTACCAATGTATTCTTTCACATAGGAAAAGGAATAAAGAGCGGTGATAATAACCATTAAAGAAATGACACACACCATAAACGCAGCTAATCCGTCAATGCGGATTGAAAATTGGGCGAAGTCGAAAGGGGTTGAAAACACATCAACGACCGTATCGTTGCTGATAAGCACGGGAATGCAGGCAACAATGCCTAACAAGCCACCAAGTACACCGGTCACGCCGGATATATTGATTGAAAGTTGTTCATTTCGTCTCACTGCGAGCGAAATAAACGCACCTACGACATAAATCAACAAGGACGTGATGAGCAAACTGATTGAAGAACTCATAATATCACTCCATTGATTACAAGTTAAACACACTAATTATCTTGGGATAGCTGGCGAAGAAATCATTGCCATTTCACGTTTTCTTTCGTTAGCCTGTTTGATACTCTCATCACTGATAATAAATAACGTTTTAGTTGGACAGGTTTGTACACAAGCCGGACCATCTTCGCGGAAATAGCAAAGGTCGCATTTCACAGCAATAGCTTTCACACCAGGTTGCCATGCCAGCATATTGTGTAAATCTGTATTGTCTGGTGCAGTACGAATATCTCGTTTTACCGCATCAGTGAAGGAGAATCCTTCATAATAGGTTGGTGCGTCAATCGGTGCAGAACCATGTTGGGTAATAGCACCAAATGGGCAAGCAATACCACAAAGTTTACAGCCAATACACAAACCTTCGTTTAATTGAATAGTGTCATTTTCGTGCTTAATTGCATGCACAGGACATACCGTAGCACAAGGTGAATCATCACAATGACGACATAAGATCGGCACAGTAATATCGTCGTTACGCATTACTTGTAACCGCGGAAAGGATTGTAATCCAAAAGCTTTGTGTACTTCGCTGCAAGCAGCCATACAGGTATTGCATCCAATGCAATCTTTCGGATCACCTATAACAAAACGGTTCATATTTTCCCCCAAAGTATGTATAGATAGAAACAGAAAGTAGGTGGAAGGCATTACGCCAATACATCACAATAACCACTCTGGAAATAAGGATACTCCTTCAGAGTTACCCAGACTAGAGTAAAACGATTGTTTTATTGACTGAGATCATAAATTTTTTTGTTTTTATTGAAGGGAAAATTTCGTATTGAGATTGACTCTCAATTCAATTTGTTAAGATTGTAAGTAATTGAAACTATTAAACTAATTATTGAAAAACAATTGCTAATGCAATGTTAAAATCCTGTTGGCATTTTCTCATTTAGCACAAAAGTGCGGTAGATTTCCCACAAGTTTCGTAGATTGATTTGAAGTGGATTTTCATCATAAAAATCCTCTTTTCTAAATGAGAATAAATAAAAAAGACATAAAAAAACACCGCACTTTGCGGTGTTTTTTCATTATGTTTTCGCTATCAGGTGATTACCATTGGTAACCCACACCAGCTGCAACGCCAGTTTTACCTTGGCTATTTGCCGTACCAGATAAACGGATAATAATCTTACCGTTATCAGAGATACGAGACATACCTACTGCAAGACCATTTTGACCTTGATAGTTACCAGCTGCAATACCGACCAAGCTCTTACCTGGTGTATAAGCTTGCGGAATATTCGCAGCTGCCAATGCACTTGCAGTACCTGCATCTGCATGTTTACCAACTTTATTGATCTTGTTGTTCAAGTTTGAAGCAACTGCATGTAACTGGCTACCATTTATAGCATCTTTAGAAGTTGCTGAAATTTCACCTGGAGCCACACCTGTAATTTTAGTAGGTGTTTTACCATCTGGACCACTTACGTTGATATTTCCAGCCTTATTAGTGATCTTAGGCCCTTTATCACCAAACTGAACACTGTCAAAGGTTACATTAGAAGCAGTTGCGTAAGTCACTTTACCGTTAGACTCTTGTTTCACGGTCATATTTTTACCTGCAACCATTTCAACTTTTTTACCTGGATTGATCATTTCTGGCGTACCTGAAATTTTCTCTCCACCATTTGCCGAAGTCGTTAATGCAAAGCCAGACTTGTTAATTGCATTTGCTACATCTTGTGCAGTCGCCACTTTATTTGCAACATTTGCAATATTATTTGCCGCATCTGCAACTGCTTTTTTAGCAGCATCAATAACTGCAGCAGGTGCCGTCGGTGGCAAGCTATTTAATGCATTTGTCGCGTCTTCTAACGCTTTCTGCATTTCAGGCGTAACTGGGCCTTGAACGCTACCATTAGCATTATTAGTGATGCTGCCTGTATCAATGTCAAACTTCACGTTACTTGTTGTACCGTTTGGTGTGGTTTCTACCACCGCTTTGGTACCTTTGCCATCTACAAAGTTAACAGTGTCATAAGGTTTTACGAAATCTTTCGCTTCACCATTATTTTGTAAATTCCAACCCGTATTCAACACATCTGATACTGTTGCCGCATTGTTACCCGCAAATTTAGGATTAGCTTTTCCATCTGCCGTTTTAGGATTCAACAAGTCAGCTGCTTCAGTTGCCGTAATCGGCGCAGACTTGTTGTCTTTACCTGCAATCGGATTGCCCGCAACATCTTTGGCATTCTTATCTGCATCATTTACAGACGGAAGATTAGATTTCACATTACCCAATGCTGTTGGTGCACCAATTACATTCGGTGCGGCCGCAGGATTAACCATGTTAGTTGTTAAATCTGTAGGATTCACTTCTGTTGCAGTTGGATTACCTTTGTCGTCAACGGTAAAGTATTTGTCGCCCACTTTAGTTACCGGCGTATCCTTTCCATTGACTTTGGCGGTATATTGGACAGGCAAACCAGTCACATCGACTTTTACTGTCGTTGTGGTTACTTTATTGCCGTCTTTATCAACAGACTCTTTCGTCGCCAACTTAACTTTCGTGTTGTTTCCGTCTGCAAAACGAAGTTCGTCGTCAGGGTTGACTTTTTCATCTTTATCGTTGAAATCTGCAGCAGATAATGTTTCTGTTTGCTTACCTACAACAAAACCAGATTTTTGAATCGCTGTTGCTACTTTATTACCTGTTACATAGCCATCACCTGCATTGGTCGGGGTTGTACCCGCGTCAGGAGTTACTGGATTTGCCTTGGCGTTTGGCTTACCAGTTTTCGGATCAATATCTGCGGTATTGTAATATTGGTCTCCTACTTTGGTTACCGGGGTATCCGTTCCATTGACTTTAGCAGTAAATTGATTCGGTTTGATTACCTCGCCATCTTTAACGCTAATCGTGATTTCACGAACGCCGTCTTTTGTCGTCTCACCTTTGACGGAAATGCCGGCACCGCCTTTGAAATCCACTTGGTTGGCGTTCTTCACAACATCTTTATAGCCGTTGCCGTCTTTGGTCGATACCACCCAACCCATATTCGCTATATCACGAACTGTTGCAGCTGAATTTAAAGTCTCATCACTTAATGGCTCAACTTTACCCGTTTTAGGATCCTTCTTACCTTCTAAATTTACTAACTTAGGTTGTTCAGCTTCAGGAGTTGCAGTCTTACCATCTTTAGTACCTTCAGGGGCTGTTGGCACTGCGGTTGCATCCAACACAGAACCCACACCTTTTAATTGTGTCGGTTTGCCGTCTGAAGAAGATACATTCAACGCACTTGATGGTTTATTGGCATTATCATTATTTGTTGCCTCTTTCGCAGCTTCACGTTTCAAGGTAACTTGCGGATTTTCCACCGTCACTTTGTCTCGTTCTAAACCTGTTGCTCCTTCATTTGGTTTACCGTCAGCGTTAAGTTCGTTTGGTTTATAGAATTTACCATCGTTACCTTTCACAACAGTTTCGCCTGCTGCATTTTTGTATGTTTCAGGCTCGCCAACGTTTACAGTATTGAACGACACATCATCTTTCGTTGCATAAGTTACTTTACCGTTTTCATCTTGTTTCACTGACATATTTTTGCCAGCTACCATTTCAACGGTTGCACCTGGATTGATTAACTCTCCTTCATCTTTCGTGCCTTTCACTTTCTGACCTTCTGCTGCAGAAGTTTTCAAGTTAAAGCCTGATTTGTTAATCATATCCGCAACGTTTTGAGCTGTTGCTACCAAGTTACCTGCGTTATCGAACGCATTTTGAGCTTTATTTACTGCATCTTGAGCAGCTTTTCTCTCCTCTTCTGTTGCTGTTGGATTATTATTTAACTCATCTAATTTAGCTTTAGCCGCTTTCAACGCATCTTCTGCTGCTTTCTTCGGTCCTGTTACCGCACCCGTTGCTGTATCAGTTTCATTCTTCGCAACATCCACTAAGCCATTTGCTACGTTTACAGTAATCGTACGAACACCATTCGCATCAGTTTCACCTGTAACAGTTGCAATTCCTTTTCCAACAAAGTTCACTTTGTTAGTGTTACGTACTTGGTCTGTATAGCCATTAGCTGGAGCACCTACAATCCAGCCCATATTTTGCAAGTCGCCTACTGTCGCTGCATTGTTCGGGTTAGAGTTTGCAAAATCTACTAAGCCTGCTTTCGGATCCATCGTTGCTGGTGGCGTAACTGCTTTTGCATTCTCCGCTGGCACGCCTTTCGCACTGATTTGATCCGCTGGATACCATTTACCATCGTTAGCCAATTTAAGCGGTTGTTTTGCATCCGCTTCTGTTGTGCCATCTTCTAATGAGCCATCAGCTTTTACTTTACCTGCTGGGTAATACTTACCGTCATTTGCTTTAACGAGTTTATTGCCATCAGCATCCACTGGCGCGATAGTTTCTGCACCTTGCGCTACGTTACCCAATTGCATTGGTGCATTCGCAGATTTGTCATCACCATTATTCATTGAAGCAATCACATCTGCTGGTTTTTTACCATTCGTCAATGCCGTTGCTGGCGTTGCTGTACCTGCTTTCACATCATCTGCTGTTGTTCCTGCTGGGTAAACATTACCATCAATCACAACCGAGTCTGCTGGGTATGCTTTATCACCAAACACCACAGAATCTGCTGGGTAGAAGTTATCTCCTGCTTTCACCAGTTTGTTACCTTCTTTATCGGTATAAACTACTGGCGATTGAGCCGTTTCAACAGTAATAGTACGAATACCATCTTTAGTTTCGCCGGTTACGGTAATGCCATTTTTACCCACGAAGTCCACTTGGTTAGCGTTCTTCACAACATCTTTATAGCCATTACCATCTTTGGTTGACACAACCCAACCCATGTTCGCCAAATCGCCTACGGTTGCCGCTGAGTTCAAAATCTCAGGTGCAAGGTCAGATTTACCTGTAATTGGATTGTTACCAAGGTTCACTAAGTTTTGGTTGCCCGCTGTTGCTGGAGTATCTCCTTGTTTACCAGTTGATGTCGGCTGTTCTTTTGTATTCAACACAGAACCCACGCCTTTCAACTGCGTTGGTTTCGCGTTGTCGCCTTCACCAGATGTAAAATTCAATGCTGTTGTTGGCTGTGTAGAATTGCCATCTTTACCAACATTGTTATTCGCTGGTGTTGCTGCTTCAGTTTTCATATTTACTGGAGCAACTTGGTTTTTCACCGTAGCTGGATCTACAGGCATTTCGCCATTTTTTGGCTTACCATTTTCAAGCTGTTCTGGTTTGTAGTAGTTATCGCCTACTTTCACCAACGGCTCGCCGTTGTTATCAACGTAAGTATTAGGATTACCTACTTTAACTGTGTTGAACTCAACTTCGTCTTTGGTTGCATAGGTAATCGAACCATCTTTCTCATGTTTCACAGACATATTTTTGCCTGCTTTCATAGTAATGGTATCGCCTGGGTTGATCATCTCACCGTTTGCCAAATCAGCCGCAGTTAAATTGTCTCCCTCAGTTTTATCCGCTTTCAGCGTAAAGCCAGAGTTGTTAATCATATCCGCAACGTTTTGAGCTGTTGCTACCAAGTTACCTGCGTTATCGAACGCATTTTGAGCTTTATTTACTGCATCTTGAGCAGCTTTTCTCTCCTCTTCTGTTGCTGTTGGATTATTATTTAACTCATCTAATTTAGCTTTAGCCGCTTTCAACGCATCTTCTGCTGCTTTCTTCGGTCCTGTTACCGCACCCGTTGCTGTATCAGTTTCATTCTTCGCAACATCCACTAAGCCATTTGCTACGTTTACAGTAATCGTACGAACACCATTCGCATCAGTTTCACCTGTAACAGTTGCAATTCCTTTTCCAACAAAGTTCACTTTGTTAGTGTTACGTACTTGGTCTGTATAGCCATTAGCTGGAGCACCTACAATCCAGCCCATATTTTGCAAGTCGCCTACTGTCGCTGCATTGTTCGGGTTAGAGTTTGCAAAATCTACTAAGCCTGCTTTCGGATCCATCGTTGCTGGTGGCGTAACTGCTTTTGCATTCTCCGCTGGCACGCCTTTCGCACTGATTTGATCCGCTGGATACCATTTACCATCGTTAGCCAATTTAAGCGGTTGTTTTGCATCCGCTTCTGTTGTGCCATCTTCTAATGAGCCATCAGCTTTTACTTTACCTGCTGGGTAATACTTACCGTCATTTGCTTTAACGAGTTTATTGCCATCAGCATCCACTGGCGCGATAGTTTCTGCACCTTGCGCTACGTTACCCAATTGCATTGGTGCATTCGCAGATTTGTCATCACCATTATTCATTGAAGCAATCACATCTGCTGGTTTTTTACCATTCGTCAATGCCGTTGCTGGCGTTGCTGTACCTGCTTTCACATCATCTGCTGTTGTTCCTGCTGGGTAAACATTACCATCAATCACAACCGAGTCTGCTGGGTATGCTTTATCACCAAACACCACAGAATCTGCTGGGTAGAAGTTATCTCCTGCTTTCACCAGTTTGTTACCTTCTTTATCGGTATAAACTACTGGCGATTGAGCCGTTTCAACAGTAATAGTACGAATACCATCTTTAGTTTCGCCGGTTACGGTAATGCCATTTTTACCCACGAAGTCCACTTGGTTAGCGTTCTTCACAACATCTTTATAGCCATTACCATCTTTGGTTGACACAACCCAACCCATGTTCGCCAAATCGCCTACGGTTGCCGCTGAGTTCAAAATCTCAGGTGCAAGGTCAGATTTACCTGTAATTGGATTGTTACCAAGGTTCACTAAGTTTTGGTTGCCCGCTGTTGCTGGAGTATCTCCTTGTTTACCAGTTGATGTCGGCTGTTCTTTTGTATTCAACACAGAACCCACGCCTTTCAACTGCGTTGGTTTCGCGTTGTCGCCTTCACCAGATGTAAAATTCAATGCTGTTGTTGGCTGTGTAGAATTGCCATCTTTACCAACATTGTTATTCGCTGGTGTTGCTGCTTCAGTTTTCATATTTACTGGAGCAACTTGGTTTTTCACCGTAGCTGGATCTACAGGCATTTCGCCATTTTTTGGCTTACCATTTTCAAGCTGTTCTGGTTTGTAGTAGTTATCGCCTACTTTCACCAACGGCTCGCCGTTGTTATCAACGTAAGTATTAGGATTACCTACTTTAACTGTGTTGAACTCAACTTCGTCTTTGGTTGCATAGGTCACTTTACCGTTCGCTTCCTGTTTCACGGTTAAGTTTTTACCAGCCACCATTTCAACAGCTTTGCCCGGGTTGATCACTTCATCACCAGTAGATGTAGCATCTTTTTCACCGCCTTCAACTTTAGATGTTTTCAGCGTAAAGCCAGAGTTGTTAATCATATCCGCAACATTTTTAGCCGTAGCAACGCCTTTATTATCTAAAGCGTTATTTAAGGCTGTTTCAGCAGCTTTTACTTTATTCTTAGCCGCTTCTTTTTGCTCAGGTGTTGCTGCAGCAGCCAACTCGTCTTTTGCATTTTTTAATGCTTTTTGAAGATCAGGATTAGTTGACGGGGCAATAACAGAACCGTCTTTGCTTGAAACAAGCTCGGCTGTTTTAACATCAGGCTCTGCTACATCAACGGTAATAGTGCGAATACCTGTCGTAGGATCGGTTTTACCCGATACTTTGGCTGCGTTTTTGCCGACGAATTTCACTTCGTTAGCGTTTTTCACTTTGTCAGAGTATTCTGCAGCAGTAACTGCACCGTCTGCACCTGTTGTTTTGTCAGAGGATACAATCCAACCCATGTTACGCAAATCACCTACAGTAGCGGCAGTATTGTCGCTTACTTTAGGTTCTCCTGTCGTAGGTTTAGACAAGTCAACTAAACCAGTGTTTTTAGCCGTTGTACCTGGTACATTACCACCATACGTATCTAATCCAGATTTCACATTCGTAACTTTCACTGGATCTGTTCCATTAGAGCCAGATACTTTAAAGTCTCCCTCATCAGTTTTACTTAATTTAGGACCTTGTTCTCCACCTACTTGTACAGTATTGAAAGATACATCATTTTTAGTGGTAAATGTGAACTTGCTACCTGCTTGTGTAATCTTGATGTTTTTATCTGCTTCAAAGGTAACTTTATCGCCTGCTTTCACAGATTGATCTGTAGGTGTTGCTCCTAACTCACCAGCAGTTGTTTTGTCAGAGGTAGCAATCCACGCCGCACTATTCACAGCTTTTACCACAGAATCTACAGTAGCAATTTTTCCAGCATCATTATCTTTTACTTTTACAGTACCTGGATTAGTTCCAGTTGTAACAGGTTCAATTTCGCCAGTATTAACTTTTAAACCCTTGTCATCGGTTGTAAGAGTGTTATCGGCAGCTTTTACTTTAACGCCTTCATTTGTTACTTCTAAAGACTTATCTGCCGGTTTAACAGAGATAGTATTTCCTGTCGGATCTTTTTGTAGACCATTACCAGTATTGACACTGTATTTGATTTTGCTGGTTTTGCCGTCTGTATTTTCAACAGATACAGTTGTGCCGTCGCCGTCAACAAAATTAACGGTGTCATAGGCGGTAACAAAATCTTTTGCTGTGGTATTTCCTTGCAAGTTCCAGCCAGCATTCAATACATCGCCTACGGTTGCGGCGTTGTTTTTGATGTCATCTACATTATTCGGTTTGTCTGCTTTATTTTTTGGCTCAGTTGTACCTGTTTTCGCACCTTCAAGATTGCCGGCTACGTCGGTAATCGCATTACCGCCGTTGTTTAAGCCGTTTTCAGTCAATGAAACTGGGCTCTTACCTGCTGTTACTGGAGTAATAGTAACACCTGCATTAGTCAGCTTAGTTGTCGGCGCAGTATCTGAGCCTTTAAACTCTGCGCTGGTCAGGTTGGTTAATACAGGGTTCAGACTGTAGGCAAAATCGGCTTTTCTGATTTTCTTTTTAACTTTTTGGTTTTTATTAAAATCATCCGGAACTTCAACTTCAACTTCGGTTTCATCACGATCTAACTTCAAGTTGTTACCGACTTGGAATTGGACTTTATCTTCCGAACGGATTGCAGTTTCATAATCCTTTTTCGCAGAGTCCACATTTGCATTTTTTTGTTTTGATGTGAATTCGCCTGAAGATCCCGTTACCACATTACCGCTTGTGTTAAAACCTGCTGCAATTTTTTTGGTGATGGAGTTTAACTGAGAGCCGTTGATTGCATCGGTAGAATCTTCTGCCACGCGACCGGCTGCCACGTTTTTCAATTGACGTTCTGCACCGGAGCTACCGAAAGATACGACGTCGCCTTCAGAGGTATTAGTACCGCCCGCCCATTTAAATGTGTAAGCAATCTTGTCTTTGTCGTTATCGGAAACAATATTGCCGTCGCTGTCGTAGTTTACGCTTAATTGGCGAGTACCCACCAACGCGGTTGTAGAGCCTGTACCGATTGCTACCGCATTTTGTTTAGTCGCATGTGCTCCGGTACCTAATGCCAGAGAACCGATAGCATCAGCCCGTGCACCCGCACCGATGGCCGTTGCCAAATTTCCTTTTGATAATGCATGAACACCCAAAGAAGTTGAAGCATGGCCGTTTTTATTTTTCGCATCGGCAAAGTCAAGGGTGGATACATCCATATCGAGGCCTGTTAGCTCCTTATATGCCTCAGCGATGGTTCCTGGAGTCGTTGTTGTTTCAGCAAAAGTATAATTACGGGTAACGTCTTTACCGTTAATTTTCTCGGTTACGCTTTTAGCGGTTATGCCGCCAGTTGCTTTTTCAAACTCTGTTCTTTGATTAGCAGCCGATGAAATATTCGAGCCGCCAATCATAATAGAGGAATCACCTTGCGCATTGGTGCCCAAGCCCATGGCAATTGCCCCCTGATTACCAGAAGCAATAGCGCCTTTACCAACAGCAATATCAGATTCTTTGGTAGATTTTGCTTCGTGACCTACGGCAACGGAAGATTCCACTGCATTGGCTTGATAACCTACGGCAACCGCAGATTCTTTAGCACGGGCAGCCGTACCGGCAGCTACGGCATAATTACCCTGAGCTTCCGCGCCCATACCGATGGCGACTGCTGCCTCCGCATTTGCCAAGATAGACGCACCGGAACCGATGGCTGTGGAACCAAAGGCACCTTTTCTAACGATAGAGTTTGTACCAATCGCCACGCCTAATGGTGTAGTTGAATGGGCCTGCATACCGATTACGGTTGAACCATCTTGACCGTAGCTAGCACGATAAGATCTATCTAAGCCTGCACCTACCAGTTCTTCATATTTCTTGCTAATTGTAATAGGCTGTCCATTTTTTCCTGTGCCAGGTGTTGTGGGCGCATCGTAATCATTTACAGTATTCGCTGGTCCACTAGTTGGATTTGCTGCTTTAAAATAATTCTTTCCGTCATAGGCTTGAATATCATTACCACCAATAACGATAGAGCCCATACCGGCTATAGATTGCGCACCAATAGCTACCGATTGGTCACCGATGGCACGGGTGTTACGCCCTAAAGCTGTCCCTTCATTAATATCTACGCCTTGGAAAGAAAAGAAACCATCTTTAGCGGCTGTTCCTGAATTATTAAAATTACTTAATGTTGCTTTTGTGCCGCCAAAAGCTTTCACCAATACGGTAGCATTATCATCCGGATCGGTACCATTACCCGTCGGTAAACCGTCTGCCCCAATCGCACGATACCCAGCACCAGCACCAGCACCAATGGCTACGGAAGAGTTAATAGCTGTATTATTTCTATTAAGCCCCGTATAAGATGAGACGCCAATAGCTACGCCACCTGCAGCTTCATTAGTACCTGTTCTCGTGACATCAGTAGCTGCTCCAGTTTTACTAGAGCCGGCTGTTGCATTATAGCCGACAGCAACGCTATGTCCGCCCCCTTCATCACGGCTTTTGGCTTCTTTACCAATGATAATATCGTTATTTTTCTTTGCTTCGCTAGATGAACCAAAAGCAATTGTATCATTCGCTGTAGCCTTTGCCTCATTACCAAATGCCATTGAGCGCTGTCCACTTGCTTGTGTACTTCTACCAAGGGCTACAGTATTGAAACTTGTAGCCTTTGAATTTGTACCTAAGGCAATCGTATCAGCTCCGTTTGTATTAGAATTATCGCCTATCGCTATGGCTCGATCTCCCTCCGCCTTACTACTAGTGGATATTGCCACGGATTTATTACCAATCGCTTTAGATCCAACACCGATTGCCTCTGCAAGAGTTCCCGATGCTTGAGAGTCAATTCCCACTGCAATTGCACTATCTCCTGTGGCTTGTGCTTTTCTACCTACCGCTACTGCATTGTTCTGAGTAGCCTTAGATTCTTTACCCACAGCAACAGCATTATTTCCTGAAGCATCTGACGATGTCCCCCAAGCAACACTGTCGCCAGATCCTGTTCCCTGCGCATTAACGGCTGCATAAGCTGAATGACCGCTTAATAGAGCCAAGGCGATGGCTGAAGATTTAATAAAATTGCCTGAAAATTTGACCGCACTTCCTTGTGAATTTGATGAACTTTGTTTTTTATGTGCTTTGGTTAATTCTGAAACCGCCACCCAAGATTGCGTTGCTTGGCTCCAAACGATACGGAAGATTTTATTCATAAATATCTCTCTAACGATGTTTAAAAATCCCCTTAATCTCTTATTCAATTAATAAAAGAAGTAAGGCGTAAATAAAGTGGAAGAATTATACAGACTTAGTCATGAAATTCAATTTAAAAATACAATCTTTACGATAATTTACATTTATCAATGTGTAATAAAAAATAATAGCAAACGTTTGCTTTTTTTTGCGCAAGAAGTAAGCAAAAGAGCGGTGAGTTTTAGGAGAGTTTTTATTGGAAAAAAGCAAATATACTTATCAAAAATAAAGGCCGCAACGTGCGGCCAATTTTTTAGAATTCTTTTGAAATTAAACTTTCTGCTAATTGCAAATCAAGTGTGGAATCAATATCAATGGAACGATAAGTTGGCATTAAATAAAAACGCATTGGCGCAATAAAAAAGCGTTTTTCTTCAAAGAGACTTTCGATGTCATTAATATAAATTGCGCCATTTGCACGATACGATTTCGGTAATTTTTGGCGAGGGGCTTCAAAATCCGTTAATTCGTGAATAGGCTGAACTTCGGTGCCGGCATGCGCAATAAAGAAATAAAGCAAGCCTGCATTTACGGCATTGTCATCTTGTTCGGTAATCCGAAAGCTTTATGCACTTCACTACAAGCGGCCATACAAGTGTTGCATCCAATGCAATCCTTCGGATCTCCGATTACAAAACGATTCATACATTCCCCTCCTTGTATGTAAATAACGTTTTTACAATAACCACTCTGCCTATAAAGATACACCTATGAAAAAGTAAAGCTAAAGAAATAATTCGAAAATTTGTGATTAAGATCAAAAGATTTTCACTGCTGTAATATAACTGTTAAACCATCGTAAAATATAATAATTTTATGTAAAAAAAACTGAATAAATTTTAAATAAATATTACCTTTATTATCTTCTAACCTCACTATACAAATTTGTAGGGTTACATGATAAAATTCTCTCATTAAAGTAGGTTTATTGAGATACAATAAACTACTTATCTCATAAATATTACAACTAGGGACAGATTATGTGTTTAGGTATTCCAGGACAAATTATTCAAGTTGCAGACAGTGCATTACAGCTTGCTGTAGTCGATGTGTGTGGTGTTAAAAGAGAAGTTAATATTTCATTAATTTGCCAAGATGATCCAAAGCCTCTAATTGGTAAATGGGTGTTAGTTCATGTTGGTTTTGCCATGACAATTATTGATGAAGAAGAGGCCAAACAGACTCAAGAAGCTTTAATTGCTATGAGTCAGTTAGAACATGAAGTTGGTGACTTTCTTGGGCTAAATCAAAAATAAACAGGACAAGCTCGTTATGAAAGGGATTGAATTACGCATAAAAGGAAAAGTTCAGGGCGTGGGATTTCGCCCTTTTGTTTGGCTTCTGGCAAATCAATATAAGTTAAACGGAGATGTAAATAATGATGGACAAGGCGTATTAGTTCGTTTTGTCTCCCCACCAGCAGATGCACTCAAGCAATTTTTGTCCGACTTGCAAAACAAACTCCCACCGCTAGCACAAATTACTGATATGACTCAGCGCCCAATAGATTGGCCAGAAGCAACCGCTGTAGCGGGCTTTACCATTCGGGAAAGTGAAAACAATCAAATGGACACACAAATTATTCCTGATGCAGCTACCTGTCCACATTGTTTAGCTGACTTATTCGATCCTAACAATCGACGTTATCATTATCCCTTTACCAATTGTACCCATTGTGGTCCGCGTTTTACCATCATCAAGGCAATTCCTTACGACCGAAAAAACACGGCGATGTCTGTTTTTCCGCTCTGTCCACAATGTGAAAAAGAATATAAAGATCCCGCTGATCGTCGTTTTCATGCTCAACCCAATGCTTGTTCTGTTTGCGGCCCCCATATTTGGTTACAAGATCGAGAACAAACGCTTGCTACTCATGAAACTGCGCTAAAACAGACCGCACTTTTATTGCAACAAGGCAACATTGTCGCCGTTAAAGGTTTAGGCGGTTTCCATCTAGCCTGTGATGCAAATAACCAAAAGTCTGTTGATTTATTACGTCAACGGAAACATCGTCCGACAAAACCGTTAGCCATTATGGTGCCTGACCTGCAGTTTTTACAAGATTTAAGTGCCCAAGAAACAGAATTACTAACCAGCAGTGCTGCGCCAATTGTACTTCTTTCAAAACACAAAGTGCCGCATATTGCCGATAACATTGCGCCAAACTTACAGGAAATCGGAGTAATGCTTCCAAGCAACCCACTACAGCATTTGTTGTTACGAGCGGTTAATCGTCCGCTCGTGATGACGTCTGCGAATGCAAGCGGACATCCTCCTGTATTGAAAAATGAACATGCAGTGGAACAATTAGCTGATTTAGCTGATGTTTATCTTTGTCACAACCGCGATATTTTGCAACGTGCTGATGATAGCCTTGTTCGCGTTGCCTTCGATGGATTAGAAACGCTACGCCGTGCTCGTGGCTATGTGCCAGATGAAATACCACTTGAAACACAAAGCACAAAAAATGTGTTGGCGTTAGGGTCTGATCTGAAAAATACATTCTGCCTACTACGTCACAATAAAGCTGTACTGAGCCAACATATTGGCGACACAGCAAATGAACAAGTACGGTCACAATTGAGTGAAAATCTTGAATTATTTCAGCAGATTTATCAATTTAAACCAGACATCATCGCGGTTGATGCTCACCCCGGCTATTTTTCATCTTCCATCGGGAAAAAACTTGCTGAACAGCAACAAATCCCCTTCATCGAAGTGCTGCATCACCATGCACACATTGTCAGTGTCATGGCCGAGCAGCATTGTAATGAACCTGTAATCGGTCTTGCACTAGACGGTATCGGCATGGGCAAAAATGGACAACTTTGGGGAGGCGAATGCCTACTCGTTGACTATCAACATAGTCAATATTTAGGTGGTTTGCCAGCTGTTGCTCTACCAGGCGGTGATCTTGCAGCGAAACAACCTTGGCGCAACTGGCTGGCTCACCTGCATCAATTTGTGCCACAATGGCAAGAAATACTCACAAAAACTTGTGCTGAACCGAATTGGCAAATACTAGTCAATGCCATTGAGCGCGGACTCAATTGCCCACCTATATCATCTGCAGGGCGTTTATTTGATGCCGTAGCTTATGATCTCGGTATTGCACCAACCATTGTTTCTTGGGAAGGTGAAGCGGCTTGCCATCTAGAAGCTCTGGCAAATAACTCATCCTTTGCTACACACCCAAAAAGTGCGGTCAATATTCCAGTAAAAATGCCGCTTATCGGCAATAAACTGGATTTGGCTTACTTTTGGCAAAGTTGGTTAAATTATCATGCTTCTGTTGAAGATAAAGCCTTCGCCTTTCACTATGCTCTCGCACAAGGGTTTGCTGAACTTGCTGCAAACCAAGCACGCAAGCACCAATGTCGTACGATCGTGTTATCTGGTGGCGTGATGCACAACCAACTACTACGTCGCTTATTAAAAGAAAATTTGAGCGAATTCCATGTACTAAGTGCACATAAACTACCGATGGGTGATGGTGGACTCAGTTTAGGTCAGGCTGTTATTGCCATGCATAGAAACTGATAATTCCTAATATTAAAATATAAGAAAAAGAGTTAATCGAAAAATAACGATTAACTCTTTTGTTTTTGTATTTCTTTTTTATCTTTTTATAGCGGAATACTGGAAAAGAAAACCAATAACAATGGTGGTAGAATATTCGTCACAAAACCGAATGAAATCGCAATTGGCATGACTTCAATGCCCCCCGCCTTTTGAATAATCGGCAAAGTGCAATCTATTGCAGTCGCTCCCGTAATTCCAATTGCCGTCGAACGAAAATGACGCATAAATAATGGGATGACAAATAAACTCACAATTTCACGGGATAAATCATTAAAAAAAGCAATACTACCCTGCACTGGTCCCCACGCATTAGTTAATACCACACTAGATAATGAATACCAGCCCATTCCAGAGGCAAAAGCGAGTCCTTGGGTAATTGGCATCGCTAAAACGAAAGCAGCAACCACACCACCTAGTAACGAGGTAAAAGTAAACAGCATTCCTGTTTGGAAACCACGCTTATTGAAAATAGCCTCTTTTAAAGAAATGCCATTATTTCTTAGTTGAATACCCACAAAGAAAATCAGCACAATCAATACATATAGATTTATACCTGTAGGCAGCATTAAATAGGATTTAAAAAAGAAACCACAAATGGTACCAAACACCACTGTGCCAGAAAGTTTGAGAGAATCGATTAAGGAATGCCAACGAGAATCAATTTTACCTTGTGATTTAAGTGGCTCAGCAGGATTAAAACGATCATAAATCATCAAACCAATCATATTAGAACCCAAAATGATTGCAGATAACGTCAACGCGGTTGTGCCAATAATAGGAAGCTTATGCTCTAAATCATCCAATTGACCAAGCAAATACCCCATTAAGAAAAGGATGATGTAAAGCAAAAACATGACGATATGATTAATCTTTGCAATATAGGGTTTATTATTGACCTTCAATAGATAGCCTAACACCATCGGTACTAAGACAATTAATAAGCCATTTATCATATCCTGCATCATACTTCTCCTTTATTATTCCATTGATTCTAGCATACCCCTTTTCACCCCCTTTTTCAAAGCGCATAAAAAAGTGCGGTCAAAATCGACCGCACTTTTAATCATCTAAAAAAATTAAATTTATTAGTCATTTACTTGACGACGTGCTATTACTGCATCGGATAACTGTTTTAACACGATTTCTGTATCTTCCCAACCGATGCAAGCATCAGTGATGCTTTGTCCGTAAGTCTGAGCTTTACCATCGACTAAGTCTTGACGCCCCTCAACAATATGACTTTCTACCATGACACCGAAGATCTGCTTTGAACCACCTGCAATTTGCTGGCAAACATCTTCACAAACATCCATTTGTTTTTTGAATTGTTTGCTACTATTTGCATGGCTAAAATCAACCATGACATGTGGAATACGACCTGATTTTTCTATCTCTGCACAAACTTTTGCAACGTCTTCTGCTTTATAGTTAGGACCTTTATCCCCACCACGTAAAATAATGTGGCAGTCTTCATTTCCTTTTGTTGAAACAATAGCCGAATGGCCAAATTTTGTTACAGATAAGAAGTAATGCGAAGCTTCTGCCGCGCCCATTGCATCTAATGCTACTTTTACGCCACCATTTGTGCCATTTTTAAAGCCTACCGCACAAGATAAGCCTGAAGCTAATTCACGGTGAACTTGAGATTCAGTTGTTCTCGCACCAATTGCGCCCCAGCTCATGAAATCCGCTACATATTGTGGTGTGATCATATCTAAGAACTCACCTGCTGATGGTACGCCTAAGTTATTGATGTCAGATAATAATTTACGTGCAATACGCAAACCATCATTTAAACGATATGTATCATTTAAATAAGGATCGTTAATTAAGCCTTTCCAACCCACTGTTGTACGCGGTTTTTCAAAGTAAACACGCATCACCACTTCAAGTGTATCTTTATATTCATCACGTAATACTTTTAAACGTTTAGCATAATCTAATGCGGCTTTAGGATCATGAATAGAACAAGGGCCAATTACTACAAGTAAACGGTCATCTTTCCCATGAATAATATTGTGCGCATGCAAACGGGTTTCACGAACTAACTTCGCCGCTTCTTCACTTGCAGGAAATTTTTCTAATAAGGCAATGGGAGGTAATACCTGATCGACTTTTTCAATTCGGGTATCATCATTTGCAACTTTTACTTCGATTTCTTCTTTCTTCGTCGCCATATGTCACTCTCTAAATCTTAAATGTTGTGTTTCAATCTAATGGCGTTACTCTACACCTATTTTTTGCACTAGTAAACTAGTTCATTTAAATTCACATACAATTATTATGTGATTGCGTAAATTTTATACTTCTTAAGCAGTAAAACAGGGCGTTATTAAACTATATTTCAGCCTTAGGTGGCAAGGTTTTTGACGTAAAAATAGGTTGTACCAGCACTATTTAAACAAAATGATCTTTTATCTTTCAAATTGACAAATAGGTTTAGATAAATGCGGGCAAAAAGAACAATTTCAACATCTACCGCACTTTTTAAAAATATTTTTTCAATGCCCTTTTTTTTACTGAACATCCCCCTCATTTTGTTGTCTGATTGAACACTTATTCAGTCATTTATTTTTACTTGGAGAACTCTATGAAGAAAAGAAATTTTGTATTAACCGGTATCGCATTAGGTTTAAGCGTATTTGCGACCTCTTTATCCGCTCAAGCGGCTATTCCAAATGAAATCGTGGAACAAGGCAGCCTTGCGCCAATGTTAGAAAAAGCGCAGGCAGCAGTCGTGACGCTTTCCGTTGAAGGCAAAGCAAAAGCAAACAGCCGTTCGGCATTACCTGATGATATTCCAGAAGAATTTAAATTTTTCTTCGGTGATCAATTTGGCGAACAATTCGGCGGAGATCGTGGCGCATCACGCAACTTCCGTGGTTTAGGTTCAGGTGTGATCATCAATGCAGATAAAGGCTATGTTTTAACTAACAATCACGTGGTAGATGGTGCGGATAAAATCACCGTAAAATTGCAAGACGGACGTGAGTTCAAGTCAAAACTCGTTGGAAAAGATGAACAATCTGATATCGCTTTAGTACAAATCGAAAAACCAACAAACCTCACCGCAATCAAAATAGCCGACTCCGATAAATTACGTGTCGGTGATTTTACCGTTGCTATCGGTAATCCATTCGGTTTAGGTCAAACTGTAACCTCTGGTATCGTTTCAGCACTTGGCCGCTCTACTGGTTCTGATAGTGGTGCATATGAAAACTATATTCAAACCGATGCTGCGGTAAACCGTGGTAACTCTGGCGGTGCATTATTGAACTTACAAGGTGAATTAATTGGTATCAATACGGCTATTATTTCTCCAAGTGGCGGTAACGCTGGGATTGCCTTTGCAATTCCAAGCAACCAAGCGAACAATCTTGTGCAACAAATCTTAGAATTTGGTGAAGTACGCCGTGGTTTACTCGGTATTAAGGGTGGTGAATTAAATGCCGATTTAGCGAAAGCCTTTAATGTGAGTGCACAACAAGGTGCATTTGTGAGTGAAGTTATTCCAAATTCAGCAGCAGAAAAAGCAGGCTTGAAAGCAGGTGATGTAATTACCGCAATGAATGGTCAAAAAATCTCAAGTTTCGCCGAAATGCGTGCAAAAATCGCGACCTCTGGTGCGGGTAAAGAAATTGAACTCACTTACTTACGTGATGGTAAAACTGACAACGTAAAAGTGACTTTACAAGCAGACGATGGATCTCAAACAGCAAGTAAAACGGAACTTCCAGCATTAGACGGTGCAACCTTAAACAACTACGATGCAAAAGGTGTTAAAGGTGTGGAAATTAGTAAAGTTCAACCAAATTCAATGGCAGCACAACGCGGTTTAAAATCGGGTGATATTATCATCGGTATCAACCGCCAGCCAATTGAAAGCACGCAAGACTTACGCAAAGCATTAGATGAAAAACCATCAGCTGTTGCACTCAATATCTTACGTGGCAAAAACAACTTCTACTTATTAGTACAATAAAATAAAAAAGAGCGGTCAATTTGATCGCTCTTTTCCTTTATTCCGATATCATAAACTGCTCTCTCAATTGATGAAGTTGATCGCGTACTGCAGCGGCTTTTTCAAACTCAAGATCTTGAGCAAATTTATACATTTGTTGTTCCAATTTCTTAATTTGTTGTTGGAATTCTTTGGCTGATTTAGGTGCATTGTAAAGTGCGGTCGGTTCAGCTGCCGTTTTTCCACGCTGTTTCGCTTTTTGATTTGCACCTTGACCAATATCTAATAATTCGCCGACTTTCTTATTCAATGCCTGTGGAACAATACCATGCTCTTCATTGTATTTCATTTGTTTTTCACGACGGCGATTCGTTTCGGTAATGGCTTTTTCCATAGATTTAGTAATACTATCAGCATACAAAATCGCTTTACCATTTAAGTTTCGAGCTGCACGACCGATGGTTTGGATTAAAGATCGTTCAGAACGTAAGAAACCTTCTTTATCCGCATCTAAAATCGCAACAAGAGAAACCTCTGGAATATCCAGCCCCTCACGTAATAAGTTGATGCCGACCAACACATCGAATTCACCTAAACGTAAATCACGAATAATCTCTACACGCTCAACCGTATCAATATCTGAATGCAAATAACGCACACGAATGCCGTGTTCGTCTAAGTAATCCGTTAAATCTTCCGCCATTTTCTTCGTTAGCGTCGTCACTAAAACACGCTCATTTTTTTCTGCTCTTTGGCGTGCTTCTGACAGTAAATCATCTACTTGAATGGATACTGGACGAATTTCAATTTGCGGATCAAGTAAGCCTGTTGGACGTACCACCTGATCGACAATTTCACTGCCCGATTTTTCCAACTCATAAGGCCCTGGTGTCGCAGAAACGTAAATGGTCTGCGGCGCTAAACGCTCAAACTCTTCAAAGCGTAATGGACGGTTATCCAATGCAGAAGGCAAACGGAAACCATATTCCACCAAGGTTTCTTTACGAGAACGGTCACCACGATACATCCCGCCAATTTGCGGCACAGTCACGTGTGATTCATCAATAATCAAAATCGCATCAGACGGCATATAATCAAATAATGTCGGAGGTGGTTCACCTTCATTTCTGCCAGAAAGGTAACGTGAATAGTTTTCGATTCCTGAGCAATAACCGAGCTCATTCATCATCTCAATATCAAATTGCGTACGTTGAGTAATACGCTGCTCTTCCAGCAATTTATGTTCCTTGATGAAATATTCACGGCGTTGCACAAGCTCCACTTTGATTTTTTCAATGGCATCTAAAATACGCTCTCTTGGCGTCACATAGTGGGTTTTCGGATACACCGTAAAACGCGGAACAGCGCCAAAACTAGTACCCGTTAAAGGATCAAATAAACTTAAACGTTCAATTTCATCATCAAATAATTCAATTCGTACCGCACGATCGTCAGATTCTGCAGGGAAAATATCAATCACTTCGCCGCGTACCCGGAATGTACCACGCTGAAAGGCTTGATCGTTTCTTGTATATTGCAATTCTGCCAACTTCGCTAAAATCTGACGTTGATCGATAATTGCCCCTTGTTGTAAGTGCAACATCATCTGCAAATAGCTATCTGGATCACCCAAACCATAAATCGCTGATACGGACGCCACTACAATAGTATCTCGACGCTCTAAGAACGACTTCGTAGCCGAAAGACGCATCTGTTCAATCTGATCATTAATCGAAGCATCTTTCTCGATAAAGGTATCACTACTTGGTACATAAGCTTCTGGCTGATAATAATCATAGTATGAAACAAAATATTCCACCGCGTTTTCAGGAAAGAACGCTTTCATTTCCGCATAAAGCTGAGCGGCAAGAGTTTTATTTGGGGCAAGCAACATGGCTGGGCGGTTTAACGTTGCTATAACATTTGCAATGGTAAAGGTTTTACCTGAGCCCGTTACTCCGAGAAGGGTTTGATGAGCCAAACCATCCTCTAAATTTTCGACTAATTTTTCGATTGCTTGGGGTTGATCACCGGAAGGTTTAAAATCTGAATGAAGGATAAAAGGCTTAGTATTAATTTTCTCTGCCATAAGTGCGGTCAATTTTTTAACTGTTTTAGAACTGTGACTATTTTAGCACATTTATTACTCCAAATTGAGCGATAAAAATCCAAGTTTTACACACACTTAGGTGTGTCAAGTCTTAAACACTTCAAAATTTAAAAATATTTTATTTTTTTTGCTGGACTTTGTATAACATATTGATATTTAAATAAATATCACCAAGTGACTAATAGATGAACAATTTGAGACAAAGCCAGTCTGCATCAGTGGTTGACCATTTTAAACAAAAACAATCCACAAAGTTATCCACAGGCTCTGTGGATAGAAAAAGAAGTCGAAAATTCATAAAAATAAATGATGAAAAAAGATTATTAGCATCAACTATTATCCATTGCTTATAAAAAAACTCTCTCGATATTTCGAGAGAGTTTCTATTATAGACTAATGATTAACTACCATTGATAACCCATACCTGCGCCTACAGCATAATCCCCAGAAGTCGTTGCAGAGCCACTCATCTTAAAGTGCACTCGATTACTATCACTAGCACGGTTGACACCTACAGCAACAGCACTTTGGCCTTTAAAGCTACCAACTCCAATGCCGACCATAGTTCCTCCTGCACGGTTTACAGTTGGAATATTTGCCATTGCTACAGCACCAGCGATACCTCCACGAAGTTTCCTATCTGTTTGTTTTAATTCGCTACGAACAGAACTTATAGAATTATCAACATAGCGTTTATTTGCTGCATCAGTTAAGTTTTTAGGATCTTGAACATTTGTTATTCGACGTTCATGACCAATATCTCCCACTGAAACAGTATTTTCTTCTTTAGCAACAGATCCTTCGCCTAATGCAACAGAGCCAGATGCTTTAGCTTCTGCATTATGACCTATAGCTGTTGAGCGAGTTTTATTTGCTTTAGCATTATTACCTAGAGCAGTAGAGTGATTCCCTTTTGCTTCAGAGCCATATCCCATTGCAGTTGAATCTTTACCTGAGGCTTTAGCACTATTTCTACCACTAGTGTTATCAGCTGCAAATGCAGTTTTACCATCTTTACTTATTAAACCTGAACCTTCAATACGATCTTTAATCATTTTTACGGTATTTTCAGAATCTTTAGCTTTATCCGCTGCAGTTTCAGCTGCAGTCTTCGCAGTTACCGCATCATTTTTCGCTGCTTCAGCACCTTCTTTCGCGGTTACTGCATCGTTCTTCGCGGTTACTGCATCATTTTTCGCTGTATTCGCTTCATCACGAGCTGTTTCTGCAGCTTCTTTGGCTTTTTCAGCTTTACCTTGAGCCGCTTCCGCACCTTCTTTCGCGGTTACTGCATC
>OGSU01000070.1_pt1 | contig 89913 bp, 59 predicted proteins | sample 1573911 | NCBI WGS metagenome assembly OGSU01 (sample SAMN03295839, study PRJEB24534) | human gut metagenome | isolation source: fecal sample 7 from infant 5 | host: Homo sapiens | place: USA: Pittsburgh, PA | collected 2014-07 | reverse complement strand
ATAATATATAATCTTAATTATTTCAATATAGGGTAAATTTCTTATTTTTTATATTTGTAGTATAATTAAGTTGTTAATTTTTTCTTACCATATTTTAAATCTTTAAAGGTTAAATTTGTGTTACATTTGACTTTTATGTTATAATTCAGTAATATATGATGAAATACACTTAAGTTGTGGACAGTTTAACTAAAGGAGTGTAGTTTATGCAAAAAAGAATTTTGTCAGCATTAATTGCTATGGCAATTAGTATTTCAGCTACTCATGTAGTTTTTGCTGATACAGTAAATGATAAGAAATCTACTATACAGGAGAATAAAGTAAAATATTCACAATTAGATAATGAAGTTATTTCACTTAACTCTCAAGTGTCAAAACTTAATAATGAAATTGAAGATTTAAATGCTAAGTTAGAAGATAATAAGGCTAAAATGAAAGATACAGAAGAGAATTTAAAAGAGACAGAAAGCAAAGTAAGCACTTTAAAAACTGAAATAGATGAAAAACAATCTGTTTTAGGAAAAAGAATGCGTGCTATGTATAAAAGTAAGGATTCTATGAATCCCGTAGTTTTCTTGCTTAAGTCTGAAGACTTATCAGATTTAATAACAAGAATAGACGCTTTAGCAAGGGTTACAGCTTTAGATAAAAATCTTATACAAAGTTTAGATGAGCAAAAAGATTCTCTTAATAGTGATATTAAAAAGTTAGAGAGAGATAAAGCTGAACTTAAAGAATTGAAAGCTTCAACTGAGGAATCTCTTAAAACCTTAGATAGTAAAAAAATTGAAGAACAAAAGAAAATTGATGAATTAAATAAACAAAAAGAGGCTGTTTTAGAAGTAATTAAAGAAAATGAAATGTCTTTAATATCTCATTCAGTTTCAGTTATAAATTCAAGTTCATCAATTAATGAACTTGAAAGTGCAGTAAGCACATTGAATCAATTAATACCACAACTTAACATTGATTCTGTAAAAGAGGCAGCTAACAATTCTGTACAAGCTGCTAAAAATAAAATTGAATCATTAAAAGCTGAAGAAGCTAAAAAAGCAGAGGAAGCTGCTAAAAATAATGCTGCAAACTCTTCAAATACTACTAGCAGTAATAATAGTTCTAGCCAACCTAGTAGCGATGGCAAGTATAAGAAAACACTTTCTATGGAAGCCACTGCATATAGTGGTGGAACCTTAACAGCTATGGGACTTAAACCTGTAAGAGATCCAGGTGGAATAAGTACAATAGCAGTTGATCCTAGTGTAATTCCTTTAGGATCAAAAGTGTACATCCCTGGTTATGGTTATGCTATAGCATCAGATACAGGTGGAGTTATAAAGGGAAATATTATTGACCTTTACATGAACTCTCATGATGAATGTATATCTTGGGGAAGACGTCAAGTTACATTACACATAGTTGCTTATCCTGGTGAATGGTAAAAAGATAAGACTTTTCGTCTTATCTTTTTCTTATTTTACTTCCAAAATTATTAAATGCCTTTAAAAAAAGAAAAATTACTAAAAATGCTATTATTGCAGTAATAACTACAAATAAAAAGTTTAATAGATCTTTAAAACTTAAACCCACTCCATCTAAGAAATTTCTAACCTTAATACTAACTTTAAAAAAACCCCATAAAATCAAACTTCCAATAATACCTACTGAGGCTGCTGTTAATCCAATCTTTGATCTTTTAAATATACATATTAAGCCTATAAAAGCAAAAGTTATTATTATAAAAATAAATTTCCAATCTAAAAATTCCAAAATCTATTCTCCTAAAAATACTTCTCTATTATTTTACTTAATAAAAGTTTTAATTATTCATTTACTTGTTTAAGATTTTAATTATTTTATTAGGTAAGTAAACTTTATAATTCCTAAAGAAACTCTATAATAATATCCTTATTAAATTTCTTATTTTTTGTAAAGATATGATTTTAATCATAATTATAAAGAATAAAATAGTAATAGCAAAAAAAATAGGAGTCAACTAGACTCCTATTTTAATTAAACTGTAAATCACTTTAATTATTATCCTGCAAAAACAGGTACATCAAATGTGAAATTATTTTCTAAATATAAATCTTGATAACTCCTCATAATATCAGCAATACTTGATGCATACCATGGTGTTGTAGCATATTGATGCCATATATTTGATACATTTTGATTATATCTCATCTTATAAAGAGTATTTTGACTATATCTTGAACTATGAACATAATTTAATGAAACAAATTCTGCAGCACCCTTTATAGCATTTTCAATACTTGTCCAACCTCTATTATAAGCATATGTTGTTCCTAATATTAAAGCTCTATTTGGAAAAACTGATGAATTATCCTTAGCCCCTATTCCAAATAAATTATAAACTGTTACTGGCTTAGATAATTTAATCATATGATATCCTACTAATTGACCATTACCATTATATATAGGTTTACTTTCATCTGCAATTTCAGTAATTGTTACACCCTTTGCAAGTTTACTTGTTCCATTACCTGTTTCGTGTAAACATTGAGCAACTAAGTATATAGGATCTATGTTAAAGGCTTTAGCAGCATTTACAAAAGCTTGTCCTTGTCCTGTTAAAACTCCTTTGTTACTTAATCTACTACTTAATCCACTTACATTAACTGATCTAAATTTATCTATTCTTAAGAACTGTAGCTTATTAGTAGCTTTAGCTGGATTTATATATTTTTCAAATTCTGAGTATGAATAATTTGAAGGATTATTTCTTTGTTGTAATTTTATATATTCGTTAAGTGATACTCCATAATTTGTTTTTGAAGCATTTCCTATATCTAATCCAGGATTAACATTTGAGTTACCATCAAAAATATTTATATAATTTTTAGATGCATAAGCTTCTTGTCCTTTATAAGTTATCTTATAGAAACCATTTTCTTCTCCTATTATTTCAACACTTTCTCCACTATTTAAAATTCCAATAATTTGAGATGAAGTATTAGCTTCTTTCCTTACATTTAATCCTTTAGATGCAGTTACAACACCAGTTTTCTTACTATTTTCAGGGTTACTTGGTTTTTCTGGTTCTGTTACTACCTCGTCTTTAATATCCTTGATATATTCCTTAGCCACATATCCATGAGAACCTTTATATTCTATTTTATAGAATGCCCCTTCTTCTCCTACTATTGTTACCTTTGTGTTTCCGCTTAAGCTTCCTATAACCTTACTGCTTGTACTTGCTCCTTCTCTTACGTTTAAAGAGCTACTTACATTCACTATTCCTGTTTTTTCAGTACTTTCAGGAGTACTTGGTTTTTCTGGAGTCTGTGTACCTTGGTTACTATTACTACTTTCTGTAACATCTTTAACATATTCCTTAGCTACATATCCATGAGAACCTTTGTATTCTATTTTATAGAATGCTCCTTCTTCTCCTACTATTGTTACCTTTGTGTTTCCGCTTAAGCTTCCTATAACCTTACTGCTTGTACTTGCTCCTTCTCTTACGTTTAAAGAGCTACTTACATTCACTATTCCTGTTTTTTCAGTACTTTCAGGAGTACTTGGTTTTTCTGGAGTCTGTGTACCTTGGTTACTATTACTACTTTCTGTAACATCTTTAACATATTCCTTAGCTACATATCCATGAGAACCTTTGTATTCTATTTTATAGAATGCTCCTTCTTCTCCTACTATTGTTACCTTTGTGTTTCCGCTTAAGCTTCCTATAACCTTACTACTTGTACTTGCTCCTTCTCTTACATTTAGTGAACTACTTACATTTACTATTCCTGTTTTTTCAGTACTTTCAGGAGTACTTGGTTTTTCTGGCGTTTGTGTACCTTGGTTGCTATTATTGTTTTCTGTAACATCTTTAACGTATTCCTTAGCTACATACCCATGAGAACCCTTATATTCTATTTTATAGAATGCTCCTTCTTCTCCTATTATTGTTACCTTTGTGTTTCCGCTTAAGCTTCCTATAACTTTACTACTTGTACTTGCGCTGCTTCTTACATTTAGTGAACTACTTACATTTACTATTCCTGTCTTATTAAGAGATCTAACAGCCAAAACTACAGGTTCTGCTTTAGGAGTAGCTTTAGCTTCTTTTTTAGATTCATCAACTTTTTCTTTTTTAACTTCTTCTTGTTTTACAACTTGAACCTTTTCACTGTCTCCATCTTTTGATATGTATTTAGAATAAACATAGCCATATGAATTATTAAACTCTATTTTATAAAATCCATTACTTTCACTTATTATGTTAACTTTTTCTCCACCTTTTAAGCTACCAATAATTCTACTATTTGTAGTAGAAGCTTGTCTAACATTTAAAGCTGTATTTATATTAACCTTACCTGTTCCTTCAATTGGTTCTTTTTTTACTTCTGTCTTAACTTCATTATTTTTATATGAAATTAAATTAACATATTTACTAGATACATATGCTCTTCTACCATTAAAATCAATTTTATACCAACCATCAATTGATTTATCTAATACATTTACCTTATCATTTTTATGTAAAGTTCCAATCACTTGACCATTTTCATTTGGGCTAGTTCTAACATTTAATTGATTAGCAGAAATTAAACCAACATTATCTTGATTTAAATTATCTCCTAGTACTCTTATGTCCTTAGCTTCTACATAACCTACAAAATCTTTATAACCAACTTTATACCAGTTATCAGATACCTTGTCTATTATGTTAACTCTAGCGCCCCTAGGTATTGAAGTTATTATTTCATGAGAAGAATCTGCACCTTTTCTTAATCCTAGGTCTTCTGATGAAATAATTTCTCCAAATGAATTTCCTTTAGAAGTATTAATGTTTTTAACCTCATTCACTGGTTTCGCATGTACTTTAGTATTAGTTGTACAAACTATTGCTCCAGCTCCAATTACAGCACCTACTATAAGACAGCTTAATCTATTTCTATTCATGTTACCCTCCTTTTATAAAAAATTAATATTTTATATAAAATCATAAAAAATTCATTATAAATCAATGTTAATTCTAAGGAAAATAATGAATTTCTTATAATTATTACTTATTGCTCATAATCTTTCCAATAATATTATACTTCCTAAATCAAAATTAGCCAATAATTATAAAACAAATCTTTTTAAAATTCCACCTTTTTTGTTTACTAAATTATAATTTTTCTATTTTTTTCTATATTTTATTATACTAAAACATTTTCAACAAAAGTAATATTTGTAATAAAAAAATACACGTCATGCAAATTTAATATTTACATAACGTGTACTCATTTATTAAAACTTTATAATAGACTTATATCTTTCCTAAGCGTTGATATATCTATTATTTGTTCATTCCTTCTTCTACAGCAACAGCAACTGCAACAGTAGCTCCTACCATTGGGTTGTTACCCATACCGATAAGACCCATCATTTCAACATGAGCTGGAACTGATGATGATCCTGCGAATTGTGCATCTGAGTGCATTCTTCCCATAGTATCAGTCATACCGTATGAAGCTGGACCTGCAGCCATGTTATCTGGGTGAAGAGTTCTTCCTGTACCACCACCTGATGCTACTGAGAAGTATTTCTTACCTTGTTCAACACATTCTTTTTTGTATGTTCCAGCAACTGGGTGTTGGAATCTTGTTGGGTTAGTTGAGTTACCAGTGATTGATACGTCAACTCCCTCATGATGCATTATAGCAACACCTTCTCTAACGTCGTCTGAACCGTAGCATTTAACTTTAGCTCTTGGACCATTTGAGTATGGAGTTTCTTTAACGATGTTTAATTTACCAGTTACATAGTCAAATTTAGTTTCAACATATGTAAATCCGTTGATTCTTGAAATTATGAATGCAGCATCTTTTCCAAGACCGTTTAATATAACTCTTAAAGGCTCTTTTCTAACTTTGTTAGCTTTTTCAGCTATTTTGATAGCACCTTCAGCAGCAGCGAATGATTCGTGTCCTGCTAAGAATGCGAAACATTTAGTTTCATCTCTTAAAAGCATAGCTCCTAAGTTTCCGTGTCCTAATCCAACTTTTCTGTCATCAGCAACAGATCCTGGAATACAGAAAGCTTGTAATCCTTCTCCGATAGCTTCAGCAGCATCAGCAGCAGTTTTACATCCTTTCTTGATTGCTATAGCAGCACCTAAAGTGTAAGCCCATCCAGCATTTTCGAATGCTATTGGTTGAGTTTCTTTAACGATTGTATAAGGATCGATTCCTAAATTTTCGCAAACTACTTTAGCATCTTCTATTGTTTCCATTCCGTACTTTTCTAATACAGGTTGTATTTGGTTAATTCTTCTTTCATAACTTTCAAATAATGCCATTTTATTATCCTCCTTCAATAATGAATATATAGATTATTCGTGTCTTGGATCTATAGTTCTAACAGCTTCGTCAAATCTTCCGTATTGACCAGTAGCTTTTTCCATAGCTTCGTTAGCGCTCATTCCTTTAGCTACCATTTCCATCATTCTACCTAAGTGAACGAATCTGTATCCTATGATTTGATCATCTGCATCTAAAGCTACTTTTGTTACATATCCTTCAGCCATTTCAAGGTATCTTGGTCCTTTAGCTAAAGTTCCGTACATAGTACCTACTTGTGATCTTAATCCTTTTCCTAAGTCCTCAAGACCTGCTCCTATTGGTAGTCCACCTTCTGAGAAAGCAGTTTGGCTTCTACCATAAACTATTTGAAGGAATAATTCTCTCATTGCAGTATTTATAGCATCACAAACTAAGTCTGTGTTTAAAGCCTCTAATATAGTTTTTCCTGGTAATATTTCTGAAGCCATAGCAGCTGAGTGAGTCATACCTGAACATCCTATAGTTTCTATTAAAGCTTCTTCTATGATACCATCTTTAACGTTTAAAGTTAATTTACATGCTCCTTGTTGTGGTGCACACCAGCCAACTCCATGAGTTAAACCTGAAACATCTTTTATTTCTCTTGATTGAACCCATCTACCTTCTACAGGGATTGGTGCTGGACCGTGGTTTGGACCTTTAGCAATTACACACATTTCTTGAACTTCGCTTGAATACATCATATTCATTTCTCCTCCCTAAAAAATAACTTATAGTAAAAATTTACTATATCTATTCCTCTTAACAACTTGGGACCTTTTTCGTCCCTATGGGATATTAAATTACCCTCACGTCTATTTTAACAAAACAATGGCGATGTAACAATATATTTCTAAAAATTTTTCTAAAAAAACTCAATATTTTTTTATTTTATTACAACATTTGAGAATAATTCTCATATTTTTTCCCAAATTATTCAAAACAAATTATATTTTTACCTATTAATCCTTTTCAATAAATATTTTAAAATCTAATAATTTAAAAATTCATAAAATGTGCTTTATATCACATTTTACTAATTTAAAATTTATCTCTTTATAAAAAATATTTCTTTCTACAAAAAACATCCCACTAAATATATTTTCTTCAGTCTTTTATACTATTTCTATTTAATAAGATAAATCTCATGTTATATTCTATGTAATTTAATAAGGTGCATCTCAAAATGAGGTGCACCTTATATTATTATTTGTATTACTATCTTGCAGTTCTTAAAGTTAGGCTTTCTTTACTTGAAACTTCCCCATTTGAATATTTAGCTGCAATCTTAAAGTTATAGATTGTATGTCTATTTAACTTTTTAAATGTATAAGAAGTTTCATCCTTGCCTATTTCAGCTACCTTTTTACCATCCTTATAAAGAATATATCCTTCTAAGCCTTCTGTTGTTTCTGGTTCTGTCCAAGTTACAGTTACATTCTTTTTATTTATTTCTGATGCTTTAAAATCTCTTACTGGATTTACAACAATTTCTGGACTAGTTCCTTCTATTATATTAACTGTTTTTTCAGTTCCTGTAATCTCATGAACTAATCCTTCTCCATCTCCAACTGATGAATTGGTTACGCTTAAATTGCTTCCTTCTGTTTTAGCTTCTGCTCTTAGGACAACCTTAGCTAAAACTTCTTTAGCTGGCAATGGTTCTCCAGTTAAAGAACTTACAAGCACTCTAACCTTTCCATCTTCTATTTTCTTAGCATTTACAAATACTCCATCATCAGAAATTGTTTCTACATATTCAAAGGCATTTTCATCATAATTTAGTGTAAAATCATAAGCAAAAGCTTCTGCATTTACTAATTCGTCTATACCTACTCCAACTTCTATGTTTTCTCCAACTTGAACTTCCTCTAAAGCTTCAAGAGATACACTTCCTGTTACCTCAGCAGCTTCTTTTAACTTTCCATGAACATTAACCTCTGCAGCAGTAGCAAATTTTCCTCTACCATTTGCTTGATCTGAAACGCTATCTGTAACATCTAATCTTACATATTTAGCATCAACACTATCAAATTCTATAAATTTAATAGCTGCATTATCTTCTAAAGTTCCAGTTTTAACTTCTGTAAAGTTTTCTCCATCTAAACTAACAGATACTTTATACCCTGTTATTCTTCCATTTTTACTATCTTGTCTTGGAGCATATTTAACCTTATTTATTTCATATACATTATCTAATTCTAAAGTTAAATGATGAGGACCTTCATGAGCAGGTGATGACCATTTACTATGCCAGAAAGTATTCATATCACCATCTGAAGCAAAGGAAGCTGGTGCATTTTCCCCTGAAGTCTCTTCAGATGAAGCTGTTATCTTTACTGTTCTTGGATTTATTAATGTTAAATCAAAACTTAAAGCTTCTTGTATAAATGATTGAGCAACCTTTTCAGATATAACTGCAAAGCTACTTAAGGCTGTATTTAATTTATTTTGTGCAATTTCTTTAGCACTTTCATAAGCCTCTGTATCTTCATTTAATTGAGCTACAATCATATCTAATGAAGCCTTATCCCCTTGAGCTAAAGTAATAAGTTCATCAAGTTGTCTTGAGCATTCTTCTAAAGCAACTTCAGGTAAATTTGCCTTTAGATTATTACAAGCTTCTTCCATTCTTGCAAACTCTCCATATAACTCTTCTATAAGAGCACTTGCATCTTCTTTAGAAGATAACTTATTCCATAACTCATCCATTTTTGCTCTAAGCTCTGGAGCGTCTTCTCTTCCTGATTTAGCCCAAGTTTTATTGTCCATTCTTGTTGAATGGTTTGCAAATACCTTCATATCTTCTGCTAAATCACCATAAAGCATATCAATTGCTCTATTCCAAGCCTTATCATAATCATAGTTATCCATATTCCAGCTATAGTCTGCAGCTGTGTGTATTGATATCTTTGAAAGTTCAGCATGCTCCATTGGATTTACAGTAAAGAAATCTACATATTGATTTAATCCTTTATCTAATCCATGCATTGGTCCTAAGGCAAGTTTACCTTTAAAATAATCTGTTACTGGATAATTCCACCATACTGCCATATTTCTATTATATATTCCACTTATAAGTTGTGCATCACTTAAAGGAATTTCATTTGTAACAACTCCAGGGCCAGTCCACATAACTTCTATACTAGGATCAACAATTTCTGCAAAAATTCTAGTATAAGCTCTAGGTTGTCCATTACTTACCATAGCTCCAGTATCATACTCTGTTGGGACTGTTATTAATGGTTTTACATCTCCCTTAGCCTTTACAAATTCTTCATTAAATCTATTTAAAACTTGAGCATGTTTAGCTGCACTCTTATCTTGAATATCATCCCAATAGATTGCAAAACTTCTTACACCCATTTCATATAAAGACTCTGCCTTAGTTATTAAATGTTGAAAATCCTCTTCTCCTGCATCTCCATCAAATCTTATATCTATTCCTGGAGAAATACCAAAAACAAAATCAACCTTATTTTCAGCAGAAGCATCTATAAGTTCTTGCATTCTTTGCATTTCACTTTCTGGATATGGATCCCTCCATTTTTCTCTGTGATATGGATCGTCTTTAGGAGCATAAATATATGTGTTTAATTTATTTTCTCCATAAAATTTAATTTGATCTAGTCTATCTTGATGTGTCCAAGGAGTTCCATAAAAACCTTCTACAATACCCCTAGCACTAACTGTTGGATAATCAGTTATATTTACTTCTGGTATATTAGATTCCTTAACTAATTGCTTAAATGTTTGAACTCCATAGAAAGTTCCATCTCCATCTTTACCTTCAATAGCTATTTTCCCATCATTTGAAACTAAAGCATATCCCTCTTCTTTTAAATTTTCTGCTGTAGTTCCATTTAAAGCTTCATCTAGCTCAGGAATATCATCATCAACCTCACCTATTATAAGGGTAGTTGAATTTGGATCATTTTCACTATTTATTTCTATGTTGTTTGCAGTTAAAAATTCCCTTAAAGCATTTACTGCATTCTCATCTGCCTCTTCCTCACCAACTAAATTTATAGAAGAAGTTATCTTAAATCCATCTCCTACAACCTCTAAATTTTCTGGTGTTGGATTTAAATTTGGAACTAAAACCTGGTTTTCTTCCCCAGTTTTAGGTCCTACAGCTCTTACAGTAGTAGTTATTAAGCCATTTGCAATAAACATACAAGCAAAAGCTGAAGTTAAAAGTCTCTTAAGCATTTTTCTTTTCATAGTCCCCTCCTATTTCAAAATATTTACATTACAATTATAATATCGTTTACAAGTATTGTAAATAGTTAAAAAAATTGGAAGGATAATTTTTTCCTCCCAATTTTTATTATTACCTTTTTGTTCTTAAAGTTAAGGTTTCTTTAAATTTATAACTATCAAATCCCATATCTCTAACTATACTTGTTTCACTCCAATTAGTTTTTCCCATAGTTTATTAAACTTTCTTATTATAAATAGTTAACACCATTAGATATATTTCCCTCGTATTTATATGAACCCCAACTAAGGTATTATATTTTTCTTAAACAACCTTAGCCATTTCATTAAATTCTTCTACTCAACTAGCTCTTTTATTAAAGTTATTACCATAGTCTTGGTGAGAACTATGATGCCCCTCTGATTCATACCCTTTAATAAGCATCATTTCTCCAAAACCATCTAAATAATTAGTCAACTTAATCATCATTATTTTTATCTCCTGAAATTACAATTCTTGACCAAGGTAATTCAGTTACTCCACTAAAAGTTCCACCCTCTGAGTCACTTAATTTCTCCCTATATGTCCATGAGCCATTCCAAAGTCCTGCTTCTTTAACCCCTTCATTTAAAGTTGTTTGATAATATACTTGTTTCTCATAATCAAGTACATTATTCTCTAAAGATGCAACTAATCCTCCATTATCTAAAAATGCCATAGTCTGATGAACTGGATTCTGATCAACTTCTTTTTCTCTTAAATCATAAAAGTAATCATTAGAACTTAATATTCCATGAGCTCTTGCTGTAGTAATATCTAGATTTTCTTCCTCTTCATTTATGCTTATAAGATTATGATTTGGAATTTGTATTTTATAAATCTTAAACTCCCCCTTTTCATTTATTTCTTCAAACTGAAGTTTAACTGTATTATCAATTATTTTAAAAGATATTGCCATCTCTACATTTATATTTCTAAAATTCAATCTATATAAATAATACTCTCCTTCAATATGGTCATAAATTTTTTCTGAGGTTACTTTAGGTTTAAATCTACTTCCATTTATTAAAAATTCATCCCTTGATTTTCTTGCTCCCTTAAGGATCTTCTCTCCTATTTTATATTGAACTATATTAGGAAATTCTCTATCAACAACTATTTCTAACCCATTACTTTTTAATATTTCAATGCTTAATATTTTTCTAAATTCTATATTCCCTTCTAGAATAAACTTAGGATTTGTAATATCCTTATTGTTAAACTCTAATCCCCTTTTTAGTTTTTCCTTTAAGTCTATAACTTCTCCATCAATATTTTTCTTAGTTGACTCTTTGCTAATATAATCCTTTACTCCCTTTGATGATTCTGACGTTAATCCATAAATTGAAGTTAATAAATAAGATTTATATTTTGAAAGATTTTTTCTCATAAATTTATATTGCGCCATAATTTCCCCCTATCTTTCAGTCCTTAAGTTATTTTTTATAAAAAACTTAACAGCTTTTCTCCCTAAGTATAATTTTAAATTTACCATTCACATAATATGTATACTACAATAATTTTACAAATATTACCATATAATATTTAAAAAAGCGTGTATTAAAGTAAATTTTATTTAAAAACCACTTTAATACACGCTCTTTCTATGATTTATTACATATTTTATAATATTTTTCTATTATCTATTGTTATAATATTCTTCACACTTTTTCCAGTTTATTATATCGAAGAAATAGTCTATATACTCTGGACGTCTATTTTGATATTTTAAATAATAAGCATGTTCCCAAACATCCATTGTTAATATAGGAATTAATCCTAAAGAAATAGGAGATGATTGATCCTTAGTTGACATGATTTCTAACTTTCCATCTTTATCACTAACTAACCATGCCCAACCTGAACCAAAGGTAGAGATTCCACATTGTTTAAACTTTTCTTTGAATTCTTCAAAAGAACCAAAATCTCTGTCTATAGCATCTGCTATTTCAGCAACTGGTCTATTACATCCTTTTCCTAAAATGCTCCAGTAGAATTCATGGTTATAAACTCCACCACCTTGATTTACTAAATCAGCCATAATATCCTCTGGCATATCATCTAAATTGCTTAAAATATCGTATAAGCTTTTGCCATAAAGCTCAGGATGTTTTTCTAAAGCTTTATTTAACTTATCTACATAAGCTTGTTGATGTTTGTCATGATGAATTTTTACTGTTTCTGCATCTATTGATGGCTCTAAAGCATCATAAGGATAATCTAAAGGTTTTAATTTAAAACCTTCCCCTTTAGTTGAAGATGATCCACAGTAAGCTGGATACATTAATGGACTTTTTTTGTGTTTTAAAAAATTATTTTTCATTTTTTACCTCCTCATATTTGAAATAATTTATTATTATTCTTCCCAATACATATTTTTATATTTATTTTTTTAATTTAAAACTTTGTAAAATCAAAGTTTTAAATATATAATAGCTAATAAAAAATATACCTAAAACAATTATTAAGGTAATAATTAAATTTAACCCATCCTTACTTTGAATTATGTATAAACTGTTTATTGTTCCATTAATAACATTGCTATTCATTATAAATAAAGTTAACACAATACTTATCCACTTTATGTCTTCAAAATCTAATTTTTCTAGAAAAAGTGCATAAACAATATTAACTATGGCTATTATACTTATTGTTGTTATTAATGTACTCTTTAAAACCCCTTCTTTAAATTGAAATATTTCATTTTTAGTAAGTATCCAAAATACTTCATTTATTATAAATCCTACAATTAAACTATCAACTAAAAAGAATATATTCCTTATATACTTTTTATATATTAATTTTTTGCTTTCAACAAAATTATCTAAACTCTCTTTATAGTCTAGCATAATCATACAAAAAGATAATATACCAACTATATATTTGAAGAAACTCCATTTTAATATGCTAGACATAAATAGTGAAAGAACCACTGAAAGAATCAATAGCTTATGTTCTATAAAATGTTTTTTAAAAGAAAAAAATACCTTAAGCATATTAAGTCCTCCCTTGATGTAACTTATTTCCTTTGTATCTATTCTAACACTTTTATATGAATAATAACATAGGATATTTTCCCTCTTCCAAATTAAAACAATATTTTTAGGTAAGCATATTTTAATTAAAGTCAACTTTTAATAAAGGAAGTAATTATTAGAAATTTAATATTTTTTAATTCATAAAAGGCCTTTATACATGAAAAATATGAGTTTTTTCAATTTTGACAATAAAATTTTGTCGTTTTATAATTGTATAGTTAATGTTTAACAAAAATTTAATTAAAATTTAATAAAGGAGATGATTAGGTGAATAATGCTAATGAAAACTCTAAAAACACTGAAGATTTAGTTTATAAAAACAGATGGTTTATATTAGCAGTATTAGTAATGCAACCATTCATGGCATGTTTAGACAGTAGCATAGTTAATGTAGCCCTTCCAATTCTTCAAAAAGAACTTGGTGCAACTATGGCTGGAACTGAATGGATTGTAAGTTCATATTTAATAATAATTTCTGCATCAATTTTAATCTTTGGTAGATTAGGAGATATGCATTCAAAAAGTTCAGTATTTATAAAAGGGATTTTAATATTTGTTCTTGGATCTTTCCTTTGCGGAATATCCCCATCACTTCCTATTCTAGTATTATCTAGAGTTGTGCAAGCTATTGGTGCCGCTATGTTAATGTCCACTAACCAAGGTATTATAACAGATGTTTTCCCTCCTAAGGAAAGAGGAAAAGCTTTAGGTATCTCTGGTTCCTTTGTTGCCTTAGGTTCTATATTAGGTCCAGCATTAGGTGGATTCATAGTTACATATTTCACTTGGCACTATATTTTCTTAATAAATGTACCTATAGGTATAATTTGCTACATATTCGCTAAAAAATATCTACCAATAAGAATTCCTAAGGAATCTGAGTCAATGGATAAGCCTGGAGCAACAATGTTTTTCATTGCTACAATTCTTATATTTACATCAATATTAATTAGCCAACATTTAGGCTTTACTAGCATATATGTAATCCTAGGATTAATAATTGGACTTATTATTCTTGCTTTATTCTTAATCTATGAAAACAAGATAAAGAATCCTATGCTTCATTTAAGCTTATTTAAAAAGCCAATATTCTCAGTAAGCTTAATATGTGCATTTATTTCCTTTACTGCAATAAATACAATTAATGTTATTCAACCCTTTTACTTAAATGACATTTTAGGCTATAGTCCTGGAAAAATTTCAGTTATAATGACAGCTTATCCAATTGTATTATTTGTTATTGCACCACTTAGTGGAACATTATCAGATAAAATAGGAAGTAAAATACTTACTTTAATAGGATTATTCTTAACAGGAGTTTCAATGATTTTATTATCATCATTAAATAGTAACTCAAGTGAAACATCCATATTCCTTATGTTATCTTTATTAGGTTTTTCAAATGGATTATTCCAATCTCCAAATACAAACCTTATAATGTCCTCTGTTCCTAAGGATAAGCTTGGAATAGCAGGAGGTACTAATGCCTTAATAAGGAATTTAGGTCTTGCCTTTGGAGTATCAGCTTCAACCTCTATTTTATATGCAAAAATGAGTAAGTTAGCTGGATTTAGAGTTTTAGGATCTGTTCCTAATAGACCTGATATATTTATTTCTGGAATGAGATTTGTATATATTTTAGTTGCTATTTCATGTTTTATATGCCTTATAATTTCTATAGCTGAATATATTCAATCTAAAAAAAATAACAAATAACAAAATAAAAGGTGCTGTATCAAAGATTTTATTAAAATCTACTTTGATACAGCACCTTTTTAATTATTACTTTCTTGTATGCTCATTATTCCTTGAGGATTGTTACCAACCTCTAATCTTGCTAAATTGTCAGGATTACTAAAATAAATATTGCCTCCTACAAATACTAAAAGTGCTAAAATTACCACTAATAAAATGTTTTTACTTCTAAAACTCTTCTTCATTAATTCCACCCTCTTAATAAAAATAATAATCTAAGTTAAATATGGTAAGAATAAAGTTCCTAAACCTAAGAAGAAGAAAAATCCACATACATCAGTTACTGTTGTAACAAACACGGCAGAAGCTAAAGCTGGATCTATTTTTAATTTCTTTAAAACAACTGGTACTAAATATCCTGCAAAGGTAGCAGCAGTCATATTTAATATCATAGCTAATCCTATTACTATTCCAATTGCAGGTTTTCCTGACCATAAAACAGCAACTATTGCAGTTACTAATCCAGTGGCAGCCCCTGTTAAAATACCAACTCCAATTTCCTTAAAGAAAATTCTCTTTGCATTTTTAAAAGTTAATTCTCCTAAGGCTATACCTCTTACTATAATTGTTAAGGTTTGAGTTCCTCCATTTCCACCCATACCTGCAACAATAGGCATAAATGTAGCTAAAATTACAACCTTGCTAATAGTTCCTTCAAAAAGTCCAACAGTGGCAGAAGCTAAGAAAGCAGTTATTAGGTTAACAAATAACCATGGTAATCTACTTTTTACAGATTCTTTTACTGTACTATCAACTTTTTCTTCTCCATCTACACCACCTAGACGGTGTATATCTTCTGTTGTTTCTTCTTTTATAATTTCAATAACATCATCAATTGTTATTATACCTAAAAGCATATCTTTATAATCAACAACTGGTATTGTTAAAAGTCCATATTTATCAAATATATTTGCAACCTCTTCTTGGTCCATATCAAAAGGAACACTTATGACGTTTTTATTCACAATCTCTGAAATTTTTTCGTCAAACTTACTTATTACAAGTTCTCTTAAAGAAACTACACCTTGTAATATTCCTAAGTCATCTACAACATATATGTAATAAGCTGATTCAGCCTTTGGAGCTTCTAATTGAAGGTACTCTAAGGTTTCTTTTACACTCATAGTATCCTTTATAGAAATAAACTCTGTGGCCATAACACCACCAGCTGTATCTGGTGCATATGTTAATAATTTTCTTAAATCCTTAGCATCTTGAACTGGCATACTTGAAAGTAATTTGCTAGTTTCTTCACGATCTAAGCTTGCCATAAGGTCTGTAAGTTCATCTGAAGCTATTAAATTTAAAACCTTCTTCTTCTTTTCTTCAGGTAAACTTTTTAATATATTTACCTTGTCATCATCCTTCGCAAAATCTATAATATCTGCAATCATATTTTCTGGAAGTTTTTTTATAAGCTTAATATTTTCCTCATTCTCCTCTAAAAGATCAACTATATCAGCTGGATGTATATCATCTAGAGAATCAAATTTATTACTTGGATATTTAGCTAAAATATCCTTTAGCTTTTCTTTTGTTATTCTTTTATTCATATCATTTCCTCTTTTCCTTAAATAAGAGGAATAATAACTATCTATAGGATAATTTGCTCCTTAAAGGTATATAAATGTACCATTCCTCTTATTTTTAATTTTAATCTTAAGTTCCTACTAGGGGGAACGCTTTCCATTCATACCACCTCCAAAATGCAATAAAAGTTTCAAAATATTATTTCTATATATTATATTAAGTATATTTAAACAATTTGTAAATAAAAATTTTCATTCTTTTTTTATATTTTGTAATATTTCATAAAAACAGCTCATAAATATATAGTAATAAAAATTATAATTTAGTAATTTTTAACCTCACTTTTTCTTATTTTACACAAGCATGTAGTGTCTTCTATGAATATTCTTAAACTATATAACCTGTAATTTGTTTCTTTGTGTTGTGATTCTCCTTTTACATTTTATTCATATAACTACATGCAAAATAAAAAGCAGATTAGTTTTTTCTAATCTGCTTTTCATTTTAATCATAACTCATGTCTAATTTAAATTAATCAATTAAAATTTTAATATTTATAAAAGCTAAATTCTCTTATCAAGGAAATATGATTTACAAAAAGCAAAAAATTCTCTTGCATACATAGAAGGTACTAGATACCACTGAGTTTTACTTGTATATAAATCAACATTATTATATCCATTTCTTTTGGCTAAAAGATTGCTTCTCATAGCATGAAAATCTGTGGTAATAACTAAAATATCTAAGTCTTTTATAGGCTTTCCACTTAAGTTCTCTATGATTTTCTTAGAATAATTTAGATTTTCATATGTACTAGTTGCTTTATTTTCAAGTACAATTTTATCCTTTGGCACCCCATTTTCAACTAGATATTTTTCCATTGCATAAGCCTCAGTTATGCTTTCTCCAGGACCTTGTCCACCAGATACTACAATCTCTCCATTAAATCCAGTTTTCTCTAAATATTCTATGGTCTTATCTAATCTGTCTCTTAATGTAGCAGTTAAATTTTCTCCCCTTATTCCAGCCCCTAAAACAACTATGTAATCACAAGGTTTTAAGGATTTTTTAGGATAGAAAATTATTGCTCCCTCTACTATTATAAATATACTTATGCATATAAGAGCTAAAATTTTTATAGGCTTGTACACCTTTTTAAACCACTGTAATTTTAAAAGCTTATTTATAAAAAGGGTGTATAATATAATGACTACTCCTAATATTAAATAAAAAGAGCTAAAGGTTGTTTTTCCACTTAAAGCATTAACTAAGATGTAATATAATATACATATTATTCCTATAAAAATTGAAATAAACTTAATAACTAAACTCTTCACATATATCTCCTTTTTCCAGTTCTTAATATAAAAATTTTATCAAAACTTTAAAAGAAACTATATACAATAATATTACAAAAGTAAATATAAAAAATTACTAATTACCCTTCTACTTTTCATAATAAATTACCTTTTAGGAAATATGTTTATATGAACTTTAATTTAAAATAAGAATAAAATTTCTAAAAGAAATATGTTTAAATTTACTATTATATGAAATACTATTAGTGTTTAGACTTTTTTAATTTAAGGAGATGTATTTATGAGTAGTAGAACTGGAATAGTAAAATGGTTTAATCAAGAGAAAGGCTATGGCTTTATTTCTTGTGATGAAGGTGATGATGTATTTGTACATATCTCACAAGTAAAGGAAAAAGGACCTGAAAAAGATTTACATGAAGGTGAAAGTGTTTCTTTTGATATAAGCGAAGGGGAAAAAGGCCCAATGGCTACTAATGTTCAAAAGTTATAAAAACTAAGGCTTAAATCCTGTTAAGTTAAGAAGAGCTTTAAAGGTTTTAATAAATATTCCGAGTAAATTCACAATATAATTTATGGTGATTACTCGGAATATTTTTATAGGGTTTATTATAATTTTAATAAAGTTTCTTTAAAAACTCTTACTAACTTCTTATAGAAAATCCTGTGTTTTCTATGCAGTTTTTAATTTCACCCTCACTTGTATGCTCATTAAACATAACTTCTATACTTCCTCTAGCTACATCTACACATACCTTTTGAACACCTTCTAAATTTTCTAAAGCATTTTTAACTTGAGTCTTATTTGTAGAACTTCCTAAGCCATCTACTAAACAATGAATTTTCTCCATACTAATTTCTCCTTTCAAAGTAATGTTCAAAAATAGTATGTGTAATCTAAGCTATTAAAACCGTAGTATTATCTGGTATATTATCATATATCCATTTAGCATTATCTGGATTAAGTCTAATACATCCATGACTAAGTGCCTCACCAAGCCTACCATCTTTTATATTCTTTCCAGTCTTATCATATAATATTGAATGATAATAATAGCCATCCACTATCCTTGTAGCATACTTTACTGAATAATCTGCTCCAGAAAATCCTGCCTTTCTTCCATTAATAAAGAAAATTCCTTTTCTAGTAGGTGTAGAAGGTTTACCTACTGTGCTAATCCATTTATACATCCTTATCCACTTATTATTAGACTTCTTATAAACATAGGTATATTTAGTTTTTAAATTAGTTACTAAAAGATAATCAGTACTACTTTCTAGATTATTTGAATTAACAAAGGAATCCATATCACTATTAAAATTTGTATAATTTAAAGATTTATATTTTTTTAAAGCATTACTATCCAAATTAAATCACCTAAGAAATATTAATAATACATTATACTCTTTAGGTGACTTTTAATTTCATATATTATTTTTTAATATTAAAGCTATTATAAAGCTTAATCTTTTATAAAACTTTAATTATTTTTCAAAGGGATAAACAATTCCCCAGTCTTTTCTAACCTTATTCATAATTTTTGTAACATCATATGTTAAATCTATACTATTAGATTCTTTATTTTCCTTTATTCTCTCTTCCATAAAGATAACTTCATAATCTAAGGCCTTTTCCTCTTCTCCACACTCTATAACTTCTACTGCACCATCTAAGTAGTTTATGGTTGCCTTATTAGCTCTTGGGAAATTATCAATTGTTATAAATCCATTGTCACAGGAAACAATTCCTCTCTTAGGCATTTTAGATCTAAAGGCTAGGGATATAGTTGCAACTTCATCTTCCTTTGTCTTTAATATTATTCCAGACTCTTCATCTACACCAGTTTTAGCCTTCTTAACTGTACTTAAGATTTCCTCTGGCATACTAGATAAGAAATATCTTGCAAAAGATAAAGCATAAGTTCCAATATCTAATAATGCTCCTCCAGCTAAATCAAGATTAAAGAATCTGTTATTTTCATCATATTCCTTGAAGCTTCCAAAGGAAACTTGAACCATATTCACTTTTCCTAAGTCTTCATTATTTATCTTCTTTATAACCTTTTCATATAAAGGCATATGAAATAAGGTCATTGCTTCTTCTAAAACTAAGTTATTCTCTCTTGCTATTTTTAAGGCTTCTTCTAATTCTCTTTCATTTACAGTTATAGCCTTTTCACATAGAACATGCTTATTATTATTTAAACTTTTTATAATGTACTCATAATGATTACTGTGTGGTGTTGCTATATACACTACATCTATATCCTTGTCTTTTATAATCTCATCATAGCTTCCATAAGCTTTTTTAACATTGTTTTCTCTTGCAAATTTCTCTGCTCTTTCCTTATTTCTAGAAGCTACTGCATAAACCTCTCCATTAACCCTATTTAAAGCCTGTGCAAAATCTCTAGCTATACTTCCTGGTCCTAATATTCCCCATTTAAGTTTTTTCATATTCTCAGCTCCTCTTTAATATAAAGTATATTATTTAAGCTTATTTTAAACTAATAATCCACTTAAAGCAAAAGTTATTTAAAAATTAAAAGGACCTAAAATTGGTCCTTTTAAAATCATATATTTTATTCTTAATTAAATTTTGTATAAATAAAAATCTCACTATACACCCTATTAAAATACAACTTTTTATTTAATTAAGCTTTTTAAGTTTCTTACAACTATACTTTCATCTACATTTCTGTTTCTTGAGCAAACTATAGCTGCTTGTATTACTGTTATTAGTATGGATGTATTTCTTCTGTAAGCAATATATTTATACTCCCAATTATGACTAAACTTCTCTTTAAAACGTCTTAATCCTTTAAAGGAGTAAAGTGCTTGTCCATTCTCATAGAATTGAAGGGCTAATTTTTCATTCCAGAAAGCATATTTAGATAAACCAACATTTGCTAAAGGAGCCATTCCCATGTTGAATATTTCATAGCCATTTTCTTTTCCATACTCAATTAAATTTATGAACATAAAATCCATAACTCCCCTTGGAGTATTTTTACTAAATCTCATTAGATCCACTGAGAAGCTTTCATCATCATACATATACATTATATTAGCAAAGGCTTTTATTTCTCCCTCTCTATCCTTTAAAATAGCTATAGGAGCTTTATTTAAATAATCTTCATCAAAGAATCCCACTGAAAATCCTTTTTCTTTTCTTCCATCTAACCATTCATCTGATATTTCTCTTAAGGAATCTAAAAATTCCCTTGAAAAAGGTGGTTCAACCATGTGGAAAGTATAACCTTCCTTAGTCACCTTACTTCTTGAAGTTTTTAAGCTCTTCATTTTATTTCCTACAACTTTAAATTCTTTTACATCAACCTTAGCTTCTTCTCCAATTTTCATAAAATCATATCCATTAGAGTGAAGGTAACTTATCATTTCATCATTAACCTGGTAAAAAACTGGTGTGTAACCATAATTATCAGCATACTCACAAAACTTTTCTATTTCCCTAAATAGATTTTCATTATTTCCAACAGGATTTCCTAAAACAAAAAGCTTATCTCCATAGACTTCATATTGAATGAAAAGATCCTTATCTTCATTTAAATAAATATACTTGTCCTTTAAAAATACTAAATGAGTTAGGGAATCACCCTTGTATTCTTCTATTATCTCTTCCACATATTCACTACATTCATCAAAAGTCTTAACAGGAATTTTTCTTCTTATATTTAAAAAGTAAATAGCTACATATATTACAGTTACTAAAGCAAAGGCTATAAATCCAAATTTATATGCCATTTTATAAGGCATTTTACGAACTATTCCTACATATTTAAGATGTGTTCCAAAGGTAATTAAAATAAAGAAATAAATTGAAAAAGATGCAATTAATATACCTGAATCTATTAAGGTATTTTTACAACTTACAACAAAACTATCCCTGTAGAACATTCTCTTACTTAAATATAAAAGGTAAGCTACAATAATTAAAAATACTAATTCATAAGGATTAATTCCCTTTGTTAAGGATAATATTATCCCTAATATAAATAAAACCATACTTGCTTTGTAAATACTTTTAGCCCTATATTTTAGCATAAGAGCTGCAAGCATTATTAAAAATCCTAGTACTACGCTCATTCCAATTGATAAGCCTAATACCTGTTTGCCTAAAATTTCTTTTAATAATTTTATCTTTAATAAATATTGAGGTGCTATGTTTGATAAAACTATAATAGCTCCTGATATAAATACTAAAGAAACCACTATCTTATAAGCCACCTTAGAAACTATTTCATAAGGTAATCCATTAAACTTTTTATTTATTTTTCCACCGAAATCATGTACAAAAAGTAATACACCTATAAGAGCTGGAACTATGTAATAACTTATTCTATAAAGTATTATAACTAATAGGGTTTGTTCTATAGGAATGCCTAAGACCTCTAATCCAGTCATAAAAGTTAAGTCAAAGGTACCAATTCCCCCTGGAATCATACTGATCATTCCAACAACTGCTGCCTCAATATATATTGGTAAGAAAGTTAAAACACTTATTGATGCTCCTGTTATTCTTAAAGTAGCATAAATTAAAATTATTGTTGTAAGCCACTCTAAAAATGATATGAATATAATACCTAAGGTACTGAAAAACTCTAACTTGTCCTTTGTTTTGCTATATTTATAAGCTGAGTAAATTATAAATCCTGGTGCATATAAAGCTATTATTCCTATGGCATATTTTATTATACCTAGGTTATTCCAAGAGGATATTCTAATCCCCATATATGTACAACAAACTATTGATAAGCCTGTTAAGTTTAAGGCTACTATTTTACCAATTTCTTTTAATAATTTCTTTTTATCATCTACATAATCACCATAAAAATACTGTTTAAAAGCTAAGGATGTAGCTCCTCCAAATCCAAGTAAACTTGCAATGGAACTTGCTATCCAAGAATACTTATATAGCTTTCTATTTTTTAATCTTATTCCAACTTTTCTCTTTAAAATAAAATCGTAGAAAGATAAAGGAATGTAAGAAATTATACCTAATGCTGCAATTATTAATAGGTTTAAAAAGTCTAGTTTATTTCTATACATAAAGAAATATTCTGAGTTGAAATTTTTAAATACTGAAGTAAATTCCCTAACTATAAATAGTATTACTACGGAAACGAATGCTATCTTAAAAAATAATTTTAATTTGTCACTTATCTTTATATTTAACTTCACCTTTTGTCCTCCCCATGTTTAAAATCCAAATTTATTATACACTTTACCTTTCTTCACATCCATTGATTAATATTTCATTTGCATTACAAATCTGTAAGAATTCTATCTTAGAATAAAAATGAAATCAATATAGAAAAGGTTACAATTACCACATTTAACATAACTTAATGTAAAATTTAATATAAATTTAAGAAAAGAAAACAAAAAATACTAGGTAAAAACCTAGTATTTTTTCTACATAAGTTTACTTTGTCTATATTCTAGTGCTTCAGCTAATTTAGTAAATTTTATAGTCGTATTCATTTTTCTATTTACTATTTCTTCTATATCTGACAATTTAACATTGAAAAATTCTTTTCTTAAATTAACCTTATTTAATCTCTTGCTTGCAAAATGATTATGTAACTCCCTTTCTAAAGCAGGAGCATCTTCACTATAAATCATAGCATGTACATCAAATTTAAATGGCACTGATGCATCACTTAATTCTTTAACTCTTTCCATAGGATCAAGTCTTCTTGTTAATCCTATTTTATATATATCTTCACCAAATGAACCTATATTTGATATTACATAAACATATCCAGCTTTTGTTTTCTGAGCCATTGATTCTGCTCTTTTCATTTTTTCTTCAGCTTGTCTTAAATTTTCTTCTAAATTTTTAACTTGTATTTCTAATTTAGCCTTTTCTTCATCATTAGCTTTTTCTAATTCTGCTCTAACTTTTTCTAAAGCCTTTTGATACATTTTTTCTTCTTTCTCAGCTTCTTTTTCAAGCTTGTTAATTTCAGCTTGTACCTTAGCCTCTTCTCTCATTCTTTCTTTTATTTCTCTTTGTTCTTCACGTTCCTCTTGTATCTTAACTAAATACTCATATTGTAATTGCAACTCTTCAACTTTTAATTTAAAATAATCCATATTTATAGATATATAATATGATGAAACTAATTTATTAATTTGTTCTTTGGCTGCCTCTAATCTTTTTCTACTATTATCTATATTAGAAATTGTTAATTTATTTATTATAATATCACATTCATTATTAAATGCTCTTAATATTAACTTGCAAAGATTATTTTCAAGTTTATTTCTTTCTGAATTCTTCAAATCGCTATTAAATATTTTATATAATTCAGAATTGTTAAGTGATTTTCCTGACTTTATAAATTCTTTTTGATTTAATCTATTTAATTTTAACTGCTCATTATACTCCTCTGATAAATCATATTCATATTTTTTCTCAAATACTCCAACTTGAAATGTATATAGCTCTTTTTCTAAATTTTCATAATTTAATATTTCTTCAGATATATTAATTTTATTTGTAACTTCCTTAAGCTCATCATTCAAAACAGCTATCTTTATTTGAAGTTTTCCTTTGACATCTTCTAAATTCATAATATCATTTAATATTTCATACTGTTTTTTGAATTCTTCTATTTTCTGTAATTCAGAAGCTTTAGTATCTTTAATAGATTTTAATTCTTCCTCATTTTTCTTCAATACTTTTTCTAAATCTAAATTACTTAAATTCAAAATATTATTTTTCTTTAAGTAATTAAATAATACTATAGCTATTATTCCAGCAACTACACCACCTAATGGAATAATTGTTGAAGCAAAAGCTATTATTATTAAAATAATAAATAGACTCTTAATTTTTTTATCCATAATATTCTCCTTTTATCCGAACTCTTTTAACATTATATAACATTATTGTAAATAAAAAAAGTTGACTAAAATTTATATAACCTATTTTTGTATTTAAACTTAATCCTCATTATTTTTTCTACTTTTTATTAAGGCTTTGAAATTCATTCCAAACTCATGAATATATAGAATTACCCCTATTGCTGCTGGCAATATAAAATAACTTATCCTATAAAGTATTATTACTAAAAAGGTTTGCTCTATAGGTACTCCTAAGACTTTAAAGCCATCTATAAAGGTTAAGTCAAAGGTACCAAGACCTCCAGGAACCATGCTAACTATTCCAACTGCTGTAGCTCTTACATAAACATAAAAATATTCTGTTAGTTTTATATGAGCTCCTGTAATAGCTAATATTAAATATATAAGGAGCATATTTAAGGTCCATTCCACAAAGGATATTCCTACAACCTTTAAGGTGAATCCCTCTTCGTCCTTTTTCTTCTTATAATTATATAGTGAATTTATAATAACCAAAGGAGCATAGGCAGAAACTCCATATACCACATATTTTATAAGTCCTAAATTTTGTATATCTTTAAATTCTAAGAGAATATAGATTATACATAATACAGACAATCCAGTTAAGTTTAAAAATATGATCTTTCCAATTTCTCTTAAGAGCTTCTTTTTATCCTTAACATGACTTCCATAAAAATATTGCTTAAAAGCTAAGGATGTAGCCCCTCCAAATCCAAGTAAACTTGCAATGGAACTTGCTATCCAAGAATATTTATATAATTTTATATTCTTAATATCTATTCCAACGTTCTTTTTCAAAATAAAATCATAAATAGATAAAGGCATATATGCAATAATACCAGCTATGGCAATTAGAGTTAGCTTAAAAAAATGCAATTTATCTCTATACATATTAAAATAGGTCATATTAAATTCTTTAAACATATTTTTAAATCCAAAGGCCACTAAAACTAATACTACTGCTATAAAAGTTATCTTTAAAAAAAGCTTAACTTTATTATTTACTTTAATTTTCAATTTATTTCTCTCCTTTGCATTTATTAACACATCATTAATATTATTTTACATTAATTTAAATAAAATTCAAAATTAAAAGCGATTTAAAAAAAATTTTAAATCGCTTTTATTAATATAAAATTGTAATATGAAAACTCTCTATACTCTCATTCTCTGTTTATAATCGTTTACATCATTAAAAGAATTTTCTATATTTAAAAAGACATTTTTTAACCTCTCTGAATTTATTACCATATATTTTGATTTATTACTGCTACCTAAAATTGAGTCATTAGGGTATTCAACTATGTATTTTTCCTCATCTATACTATTATTATTTATAACAATTACATCATTGTTTTTTAAAAATATATATAATTTCCTATCACTATCAGTTATTGGTGCAAAGTTCTTTTTTTCCGTAACATCACTTTCATTTAAAACACTTACTACCTCTTCAATACTCTGCTTCTCTAAATCTTTAGGTACATTATGGTAATTTTCATTTCTTTCTTTATTCATATAGTATTTCATTGCCACTACTTCACTTTCCTTCATCTTAAAGGAATTATCTTCTTTAATAAAAATAGAAACAAGAACTCCAAGAATAATTATTATAATCACTATAGGGAATATTACCTTTTTCCCCACAAAATTACCCCCTATCTATTTATGTTCACATCTACTTATATAATACAACATTTTTTTACAATTTTAAAGTTAACATGCATAAATGGGTGTATTTTCTTTTCTTAGTAATACAATCTCTCAAAGCTCCATTGTATAAGTTTAAAAATCAAAATTAAAACTTTTAACTTTAACTTAACTTTTGAAGCTTTAGTAATATCTTAAGCAATTATTATAAATTCTTAGGGAATTCTATTAATTCTAGAAATATGTTTGTGAGTTTTATTGCTATATTTTGCTACCTCTCTTTTGCTATTGTTTAAATAATCAACTAAGGTTATTTTATTAAAATTATTTGATTCTACATTTTTTAAATTTAAATACATATTATTTAAGATTTCACTTTGATCTTCTACTGAAAATAACTTTCCATAATCACCTTCAAAATTAGAATATATATTTTCCTCTAATCTTTCTTTCAAGTTTAAAATTAACTCCTCTATGCTTTTAATATACTCTTCCTTAAATAAATCTAAGGCGTATAAAAGTTCTATTTCCATTTTATTTTCTATATTTTCATGTCCTATGAAATTCTCTATATCAATTAAAATTTTATTTTTTAAAGATCCCTTGTTGAAAGATTCTATAAGCTTAAAAAATCTCTTATTTAAGGAAGTATAATCAACCTTTTCACATTTATATGAAACAAGGTTATGTGATTTCTTTATTCCTAATTTATTTAAACTTTCAAAAAAACTCTCATGGATTGCTTTTTCATATTTTTTATAAATATTAAATATTTCCTCATTTACAGAATTTAATTCTAAAATATCATTTTTTATTATATCTACTAGGTCTAAATTAATATCTTCCTTTGAAGATAATTTTATTTCCTTTAATACTACTTTGCTTTTTAAATTAATATTTTCTTTAATTTTTTTAGAAGAACTTTCTAGATAAGTTTTTAATTCTTCTAAGAACTTTTCTTTTAAATCCTTACATTGAATTCCAAAATCAACTCTTAACTCATTGTGATATAAATAATCCCTGTTTAACTCTTCATTATACTCTTTAATAGATTCTAATAATTTATACTTTAAATTTAATAGGATTTCATCTATTAATTCCTCTTCTAAAGATTTAAAATTATCTTTAGTTATAGAGTTAAGTTTTATATCTATATCCTTAAATTCTCTTTTTGCTTTCCTCAAAAAAGAATTTATTTTATTATTCTCCCCATTGCTACTTGCACATTTTTCTAAGGATTCTAATTCTATTTTTAAATCCTTTATATATTCTCTTAACTTTAAAATCATTATTAATAGTTTATTTTCCTTTTCATATTCTTTTATATGCCTATATAGCTTTAAAAACTTCTCATTTAAACTCTGTGAATTATAAAGTTCCTTATTTTCCTCTTTATCTTTAGAAACTTTTACTTCATATTCTTTAACTAACATTGTTTTCTCCTAAAATAAAACTGCTAAAATGCCTACAATTACTATGCTAATTACTAAAAAGTAATATTTTTTATCTAATTCACTTTTTAACTCTTCATGGAAAAATGGTTCCTCAGGTCCCTTATTCATATTAGATATTTTTCTATCTAAATTATTAACTCTCTCCCCAAGCCTTCTTGTGGCATCTATTACATCAACATTATACTTATCTATGGCACTATTTAATAATTCCATAGAGTTATTCATATTTGTATTTCCCTCTTCTAAAAGGTCCTTTATTTCATTAAACTCTAACTTAACATTATAATTTATCTCTTCAAGGCCTTCCCCCATATATTCCTTAAAGCCTAAGAAATTATCTCTAATTTCACTCTTATCAACCTTTAACCTATTTTCTAGTTTATTGACGCAGTTCATAACTCTTAAGCATTCGCCTTTTAGCATTTTATCCATCTCTTCTATTTTTTCTATATGCTCCTTAGCTATGCGATTGCTTGTCCTTATCTTTTCACTTAATTCCCTGCCTATTCTTTGTAAATTAGCTATATTTTGAAGCCCTTCTTCCTCTGATAATTCCCCTATATTTTTATTTATTCCATCTACTTGCTCCTTTAACCTTTCTATTTCATCATAGGTTTCCCTTGCCTTATCTTTTAAATGGTAAATGTTTTCTTTTGACTTAGTAGATACCTCTTCTATATTATTTAAAAACTCATTAGCTTTTTTCTCAAAGGCTTCTTCCCCTTGCTGAACCCCTAAATTAAAGTCTGCTATAGCTTCATCTAATATTACCTTTAAATTATTTTGTAAACTTATTAAGTTATTTCTATTTATTGTAGCAGTTTTTTCTGAAGTACTTGTAAGGGTCTTTATTAAATTTTCTTCTGTAAGTTTTAAATCCCTATAAATAGATTTGTCAAAGACTGATTTACTTATTTCTGAAACTAATTCATTAAATTCATCTATTAAGTTATCTTCATTCCTATTCTCCATAACTTCATCCTACCCCACTACCTAATATGAGTTTATATACCATAAAACTTCATTTATTACTAAATCTCTTCATTAAAAGTCATAAAATTCAAGCTCTCTTTATAATAATTATACTTTATTTACCATATATGTAAATACTTAAATGTGCCTATTTTAAATAATTTACTTTTTATTTATGTATTCCTAACTTTATAAAATTTAATTAAAGAAATAGCCCTATTTTAGTGCTTAATCTAAAATAGGGCAAAAAAATAAGAGGCTTATGAAAACAACTTTTAATAAAACTTACAACATATTCCGAGAATTACTATATTCTTTTCATACTGTTTGTAAGTTTTACTATTAAATTTGATTTAAACCTCTTATTTATATTTATTAATTTTTATATCTTAGTTATCTGAAAATTTAGCTAAAAGATTTAGTATTTCAGTGTATAACCATATTAAAGTTACCATTAATCCAAAAGCTCCATACCATTCCATGTACTTTGGATATCCATATTGTGAAGCTTTTAGTATGAAATCATAGTCCATTATTAAACTTGCTGTAGCAATTGCAACAACAAATAGGCTAAATCCTATACCAATTATTCCTGAACCATATATAGGTAAAGTTATTCCAAAGAAACTAAGTACCATTCCTAATAAGTAAATAGCTCCAATTGATATTATGGCTATGAAAACTCCTCTGCTAATTCTTCCAGCTATATCTGGAGTTCTTCTATATATAAGTACTGTAGCAACTAAGCATATTATTGTTAAAAGCATAGCTGGGAATACTATTCCAGGAAACATACTTTCAAAGTATCTTGATATAGAACCTAAAAGAACACCTTCAAAAGCGGCATAGAAAACTGCTGTAAACTGTGCAATCTTTGGTATGAATGATGTTAATAGTCCTAAAATTAATGATCCTCCTAGTGAAACCACTAAAGCACTTTTATAATTCACATCTGGATTTTGAAAAGCTATCCAACTATAAACAAAAGCGACACCTAAAATAGCTGTCATTATTAATATTTTTACTATAGTTCCTCCAACTGTCATGGTTGTTCCATCACTAACAGCCTTTTCAAACCCGGCTGCTAATGCAGGATTTGATTCTCTTCTCATGTTTCTACCTCCTATACAAATATAAGTAATTTATTATAGTTTAAATTATAAAGTAAAAGTATGTCAATTATGTTTCATTTGTGGCTAGAATGAAAATTAATATTCATTTAATGATTAAATTTAATTTTTATAGTATCTAATTCTTTAAGATTATTATAATCACCTTTCTTTGTTTAATATTAATCCTCATCTAAATCATTCCAACTGTCTAAGCAATAATTCCAAAGGTGTTCCTTTACTATATTTCTACTTTTACATTTTGGACATTCTTTATTTTCCTTAAAAAATAAAATTCTTTTTAAGATTCCTATATTAAAAGTATTCCCACAATTAATACAAATAAAACCATAGGTACTTAATATCCAAAGTCTAAATAAAAATATTTCTAGAAATACATAAATTAAAAATAAAATAAACTTAAATAAATTAATAGGTTTTAATATATAAAAAATTATGGCTGTTGAAATTACTATAAGAGTAAAAATTAATAGAGTTAATTTATTTTTTTTAAATTTCATATGAAACTCTTCCTTAAGAATTGCTAAATATTATTTTGCTCTTCTTTTCTTAAATAAGAATCAATGGACTTTGCAGCTTTTTTTCCTGCTCCCATGGCAAGAATAACTGTTGCTGCTCCTGTAACAGCATCTCCTCCTGCATAAATTCCCTTTAAGGAGGTACTTAAACTTTCTTCATCTACAAGAAGACATCCTCTCTTATTGGTTTTTAATCCCTTTGTAGAATTGGATATTAGTGGATTAGGTGAAGTTCCTAAGGACATTATTACACTATCTACCTCCATAATAAACTCTGAATTTTCAATTTCAATTGGTCTTCTTCTTCCTGAAGAATCTTCCTCTCCAAGTTTCATCCTTATGCATTTTATACCCTTTACCCAACCCTTTTCATCAGTTAAAATTTCAGTAGGATTAGTTAAAACATCTAAAATAACTCCTTCTTCCTTAGCATGATGAATTTCTTCTAATCTAGCTGGTAGCTCCTTTTCACTTCTTCTATAAATTATGTGAGTTTCTGCTCCTAATCTTAAGGAAGTTCTAGCTGCATCCATGGCAACATTTCCTCCACCAACTACAGCAACCTTTTTTCCTAAATTCAAAGGAGTGTGACTTTCATTTTTAAAAGCCTTCATAAGATTTACCCTAGTTAAAACTTCATTAGCTGAAAAAACTCCATTGGCATTTTCCCCTTTAATCCCCATGAATTTTGGAAGACCTGCTCCAGAACCTATAAAGACAGCCTTAAATCCTTCATTTTCTATTAATTCATCAATGTCCACAGTTTTTCCTACAACAACATTGTTTTCTATTTTAACTCCTAGTTTTTTTATTTCTTCTATTTCATATTTAACTACATCCTTCTTTGGTAATCTAAACTCTGGAATTCCATAAACTAAAACCCCTCCAGACTCATGTAAGGCTTCAAAAATAGTTACTCTATATCCTAGTTTAGCTAGTTCTCCTGCACAGGTTAATCCAGCAGGGCCACTTCCAATAACAGCTACCTTCTCTAAAATCTTTTCACTCTTTTTTAAAGAGCTTAATTTATTATTTCTTGCAAAGTCTGCTATGAATCTTTCTAATTGACCAATGGCTAATGGTTCTCCCTTTATTCCTAAAACACACTTCCCTTCACATTGAGATTCTTGTGGGCAAACTCTTCCACATATAGCAGGTAAAGCATTATATTTTGATAATTCTTCAAAAGAAGCAGAAAAATCTCCTTTTTTTATGAAAGATATAAAACTTGGTATGTTTACAGAAACAGGACACCCTTCCACACACTTAGGATTTTTACACCCTAAACATCTATTTGCCTCTTCAATAGCCTCTTCTTCTCCATATCCTAAGGAAACCTCCTTAAAGTTTTTCCCTCTTTCTATTGGATCTTGCTCCCTAGATTTAACTCTTTTCTTTTTTAAATTACTCATTTTTCAAATCACCTCTACATCCACATCCACCATGACTATGGGTATTTCCCTCTTTAAGTTTTAAGAAAGCTCTTCCCTCTTCTGTTTTGTAGATAGCTTGTCTTCTAATAGATTCATCAAAATCCACTAAATGCCCATTAAATTCTGGTCCATCAACACAAGCAAACTTAACTTCTCCTCCTACTGTAACCCTACAAGCACCACACATTCCAGTTCCATCAACCATTATGGGATTTAAGCTTACAGTGGTAGGAATATTCAATTCCTTTGTAAGAATGCACATAAACTTCATCATTATCATGGGTCCAATTACAATTGCTCTATTATAATTTATACCCTTATTCTTAACCATATCTTCTAAAAGGTCAGTTACTCTTCCCTTAAAGCCATAACTTCCATCATCAGTAGCTATATATAGATTTTTAGAAACCTCCCTAAGTTCCTTTTCAAAGATTAATAATTCCTTATTTCTAGCTCCAACTATAACATCTGCTAAAATTCCATGGTTATATAGCCACTTTACTTGAGGATATACAGGTGCAGCTCCAACTCCACCAGCTACAAATAATATTCTTTCTTTTTTTAATTCTTCTAAATCCTCATATATAAAGTCACTTTCTCTTCCTAAAGGGCCAAGAAAATCATGTATATAGTCACCTTCATTGTATTTTCCAAGTTCTAAGGTACTAGCCCCAAGGCCTTGAACAACAATGGTTACACTTTTATCTTCCTTATTATAATCAGCTATGGTTAAAGGAATTCTTTCCCCCTCTTCATCTGTTCTAAGTATTATAAATTGACCTGGCTTAGCCTTATTAGCTACTCTAGGTGCTTCTATCTTCATTAAATAAACAGAGTCATTTAAATATCTTTTTTCTAAAATTTTAAACATCTAACTAAACCTCTCCCAAAAAATATTTTATTCTCCCACCTAAAAAAATAGGATTGTATCAAAGAACTCATAAAATTTATAGATTTTATCTTTGAGTTTTAACACAATCCTCTTATCTTTACCTTATTTTAACTAGAAAAAATTTATTCTTTAAAAATCCACATCACTGCCGTAATATGCACAAGTATATAATTTTTCCATAGTTTCATCATCAATCTCCCTTGGATTTGATCCTGTGCATGGATCTAAAACAGCATTATGAGCTATAAATTTAAGATTAGCTTTAAAGTCATCCTCTTCTATGCCATACTCTTTCATTGATGAAGGTATATTTAATTCCTTATTAAACTTATTTATTAAATCTATTAGGGCATCTGTTAATTCTCTTTCACTTTCTCCCTTTAATCCAATATGTCTTGCAATGTTAGCATATCTATCTTCACAAGCTTTTCTATTATATTTAATTACATATGGCAAGAAGATAGCATTAGCACATCCATGTGGTATATGGAATACAGCGCCTACCTTATGAGCCATAGAATGTACTATTCCTAAAAGGGCATTAGAAAAGGCCATTCCTGCTAAACATTGAGCCTCATGCATTTCTCCCCTAGCTTCCATATCTCCCTTATATGAATTTACTAAGTGCATATTAACCATTTCAATTGCCTTTAAAGCTAAAGGATCTGTAAAGTTTGATCTTAAACTTGCAGTATAAGCCTCAATAGCATGAGTTAAGGCATCCATTCCTGTGTGAGCTACTAACTTCTCTGGCATAGTTTCTGCTAAGCTAGGATCAACAATAGCTATATCTGGAGTTATTTCAAAGTCTGCTAAAGGATATTTAATCTTAGCCTTATAATCAGTTATTACTGAAAAGGCAGTTACCTCTGTAGCAGTTCCAGAAGTTGATGGAATAGCTACAAACTTTGCTTTTCTTCTAAGCTTAGGTAATCCAAAAGGAACAATAGCCTTTTCAAAAGTGAAATCAGGATACTCGTAGAAAATCCACATAGCCTTTGCTGCATCAATAGGTGAACCTCCTCCTATGGAAACTATCCAGTCTGGATTAAATTCTTCCATTTCCTTTGCACCCTTCATAACAGTTTCTACTGATGGGTCTGGTTCTACTCCTTCAAAAACCTTTGTTTCCATATTAGCTTCCTTTAAATAACTTAAAACCTTATCTAAAAAGCCAAATCTTTTCATTGATCCGCCACCAATAACTATAAAAGCCTTTTTACCTTCTAAACTCTTTAACACCTCTAAAGAATCTTTTCCATGATATATGTCCCTTGGTAAAGTAAATCTTGCCATACTAATAATTCCTCCCAAAATAATATATTCTTAACAAAAAAACAAAGTAGACTATATAAACTATAGTCTACTTTACATTTTATTTATTATTATTTAATTTTATTCCTAAATTCTATTTATTTTCTTTTTTCCATTCATCTAATTGTCTTTGTAACTCAACTTTTATATCTTCTAATCCTGAATCATATAACTTCTTATTTAACTTTTCTAAAGTCTCTTCAGTCTCTACAGAACCAGTGTATAAAGGTTTTATAAACTCTTTAAATGTATTACTTACAGCTGACATTTGAGTTACAACTTTTTCTGTATCAAATTTGAATCCTAATATAGTTGAAGTTTTAGCCTTTTGGTTAAATTCTTCAAAAGCATCCCACTTGTCTACTGGGTCACTATCTAAAACATAAGTGTCAAATAAGTTTCCATAAGCCCAGCTTGTAACACTGTATGGACCATTTGGATCTCTCTTTATTTGATTATCACTAACCTTTTCATAGTGAGTTCCCTCTATTCCAAACATTAATAGGTTTCTTAATGTAGAATCAGTATTTACTAAGTTTATAAGCTCCATAGCCTTTTCTGGATGCTTAGAAGTTGATGATATAGCAGTCATAGCTCCTGTAGTTGAAGCATTTGTAACATATGGAAAAACTATTGATGAAGTTACAACCTCTCTACCTAAAGCTTGACCCCATCCATTTTCTGCATATGGTTGTCCATCAGCCTTCCACACAAATCTCTTAACTTCATTTTTCATATTACTAACTGCTGCGTCTTGATTTATATATCCTTTTTCATAGAATTCTCTTAATTTAGTGAAAAGATGTTTTAGCTCCTCTGTTTCATACATATTTTTAACGGTTAAGCTTTCATCATCATAGAAAATACCTAGTCCTGATGTTATATCCTCTAATCCTTCTAGTGGAATTCCATCTCCTTGAGTGTAGAATGGCACAAAATCTGGTTCCTTCTCTTTTATAAGTGCAAGCCATGGTTCTAAATCATCAACTGTATGAATATCTTCATATGGAATATTATATTTTTCAACAAGTTCCTTATCAAATACCCACATAGGTGCTCCTGCTATTTCCTTTTGGTTTGGAACTGCATATACATTTCCATCAACCTCTGCACCCTTCCATAGTCTTTCATCAATAACATTCTTTAAGTCTTTTCCATGACTATCTATAAGATCATTTAACTCTAAGAAAGCTCCCTTTCTCGCATTGTCTAAGTATGGGAATGCCCATGAACATGTAAATGCTAAATCGTATTCTTCCCCTGAATTAGCTATTACGTTCATTTTTTGACTATAATCACCAAAGTCAATATGTTTTATGTCTACAGTAGCATTTATTTTATCCTTTATATATTTATTTACTTCTTCCTCAACTACTTCTCCATCAGTTTGTGGTTTACCTATTACATACCAAACTAAATTTACTGGTTCTTCTCCTTCACCACCACTAGACGAAGCATTTCCCCCTGAACCACATCCAGCTAAGATAGAAGATGTTCCAATTATTCCTCCTAATATTAAAGCCATTAGTTTTTTGTTTTTAAGCATTTTTATTTTCCCCCTTAAAGTAACTAATAAGTCCTCATTATATATATATATTGTATAAATTACTTCTCCATTCTTCTTTTTTCAACATTTAACAAAACGTTTACAAAGAAATTTAATCAAAAATTTATAAAATGACTAACTTACTTTTTATTTTTGTAACCATTTCTTTTCATTTAAGAAATAATTACGTAACCTCTAAAAATTAAATTAATATTATTATTTATATAATAGTTTTAACTCCTTATACCCTTAAATATTGCATGTAGGGGCATGTATTAAAAATTATTTTGATACATGCTCCTCTATTTTAAATAAAATTTTTCCTTTCTTACTTATAACATTTCTTAAATTCACTGATTATTTTTCTAATTTTATGTATTATCTTAAGAATTTTATTACTTTTCTTTTTATTTTAATTATCATTTACGAGTATTTCATTTAAAATAAAGTATAAAACCCATAAATAAAATCCTACTCCTAAATTTAAATTAAAATTACTTTTACAATTATTCCATTATTTATTAACATTTCTAATTATGGTATAATTACATGGAAAATTTAAGTATTATATACACTATTTTAAACTTAAGAAAATAGGAGATGATTTTATGGCTGTAGCAATAGTTCAGCAGCAACAACAACCAAATGATAAGATTAATATTGACTTGTCTAATTCTAATGTTGCTGTAGTAAAAAGTAAAAAAGAAACTAATCCCCCTATAAAAGATGAAAAACAATCAAAGGATAAAGATAATTTAAAATCTGATAAAAAAACCGAGCCTAAAGTTGAAGAAAAAAAGCAAGATAAAGGTAACTCAAAGGAAGAAAATAAAGCTCAGGTAAAAACTGAACCTAAAGTTAAAGAGGATAAAGACACAAAGAAAAGTTCTGATGAAATTAAAGAAGAGGTAAAAAATCAAAAACCTGTTATAAAAGAAGTAAAATTACCTGTTGAAAAAGATTCAAAGAATTCTTCTGAAAATTTATCTAATAACTCAAGTGACTTTGCTTCAGATGTTAATAGAAGATTATATGAATATGAAAGTGTTAGAAGTAATCAATCTAATGCAATGAATGAAGCTATTCGTCTTCATAATGGAGACCCTAGCAACACTTGTGTTTTCTTCCAAGGTGCTTGTTTAAGAGCAATAGGAGTACCTGTTCCAAGTCATATTGGATACACTTCTAACCTTTGGAATTGGCTTGAAAATAATAACTGGGAAATGCATAGAGATTTTTCAAACATCCAAAAGGGAGATATTATCTTTGCAGGTGAATATCACACAATGTGTTTCATGGGATGGAAGGATAAAGCAAATGGTATTGCCTATGTAATGGGAAATGAAGCCTATACCTATGGAGATGCCTATGCTCATCGTAATTTAAATGGACAAGCTCCTACTAAAGAAAATGGATGGAATAGACAGTATAGAGCTACAAGATACTACAAATATAAAGGAAATTCTTCAAAAAACAATTCTGACATTGTAAAAACAAACATTGTAACATCAAGACCTCTTAGCTCAAATGATCATAAATATACAGTTGAAGCCTTAAAGGGTACTGTAACAGCTAAGCAAGATGTTTATATTAATGAAAAACCATTTCCTACTACTGAAGGAATTAAGCCTGTAGGACTAGCTAATGGCGGAGATAAATTAACTGTAACTGGTAGAGCCTCAAATGGATGGTATGAAGTTCTTTATAATGGCCAAAAAGCTTACATAAGTCATAGATATACTGACTTCTTAGAAGAAAAGGAAGCTCCATCTAAGTCATCTGATTCTGTTACTCCTCTTGGCGTAGTTAAAACTAATACTTCAGATAAAAAATCTGATTCTAAAGAAGATAATAAAAAGATAGAAAGTTCTCTTAAAGACAAAGATGAAAAGGTGAACAAGGGAGCTGAATCTACTGAAGGTAAAAATGTAACTGAGTCTAAGGATAAAGCTACTAATAAAGTGGAATCAAATAAAACTGAACAAGCTAAGACTTCGGAATCTAGTAAGCCAGTTGAAGAAACTAAAAAAGAGGAATCAAGTAAGCCTTCTGAAACAGTTACAAAAACTGCCTTTATAAAGGCTAATGGTGGTTTATGGCTACATTCTAGTAAGGATACTTCATACTCTTCTAGAGTAACCCTAATGAGTAATGGAGCTAAGGTTAATGTTTTAGAGGAAGATAACTCTTGGTTTAAGGTTGACTATAATGGAAATACAGGTTGGTGTTCAAGTAAATATGTAACTAACCCAGTTTCTTCTGAAAGTTCAACTAATAAAAAGATAGAAGAAAATAAATCTACAGAACCTAATAAAACTATGGAAGAAAACAAACCTAAAAAGGAAGCTGAAACAAGTAAACCAGCCTTAACAATTGTTAAAACTGCTTCTGTAAAAGCTAATTGTGGACTATGGTTACACTCTTCTAAGGATTCCTATATCTCTTCTAGATTAGCAATTATGGATAATGGTGAAAAGGTTACAATCTTAGAGGAAAATGGAGATTGGTTTAAGGTTAACTATAATGGTAAAACTGGCTTCTGTGCAAGTAAGTACTTAAGTGAACCTACTACTTATGAAAAACCTGCTGAATCTAATAAAGTAGAGGAAGTTAAAAACACCACTCCTAGTAAGGCTGTAGAAGAAAGTAAACCTACTGCACCTATTAAAACTGTGGAAGAAAATAAACCTAAAAAGGAAGCTGAAACAAGTAAACCTACTTTAACAAATATTAAAAGAGCCTCTGTAAAGGCAAATGGTGGTTTATGGCTACACTCTACTAAGGATTCCTATGCATCTTCTAGAATTACCATAATGAGTAATGGAGAAAAGGTTGATATTTTAGATGAAAGTGGTTCTTGGTACAAGGTTAACTATAATGGAACTATGGGTTGGTGCTCAAGCCAATTTTTAAGTAACCCAACTGTTATCTCTCAAAGCTCACAAAGTAAGCATGTAGAAGAAAATAAACCAGTTTATGAAAACAAAACTGTTGAAGTAAGTAAGCCAGTTACTAGTAAAGTAAAAACAGCTTACATAAAAGCAAATGGAGGTTTATGGTTACACTCCTCTAAAGATTCCTATGCTTCTTCTAGAATAAGCATAATGAACAAAGGATCAAAGGTAAGAGTTTTAGAAGAAAGTGGTTCTTGGTTTAAAGTTGACCACAATGGAAATATAGGTTGGTGTTCAAGTGAATTCCTAACTAATCCAGTAACATCACAAAGTAATACTGTGGAAGAAAATAAAACAGTTCATCTAGTTCAATCAAATACTAATGAAGCTTCATTAAGATCAGCCCATGTAAAAGCTAATGGAGGATTGTGGCTACACTCATCTAAAGACTCCTCTACTTCATCTAGATTAACTGTAATGGGTAATAGTCATAAGGTTGAAATCTTAGAAGAAAGTGGTTCTTGGTACAAAGTTAGATATAATGGAAACATAGGTTGGTGTGCTAAAGAATTTATAGCTTAAAAAAATTTGAACTTATAAAATTAATACTAGGGTAATTTAGATCTTTTCTTACTTCTAATACCATAAAATAAAGACTATAAAATATATCTTTAAAGGCTCATAATTTAAAAATTCTCTTTAAATTATGGGCCCATTTTCTCTCTAAAAACAAAAAACTTTTAAAAAAAACTAATCTCCGCCAACTTTTATTCCATATATATATAAATCCTAGAACCCTTGATATATTTAATTTTTCCCACACTATGCCAAGTAGCCAACATTTTTCACTCCTTATATATAGTATTTAATATTTTTAATCTTTTATTATTATATACATTAGAGTAAAAAAAAATTTGGCATAGCATTGACACTACTAAAACTCACCGAATTTTAATATGGAATAAACTCTGGCATAGTTTAATAGAACTATAAAAAATAAAAACCCATTAAACTTCTAATTCAACATTATATATTCCCTTATTGCTTATTGCTAATTCTTTCTCTAAATCAAAAGCCTTCTCTATTTTACAAAAGACATCTCTATGCTCCTTTAAAAACTTCTTGTTTCCCTCTTCAATATTAATCACAATATCCTTATTTATGCTTAGTAGCTCCTGCTCTTTTTCTGAGAGCCTTTTAGATATTATGATTTCTCCATTATCCTTAAAGCTTATTAAATGCTTATCAAATAAGGAATCATGATTTGGGCATAGTAAGAATCCATTAAAGGGATTTAGCTTTTCCTCTGGTGTACTTTTACTCCAAGGTTTTATATGGCTTGCTATTAAAAGCTCCTTATGAGCTAGTCCACAAATTTTACACTTACCATCTCTTTTAAATAGTGCTTCTCTAAATTTGTTTTGATTTTTTCTAGCCTTAACAACCCTCTCTATGACTTCTCCCACTTCATTTATTTCTTCTATTGTCTTGTTTTCAACATCTATATCTAGCCTTTCTAACTCACAAAGAACATCATGACTATATTTAGTTTTCATTTCCACATCATATTTTATAGCTGTTTCCTTTGTAAATTTTAATCTAGGTACTCTTACACTAAGCTCTTTAGAATCTTCAAAGTCATTTATTTCATTTTTAAAAACTTCCTTCATTTTAGGTATTAACTTTGGCCAATTCATTCGTATTCTACCTTTGATTTCGCCTTCTATTTCAGCTGGGAATGCTTCTCCCTTATATATAAGAGTTATTTTCTTCTTATCTCCATATTTAATATCTTCACATTCAAAAACCTTTCTAACCTTTATCGGTATATGGCTCCCCCTCTTAAATGAGGATTTATCTAAATCCTTTATGGCAAATTTATTATCAACATCATATTCCCATGATTTAACTCTATCCAAAGTAACTCTTCCCCCACTCATTAAAATAATCTATGTTTCTATAAATTTATATTTCCAAGTTATCTTAGTTAAAACAACTAAAAACTATATTACCATTTCTTAATCAACATTCTATAATTATACAATATTTATTATTTTATGTAATTATAACAGATAAAATTTTTAACATAAAATTCTATTTTAAATGAGTTTCCCTATTAAACAGCTATTAAACAGATAAAAAATTAAGAGATATAGAAAATTTCTATATCTCTTGTATTATTGTATTAAAAAAATCTTTATTTAAAACTAAGTCATAAATTTTAAATCTACTACTATAAATTATCTACAGCATACTGAGCTTCCTCTTCTGTAAATTTTTCTCCGTATTCTGAAACTAATTGATCATATATTGCACTTGGAGACATTGCCATAGTCTCTTGATATACTTTTGCTTTTTTTAATGCATTTTCTTTCCAATTTACATCTAAATTATCTACAGCATATTGAGCCTCTTCTGCTGTAAATTTCTCTCCGTACTCAGATGTTAATTGGTCATATAAGCCTGCTTTAGACATACTCATAGTATCGCTATATGTTTTGGCTTTTTTCAAAGCATTTTTATTCCAATCTACTTCTAAATTATCCATAGCATATTGAGCTGCTTCATCAGAAAATTTCTCTCCATACTCTGATGTTAATTGGTCATATAATCCTTCTTTAGACATACTCATAGTATCACTATATACCTTTGCTTTTCTTAATGCAGACTTATATTCTTTTGGAACTTCTTCTACCTTTTCTTTTTTTTCCTCTACTTTTTCTTCATTCTCTTTAACCAAAACATCTTTTTCTCCGCCTTGGTTATTACTAATTTCTTTATCTTGATTTTGCTCCACTTCACTTATAGTTTCATTGTTAGCCACTGTTGAATCCTCATAACTTGATCCTCCTATAGCTCCAATTATTATAATTATTGCTAATACTATAAACCATGGCCTTTTATATATTGCTTTTTTATTTTTCGCCCCACATTCAGGACAAGATTTAGCATTAGATGCTATTTCTTTAGAGCAAACTTTACATTTTTTCATCTTTGACATTTCAAATTTCCCCTTTAAATTAGATGTTTATATTCAAAAGATTTAACATTATTCATAATACTATTAGTTATACTTATAAATAATAAAATATTTATGTTAAAATCTTTTTCTACTATATATTTACATATCACCCAAAATAAATCAACTAATTTCAAGTTTAATTTAAAATATTTTTATTTTATTAAGAATAAAATCATAAAGTTTAATTAAAAGTTAAATTTAACCATATATTTATTTAAATCATTGACTTTATACTTATATAGTTTTATTTCTCAATTATTTTATTTAGATTTTTTAATTATAAATTTTTAAGGTATTCCTCATAATTCTTTCTAGCTTCTATTTCAGATTTCATTGCTTCACTAAAAAGCTCTTCCTCCGATTTAAATAATTTAGCTATTTTACTTTTACTATTTTTAAACTGGTTAAAATCAACATCATTAAGAATTCTATCTATATAAAACTCTCCATTCTTTTCAACTATATAAGCTGTATAATCATCCATTCCACCTGATATGGTATCACTATTTTTGTCAAACTTTATCTCAAATTTCCTATGGAAGTTTACCCTATATTCATTATCAGGCTCTTTTACAATACTTTTTATAGAAACCTTTGACATCTTCAATTCACTTTCTAAATTATACTTAAGTGTAGAATTAAAAGTTAAATTATATGTCTCTGCAACTTCCTTATTAGAAATTATCTCCTCACAATTAACCTCTTCTTTAGAATAATCAAAATCAACAAACTTAACTAAGAGTTCTTCAATAGGCTCCTTAATCCTTTCATCATAAGTAAGCTCAATCCCTATGTTTTTATAATCCTTTATTTCCTTCTTAGCAATAATAAAAAATGATAAAGCTAAAAAAACTCCTAAACTTAAAATTGAAATAGTTACCCCAATTCCCTTTTTCATATCATATTCTTCCTTTTCTTTTTTATTTCTTATTTTCATATTTCATTTAAAACTATCTTTATTTTCTTTTAATTTCTTTTCTAACTTTTTCCTCTTTTAGTTTCACTTATATTTTATATCTATTTTTCCCTTAATGTATAACAAAATTGTTAATTATACCCATCAAATAATAGTATTAAACTCTCTCATTCACCTCTAAATTGAACTTTCAATAGTTTTTTAACTTACTTTCACAAGTTTGTGACGGACTTTCAAAAAGCCCTTCATACTCTAAAACCTTGGTATGACTAGCTTTAGCCAAACCTTGTCAGACTTTTGCTATTTTTCACTCACTATATATAGGGTATTTAATAAATGTGTTTTTTTTATACTATTTTTTTATTTTCCCTATTATATAGGAGTAAAAAAAGTCCGTCAATTCCGTCAAAACCCTTGGTATCACTAAGAAAACTCTGACTCAAAGTCCGTCACAAGTCCGTCACAACTCCGTCACTAAAGCATAAAAAGCTATATTTTTCCCTTTAAAATAAGCTTAAATAAAGTTTTTTTCTATCTTTAAAAAGCTGATTATACCCATTAAATAGTAATGCTATTAAATACTTTTCTTAAAACATCTAATTGAACTTTTAATGGTTTTAAAAAAACATAAAATCTTATTTTCACATAGTACTTTCCTTGCGCTTTCCTTAAAGCCCTGCAAAATTAAAGTAGTTTTATTAAGATGACAGGTTTAAAACTAAGCTGTCATAGCTTAAGCCCTTGGTATTACTCACTTTTGCTATGGTGTGACGCTATGACAAGTTTTTCTACCCCTTATATAGGTATTTATATATTTTACTTATTTTTTATTGCTTTTTTTAATTTTTCCCCCTATATATAAATAGAAAAAGTCTGTCATGTATAGCACAACCATTGATATCACTATAATATCTCTGGCTCAAAATTGTCATTAATATGTCACTTACTCTGTCACTTAAATATAAAGACCTATAAATACTACCCTATTTCCTAATTAACACCTTTAAAATTTATGTAAATGTTGTATAATGATAAAATAAAGAATTAAGAGTTAAGGGAGATCTTATTATGAATAATTATTTGACAGAGGAAAACGTTAGAAAGTTAAGAGAAGAATTAGACTATAGAATGTCTGTTGTTAGAGCAAAGATTGCGAAAGAGAAACTTGAGGCAGCAGCCCATGGTGATAGATCAGAAAACGCTGAGTATAAGGAAGCTTGTAGAAACTATAGAGAAAATGATAATAGAATACAATACCTTTTAACTATGATTTCAACAGCAATAATAGTTGATGAAGAAAGTAATGATAAATCTACACTAGGTCTTAACAGCAAAGCTAGAATTAAATTTGTTGAAGATGATGATGAGGATGTTGTTACTTTAGTTACAACTATGGATTTAGATTTGGAAAACATGTGTATAAGCATAGAATCAGATTTAGGAAAGGCCCTAATTGGTAAAAAGGTTGGAGATGTAGTAGAAGTTGAAGCTCCTGGTGGAAACTATACTGTAGAAGTATTAGAAATATTATAATAGGCTTAGCTTAACTTATAAAAATAGTTTACTACTATATTGTACAGTATAAATTTTTCTTTAAATTTAAAACTTATAAATTATGCTCTATTCTAATATCAAAAGAAAAATTTAAATTTTCTAATCCTAATTAATTATTAGCTATTTAAAATATTTCTTACTTAAAAATAATCTTTCTTTAAAATAAGTAAAGATGACTATATAAAAAAGATGACTATATAAATAAGAAAACTTATAGATAGTATAAAAAGAAGTAAAACCTATCTATAAGTTTTATATTTTTATCTTGATACAGCCACTTGCTCTTTATTATCTAGCAGTTCTTAAAGTTATACTTTCCTTCTTTGAAAGTTCTCCATTAGAATATTTAGCAGCAATCTTGAAATTATAAATTGTATGTCTGTTTAATCCTTTAAATTTATATGATGTTTCTTCTGCACCTATTTCAGCTACCTTTTTGCCATCTTTATAAAGAACATATCCTTCTAAGCCCTTTGTATATTCAGGAGCACTCCAAGTAACAGTTACATTCTTCTTAGCTATTTCTGAAGCCTCAAAATTATTCACAGGTCCAGCAATTATTTCTCCTTCATTATTAACCTTCTCAAGAGAATTCATAGCTTCTTTTAATCTTGATGTAGCTTCATCTACCCCTTCCTTAGTAGCTTCTATATCATTATTTAAGTCTTTTGCATGATTTAATGCCTCTTCAAATAGTATCCAACTTTCAATTGTATAATCTTCCTTAATTAATTTATTAGCTTCTACTAAAGTTTTATTTAATTCTCTAGCTTCTACTAATCCTTCATAAGCTTTATTTAAATCACTTCTTAATCTATCTAATTGTGATAAATTAATTTTATCTAAAACATTTACTTTTTCTGCTACCTTAATATATCTATAAGCTGTTGCCTTAGTATAATCCTCTTTATTTATTTCCTTAACTAAAGCTTTTAATTCATTTATTTCATCCTCTGTTGCTTCCCTATCCTTCTTAGTAACACTTATTTCTCTTACAGCTGCAAAGTTTTGTCCATTAAATGTAGAAAGGGTTGTTAATTTAATTCCACTTGCTTTTATAGCTTCATCTAACTCTATTTTTTCCTTAACTCCATCTGTGAATTCTCCTTCTTTAACAACTGTCCATTCTCCATTTATATTAGCCTCTAGCTTATATCCTTTAATTGAACCATTTATTTCTTTTCCACGAGATAATACATTAACTGTATCAAAGTCTAATTCTTCACCAAAATCTACAGAAAGCCAATGATTTCCACTATGATTATCTCCACCAACATAATTTGTATGCCATAAAGTAGATTCATTTCCATCAATAGCATATGAAGCAGGACCATCATTGCCACTTGGTGGGTTCATTTCTGAACAAGCACTTGTAGCCCAATTTTCTCTGCTATACTCAATTATGTCAGACCCTTCATAAGAATTATAAAGTTCTTTTGCTTCATCATAGTATATTGAACTATTTCTTAATTCAATATCTCCCATAACTCCTGTAAAGTTATTATCAGAAACCATAATTGTTCCACCATTTATCTCTTGATTTATTAATGACTTATCATATGCAGAATTCATTAATTCACCATCAATATAAACTTTAAGAACTCCGTTAACCTCTCTAACTGCAGATATATGATGTAATTTTCCATCATTTACTTTACCAACAAAAGTTGATTCAGTTGAAGTTGGTACATATGCGTCAGTTCCAAAAGTTCCATGAGCCTTTTCTGTAACAGTAGTTACTTCTGACTTTGAAGTAAGATTTAAATCCTTAACTTTAAAGTTTACATATCCTTCTTCATCAATTGATAGCTTTATTTCCTCTTCTTGGCTTAATAAGTTTACATTAGATGATGTAGTATTAATAGCCATAGATACTGCAAAGTCAGTTTTTCCTTTAAAGCTTTCATTTGTATCAACTTCATAAGCTTTATTCATTTCTAAGAAGTATGTGTCTGAATTTCCATTATACTTCTTATTTATATTTTCTCCCCCTATTAATTCCTCTCCACTTTGTACTGAAACAATTTTTCCATTATTATAAACAGGAATTGTTAAACTTGTTGTAAGTGGATTTTGAAGAGCATCTCTTTCTCCATTAATATTTAATTTAGCCTCTCCTTGAAGTTTATTAGAAGTACTTATAACAACTGTTCTATAATCATCTAATAATTTAGATTCAGTAATTTCATTTCCTTCAACTGAATAAACTCCTTCTCCATTTTCAACACGCTCATTGTACTTAATAGTTATTTCATTTTCTCCAGTCACCTTAGCAGAAACTATTTCACAAGCTTTATTATCTACCTTTCCATATTGAAGTATTCTAGTTTCATATGGCTCTAAAGTTACAGTTATGCTATCTCCATAAGATACTGATCCTATATCTCCAACTTTATATGGTAATACTTGATTTCCTTTAAGATTTGATACTGACTTTGGTACTCCTACTATATCAGTTAAATCTAAAGTATACTCTTTAGTCTCTCCCGTTGGATTTCTAAATGAAACTATACCTTCATTTCCATCCCATGCAGAATATCCATAAACACCCTCTGTAGCTCTATGTCCGAATAACTTAGCCTTTTCTAAAACATTAAAATTATTTTCCACAAAGTCTAAAACATCTGCATTAACCTTCCATTTTTCATCATCCATTATTGATGGTGAGTAATATAATTCCCAGAATGCTGTTCCACGAACTGCATTAGCAAATAAGAAATCTCTAAAATCCTCTGTAGTTGCAAAACTTCCATCAGATACACCATATATTGGCTCATGGTTATATATATTCTTTGCAGGGAATTGTATTTGGTTTGATTTATAAATATCATAATAAACAGCATCTCTATAAGTTATTTTTTGTTGATGTCTTGAACCTGTACCAGCTTCTCCTGTATCTTGTGAATTTTGTATCCATACAGTATTTACCCATTGAAGAATCCATGGACTTAAGTTTACATAACAAGTTGCATTTATAAATAGGTCCTTTCCTTCTTCTGCTCTACTAGCTCTCATTGTTTCCCAAGCATCTGTCCACTTTTCCCATAGGTCTGTTGTATAATACATATTGTTGTGTCCACCAGTCATGTGATCATGATTTTCACTTGTACAAGGTCTAAGAGCAAATCCATCTAGTTTCCAATAGTCTATATCAAATCTCTTTTGGTAATCCAAGAAAAGACTTGTTAAATTCTTAATATACCTATCTGAACCAACGCAAACATTTACCCCATTATTAGTTTGAGCATATCCAGTTCCCATTTTTTCTAAGTATCTTGCAAAACCACCATAGAAATTATATCCTCCTTGAGGTCCAAGCCATAATCCAAATTTTGATTGAAATTTACTTGTTAACTCTGTAGATGTATATAACTCATTAGGAAACTTATCATTAAACTCCCAAAATCCAGTTCTATTCATACTATTTCCAGCTTGTTCTTTTGAAATATTAGGGTTAAATTCTGGATCTCTATAGTTATGCCATCCATCGTCTACTACATAAGAGTCAATTGGTTCTACTCCATTTTCTGTTAATCCTTTTTCTGTTCCATAGAAAGATTTAGAAATACTTTCATCAGTTATTGTAAGCATATTATCATACCATGAATTATATTGCTTTCTAAAATCAGTTGGTGTAGCTATTTCTGATATATATTCAAAGAAATCAGTTTGAACAACATCTGTATCTACTCCCTTAGCAGCTCCCACAACATTTTGCCATGATACAAACTTTCCATCTGTAGTTAATTGATTATCCCTTTCTAACTCTTCAAAACTTTTACCACTATAATATCTTATTTGCATTCCATTCTTTACTACATCAGTATCTGTAGCTGGGAATTCTGATCCAAAGAACATACCATTTGCATAAATAGGCTGCCCTAGCATCAATTCATTTTTTCCTATTAATATGGAAGTTACATCTTCTAAATCTGGATGGGACCATAAAGTATCCTTTATGCCCTCTTCTAATATAAAGTGATCTAAATCAATATAATCTATCTTTGCATTTTCATTATTAGTTTTGATTTCAAGGAATGATCTTATATAGTGGTCATCATTTTCAAGAACAGTAACCATATCTATATCATACTCAGTTCCATTAAAATCATATGGCTCATATGAAATAGTAAGCTTTTTCCCATTTTCAATATCTTCTATCTTTGTAGAGGAAGTATCTATTGTTAAATCACTTGATTTAATGGCAGTTTTAGGTGCTATTGGTTCCTCTGGTTTTTCATATTTATCTGAATATAAATTTATTTCCGCTCCTGAAAACTCCTGTGTATTGCCTAAGGCATCTGATAATTGATCTATTCTTATATATCTACTTTCATAAGTTTTATCAAAGTTACCATAGACAACATCCCCTACATTATGAAGGTTACCTTCTTGATGCAAGTTAAAGTCTTCTCTAGTAAACTCACCTTCTCCAGCTTCTGTCCAATTTTCTCCATCTTCACTTATATAAAGCTTGTACTGCCCCATAGTTCCATTTTTGCCATAATTAGCATCAGTAAATCCAGGTCTTTTTTGGTAAGAAAATGAAGCTACTGTTTTAACTTCTCCTAAATCAATTTTTAATGATGTTGGATAACCAGTTATATTATAACTATCTATATAAGTATTTTTATCTCCATCGAATAATTTTTCAATATCTGTAGCTGGATATGCTGTTCCACTATTAGCTATAAGGGTTGCATTCCAGTTAGCTCTATCTAAAACTTCCTTTGGAAAATTAGCTTCTACTTCTGGTAAATCAGAGTTCTCTTGTATTGTATTTATAATAAAATCTTCTGAACCTAATTGTGGAACTAAAGTAGTGTTTGCTCTACTATTTTCTATTTCACTTGTTAATATCTTCCCGTTTTCAATAGAAAACTCTCTAGAAATGTACTCGTTTCCAATAGTGATTTTATCTTGGCTCTTACTAGCTACAACATCCTCTACCTTGGCTCCATTTGCTAATACTGATAATGGTGCTGTGTTAGTTAGAGCCACACTGAGCCCTAATGTTAAAGATAATGATTTTTTTGAAAGTTTATTAACTTGCACTTCTTTCCCCCCTATTAATCTAATTAAAGTTTCTACATAAAATAGATTTTTCTAAAACACTACTATTTTAATTTATACCTTTATAATGTATATGATAAATTCAGAAAATTATGAGATTATAATATAATTGTGTAATATAAATCTCTTCTTTACTTAACCTTTTAACAATAGACTTTTTTTAAATGTTCTATTTTTAAATGTTCTATCTTATAATGTATTTATTACTAATTTTTAGAAAAAGGAGGAAGGTTTATTTTATGAAAAAAGATACTATTCTTGGTGCTTCTATTGGCTCTACTGACTTTCATTATCTTCAAAAGGATTATGATGAAATAAAGAAATTAAACTTAAATACTTGGAATGAGGTAGCTTGGATAGGAGATGAACTTAATTCTAAAATTGTTATGTGGACAAACTCCTCTCCTATTGATAATGTTACCCTTTCTTCAAGTGACTTTATAAATGAAAATGGGGATTTAATCTCTTCAAATAATATTAAGATTTCTTGGCTTAAAGAAACCTTAGCTAACATAGGACGTAGTAATCCTTCTGCTCCCCTTGAACCTTTCCCAGATATTATTCATAATTCTGGTTCACTAAATATAGAAAAAAATAAAATAGCCTCTGCTTGGATTAATATAAAAATTCCTAGGAATGCAAAACCTGGAATTTATAATGGTTCTATTGAGGTCACTGCTGATGAATTAGAAAAAGCCTATACTTTTGATTATTCCTTTGAAGTTTTAAACTTAGTACAACCTCTTCCAAGTGAAACAAATACTCAAATTGAGTTTTGGCAACATCCTTACACCATAGCAAGGTATTATAAAATATCCAAAGAAGATTTATTTACAGAAAAGCATTTTAAATATTTAAAAGATGATCTTAAAGAGTATAGAAATATGGGAGGACGTGGTGTTATAGCTACTATAGTTCATGAAGCTTGGAATCATCAATCTTATGATAGTGACCCTTCAATGATTAAGTGGAGAAAAAACTCCTATGGCACCTTTGAATTTGACTACTCTCATTTTGATAAGTGGATTCAACTTAATATAGACTTAGGAATTCTAGATCCTGAAAAGGGCTTTGGCCAAATAAAGTGTTATAGTATTGTCCCTTGGAATAATAGAATTCAGTACTTTAATGAAGCTACTAATAAAGAAGAAGCCATAAATCCAACCCCTGGTAGTGATCTTTGGATAAACATTTGGACACAATTTTTAACTTCATTTATGTCTCATCTTGAAGAAAAGGGTTGGTTTAACATAACTTATATTTCAATGGATGAAAGAAGTATGGATGATTTAAAAGCTTGTGTTGATTTAATTGAAAGCATAACAAATAAATTAGGAGAGCATTTTAAAATTTCTTCTGCTATGGATTATGAAAGTGGAAATGACTACTCCTTCTTAGATAGAATAGATGATATATCAATTGGATTATCCCATATAAATCATAATTCTAATGATATGAAAAATATGGCTAAACATAGACAAGAACTTGGATTATTAACTACAATATACACCTGTACTGGAGATTATCCAAGTAGTTTCACCATAAGTGATCCTTCAGAAGGTGCTTTTACTATGTGGTACTCCCTATATCAAAACACCAATGGCTTTTTACGTTGGTCATGGGATGGTTGGGTTGAAAACCCTTTAGAAAATGTTTCTTATAAATATTGGGAACCTGGAGACCCTTTTCTTATATACCCAGCAGAAAAGGATAGTATAGGTAAAACCTTTTACTCTACTCCTAGATTAGAAAAATTAAAAGAAGGTATAAGAGATATAAACAAAGCTAAATATCTTATGGAAAAGGCTCCAAACTTAAAAAATTCTATAGAAAATTTAATTAACTCTCTAAAAAGACCTAATAAAGGAGAAAATGCCTATGGCTCTGCAGTAGCAGCTTCTAAGGAAGATAGAGATTTAACTATCTCAGAAACAAAGAGAATGAAAAAAGGCATAAATAACTTTGCAAGAGAGTTTATTTCATTAACTATGGAAACCTTGTAGTTAATCTACTTAGAGGTTTTCACCCTTTAGCAATCAATAAAAATAGACGTGTATCAAAGTAACTTTTTATAAAACTTACGAACAATATGAAGAGAATATCTAGATGAACTTTAGAATTTAAATTATTACGTAGAAAATATTACGTTAAAAAGCTGAGACTGTTCGAAGCGTAGCAAGTTTCGAAGCTTTAGTAATATTTTCGAAGTAATGATTATAAATTCTTAGTGAAATCTAGTAATTCTCGGAATATGTTTGTAAGTTTTATTATTATATTTTGATACACGCCCCTTTTATACAACTTATTTTTTATTTAAAAGATTATTCTCCTAAGATCTTATCCATAACTATTTGGATATCAGCTTTATCTACTACTCCATCTTTGTTTATATCAGATTTTTCACTTAAAGCATTTCCTGATATAACCTCTCCTTGATATTTAGATACTATGGATAAATCTCCTACGTTTATAGAACCATCCTCATTAATATCTGCTGACCCTTCAGATTCTTCTAATACATAATTTACAGTATAGATGTTTTTAGCACCAGATTCTGAACGAGCAATGATTATTGATTTATTATTATGAACTGGTAATATAGTTACAGCCACATTTTCTTCCCCTGAAGCTTCTACATTTTTAGGTAATTCTTTTAAATTAACTGTATATTCATTAGTATCAGGATTAAATCCTTCTAAGGCTTCTCCATCTAATTTTATTTCAGATAATTTATTACCTTCATTAGCACTTACTTGTGGTACATACTCATATACTGCAACCTCTGATAATCCAATACACTTACCTACTTCAGGTTGTTGCATATAAACACGAATACTATCAGTATTTATTACTTTATCTAAGAAATAAGTTGTTTCTCCAGCAAGGTATGATACCTCTGTTGTATTTGAATGAGTAACTACCTCATATTCACCAGCTTCATTTTTATAACTTATTTCTACTTTCTTAGGAATTCTTCCATAAATATTATCAGTAAATAACCATAAATCTAATCTATCGATATTATATTTATTTTCCCAATCTAATTGAACATATGCCCCTTTAGGTTCACCATTTACAGTTAAATCTCTTTCATTCCAGTTTGTCCAACGTTCTCTTGTATCTGTACCATTATTAGTTATTCCATTATTAATAGAATTTAAGTTATCAGCTGTAGAAACGCAACTTTGACTTAAAGCAGGAACATCTTTGTTAGAAGAATTATTTATAGCTAAGTTAGCAGCAGCTTTTAAAGCCTCAACTACACGTACTGTTGAAGTAACAGTATATGTCTTACCTAATAAGGATACTTCTCCTAAAACTTCAACTGTTGTATTAGGCTTAGAGAAATCTACACCCTCTAAATTCCAATCCACTTTAAACTCTTCACTTTCATTTCCATCTGCTAAATATCCTTTAACAGTCTTAGGAAGTGTAGGAGTTTGTCCAGCATAAGTAAATGTTGAGTAATTTTCCATTGAAACCACATCACCAATTACATGGACATTTACATTTACAGCCACATCTGTTCCTTCTAATTTACCATTTATCTTAAATACTTGTGGAGTATTTAATTGTGATTCATCATAATCATTCCATGAAATATTAAAAGTCTCAGTTGTTCCATCACTATATCTTCCTTCTACTGTACTTGGTAACTCTGGCTTTTCATTTAAATTAACATAGTAATCTTTAACTATTTCATAAGATTCTAAGAACTTATCTTCTCCAGCATTATTTACAGTATTAATTTCTATAGATTGAGATTGTAATCCCTCACCTGAAACATTTAATCTTATATTTCCAGCATCCTTAGTTGATTGAACTATTACTAATGCCTTACCACTTAATGCTTTTCTAGAAGCTTCTGTATCACTTGTAGGTTTATAAGAATCTGTATCAGTTTGATCTCCATTATCAACACCTACAATTTTTCCATCCCCTTCTAACTCAAAGTTTAATCTGTTATCTGCATTTTGAACTATATTTCCATTTTCATCAACAATATCTACAGTAATATAAGATAAATCATATCCATCTGAATCAATAGTATCTCTATCTGCACTTAATCTTACAGTAGAAGCCTCTCCAGTTGTTTTCACTGTATTTCTTCCCTCTGTATTTGTGATTTCATTTCCTTCTTTGTCATATGCCTTAGCAGTTAATGTACCCTCTTCATAAGGAACATTAAATACTGGATATAAAGAATCATTTCCAAAAGTATAGTATTTATATCCTGCATCAGTTGTATGCTCAGTTGAAGTTTGCTCCCCAATCTTTTCATCATTTAAATATAATTCAACTTTGTGAGCATCAGTAAATACGTTTACTTCAACATTCCCATTTTCTATAACTATATCTTCTCTGTTCCATGTTGGAAGTACATGTAATGTATTTACATCATCATTCCATTGACTTTGATATAAATAATAAATATCTTTTTCAAATCCTGCAGTATCAACTATACCAAAGTAACTTGATTTTGGAGCTGCTCCATTTCCTCCACCAACTGTACCTGTACCAGTACCATTCCAAGGAGTAGGCTCTCCTATATAGTCAAATCCTGTCCAAACAAATTCTCCAGCATTATAATCATTTTTGATTACAAACTTCCAAGCATCACTAGCTGAATGTCCCCAACCAACTCTTGTTTGATTGTTATCATACTCTGAAATACGATGATTACTATAATCTATTCCCTTTGTTTTATAATATCCTCTAGTGTGTATTGCGCTACTAGTTTCAGAAGCATATAATGTCCAATCTGGATGGTTTGCTCTTTGCTGTGCAACCTGTGCTTCATTTGCATAGTTAAATCCAACTAATCCACCATTGTCATCAACCACCTCTGAAATGGCCTCTGCTGTTCTATCTCCATTTTTAGTTCTATTATCACCTATAGTAACATGTCTTGTTTCATCCTCATCCTTAATCCAATCAATTATATTTTGAGCTACGTTAGTATAATTAGATGCACTTCCACTAATTCCTTCTAATACCTCATTACCTATTGACCACATTATTATAGATGGGTTATTCTTAGAGTTTTTAACCATAGATCTAGCTTCAAACTCTCCCCATGTCATTTCTGGAGAACCATTTAAAATTTCATTATCTTCTCCTATTGCTTCATTAAAATACTTAGAAAAGTCATTTACATTTCCATTCTTTGGATTTGTCCATGTATCAAAGGCTTCATTAATAACTAACAAACCTAAACGATTACAAATTTCTAATAACATTTCACTAGCAGGGTTATGAGAAACACGGATTGCATTTACTCCCATTTCCTTCATTTTCTCCATTTGACGCTCTACTGCACGATAATAAGATGCTGCTCCTAAAGCTCCTTGGTCATGGTGCATACAAACACCTTTTAATTTCATATTTTCTCCATTTAAAGAGAATCCAGTATCTTTGTCAAAATTATAATATCTAAAACCAAAATCAGTAAAATAAGTATCTATAACATTTCCATCTACTAATACTTCACTTTTTACCTTATACATATTTGGATTATCAACTGACCATAAATCTGGATTATTTACAATAGCAGTTTGATTGAAAGTATAACTTTCATTAGCTCCTATACTTTGTTCATTTATTACTGCCTCACTAACTTCTTCTCCCCTAGAATTTACTACTGTACTTTTTACAGTAACCATAGAATTATCCTTGGACTCGTTTTCAATTATAGTCTCAATAGCTACATCTACATTTCCACCTTTTTGTTCTTCAAGTTTTGGAGTAGTAACTGTTGTTCCTGCATGGGCAACATGAATAGAGTCTGTTACACTTAAAGTTACATCACGATAAATTCCACTTCCAGAATACCATCTACTAGTTGGCACTGGATTAGATACCTTAACAGCAATTATATTTTCAGTTTGTCCATCACATATTAAAGCTTCAGTAATATCAAAGGCAAAAGAAGTGTATCCATAATTATGATCACCAACCTTTCTACCATTTACATATACTTCAGCATTCATATATACGCCATCAAAGTTTAATGTAAAATCCTTACCATTATACTTTTCAGGAACTACAAAGGCTTTACGATACCATCCAGTTCCTCCTAATAAGAATCCACTTTCAGCTTCCCCTTCAACAGTAAAATCTCCTTCAATACTCCAATCATGAGGTAAGTTTAGTCCTCTCCATGAAGAATCATCAAAGTCTACCCCTTCAGCACCAGAAGGATCTCCCTTAAAAAACTTCCAGTTTTGATTGAATATTGTTGATCTCTCTCCATCTTTTATGAATCCAACATTTACTGTTTCAGATTCAGGAATTTGTCTTGTTTCAGCCATTACTAAGGTAGGCGCTAATGTTAAAGCAAATGCAATTGCTGCTCCTAAAGCTGTCCCCCTTTTGTTAAATGATTGCATATTAATTTCCCCCCTTTTTAAATATACATATAAGCTATTTTACTTATTTTAACTTATATGTATAATAATACCATCAAGTAAATTCATGGTAAAGTCATAAAAACTTTTTAACTATTGCAAAATAATTTATCATTATAAATTATTTATTCAGTAGTAAATAATAAAAATTATAACTAAAAAAACACATTGAAAAACTCAATGTGTTTTTATTTTATTAAGTTTAATTAAGCTTTCTTATTATATAAACCCCTAAAGTTCTTTAGAAGTTTTCTTTATTTTCTCTGTTAAACTTAGTAAATCTTTTCTTACTTCAGAAAAGCTAGCACTTACTAATTTTTTATCCTTAACAACAATCTTACCATCAACAACTACTAATTCTACATTGCTAGAATTAGCAGAATATACTATTGTTGCATAATAATCATATATAGGTTGCATATTTACTGATTTTGTTTCTATTAAAGTTAAATCAGCTTTCTTACCAATCTCTATAGATCCAACTTCTTTATCAATTCCTAAAACTTTAGCTCCACCTATGGTTCCCATTTCTATTAAATCTATTGATGGTAGTAAAGTTCTATCTTTATTAAATAATTTATGAATTTTTCCTACTTGTGACATCTGGCTTAATATATCTAAAGTATTTCCACTCATAGGACCATCTGTTCCAAGCCCAATATTTATTCCTTTTTCTCTCATCTTTAATATTGGTGCTATTCCTTTAGCTCCTTTAGAATTTGCTCCTATATTATGAGATATATTAACATTATTCTTCCTTAGAATTTCTATATCTTCTTCATTAACTAAAACTGCATGGGCTGCTATAAAATTAGAGTCTAAAATTCCAAGCTTATCTAAATAAGCAACTGGGGTAAGATTATATTTATCTTTACATTCCTCTAACTCATAGTCCATTTCTGCTAAATGCATAGTTATAGGAACATCATATTTTTTACTAATTTTATATGCTTCCTTTAATGATTCCTCTGTATTTGTATAAGGTGCATGAGGAGCTATTCCTGGAGTTATCAAATCATCATTTTTCCATTTTTCTATAAATTTTATGGAATAATCTAAACCTCCAAAAGCCTTTTCTGAATCTGGCGAAGGAAAATCTACTATTGTCTCACAAAGCACTCCTCTCATATTTAATTCTTTAGCAGCTTTCGCTACCTCATCTTCAAAATAATACATATCACAAAAGGTAGTTACTCCACCTAATAACATTTCTGCTATAGCATACTTTGCTCCTATATAAGTCAATTCTTTATCAACTAATCTTTGTTCTAAGGGAAATAAATATCTCTTTAATCTATCCTTACAATCGTCAGCTAAACTTCTAAAAGGAACCATAGACCCATGAGTATGACAATTTATCATACCTGGCATTAATATTCCCTCTTCACCATCTATTACCTCAACTTTATATCCACTTCTTTTTAATTTTTCTTCTGTCCTTACATCAGTTCCAACATATACTATTTTATTTTTTTCAAAAACAACTAAACCATTTTCTATAATTTCTTTATGTTCATTCATAGTAATAACTGTAACATTTTTTATTAAAGTTACTATTTTACTCATATTATCCCCTCCAAAATCCACCTAAAATATAGCTAAAAATAAGAGGCTATATCTACTAAGATACATCCCCTTACTTTCCTTTTATATTACTTTGCGTAATTAAGTTAAAGCTAACTAAATAAAAATCAATAATCACTTAATATAGACTTTATTTGAATAAAGAAACAATACTACCTTTTTTAACATCTATTAACCCTTTATCTGTTATCTTTAATGCAGGACTAACAGGTAAAGATAAAGTGCTAAATGACATAATTTCATTCATATGATTATATCCTAAATCTCTCATGGCACTCCTAACTTCCCCTAGCTTTTCTCCTATGATTTCAATAGGTTCATCACTGATTATTCCACCTATTGGTAACTCTAATTTAGCAATTACTTCATTATTTTTTGAGACTACATATCCTCCCCTAGAATTTATAACCTCATTAGCCGCTATAGTCATATCACTAATATTTCTTCCCATTACCATAAGGTTATGATGATCATGAGCCCAAGTAGTTGCTATTGCTCCCTCTTTTATAATTTCTCCTTCTACTAATCCAAAAGATATATTATTATTTTTACCATATCTCTCAAAAACAGCAATTAATGCACAGCTACTCTTTTCCCATTGTAAAATATTATTATAAACATTTAAAGTTACTTCTCCCTCTTCTGTAAAAGTAGTATTCTTTAAGACTTTCATAGTTCTACAATTTACTTTATTTTTATACTTATTTGGTACTTTAACCTCTAAACTTTCTTTAGTAATATTATTTAATTCTATACTATTATAAAATCTATAATCTAATTTGCTTTTATCTTCAAAAAACTCTTCTTTTAAACCCTTATCTCTATTAAAAACCATTTCCCCATTTTTATAAACTTCATATATATTAAAATCTTCTATACTATCTAACAATATAAAATCTGCTAGCTTTCCAGGTGCAATTGTTCCTCTATCTAAAAGATTCATTCTTCTAGCTGGTGTATATGTAGATGCATATATTGCATTCTCTATAGACATTCCAAGCTTTACGGCTTCCTTTAAAATCTCATCAAGATGCCCCTTAACTAATTTATCTGCCATTACATCATCTGTTACTAATGCAAAATGCTCATATAAATTATTTTCAATCAAAAATTTTATATTCTCTAATGTCATTGATTTATGTTGCATCTCTATAAACATACCATTTTGAATTTTTTCTTGAAGGGATCCAACTGACTGCTGAGTATGATCCCCATTAACCCCTCTATAAATATAAAGTGATAAATCTACTCCTTGTATTTTAGGACAATGCCCTTCTAAAGGTATATTTTTTTCTTTACTTATATTTATTATTTTATTTACATTAGAATCATCATCTTCTATTAAGTCTTTAAAGTTCATTACTTCTCCAAGACAAATAATATTATCATACTCTAATAATCTTTTTACCTCATTGTGAGTTATTTTCTCCCCTGTTGTCTCTAGTGAACTTGAAGTTGAAGGTACTGAGCTAGGTATGCCATAAAATATATCTAGATTCCCCTTAAATTTAATAAATTCTTCTATACCTCTTATCCCAAAAACATTAGCAATTTCATGAGGATCAGCTACTACTGTAGTGACCCCATGTTTTATTGCCGCCTTAGAAAATTCCCTTGGAATAGTCATAGAACTCTCTATATGCATGTGTATATCTATTAATCCAGGAATTATATATTTGCCTTCCCCATCTATTACATTTTCAGACCATAATCTATCTTCATATCCTTTCCCTATATGAAGAAATTTCCCCTTATTTATTAAGACATCACTTTTTATGAATTTTTTAAAATAACTATTATATACCTTTAAATTTTTAATAATTAATTCTACTTGCATTTCACTACCTGCAAACTAGTTCATTATTCTGTTCCAGTTATTAACCCATTGATCCATTACTGAATTAACAAACTTAAAGTCAATTACCTTAGCATTATCAACCACTGGTCCATATGTTAAGTTTTTAGTTTCTTCTTCACTTAATTTAACTTCTTTATTAACTGGTGATTCATTTAAAGCTTTAGCAGTTTTCTCCTGAACTTCTTTGCTTAATGCATAGTTAATAAATTCATAAGCTAAATCTTTATTTTTAGAATTCTTATTTATATTTATTGTATTAAAGTTTAAGTAAGTTCCTGACTCAGGTATTACATTTATAACCTCTGGTTTAGCTTTTGAAATTGTTCCAAAAGCAAAGTCTGATGCTACAGCAGCTACTATTTCACCATTTGAGAACATATTAGCTAAATCTGAAGATTTACTATAAGTTTTAACAACATTTGGTTTTAAAGCTTCTAATTCTTTAAATGCAGCTTCTCCATTATCAGTTTTAACATCTACTCCTGCCTTTTCTGCTGCTATTTCTACCATTGCTGGACCATTAGTTGTTGTAATATCTGGTATAGCTATTTTATTTTTAAGTTCTGGTTTCCATAAATCTTCCCAAGAATTTATTTCAATTCCTGCTGAAGGATCTACAACTATTCCTATACTATTTAATGTATATGCTGGTCCATATCCTGCCTCTACTGTAGATTTAGCCTTTTCATTCATCTCACTTGCATTAGGAATCTTTGAATAATCTAATTTATCGAATATACCTGCTTCTACTCCTTGCTCTGCAAAAGATTCTGCTAAATAAGTTATATCTATTTGTGAGTTAGGATTATTTTTTATCTTAGTTAATCTTTCTGAGTTATTACCTATATCTAAAACTATTTCCACACCATGTTCTTTAGCAAATGGTTCAAATACTGTCTCCTTTAATACATCTTCATTTAATCCCCAAGTTGAAACTACTAATTTTTTTCCTGCCTCTGCTCCTTCTGTTTTTCCACATCCAACTAAAGATGTCCCTAGTACTAATCCTGTTAATAAGGTTGCTAAAATTTTCTTTTTCATAAGATTCTCCTTTATAAACATATTTTTTATATTTAAGTTTTATAAAATTACTATTTTATCCACTGGTAATTGAAGTTTTATATTTTGTCCCTTTTCATATATGCCGTCATTTTCACTATTTACAATTAGATTCCCAAGTTTTGTTTTAATATCATATTGGTATGCCTTTCCTAAGAAAGTTCTAACCTCTATAACTCCATCTACAGTGTTTTCTAAATCCTCTTTTACAATCTTTATATCATCTGGTCTTATAGTTGCTTTTACTTCATTCTTATCCTTAACCTTGTTAACTTTTAAGTTAATTCCACTCTCATTTTTGTATGTATCTTCTGATACCTTTATTAAATCTATAAAGTTTTCAAAACCTACAAATCTTGCAACAAACTCTGTTGCTGGATTTGAATAAATATTTTCTGGAGTATCAAATTGTTCTATTACCCCTTTATTTAAAACTGCTACTTTATCTGAAATTGAAAAACATTCTTCTTGGTCATGAGTTACGAATAATGTTGTTATTCCAAGCTTTTGTTGAAGTTTTCTTATTTCAACTCTCATTTTTAATCTTAATTTAGCATCTAAGTTGCTTAAAGGTTCATCTAGTAATAAAAGACTTGGCTCTATTACTAAGGCTCTTGCTATGGCAACCCTTTGTCTTTGTCCTCCAGATAATTCCTTTGGATACCTCTTTGCTAAATGACTCATATCAACAACTTTTAATATATCATCAACCTTTTTTCTTATTTCTTCTTTGCTCATCTTTTTCATCTTTAATCCAAAGGCTACATTTTCTTCTACTGTTAAGTGAGGAAACAATGCATAGCTTTGAAAGACTAATCCAAAGTTTCTATTATGAACAGGCATATTTGTATAGTCTTCATCTCCTAATAAAAACTTTCCTGCTGTTGGTTCTATAAATCCAGCTACAACCCTTAATGTTGTTGTCTTTCCACACCCACTTGGTCCTAAAAGAGAAACTAATTCTCCTTTTTTAACTTTTAAATTTAGATTTTCCAATATATTATTTTTCTTATCATAAGAAACATTTATATTCTGTAGGTTTATTAAATCCATGTTTTCATCCTCCAAATAAATTTTTAACTTAAATTCTATCCTGCAAAATTATTTAATCCTAATGTTTTTTCTAATATGTACATAATTCCAATAGTTAATATCATTAAGATTACTGATAAAGCTGATACTGTTGGATCATAATTATATTCAACATAGTTCATCATAGTTGTAGGTAATGTGCTTACTCCTGGTCCAGTTAGAAATATAGATACTGGAACATTATTAAATGAATTTATAAAAGCCAACATAAATGCTGCCATTACCCCTGATGTTATATTTGGTAAAACTACTTTAAAGAAAGTTTGTGATTTTTTACATCCTAAGCTCATAGCTGCTTCCTCTATGGAATAATCAAACCCCTCTAAACTTGATCCTACAACTCTTATGATGTAAGGAATTATTATTAAAGTATGTCCAATAAACAAACTAGCATATACTGATAAGTTCATCTTTACCAATAAAAACTGAAACAATGAGAATCCCACTACTATTCCAGGAACTATTAAAGGCGAAAAGAAGAAACTCTTAAGAATATCTTTTCCTTTGAAGTTATATCTACTTAATCCATAAGCCGCCGGCATTCCTATAACCAAAGCTGATAATGTAGATACTGTAGATATTAAGAAGCTTGTCCCCATACTTTTTATAAATGACTCAGATTTAAATACTGTAATAAACCATTGCAAACTAAATCCTTTTGGAGGAAATGCTATATAATTTTCTGTTCCTATACTAGTCATGGCAATAATTACTAGCGGTGCAAATAGAAATATATAAACCAAAACAACGAAGGTTGTTAATACTTTGCTCTTCTTCACTTTAAGAAACCCCTCTCTTATCTAATCTTGATGCTAGGAAGTTAATCCCCTTTATTACTATTAAAGTGACTACAATCATTATTGTTGCTACAACTGCGGCCCCTTGCCAATCACCTAATGTCATAGTTTTTTGGTATATTAAAGTTGCTAAAACCGTATTTTTATTTCCTCCTAATAATTGAGGTGTTGTGTAAGCTGTTAAGGAACCTGTAAATACCAAAACTGTTCCAACTATTAATCCTGGTAAGCTAAGTGGAAATACAACTTTAAAGAATGCTTTTAATCTATTAGCTCCTAAACTTTCTGCTGCTTCTAATAAGTCATTATCTATATTTTCCATAACTCCTACTAGGGAGATAATCATAAGTGGTAAGAAAATATAAATTGTACCTATTATAATAGCTCCTTCTGTATATAGTAGTGATAATGGCTCTTGTATTAAATTAAACTTCATTAATAAACTATTGATTATTCCATTTTTTCCTAAGATACTCATCCAAGCAAATGAACGAACAACTGAATTTGTTAATATGGGAAAGACTGTTAAGGCTATAAGAAAACCTCTCACCTTTTTAGAAACTCTTGATATGTAATAAGAAACTGGCACACCTATAAACATGCAAATTATAGATGATACTAAAGATATCTTAATGGTTCTCCAAAATATTGACATCATATAAGAATCTGTGAAAAATTCTTTATAGGCACTAAACATACCACCATTTGTATTAGTGAAAGTAGGAATTATTACATCTACTAATGGAACTATCATAAAATATGCTACTAATACTATGCAGGGTATAAATAATAAATACTGGCTTATTTTCCTCATGTTTTTCCTCCGTCTCTAAGTGCTGTATCTTTACTCACTGTTTTTAATTTCTACATAATTTAATTTTATTCTACTTTTTATTGCGTATATTGTCAATATAATATAAAATAATATTCGTAAATTATATTATTTTAATACCTTTAAATTAATCAAATTAAAAATTTATTCATATTCCAATAAAAATCACGAATATTATACAACCATAGAAAATCCCTATAATAATAAATAAAATCCATATATAAACACAAAAAGACAATAATCATATATATTTTTCAATATGATTATTGTCTTAAATATGGTATTTAAATAAAAAATTTTAAGTTATTGTTAACTTATATATGTAAACTTATACATAGTTTTAAATCTCTTCTTAGTTTAAAATACAATTTAGACCAAACTTATAAAACATAGATAACCTATTTCTAAAATTATCTCCTCAAAGCCATCATTTAAGAACTCTATAACAGCATCTTTATTATTTTCAATAACTCTTGAAAAAGTAATAATATTATTCTTTATCTCTTCCCTTTGTATTTTTTCATCATTAATACAATAATTTAAAAATACAGAATATCTTGTTAATAAATATTCTAATATAATTAATTGGAAAGAAATTATCATATCTTCCATATCATCACTTGTACAATTACTAAATATCTTAGATATAATACATTTTTTAAGTAAATCTTCAAATTCTTTAAATGATTCTTTATATTTCTCCCACTTTTCACTTAAAAGATTTATATTAGTATTTTCAGCAAAATCAGATACTCTTTCTAGTACACACTTTAGATTAGAAATACTCTTATAATTTTCTATAATATCTAAAAACAGAGAGTTTACTTCCTCTAATGATTCACCTTTATTTATTTTTATTTCATTATATAGATAAATCACTTCTTTTATGTACTCTATGTTACTATACTTTTCTAGTTCATCTAAGAAAATATCTTCACTAGTATAACTTTCATTTTCTAATATATTTAACAACATCTCAAAACCTAAAAGTAATTTTTCTTCTAAGGAAAATCCCTCTTCATACATTATATTTATTAAAGTATCCCTCAATTTAAGCTCTAATGGTATATCTTCTTTATTTATTTTTTCCAATTGATTTATTATAATCTCACTATCTATATTATCTAATATTTCCACAACTTCTGGACATGAACATGATAAAGAAAGCTCTTTTCTATATTCAAACTCATTACTTATTCTTGGAAATGTACTACAAGTTTTAGATAAATACTCTTCCCCTTTACACTTAACTATATTACACAGTCCCTTACAATCTAAAAAAGAACACGCTTCAAAGGTATCTTTGTTTATAAAGTATAATTTTTCCCCATTAACTTCTCTCACTTTTACATTATTTAAAAGGTATTTAGAATCTTCTTTATTATTTTTCCATTTTTCATATGTATCCTTATCTATATCAATATCCCATCCTTCACAACAAGTGAATTTACAGCTATCAGCTATACACTTAAAATCATCATAACCTGAAAGTTTCTTAATAATCTTTTCTTCATTCATATAATTTCTCTCCATATTTTCATTATATTAGTTAAAAGTCTAATTGCTCTAATAAATGTAATTATAGCACACTTTCTAATTTACTATTTTTTAATATACTATTCTTATTCCTATAAATAAAAAATCTACCAGACAATAAAACTAAAGTCTGATAGATTTTAAAATAAATATATTAAATTTAAAGAAACATATCTTATATTTACTCTTCACTACTAAATAGTCCAGCTCCCTTAAGTATATCCTGTTCTAAAAATAGGCTTGTAACAGCTTGGTTATAATCAACCACCTTCTGAGCTTTCTTTATTTTCTTAGCATATTTTTTATTATTTGAGAAAATATATATCATATATCCCCATAGCTCCTTCATTCTAAACATTGCATTTCTATCTTCATTAAATACTTCTCTGTATTTACTAAATACTTCATCATGAAACTCTTTTAATACCTTTTTGTCCATAAACTCATTATTTAAAATTTCATTCATTAAGGCTGGGTTAGCTAAGACCCCTCTTCCTAACATTATTTTATCTACTTCTTTAAATGTTTCAATTAATTTATTATGATCTTCTAAGGTAAAAATATCTCCATTATAACAAACTGGATTCTTACTTAAAGAAATTGCATCTTTAAAAACCTCTAAATTAGGTTTATTTCCATAAAAATCTTGTCTTGTTCTAGGATGAATAATAAGTTCCTCCATAGGATACTTATTATAAATTTTTATAAGCTCATAAAATTCCTCAGGCTTATCCATTCCTAATCTAGTTTTTATTGAAATTTTCATGTCATCTATTTTAAATATTTCTTCTAAAAACTTATCAAGTTCTTCTCTATGAGCTAAAAACCCTGATCCTCTTTTCTTACCAACAACTGTTCCAGAGGGACATCCTAAATTTAAATTTATTTCATCATATCCTAAATCCTTAAGCTTTTTAGCTGTTAAGATAAACCCTTCTGAATCATTAGTAAGTATTTGTGGAACTAAGTTTATTCCTTTATTATTCTCTGGCAAAACATCTCTTAATTCCTTAGTTTTAAGACTTTTACTACTATTTGGAACAACAAAAGGGGCAAAGTATTTATCAATTCCTCCAAAAAACTTCTCATAAGAATTTCTATATATAAATCCAGTAATCCCTTCCATTGGTGCTAAATAATACTTCATTTGTTTCTCCTTTTTTTAAAGATTCTAGAAAATATTATAACAGGCTTTTTTCTTCTTATCCACTTAGTAATTAAAGTATTTTTATGTAAACTTCTTTAATTAGCTATGCACTCTCTTCTATGGAAATTGCATAACTCTTATCTCTTATGTAAAATTCTTTTATTAAAAATATAAGTATTAACATGGTAGCTAAAATATCAGCTAAGGGTTGTGAAATCCACACTCCATTTAGTCCATATACTCTAGGTATTATAAATACAATAGGTATAAATAGTATAACTTGTCTTAATAAACTTAGAAAAATTGACTTCTTAACATTTCCTATAGACTGAAAATATACTGCCCCTAAAATTGAAACTCCTAAGGTAGGTAGGGCAAGGGTATATATTTTTAACCCATTAAGTGCTATATTTATTAACTCCTTATCCTTTGTAAATATATTAATAAACTCCCTTGGATAAATTCTAATAAGTACAAGGCCTAGAGTTAAAATTAAAGTTGCAATTATTATAGTCATTAATAAAGTTTTTTTAGCACGTTTATACTCCTTTGCTCCATAGTTATATGCAACTATGGTTTGCATTCCTTGGCTCAGTCCAAAGACTGGCATCAAAAACAAAAGATATATAGATGTTATAGATGTCATTGCACCTATAGCTAAATCTCCACCATAATCCTTAAGAACCCTATTTGTTATTAAATGTATAAACCCTGCTGCAAGCTCCATAAAAAATGGAGTTAAAGCAATTAAAATTATTGCCCTTAAAATATTCTTACTTAATATCCTTCCTTTAATCCTTAGCTTTAGGTTTGACTTTCCTAAGGTAAAATAATACATTGTCCAAAGAAAAACTACAAATTGACAGATTATAGTTCCTAAGGCAGCTCCCTTAATTCCCATATTAAATAAGAATATAAATATTGGATCTAAAATTATGTTTAAAATACAGCTTATTATCATGATTTTACCAGCTAACTTTGGATTTCCCTCAGCTCTTATTGCATTATTAAGAGCAAATCCAGGAAAGTTAAACCATGCCCCTATAAGTATTACCCTCATATAATCCTTTGCATATATAAGAGTTTCCTTACTTGCACCAAAAAAATATAGTATTTTTTCTAAAAAGGAGAGTCCAAAGATCATAATAATTAAGGCAACAACTATGGATAATATAAAAGTATTTCCTAATATTCTTTCAGCTTCCTCCCTCTTTTCTTCCCCTAACTTTATTGATATATTAGTACTTCCCCCTACAGAGATGGCTACGCAAAAAGCACCTAATATTGTAAACAAGGGCATAGTTACTCCTAAGCCAGATATGGCAAGGGCTCCTATATCCTTAATAGACCCTATAAAAGCTCTATCTACAGTGTTATATAAGGAAGTTACCATCATAGATAGTATAGCTGGTAGGGAATATTTTAAAAGCAATCTCCCAATTTTTTCATTCTTTAGTTCATATTGATTTTTCATAATAATGTCCCTATTCCTAATGTCCTATATTTCTTATGATTAATAATTATTCCATCTGTTATTAATAATTATTATCAATTCCTGTTCATTATAGCATCTACTTATCCTTAGTCAATATTTTCTATGCATAGTTTTAAAAATATTAAATATTTCTTCCATAAATTTAAAAAATAAATATGATTATAAGTATGCTTTCTTATAAACTTAAAATATCTTCCCTTATTTAAGAAAGGATTAAAAACCCCTTAAGTTAAATCTTTTCAAAATTACAGTTCACTTAAAATATGTCCTAAAATTAAAATAACCTACAAAAATCTATAAAAGACTTTTGTAGGTTACAAGATAAAATCTATTCTACTTTTTCAATATACTTGCAATTTAAATATATGTGGTTTAGAAAAACTAATAGTCTTTCATAAAGGGGATGTACCTTTTCACCAAACTTAGCTTCTAAGGCTTCACCAATTTCCTTAACGGTATTAGTTCCATTGATTTGTAAAAAAACTTCACTACCATATTCATCTAAAGAGGTTCTTTTATACATTGGAATCTTAAATTTCAATTTTCTAAAAAACCTTTGAATCTTATGGTCTTGTTTTTCTAAAATAGTAACTATGCCCTCTTCATCAACTTCATACTGAAGATTATCACAGATTTTAAATCGCATATTTAAAAGTTCTTCATTATCCATTATAATTCACCTTAATGTTTCACCTTAGATTTCATAATAGGCAATGTAGTTGCTAAAACTAAAAGAACAAGCACTATTATTGCCATTCCATTGCTAGCTACAAAACCAGTTGGTGTTCCAGGTGTTATTATTCCTGTTACTTGTAGAACTATTCCTATTAATCCCACAATAGATCCTCCAGCAACAAGACCAGAAGATAAACTTATTCCATTTGAAACCTTAACTTCTTTTTCATGATCACTCTTGCTCATTTTTTCAATAAATACACGTATTAATGCACCTACTAAAATTATAGAAGTTGTTGATATAGGTAAATAGAATCCTATTGCAACAGTCATTATTGGTAAGTCTACTAAGTATAAGAATAAAGCCATAACTACTCCAACAATTATCATAGGCCAAGGTAAGTTTCCTTCCATTATACCTGAAGTTAATGTTGACATTAAGTTAGCTTGTGGTAATGCAAAAGGTGCATCTGCTCCTGTTATTGATAATTGGCTAGAAAGTACTAATATTGTTCCAGTAACAACAACAACACCAACTATACTTGCAATCATGAAAGAGTTTTGCATTTCTTTTTTGCTTCCACCAATTATATATGTTACCTTTTGAGATTGGCTATATCCACCTGCTACAGAGATTGAAACAACCATAAATGTAGCAAATAAAAGTAATGCTTTGTTATCAGCTTTTCCAGTCCATCCCATTATAACGAATACTAGTGTTAATATTACTAATGAAGCTATTGTCATACCTGATACAGGAAGGTTTGATGTTCCTATTGTACCAGTTAAACGTCCTGCAACTATTACGAATAGTAATGATAGGATTATTGAAACAACTGCTCCTGTTATAGCCATTGCAATGCTATTAGAAATAAAGAATCCTATAACAAAAGCTAATACAGCTCCTACTAAAAGTATTATTATAGATCCGCTATTTTTCTCAGCATTTTCTTCGTTAACAGGACTTGCTTTTAATGTTTCTTTTATTGAAACTATTATAGTTGGTATAAGTTTTATAGCACCTATAATACCTCCACAAAGCATCATTCCTGCTCCTATGTACTTAACGTAACTTCCTGATATTGCATTTACGTCCATTTGGTGAATTAACATTGAAGCGTCATTCCATGAATGCATGCTCTTCTCTGCCATATCACTGAAATATCCTATTAATGGAGCTATACCAAAGTTAGCAAGTATAGATCCTGCAAACATAGTAAGGGATACTTCTAATCCAACTATAAATCCAATACCAAGTAAAAGTGGGTTTACTTCAGTAGAAAACTTCCACTTATAAAATTTGCTTCCTAAATATGTAACAGTATTGTTTATTAAGTTTAAAAATGATCCTGTTAAAACATTTATGATACCACTTATAACAAATCCAATACCCATAAATTTAATTGAGTCTTCACTTCCTTCAGAAGCAACAAGAGTTTCAGATATTGCCATTGACTCAGGATACATAAGTTTTCCATGTTCCTCAACTATTAGATAGTTATAAACTAATGATAGACATCCTATACCAAATAGAACTCCTCCTACACCTGCAGCTACACCCTCTAAGAAAGTAAAGTCACTTCCTATTAGTATAATCGCTGGTAATACAAATATCATACCACTTGCTATAGATTCTCCTCCACTTGCCATACCTTGAGTTATGTTTTTTCCAAGAATACCTTTACTACGTGCAAATATTCCTACAAAAACTGACCCTATAATAGCCCCAGGTATACCAGCAGCAACAGTTAATCCTGATTTCATACCTGAATAAGCAGTAGAAGCAGCAAAAACAATAGCTAATACTATACCTATTATTAGTACAGGAAGATTAACTCCATTTTTTGACTTACCAGTAAAATAAGGAACATAATCTTTACCGCTTACACCACCATAAGCTTCCTTAGGTAATTTCTTTTTCATACACCTAATCTCTCCTTTCCTTTATTCATATCAAGGGATAAAAATATCTATTGATATGTTCTATTGTTATATTTTCTATAAAATGCACAAATATTATACTATATCCACATAAAACAAAAGTTATAATGCTATTTAAACTAATTATTGCGCATATTATATTTAAACTCATCTTAAAAGACAGGCTAAACAAAAAGCTGTCAATTAAGTTAACCTTTATATAGTAATTTATTATCACTATACTTTTAAAATGTTTTTAGAACTTTCTAAATACATAAAGAAGAAATGCTTATAATTAAGTATTTCATTGTTTCAATGAATTAATACTTTGCTTAAATCTACCTATAAAAATTAGATTTTTTTTATATTTTCATGGTGTATTTTACTATTAAAATATTTTTATCATGCTTATAATAATACCATTTTAACTAAAAAAAATCCATGATAATTCTTTCACATATACAATTTTTTTACATTTATTATTAAATAATATTGATTTTTTTGAAATTTAACATTTCATCATAAACCTTATATAAAAACCTATAAAAATATTTATATAAATAAAATTAAACTAAAAAGCTGCATAGACCTATAAATCTATGCAGCTTCTCATATAACTATTTTCTAAGGCTTTTAACTTTTAAGAAAATTATCTTTTCTTTCTTTTTAATACAAAAGCTCCTGAAGCCATCATTACTACTCCTAATTGTAAGAATATTGATGATGAAGCTCCTCCAGTGTTTGGTAAATTACCCTCTGGTTTGTCTGGAGTTTCTGGTTTATCTGTACCTTCAGGATTTTCAGGTTTCTCTGTATTATCTGGATTCTCAGGATCAATTGGTCCTTCTGGTTTGTCTGGATCTACTGGTCCTTCAGTCTCATCTTTTTTAACTAATCCAGAAATTGCTTCATTTAAAGCCTTTATAGCATTATCTACCTCATCTTGAGTAGCATCTTCCTTAGATAATACCTCTTTAGCTAAATTTAACTTTTCTATTAAGTTACTCCATGAGTCCTTTGTATAATCTTCCTCTTTAAGCTTTTCTACTTCCTTAATAGCCTCTTCTAATTTAGACTTATCTACTTGAACCTCTTCTTTAATTGTTGAAAGTCCTATTTCAAAAATAGTAGGTGCAAATCCATCCCACTCTACCTTTATTTCAAAGACATTTTCAAAAGCTTCTGTATTAAACTCATTAAAGCTCTTTCCTAAACTTCCTACCTCTTTCCATCCATTTTCATTTCTTACAGATACAATTGCATTAGAAATTGTATTTGGATTTTGTACTATTGTAAACTTCTTAATATCTGTTTTGTCAGAAATTCTATAAGTTAATTGGCCAGATTTAGGTGCACTTTCTAATGGTTTAAAGGCTGTATTTAATTTTCCGTCAATTAAATTCTTAGGCTCAAATTTTGCTTCTGCTGTTGGTCTAATATCAAAATTCACATCATTATTAGAGTATTCAGCTTCTAATTTATTTAAATTAAAAGTTACATCCTTTTCTGCATTATTTATAATACGAACATAGCGAGCATTTATAGTTTCTGATAAAGTTTTTGCTTCTACCCACTCAACTCCATTAATTGATGTTTCTAATGTTAAATTATCCTTATTTGTGAAATCTGAAACTATGTTAGTTACTTCTCTAAGCTTATTTAACTTAATTCCAACATATTCTCCCTTTGATAAAGTAACATCATTTAAATCTGAAAGTGTAGCTTTTTCCTCTGAAATACTTACTTCATTCTTAGCTAAAGCTTCTACATTTGTATATGCATTAACTTTCATATCATTTTCATCTTTTTTATTAACAGAGAATTCTCTAACAGCAATCCAGTTATTTAAAATTTCTTTAGTAGGAATAAATCTTAAATATTTTGCTGTTATATCTAAACCTTCAACTACAATCTTATGCATTTTTGGTCCATAATCTACCCCATCTACATCAGTCCAATTTTCACCATCCATAGAATATTGGAATTTACCATAGTTAAATGCATCTCCTTCATCTTGTCCTTGTTCAAAAGTAATGCTATTAACCTTAGTTACCTCATTTAATTCTACAGCAACATAGTCTCCTTCTTTAGCTGAATTACGAATCCACATGCATGAATATCTAGTATTATCTCCATCAGCTATATTTTGAACATGTCCCCAATAAAGAGGTGACATATTTGTATAAGGACGAAGTGTTAACTTAGTAGTATCTGGATTTATAACTTGGTCAATATTATCTCCTATGATTTTAGATAAATCCTTAATAAATGGTATTAAGTTTCTTGTACCTGGTTCTGGTCTAGATTGTCCATTTATTACAGGAGTTCTATGAGATCTTGAAGCAGTGTACTCTTCTTCTCCTAGAACATAGTATTTCATAGCTTCCTCATAGTTACCTTTTTCAAAAGCTACTGCTGAATTTATATATGCTATAGTTGATTCTGCTAAATCTCTTAAAGAATCAACCCATACTTTAATTTCACTCTTTAATAATTCATTCTTAGATTTAGTTGCAAAATTATTAGTTGCATCTAAAATCTCTTGATATTCATCTAAAATAACCTTACTGTAATCTAAAACAGATTCTTTTTCCCATAATCTTCTTGTAAACTCTTCAATTACTGGTCTTAACTCTTCAGATTCTTCTAAAGATAATCCATGCCAGTTTGGAGCTGGATCACTCATGTGTTTTGCAAAGGTATATAATTCTTCACTTGCATCTGGCTCTATATATTTGAAAGAATCTTTCCAACTCTTGTCCATATCAAAATCTGCTCTATTCCATCCATAATCAGCTATAGCAAATAAAGCTACCTTTGAAGCTTGAGCTTCTTGCATTGGATTTGTTACAATTCCCTTAAAGTTTGTAACTGTTGGATCTAACATCTCACCCTTACCCATTAGTAAACGTTTATTGTTAATATCATTTACTGGCCAGTTTAACCACATAAAGGCTTGACGTCCCACAGCTTCTTCAAAGAATTCAAATGTCTCTTGAGTTACATAACCAAGTATTACATCACCAGTCCACATGATATCAATAGTTTCTGGCATTGTACCAATAGTTTTTAAGTATTCATTATTAACATCTCCACCAGCTGATTCCTTTGTATAAACCTTAGGAACAAATATAAATTCGTATACATCACCTTTTTGTAAACGCCATTTTTCTAAGTCTTCCATAAGTTTTACTTGATTATTAGCTTCTCCCTCAGCATCATCTGCAAGCACACCAAATTGACGTACTCCCACACTATATAATTGTTCAAACTTAGCTATTATCTTTTCTAAATCAGCTTTATAACTCTCTTCTGATCCAAAGTTCATACCATCTTTTAAGAATGGGTGTATTGTCCATATGAATTTATTCTTTGTTGCTATTCCAACATCAACCATTTCCTTTATTTCAGCTAACTTCTCAGCAGGATATGGCTCTCTCCACTTAAGACTGTGATACTGATCATCCTTTGGTGCAAAGATGTATGAATTCATCTTAAAATCCCCACCAAATTTCATTAAGTCCTTACGATTTTCATTGCTCCAAGGAATTCCATAATATCCTTCAATAAAACCACGCCATTGACCATCTGAATAGTCCTCAATTAATAATTCCTTTAATTCATTTCCTTCTAATTGATTAAATATTGCTTTTAAAGATGTGATACCATAAAATGCTGAATCAGTATTTTTACCTAATACAGCTATTACATTTCCCTTAACTGATACTACATGGGCATCATGATTTTCAAAATGAGAATCATTTACTAAATTATTATCTGTAAAGTACTTGTCTACAACTCCTTCTGAGTTATTTATTCCTATTAGAAAGTTTGTCTTATCTTCTTTTATTTCATTGCTCTCTTCATGATTAATTCCCTTAATTGATAAAACCTCTAATAGTCTGTTTTTTGTTGCCTCATCAATTCCTTCTTCAAATACAACATTAGCATCAGTCCCTAAAGTTACTGTGCCATTATCATATTTTATACTTTGAGGAATTGGATAGATTTCATACTCTTCTCCCTTTGTTTCTTTGCTCTCATTAGCTAATACATTTTGTACAGGTAAGCTTGATAATAAAGTCACTGCCATAACAAAAGCCATGATCTTACTAACAAATTCAATAAGTTTGTTACCTTTTTTCCGCATTGTTTTTCCCCCTTATTTCCCTTTTTATATTTGATATAATTTATTTCCACAACATATTGCTATATTTATGTTTTTATGTCAATATATTACAAATAACTTAACATATTAAAAATTATTTTAATGAAGATATAATAATATTTGCTTTAAAAATCATTAAATATAAAATAACCACACACCAATTTAAGTAAAGGTGTGTGGTTTATGATAAAAAACTCTTTAATAAATATATATTTAATTATGAGAAGACTTTCTTCCATGATTCCTTACTGGAACAAATTCTGAAGTTGTATCATTAGGGTCAATATACTTATAATCTCCATTTTCATCTTTTCTAAGACCTAAAGATGCCATTTTCTTTTTACTATTTCTATTTTTATTACCCATTTTTATCACCTCCTATAAAAATTACATTTATTATTAGATACCCTATTATTTTTAGTTTAATATTTAAAAATTATAAATAAAATTAAAAACTCCTTCTTAATTTATATTAAGCTTAGAATTGTATCATAAACAAAAAAATATAGAGTAGAATCCCTCTCTATAGACTCTACTCTAAACATATCTTTTATTAAAATTATTTTAAAAAGTTAGTTCTTTTATATTATAAAATTAATTTATAAGCAAAATAACTTTATATTTTCTATTTATTATACGTTAAATAAATAGAACATTACTCCACTAAAACCTTCATCTTCAAATAATACATGAACACCATATAATCCTGATGATAAATCCTTAGTGTTTATTGTGAATTCATCTTTAGCATCTTGTTCTAGAATTGTATTTCCATTTTTATCAACAACTCTAATAGTTTTAGCTACATTTTTTCCTTCTCTATTATATACTTTTGAGTCACCTATAACTTTACCATTAGAAGGCTTTAACTCTCCTGCTGCAATAAATTGCTCTTGTGCATTTAATGTATTAAGCTTCTTTAATTTTGATAAAGGTCTTAAGTCTTTAACTTCATTATAATACATATTTAAAGTTTCTAAATTTTTAGCATTTTCTAAGCCTGTTAAATCAACAACTCCACTTAATGTTAATGTAGTTAAACTGTACATGTCCCCTAAAGTTATATCTCCAGTTTTATTTAATTGATTTTGAATGGACTTAAGCAAATATTTATCTGGTATATTAATAACAGCATTTAAATCTACTTTTACTAAAGAATCCATTGCCTTATTTAACTCTTCAAGGGCAGAATTTATTGTCTCTTTATCCTTAGAAAGTAAGGCTTCTTCTCCCTTTGATATTGCATTTTTTAAAGCTTCTGAACTTTCTTCAGTGTAATTATTTAAGTCTAATTTTTTAGCCTCTTCTATTGCCTTATTTAACTCTGATGCATCATACTCTGCTAAATTTCTAAACTTAGCATCTGCCCAGTCTGCATGATCCCAAGTGTTTCCATTATCAGCTACATCTACTACTAATTTAATCTCTTTAGAGTTTCTTACATCTACAACTAAACGTTTCTTTGGAGTATCAATTCTCATTACATCTGTTTCAGCCTTTAATTCTCCATCAACATATACTTTAAACTTAACACTAGAAACTTTTTTGTCTGCAACATGTCTATCAATACCTACCCAAGTGTCAAAGATATCATACCCTTCTGAATTATAAACTATTTCTGAATATGAGTGAGTTCCTATTCCTTTAGCAAAGGTTTCAACAGAATTATCTTCATTTAATAATCTTATTTGATTTCCACTTACTGCTCTATCTTTTCTTACAGAACCTGAGCCTATAGTTGCAGATTTCCAATTTAAATCAGATAATTGAGTTTCTTTATCTGTAACTGCTATAGTTCTTGAACATTCAGAGGTTAATCCATCACTATCTGTTACTGAGTACACAACTGTAAATATTCCTGACTTTCCTTCAACAAAGTCTGAAGATTTTATTTGTATTTTAGAAGTTATATTTCCATCTTCAATATCTGTTGCAGTTATTCCTTCCATTAAATCTACTTTTTCATCCATACTATAAGCTAAATTTTCACCTTTAATTATTGGTTTTGAAGATAAAGTAGCTAATTTAGCATCTCCAAAGCTTGCATGATCTGAACTATCTCCATCTCCAGCATCATTTACTATTAATTTTAGCTCCTTAGCGTTTTTTACATCCACCTTAACATATTTTTGAGGTGTTGTACTTCTCATTACTCCACTATTAAACTTTTCTTCTCCATCAACTAAAACTTTAAAAATAACTGAAGAGGCTGGTCTAGATGACATTGCTTTATCAACACCTACATAAGATTCAAAGTAGTCATAATCTTTTCCTTCTAAATCATATACATACTCTGCATTTGAATGAAGACCTAATCCCTTATTATAGTCAACAAAGTCTCCATCTCTTGTAAGACCTATTACTCCTCCACTTATGCTCTTATCTTTTCTAACAGTTCCCCATCCATTTGAAGATTGTTTAGGAGTTAAATCACTCATATACTCTTTTCTACTTACAACATTAACCTTAGAAGTTTTAGTGTATTCATTGCCTTTAGAATCTTCTAAGCTATATAAAACTTCATATTCTCCAACTTTAGAAGTATTTACATTACTTGATTTAACTTTTACAGATTCACTTAGAGAATTACCTTTTATGTCCTTAGCTACAATATATTCTTCTTCATTAAACTCCTCACCTAAAGCTAGTGTAATCACTGGGTTTACAGATAAAGTTGGTTGCAATGCATTTACCTCTATTGGATTTAAGGTATTTAACTTTCTATCATATGGTGTTACTACATATACACCATCCTCATCTAAATTAGATTTAGTATCAACAAAGCTATCATTAGAAGTAAATCCTACATACTTTCCATCTCTGCGTATTTCATATCCAAGTATATTATCTTTATTTTCATCATCTACTGAGAATGAAAGTTTTATATTACCATTTGAACCACTTGTGCTTACAGATACCTTTGCATTCTCTGTGAATCCATCACCTTTATAATTCATTGCTAAATCATTTAAGTAATAGATCTTTTTATCAGGCTTTGGATACTTAGCTAAATCCTCTTTAACCTTATCATCAACACGAATACCATGTCTTGCAAAGAACTCAGTTAAATCTAACTCCATAGCATCTGATGCTGCCACAACCCAAGATTTATATATATCTTCTCTATTTTTATTTCCAAAATCTCTTTCTCTAAACTGTCTTTCAAACTTTCCATAGAAAGTATTATCATATAAATATAATTGCCATAATGGCGCTAACTGAGCTAAATGAGTACTGTCAGCCTTATTATATAACTCATTATTAGAATAATCATCTAAGCCAACTTTAGGGTAGGTATTATTTTCCCATATGTTTTGGTCAGTTATTCTTGTTTTAGTTTTATATTTAGACTCAAAGAATAATGGCATCATATTATTTGTTACTTCTACTATGGTTCTTCCGCCTGTATCAAAGTTATGTCCAAGTTCATGAGCAACACCCCATCCTTTATTAGCTGCAAGTATTGCATCCTGATTTCCAGGTCTTATACCTATAACACCATTTCCAGCATTCATGAATGCTCCACCACTAAGGTTCTTAACCATAGGCATTATTCTAAAATTAAAATCTGAATTAACATCTTTTGAGTTATCAAATCCCCAGAATCCCATAGCATCAGCTATATATTGATCCCATTGCTCCGCTGTGTACTTTGGAGTTTTGTTGTTTTTCTTATACCAATCTAAAGCATAGGTAGCTTGTACAAATTCTAATGACTTGTTAGAACTTACTGCAAAAATATTTGGAGTAGTCTTAGGTTCTGCTTTAATTTTTTCAACATAGGCTTCTAACTCTTTCATTACTTCATTTTCATCTGATTTTCCTAGAATAAATACAGGATATTTGCTTGCACCTTCTATTCTTACCTTTGGTGCTCTCTTTTGACTATCACTTTTGTAATTAGTGAAGAATAAATCTCCCCCTTGAATAACATCCTTAGGTATTCCATTAGATTCATAATTTATTTCTGGTATAGTTATTTCATTTTTACCAGGCTTTAATTGGAAGCTTGTTGCTCCACCATGTTGAGTTAAAGATTGTTTGTATAATAATGTTGGAGTAGGATCACCTTCTGCTACATCCACATATACAGTTATTTTATCTCCAGCTCTAGCAGATAGTCCTGTTATTTGCCAGTCTTGGAAATTCCATACCTTTCTCTTTTTAGCTTCACTTATAGAATCTCCTCTCATTTCTAATTCAAGTACATCCTCTTTTCTTGGATTAGAAATTAATGATTCGGCTAATTCTATAGTTTCGTTAAAGTCATTATATAATGGATGATTTTTAGCTTTTTCTTTAAAGGCATTTATTTTTTCTAAACTATTAAACTCTTCACTAAGTTCACTCATAGTACCATCTGTGAAAAGCTTAGGTATTGAAGAATAAACTTCATCTGGTTTATAAAACATTAATTCATTTAAAGTTGCAGAATTTTGTTTAGATTTCTTAAATTTAAACTTAACTCTTTTAAATTCTGTAGGCTCAAATTTAGCTTCAACTAATCCCTTAGTAGCTTCATGAGCCCCTGTAGCAACTAACTTATATGTATCCCCTTTACTTGTTCTAGAAGCATATATATAAACCTCTTCAGCAAAGCCCTTTAAGTCACTTTGTCTAGAACCATAAACTATTCTATCTAAAGTTACTAAATCATTAAACTCAACCTCAACTTCATTGTTAAAAGAAGAACTATTTAATGTTCCTGTTTCCCAATAAGTATTTACATCATTATCAATAGCCTTTTCAATATTTTGAGCAGCATAATGTCTTCCATTATTTTTTATTGCTTTTATATTTTTATAAGGCATTCTATATTGATTATTATAATCATCATTAAGATTATATGTTATTTGTCCTAAAGTTGCCTTAGTAGGATTCTCAGAAGTTTCTGTTAAAATAGCTCTAGCATTATTTAGTCCTTCCTTGTATAAATCATAAATTGGATGATCTTTTAATTCATTCTCAAAGGCATTTAATTTCTCTAATGTATTAAATTCCTCAGATACTTTATTCATACTAGAATCTGTAAATAATCCATTAAACTTTTCATTTAATTTATCTTCTTTATAAAACATAAATTCTGCTGCTGAAGCCCAGTTCTGGTCAGCCTTTTTAAACTTAAACTTTAATCTTTTAAAGTCAGTTGGATTAAACTTTATTTCAACTAAATCTCTAGTTGATTCTGTATATTCTCCACTGCTTACTAAATTAAAATCATCTCCCTCATCTTTAAGAGAAGCATATATTTCAAATTCTTTTGCAAAGCCTTTTCCCCTTGCAGAGTCTCTTCTTGCAGAATATACAATTCTATCTATATTAGTTATTTCATTAAATGTAACTACTACTTCGTTTGTGAAATTTGCATCATTAGGTTTTCCTGTTTCCCAATGAGTTTCTAGATTGCCATCTATGGCTTTATCAATAGTAGAACTATTATACTTTCCACCATTATTATTTATGGATTTTATATTTGATCTGCTGACTTGAAATTCTTGATTATAAGCGTCTAATTTATCACTATTATATAAATCAAACTTACTTACCCTTGCTTGATGTGATTCATCATCATGACTAACTTCTACCTTAGAATTGTTTTTAGTGTTTAATTCCTGTGCTAAAACATCAATTGTTGTAGCAGAAAGATTTGTAATCATCGTAGCTAAAATTATAGCTGCTATTTTTCTCTTATTCATTTTTTCTCTCCTCCTGATTGACTTTCCCCTCAGAAGTGCATTTCTACTTACAATTTAATATAAGCTTGTACAAAATAAATTTTAAATTTTTAACCTACACCCTCCTCCATAATTAATATAAAACAAAAAGCTTAATGCACTCTTTGGCAACTGGCTGACATAGTTATAAACCTTAGTCCCTATAGCTTTGCGTCATTAGATTTCTCTAATTTTGCCCATTTTTTTTAAAGTTATAATATCATAATTTCTTTTAATTTTATAGTCTTTATAATAAATTTAATATAAATAAGCATTTTTTTTAATAATTTATCCAAAAACTTAATAGATTTATAATCCACTAAAATTTTATAAACAAAAAACCTATAAGATAGTCTTTTAAATGGACCACCCTATAGGCTCTTTAACACTTAGTTTTTTAAAACTATTCTTTATAAAATTTTAAAGTTTTATTTATATGTCCTTTTTCTCTCTTCTTCCGATTAAAGTCCAGTATAATACAAGTGCTACTAAAGATATAACTGCTAATACTAGTAAAACATTACTATATTGTATAGCTACTAAGTCACTGAAAAGTCCAGTAAAGTTCTTTCCTAAATACTTAGTTTCCATAAATATTGCTACATATGTTATTCCTATTGAAGTAGCTATATTTAAACAGAAATTATAGAAACCAATAGCAGTTCCTGTTTTTTCCTTAGGTATTGTTCTTGTTAATGTATCAATCATAGGTGCATACATTAAAGCAAAAGAACTTGAGAATAGTATCATTACAAAAATAAATACTAAAACTGATGTTTTTACAAATAAAGCTCCTATAATAAGACTCACTATTATACCTACTATAGCCATTTGAATACATTGCTTACTTCCTATTTTCTTAGAAACCTTTCCTGATAAAGCTCCTACAGTAGCAGCTAAAACATATGAAGGAACTAAAAGTAATGAAATTTGGTCTAATCTATAATTGTATATAGATTCAACTAAGAATGGGAACATAAATATAAATGCAAGTTGTACACTGTATATAACAAAGGCTACAAGTAATACTGATATAAAATTTCTATTTGTGAAAAACTTAATGCTTATAAAAGCATTTTCATTTTTACTTATGTATATAAGGAATAATGCAAGTGCAACTATAAATCCTATTAAAACTCCCCATTGGAATCCTGAAACAAAGATCATTAATGTTGCTGCAACTGTTGCAACTAATATAAATCCTATATAATCCACATTACCAGCTTTATTCTTTTCCTTAGGAATATATTTTAATATAAAAGGTAATATTACTAAAGTTAATAATGGAATTAAAAATAGTACTTGCCAACTTAAATATGTTGAGATATATCCTCCAGTAATTGTACCAATTACCTGTGAAATAGCATAACTACTTGTACTAAATCCTAAGTATTTTTTATGTTCACTCTCTTTAAAATACTTTGCTATAAATATTACATATAATGTTTCTGCACTTCCTAATCCAGCTGACTGAATTATTCTTGAAATAACAATAATTAAAAATGATTTCTGAAAAATAAATCCTAATAGTGAACCAACACATATTAATATAATTCCTAGTACCAATAAGGTTCTAACACTTATTGAATCAGATAAAGAAGCATATACAACAGCTCCAATACCAATAACTAATCCAGCTAAAGTTACTTGCCAACTAACAGCAGTGGCTGATATGTTAAAAGCTTTAGCCAAATCTGGTGAAATAATTTTAAATGAGTTGTCAATAACTAAAGCAAAAATCATTAAAGCTAATACAGCAGGTACCGCTTTTTTTATTTTTACTTCTTCAACATTTTCTAAAGTATTAAGTGAAATGTCCATTTTAAATCCTCTCTTTTCTTTTTCATTTGTGCTTCTTAAATAATAGCTTACTAATAATCATTATAAACTTGTCTACTCTTTTTACTTCATCCTCCCTCAATAATCGTTTACAGAACATACTAAAATCAACTTGTTTAGCAGTAAGTAAACTTGTCTAAGTTTTGCTTATTTTTTAGACAAGTTAATACTATCATATCTTTATTTCAATTTCAATACCCTTTATAAAGCTTTATTTTATCCCTTATTTTTATGTTTTATCCTATAATATATATAATTTACCTTATTTTAACTTGTATATTTTTATCATCTCTACTTAAAAATAATTCTCTATTAATTCAAATAAATAGAAATTTATGATATACTATTTCTGTTAAAGGTTGTATATAATATAAATTTTATAAATAAGTAAGGTGTTAAGATGAAACTCACTACAAAAGATACTAAAACTTCAAAAAAATTGCTCTATACATCTGTATATGATAAGTTATATAAAATGATTATTAATGGGGAATACCCTTTAAATTCAAAATTACCCTCTGAGCCTGAACTTGCAAAAAGCTTTGGGGTTAGCCGAATGACTTTGCGTCAAGCACTTGCTTTACTACAAGATGACGGTTTAGTAAAAAATATAAGAGGTAAAGGGAATTTTATAATATCTCCAGAAAAATGTGCTAAAAGAGATTTCTTAGAGTTAATAGGAAATCCTATATACAAGTGTCATACTGAAAAAATTCAAGATATTGAATTTGTATTCCGCTTAGAACTTGATAGTGATTATACTAAACAGGTTTTAGAAAAGGATTCCACAGCAGTAGTTGCTTGTGAACGTTATTATAAAAGCAAAAATAAAGTTTTAGCCTACGCTTTTACCTTTATATCTGTTGAAACCATAAAAGAACTTAAAATAGATTTAAATAATGAAAGTGAGCTACTAGACTTTCTTGAACATAAATCCTATGAAATATCAGAAAGTTCTATATTAGAAATAAAGCATTCCTCTGCTGGTAACTCCTTAAATCCAAAATATAAGCTTGTTGGAGGAAATCAATGCGATTTAGTCTTAGAAACATTATATGCTAATGATTATTCCCCTCCTATATTATTTAACAAATACTATATCCCATCTCAATATAGTACTTTTAAAATTAAAGCAAGAAAAAAAGAATAATTTAAACTTTTAAAAATATTTCTACATAAAAAACAGCAATAATATTTTAAATATTATTGCTGTTTTCATTTCTCATTACATTTTACTATATAAACTAAACAAACTTAATTTATTTATATAATTAATCCAACAATAGTTGCTGTTAACATACTTACTAATGTTGCACCATATAGTAGTTTAAGTCCGAAACGTGCAACTACATTTCCTTGTTCTTGGTTAAGCCCCTTTACTGCTCCTGAAATAATTCCAATTGATGAGAAGTTTGCAAAAGAAATTAAAAATACTGAAACAATACCAATTGATCTTGCTGATAAATTTAAAGTTCCACTTGATAATAAATTCATTGCAACAAACTCATTAGATACTAGCTTTGTTGCCATTACGCTGGCAGCTTGTATTGACTCATTTAAAGGTACACCCATTAAGAATGCAAAAGGTGAGAATACATATCCTAGTATCTCTTGGAAGCTCATTCCAAAGATTGATCTAAAAATCATGTTTATTACAGCAATGATTGCTACAAATCCAACTAACATAGCTGCTACTATAACTGCTACCTTAAATCCATCTAAGATATATTCACCAAGTACTTCAAAGAAAGTTTGTTTCTTTTCATCCTCAACTACTAAAATATCCTCTTCTGCTGATACAGAATATGGATTTATAACTGATGCTATAATGAATCCACCAAATAAATTAAGAACAATTGCTGTTACAACATATCTAGGTTGTAATAAAACCATGTAAGAACCAACTATAGACATTGATACTGTTGACATTGCTGATGCACAAAGAGTATATAATCTATGTTTAGGTAATAAAGCAAGTTCTTTTTTCACAGAAATAAATACTTCTGATTGTCCAAGTATAGCTGATGCTACAGCATTGTAAGACTCTAATTTACCCATGCCATTAATTTTACTTAAAACTAAGCCTATGTATTTAATTACAAAAGGAAGTATTTTTAAGTATTGTAAAATACCAATTAAGGCAGAAATAAAGATTATTGGTAAAAGAACACTAATAAAGAACGAAAATTGATCATTATTAACTAGTCCACCAAATACAAAGTTTACTCCATCTCCTGCACATGCAAGAAGCACATCAAAACCATTTGCTATACTTCCAACTAAATAATTTCCTACTTGAGTATTTAGCAGTATAAATCCTAATACGAATTGTAAAATAAGCATTAAAAATATAGGTTTATATTTTATATTCTTCTTATCACTACTTCCAATCCACGCAAGTGCTAAAATAACAATTAATCCTACAACTCCAATAATATATTTCATTTTTTCCTCCTTGTTACATACCATAAGTTTAATATTATTATCTTGTGCATATGGTACAATAAATACACTTTTAGTAGATTGTTTTTAATATTTCTCAAAAAAATCCTTATTCAGTTTTATTTTTTAAAAAAATATTAATTCGTACATCTTTTCGACACATTTATAAACATTTCAATTATAAATTTCTTTTAAATATATGTAAAGGCTTAATAATATTAAAATTGAAAGAAGAAATAAAACTTATTTTAATTTTAACCATATGAATACGTTTCGAACATCCAAATACGCATTTTTATGCATTTTTAAAATTTTATTAAAAAATGTTCAACCTTAAATTTTAATTTAAAAGTTAAGGTTGAACATAATAAATAAACTCTATTATTTATGAGATTTAATATAAAATACCCTTTGTATAGAATTAAATTCTTCGCAAATTTGAGATATTTCTTTTATATTAGGAACCTTTTTAGGTTTTATATCTATTCCCTGCTCAATAGATATTGCTATTTTCTCTAATACAAGTAATAATTGGGCTAATTCCTCATCAGATAAATTTAAATATTTCTTAGTCTCACAATACTTAGAAAGTAAATAACTAATATGCTCTAAGGAAAAGAATACAGGCCATAGCATTTCAAGCATTTCCTCATTACGAGGAACTTCCCCTAAGGCAGTGTTATATGCCACCTTAAGATTCATTAAGTCTACACCCATTTTTTCTTTCATATCTTTTATCTTTTTATTGTTAATTTCTTTATCATTGGTTGATAGAAGAACTAATAAATTCTTTTGACTATGTATTAACTTTACTATTAAATCCTTTAATCTACTAGAAGCTGAGCGTCGTCCAAAAATATAAATACCTATTAAACCTATTAAAGAACCTACCATTATATCAGTAATACGTGCTATTGCAAAATAAGTAATATTATGTATTTGTGTTGAAGTCTCTGCTATAAGTAAAGCATTTGGCGTAATAAACATTACTGCTATGGCATAATTTTTTACAATAAAAAGCTCTGTTAAAGCTGTTAAAATCATATTAATTATAACTATTATAAAACCATTTGGATTTGTTTTTAAAATAATAGTAGCTATTATTACTCCAATAATTGTACCAAAGGATCTCTGAATAGATTTATGAAAGGTTGATATAATAGTTGAACCTGACATGACAGCAGCACAGGATAAAGGTATCCAGTAGGGTCTTGAAAAAGGAAAACTAAAGGCTATTATAGCTGATATAGAAAGAACAACCCCATATCTAATAGCATTAATAAATACTATTGAATCTTTATTACACGCTCTTTTAACCTTACTCATTAATGACGTCTTTGAAATTTTAATGCTTTTTCCAATATATGTTAATGGTAAGTTAATAATAGCTTCAGTATCATAAATTATTTGTAAAAACTTATTATAATCCATATCTAAGTTTTCATAAGAATCTATCTTAAGCTTGTCTCCATCCTTAAAGTCAATTGCCATAGCTAATTTTCTTATCATATTACTAAGTTCTTTTGGCAACTTCTTGTTTTTATTAACATGCAACTCAAGCATTTCTAAAAACAATTTATTACCCTCTTCATTTAAAAGGTATAATCTATTAAATAAGAATGAATTCTTCCATGGAATATATCCAGTTAAAAGAATTTCCTCTGCTTCCCTTAAAGCAATAACAGTTTTGTTTCTTATATCATTAATATCTTCATTTCCAATATCTTCACTAAAATCTGCTAAGGTTAAATAAAGTCTTTTAATAACTTTTATTTCAGGACCATGTGGATTTAAAAAATATCCCTTCATGCTCATTAACCATGCAAAAAGCCCTCCCATAAGAACAACAAAAAATCTTATAAATGCTTCTGACTGATTAACAGGCATTCCTGTTGACACTAAAAAACTTAATACAAAGAACATTGAAGAAGGTCCTGGTATTTTTAAAACACCAAATATAAAAATTGCAACTCCTCCAATTAAACCTACCGTTAATATAATAAGAATGGGATAGGGAGCTAATAAAGTTCCTAAGGCAACTGACAAGCTAATACCAAGGGCTGCAAAAAATATTTTTTTACCACGCTGAGCATAAGGCTCATTTATAACATATAAATATGAAAAACTTCCTATTCCACCTAATAATCCTAAAGGAATTTTTCCTATTAAAACTCCTATAAGCACTGGAAATCCTGCACAGATCCCAGCATTTATTGCTTTTTGCCAAGGAAAAGGAGTTTTATTAATCTTAAATAATTGCTTTATTATAGTTTTATCCATGTACACTCCTTTTTTAATTTAAATTTTCCATTAAACTTAAGTTTCTTAATCTAAATTGTTCATCATTTTCTCTAAAACACTATTAAAAATCTCTAATTCTTCTTTATTAATATTACTTATAGCCTCTACCTCTATATTCTTAGCTTCTTCAAACCATTTAGGAAACATTTCATAAGACTTTTCTGTTAAATTTATAATTCTTTCACGCTTATCCTTTCCCTCAGTTCTAATAACTAAGCCCATTTTCTCCATTCTACTTAGGGTTCTAGTAATTGTTGGAGCCTCTACTCCAAGATATTGGCTTAGTTCAATTTGAGTACACTGCTTTTTTTCATGTAAATATAATATAATACCCCACTGTGATGAATATAGCCCAAGAGGAGCAATCTTCTCATTTAATTTCTTAGTAAAATTTCTAGCTAGTTGATTCACTTTATGCCCATATAAATTCAATTTTATTCCTCCTTTCATTTAATTACCTAGGCAATAATTACCTAGGTAATTATATCATCTTAATTTATAAGAATCAAATTTCCATAAAAAAACCACATGAATATATTTATATAACATATTCATGTGGTTATAAAAAATTATACTTTAAATAATATTACAGTCTGCTTCTTTAAGAAATTGTGTATTTATATAATACTAAACTATTTGTGACTTTAGCTTAATATGCATTCTGGCATAGTTACATATGTTAAAAATTTTTTCTTCTAACTATTTTCCTCCCCTTTAGTTGTCTTATTGATAAATTATACATTTATATAATCTTCTATAGACTCTAAAAGAATCTCCTCTGGATAAAGGGCCATAACTAAATCATCTTCTATAAGTTTATAAAATCTTGTAGAATAAGTAATTACAAGCTTACTATTTGGAAGAGTAAGCCTTAGGATTTCCCCATAACAATTAGGCTTTCCTCCACTAGGTTCCCCTATTATTTTTGCATTAGTACTATTTTTAAAGGTATAAGCATTTAAAAGGGCTGAAGAAAAAGTTTCTCTTCCTATTATAACTTTTAAATTTTCCTTTTTATTTATCTTTTTATTATACTTTAAATAATCTATTAAGGGAGTAAAAAGTGTTGAATCTCCCCCTAAGTTATTTCTTAAATCTACAGTTACCTTTTCTATATTTTTCTTCTCAATTAGGCATAGTATATTTTCAATCTTTTTCCCTATGCTTTCCTCTCCCTGTTCCCTACAACTATTATATTTTATGTATAACTCTCCACTCTCCAAAACTTCAAACCAAAGATTCTCAGAATCATTTTTAGCATACATAGGAAGTCTTTCATTTGTATAAACTAAATCCTCAAAGGAACAGGTTGAAACCTCATATTCTCCCTCATCTAAGGTTATTTTTATTTTATCCATATTATCAATTATTAAAAGTCCATATAAAACCTCTGCTATTTGCATATATTTCATGCTTTGAGCCTTAAAGAAATACTCATTCTCAAAGGAAATAATATTAGAAAGTTCCTCTAAAACCTCTTCTATCTTCATATCACCAAGGGCTAAAACCTTCTTAAATAAGAGCTTTTCATACCCTTTGCAGGTATTTATAATATATACTCCCTCATTAAAATAATAAAACTTTAAAGGAATAAACCTTTTAGCAGGAAATATAAGTGAAGTATGAGCATCCTTTAAAGAAGCCACAACCCTTGATATTTCAACCTTCATCTCCTCATAATCTAAGTCATTAACCATGCTTTTTAAATTCTCTATCTTTTCATTGAAACTTTCTTCCGCTGTATAAGCAAATAGATTATTATGCCTTTTCTTAAGCTCTTCTTTTAAATACTCAATGTCCTCTACCCACTTTTTCTCCCATGTATTTTCCATAAGCTCTCCTTTACAGATAATATTAAAATACTACTCCTATAAATAAAATTATTTTTTCAAATATATATAGGTTATTTTTAATTTACCTTTAACTTTTTTATTTATCTCTTAATCTCTTTAAAACTAATTCTCTTTCTAAATCCTCTAAAGCAAAATTCGCTTAAATCCTCTAAGGCAAATTCTATTTCCTCTTTTCAAAATATCTTAAGGGAAAATCTATTTCCCCTGTAGAAACATCTTAAATCAAAATTTATGTCTCCTCTTTGGAATCCCCTTAAGCTAAAACCTATTTCTACTTTAGAAAATATCTATTGTAAACTATTTATATTTTAACACATTAATAAGTTGATTAAAGGTTTACTTTTGGATAAAATATTAAGGTACGATACAAAACATTAAGATTAAGTTTATAAGATACTAATGAGGAGGATATTTTTCTATGGACGTACTTGTATATGTGGCTATCAGTGTTGGTGTACTATCTGGAGTTTGGGCATGGATGGCAGCAGTATTTGGAATGGTAAGTTGGACTGGCTTTGTTGGTTGGACTAGTTATTATTCCTCAGGTGGAATGGCTAAAGGACTTTTTAGATCCCTTTGCTCAAATGCAACAGGAATTATTTACGCCCTGCTTATTATAAAAGGATCATCTATTTTCCCAAATGAATATTGGTCTTATTTTTTAACAGCCTTTTTCTCTTTTATGATGGTAATACAAGCCAAGCTTAAAAAATTCGAATTTATCTCTGGAGCATTCTGTGGCTGCTTCTCAACCTTTGGATTAAACGGAAATTGGCAAGCTGTAATACCAGCACTACTTTGTGGAAACGTATTAGGATATATATCACAAAAGATAGGAATCTACTGTCATAAAGTATTTAGTAAAAGTTAAATAATATTAGTTAAGAATTAATAAAAAACAAAGGTAATCAATTAAAATAAGTGACTGCCTTTGTTTTATTCTAGAATTGCTAATTTGGTAGTTGGAAAATACCCTTTTTAAATTCCAACCTACATTATTATATATTTTTACCTATAAGATAATTTACCTATTGAACTAAATGTTATAAATTTTGAATTATAATAATCATCCGATATTTTATTCTTTAATAAATTAAAAAATGATTCATCATGAGTAGAAATTACAATTTGCCATTTTCCATCCACAATTATATTCCTTAGTAGATCCACAAAAGCTAAAACATTAATATCATCAAAATGTCCTACTGGATCATCTATAAAAATTGTTTTTACTTTTAAATCCATAGATAATGCTTGTCCTAAAAATATACTTAATGCAACTGTATTTAATTGCGCAGTGCTAAAAAAATATTCTGGTAAAATTGTTTGATTATTTTCTCCGTAGGTCTTTAAATATAATTCTGGTATATCTTCTTCCTGGTTTTTTCCTTTATTAGAAAATCCCACTTCAATCTTTAATCTACTAAATTCCTTATTAGGTTCTATTATTGAATATATTTGATTCATTGATTTACTACCTAATACATTTTCTATATTTTCTTCTATATACTTTTTAAGATTAATAAATATCTTATCAATTTTATTTTTGCTTAGTTCATATTTTTTTAATTTTATTTTTTTCATTTTTATTAATTCATTTAATTCATTATACTTAATATTATAGTCAGAATTACATAATTCATTGTTTAAATAATCTAATATATCAACTTTTACTTTTATATCTTTTATTATTTTATCTTTATTAATAATATAATTTT
>OGSU01000068.1_pt1 | contig 90688 bp, 76 predicted proteins | sample 1573911 | NCBI WGS metagenome assembly OGSU01 (sample SAMN03295839, study PRJEB24534) | human gut metagenome | isolation source: fecal sample 7 from infant 5 | host: Homo sapiens | place: USA: Pittsburgh, PA | collected 2014-07 | reverse complement strand
CCGTTGTTCCGTGTCAGTGGAGGCGCATTATAGGGAGTTATTTCACAGTGACAAGCACAAAATACAAAAAACTTTTCGTTCGCTCACTTTTCAAACTTAACGCTTATTTAAGGCGCGAATCGTCCGTTAAATGTGCGATTTCCCGCGCAAAACTGGCCACCTGCGACCAGTCGGTATAAACCACTTCTTTGCGGGTATCGGTTTCACCACCGGTCATTTTCATAATCAGGCGGATCATGAAACGGTCATACCAACGGTATCGAGGATAACGCAGCGCACCAGCAAAAACCGCGCACAGGGCTGGCTGCCACGGTGAGCTGAGTAAAAACTTGCGCGTATAGCTGTTGGTCTGCGGCGTACGCTTCTCGGCTTTACGCGCAACCAGATTGACCGAGTAAAACGCGCCGGGCAATTTGTTGAGCACCGCCGTGTGCTTTTTCACAAAGCGAACCAGCGCTGGATGGAAATGCCCGTAACGAATAGAGGCGCCAATCACCACGCGATCGTACTCCTGCCAGGTGATCTGCTCCGCGCGATTCAGGTTCACCACAACCGAGTAAATACCCAGTTCTTTTAATTCCGACGCCAGATACGCGGCAATCTCACGAGTTTGTCCGTCTCGCGTAGAGAAAAGAATCAGTGTTTTCATCAACGGCTCCTTATTCGCGCCAGAATGTTGGGGTGAAGAGCACCAGCAGCGTAAAGACCTCAAGACGACCAAACAGCATATTGGCAATGAGGATCCATTTCGCGACCGGGTTCATACTGGCAAAGTTATCCGCCACGACCCCCAGGCCTGGCCCGAGGTTATTCAATGTTGCGACGACGGACGCAAAGGCGGAGAAATCATCCACCCCCGTCGCGATGATCGCCAGCATACTGACGATAAAGACCAGCGCATACGCCGAGAAAAAGCCCCATACGGCTTCGAGAATACGTTCCGGCAGCGCGCGGTTCCCCAGTTTAATGCTGTAGACCGCGTTCGGGTGGACCAGTCGTTTCAGCTCACGGTTGCCCTGCTTGAACAGCAGCAGAATACGAATCACCTTCAGGCCACCGCCCGTCGACCCGGCGCAGCCACCAATAAACGCAGAGCACAGCAGGAGTACCGGCAGGAACAGCGGCCAGCGCGCAATACTGTCCGTGGTAAATCCGGCCGTCGTCGCCATTGATACCACCTGGAAGAACGCCTGGTTTAGGGTCGTCAGCGCGGAGTTGTAAACATCATGGAACCACAGCACCAGGGTACAGATGACGACCAGCGTAAGCTGGACACCAATAAACATGCGGAACTCAGGGTCGCGCCAGTACACCTTCAGGCTTCGCCCGCTCAGTAAAGAGAAGTGCAGGCCATAGTTACAGCCAGAAATCAGCAGGAAAATCGCAATGATGGTGTTGATCGTTGGGCTATCGAAGTAGCCTACGCTGGCATCGTGGGTGGAGAACCCGCCGATAGCGATTGTCGCAAAGCTGTGTCCGATGGCATCAAAAGCAGGCATCCCGGCAAACCAGAGCGCCAGCGCACAGGCCACCGTCAGCAGGACATAAATCAGCCACAGGGTTTTCGCCGTCTCGGCAATACGCGGGCGCATCTTGTTATCTTTCAGCGGCCCGGGCATTTCAGCCCTGTACAACTGCATCCCACCGACGCCCAGAATGGGCAGAATAGCTACCGCCAGGACGATGATCCCCATACCGCCGAACCACTGCAGCATCTGGCGATAAAAGAGGATGGCGTGGGGTAATGAATCCAGACCCACCAGCGTCGTCGCCCCGGTGGTCGTTAACCCCGAGAACGATTCAAAAAAGGCATCCGTGATGCTCAGGTTAGGTTGCTCGGAGAAGATAAAGGGCAGCGAACCCACGCTCCCCAGCACCGTCCAGAACAGCACCACGATCAGAAAGCCTTCGCGGGATTTCAGCTCACCTTTCTGACGACGATTCGGCCACCACAGCAGCGAGCCAATTGCCAGTGCGACAAAAAAGGTCTGGGTAAATGCCCGCCCCGCGCCGTCCCGGTAGATAAGCGCCACCAGTCCTGGGAGAATCATCGTCCCGGAAAAAAGTATGACCAGCAGTCCAACGATTCGGGTTATGGCACGAAAATGCATCTCTGCCGCTTCCTTTGGTATTCAAAAAAGTGAGGTGGGGATTATTCTTCAATCGGCAGTAATTGCAACGAACCGCGACTAAAATCTGCCAGTTTTGCTGAAAAAGCAGCCAGCTCCGCCTGAGGAAGCGCCACGCGTAATTGCACCATCGCCTGAAAGTCACTGTGCGCGATAACGCCATTAAACTGTTTCAGCAACGCTTCGATGCCGGATAATTGGGCGTAATAGCACAATAGAGTATATTCGGTGAGCGGCGTTTTGCGGGTGGTCGTCAATATATTCAGTGCCTGCTGAACGCCACCGCCATAGGCTTTCACCAGCCCGCCCGTGCCTAACAAGATGCCGCCGTAGTAACGCACCACCACGGCGGTAATTTCACCCACGCCGCTGCCCATCAGCTGCGAGAGCATGGGTTTACCGGCGGTTCCCGCGGGTTCACCGTCATCGGAAAAGCCAAGCTGTTGCGAATCGTCCGGGGGCCCTGCCACCCACGCCACACAGTGGTGACGTGCGTCAGGATGCTCAGCCCGGACAGACTCAACAAATGCCTTTGCCGCTTCAACGCCGTCGGTGTGTGCCAGCAGCGTAATAAAGCGGCTTTTCTTGATTTCCTCAACAAAGGTGACCGGTTCAGCCGGTATCAGCCAGCTTTCCATCAGGCCAGCTTCAGGTCTCGCGTCATATTCTCGATACCGTTCTCGTGAATCACCACGTTATCTTCGATACGAATACCGCCAAACGGTTTCAGTGCGTCAATTTTTTCCCAGTTGAAGTGTTTGCTGAACTGACCTTCACGCCATGGCGCCAGCAGGGATTCAATAAAGTAGATCCCCGGTTCAATCGTCAACACCATACGCGGCTCAAGAATACGGGTGCAGCGCAGGTAAGGATATTTAGACGGTGCCGCAAGATGCGTACCGGTATCATCCTGCATAAAGCCAGCGACGTCGTGAACCTGCAGGCCCAGCGGGTGACCAATACCGTGCGGCATGAATGGCCCGGTGAGATCGTTCTCGACCATTGCCTCTTCGCTCATGTCTTTCACAATCTGATGCTTACGCAGCAGCTTCGCGATGCGCTGATGGAACTGAACGTGATAATCCACGTAGCTGGTACCGGCTTTCATGGTACCAATAAGCGCCAGTTGCTCATCGTTCACGTCTTTAATCAGCTGCGCGAAATCGGTGTCAGCATTAGCCGCCCAGGTACGGGTCAGGTCAGCCGCATAACCGTTGTACTCAGCGCCGGCATCAAGCAGGAAGCTGCGCATTTCCGACGGAACCTGATGGTCCAGTTTGGTGTAGTGAAGAACAGAAGCATGCTCATTCAGCGCGACAATATTGCTGTATGGCACGTCGGTATCACGGTGGCCGGTCGCGGTCAGGTACGCCTGGTTGATATCGAATTCGCTCATGCCGGACTGGAACGCCTCGTGCGCGGCACGATGGCCATTCACCGCCGTTTTTTGCGCTTCACGCATGCAATAAAGTTCGTAATCGGTTTTGTACGCGCGGTAGTAATGCAGGAAGTCGAGCACCCCTTTCGGGTTGAGTTTGTCCGCGGGAATATCCAGACCCAATGCACGCTCCGGAACCGGGCCAATATAGGCGATATTGCCGCGTGCAGCAGGTAGCTGGCTGCCAATGCCGTCCGCTTTTGGCAGCGCAATCACATCAATTTCTTCCGTCCAGAAAGAGGTCGGCAGCGGTTCCACGTTGTGCCAGTAATCGACCGGCAGGTAGAACCACAGTTTCGGCTTGTTCACGCCATCCACCAGCAACCAGCAGTTAGGAACCTGAGTAACAGGCACCCAGGCTTTAAACTGCGGGTTAACCTTGAACGGATAGGCATGGTCATCAAGAAATGTGTTTATCAGCTCGCCGGAATGGATAAGCAGGGCATCCAGTTTGAAGCGGGCCAGTACATCGCGGGTACGTTCCTGTAGGGTAACGATATGATTTTTATAAAGCGAAGCCAGTGAGTCCATCATTCTTCCTTTCGTTTTTTTGACCTCAAGTCATCGCATCTTAGCACACCTCACTCCGGCTGCGTGATTTCCACCGACCGTGATCAATGCAGCAATTTCTTAATGAGTAATTTGCATTTTATTAACACAAATCCCACACTCCGTTTCATCTGGTATGACCAGATCCAATTGCTGGATTCAGGAGACTGACATGCTCTACAAAGGCGACACCCTGTACCTCAACTGGCTGGAAGATGGCATTGCCGAACTGGTGTTCGATGCCCCCGGCTCAGTGAACAAGCTTGATACCGCGACGGTGGCCAGTCTTGGCCAGGCGTTGGAAGTACTTGAAAAACAAGCTGAATTAAAAGGGCTGCTGCTGCGCTCAAACAAAGCAGCCTTTATTGTCGGTGCCGATATCACCGAATTCCTTTCCCTGTTCCAGGTGCCTGAAGAACAGTTGAGCCAGTGGCTGCACTTTGCTAACAGCGTCTTTAACCGTCTGGAAGACCTGCCTGTTCCGACTATTTCCGCCGTTAATGGTTACGCATTAGGCGGTGGCTGCGAATGCGTGCTGGCAACCGACTACCGTCTGGCCACGCCGGATCTGCGTATCGGCCTGCCGGAAACCAAACTGGGGATCATGCCGGGCTTTGGCGGATCCGTCCGTATGCCGCGCATGCTGGGTGCTGACAGCGCGCTGGAGATCATCGCAGCCGGTAAAGATGTCGGCGCGGAACAGGCGCAGAAAATCGGCCTGGTGGACGGCGTGGTCAAGCCAGAAAAACTGGTTGAAGGCGCTCTGGCTATTCTGCGTCAGGCCATTAATGGCGATCTCGACTGGAAAGCCAAACGCCAGCCGAAGCTTGAGCCGTTAAAACTCAGCAAGATAGAAGCCACCATGAGCTTCACCATCGCCAAAGGCATGGTGATGCAGACGGCGGGTAAACACTACCCGGCGCCGATCACGGCAGTGAAAACCATTGAAGCGGCCGCCCGTCTGGGCCGTGACGAAGCCCTGAAACTGGAAAATCAGAGCTTCGTCCCGCTGGCGCACACCAACGAAGCCCGCGCGCTGGTTGGCATCTTCCTGAACGATCAGTTCGTGAAAGGCAAAGCTAAACAGCTGACCAAAAACGTTGAGACCCCAAAACACGCGGCGGTACTCGGGGCGGGCATTATGGGTGGCGGCATCGCCTACCAGTCAGCCTGGAAAGGCGTGCCGGTAGTGATGAAAGACATTAACGAAAAATCCCTGACGCTGGGCATGACCGAAGCGGCCAAGCTGCTGAATAAACAGCTAGAGCGCGGCAAAATTGACGGGCTGAAGCTCGCGGGCGTGATCTCCACCATTCAGCCTGTGCTGGAATACAGCGGTTTTGATCGTGTGGACGTGGTCGTTGAGGCGGTCGTAGAGAACCCGAAAGTCAAAAAAGCGGTGCTGGCGGAAACGGAAGACAAAGTTCGTCCGGATACCGTACTGGCCTCTAATACCTCGACTATTCCGATTAGCGAACTGGCGAGCGTACTGAAGCGTCCGGAAAACTTCTGCGGAATGCACTTCTTCAACCCGGTACACCGTATGCCGCTGGTCGAAGTGATCCGAGGGGAAAAAACCTCTGACGAAACCATCGCCAAAGTGGTGGCGTGGGCAAGCAAGATGGGCAAAACGCCGATCGTTGTTAACGACTGCCCGGGCTTCTTCGTCAACCGCGTACTGTTCCCTTACTTCGCCGGTTTCAGCCAGCTGCTGCGCGACGGGGCAGACTTCCGCAAAATCGACAAAGTGATGGAAAAACAGTTCGGCTGGCCGATGGGCCCGGCGTATCTGCTGGACGTGGTCGGTATTGATACCGCCCATCACGCCCAGGCGGTGATGGCGGCGGGCTTCCCGCAGCGCATGCAGAAAGATTATCGCGACGCGATTGACGCCCTGTTCGACGCTAACCGCTTCGGTCAGAAAAACGGCCTGGGCTTCTGGCGCTATAAAGAAGACAGCAAAGGCAAACCGAAGAAAGAAGAGGATGCGGCGGTGGATGGCCTGCTGGCCGACGTATGCCAGTCAAAACGTGACTTCACCGACGATGAGATCATCGCCCGCATGATGATCCCGATGATCAACGAAGTGGTGCGTTGTCTGGAAGAAGGCATTATCGCCAGCCCGGCCGAAGCGGATATGGCGCTGGTATACGGCCTGGGCTTCCCTCCGTTCCACGGTGGCGCATTCCGCTGGCTGGACACCATCGGCAGCGCCCGCTATCTCGATATGGCTCAGCAGTATCAGCACCTCGGCCCGCTCTATGAAGTGCCTGAAGGGCTGCGCAACAAAGCGCGCCATAACGAACCCTATTACCCAGCAGTTGAGCCAGCCCGTCCGGTTGGCGAGCTGAAAACGGCTTAAGGAGTCACAATGGAAAAGGTTGTCATTGTTGATGCGATTCGCACCCCGATGGGCCGTTCAAAAGGCGGCGCATTCCGTAACGTGCGCGCGGAAGACCTCTCCGCACACCTGATGCGTAGCCTGCTGGCGCGTAATCCGGCGTTGGACCCCGCCGCGCTCGACGATATCTACTGGGGCTGCGTGCAGCAGACCCTGGAGCAGGGCTTCAATATCGCGCGTAATGCGTCACTGCTGGCGGAGATCCCGCATTCGGTTCCGGCCGTCACCGTTAACCGTCTGTGCGGTTCGTCCATGCAGGCGCTGCACGATGCGGCACGTATGATCATGACCGGCGATGCTCAGGCCTGCCTGGTGGGCGGTGTGGAGCATATGGGGCACGTCCCGATGAGCCACGGCGTCGATTTCCATCCGGGGATGAGCCGTAACGTGGCAAAAGCTGCGGGAATGATGGGTCTCACCGCGGAGATGCTCTCCCGCCTGCACGGCATCAGCCGTGAAATGCAGGATGCGTTTGCCGCACGTTCCCATGCCCGCGCCTGGGCTGCCACGCAGTCCAGCGCATTTAAAAACGAGATCATCCCTACCGGCGGTCACGATGCGGACGGCGTTCTGAAGCAGTTCAGCTACGACGAAGTGATCCGCCCGGAAACAACGGTGGAAGCACTTTCTACGTTGCGTCCGGCATTTGATCCGGTCACCGGTACGGTCACGGCAGGTACCTCGTCGGCGCTGTCCGACGGAGCAGCGGCGATGCTGGTGATGAGCGAAAGCCGCGCCCGTGAGCTGGGGTTAACCCCACGCGCTCGGGTACGTTCGATGGCTGTCGTGGGCTGCGATCCTTCAATCATGGGTTACGGCCCGGTTCCGGCCTCAAAGCTGGCGCTGAAAAAAGCGGGACTAACCGCCAGCGACATCGATCTGTTCGAGATGAACGAAGCCTTCGCCGCGCAGATCCTGCCGTGCATTAAAGATCTGGGGCTGATGGAACAGATCGACGAGAAAATTAACCTCAACGGCGGCGCGATCGCCCTCGGTCACCCACTCGGTTGCTCCGGGGCGCGTATCAGCACGACGCTGATTAATCTGATGGAGCGCAAAGATGCCCAGTTCGGACTGGCAACAATGTGCATCGGGTTGGGTCAGGGTATCGCGACGGTGTTTGAGAGAGTGTAAATCAGGAAAAGTATCTCAAAGCCAATGACGTCAGAACAAGGCGGCAAGCGAGCGAATCCCGATGAGCTTACTCAAGTAAGTGATTCGGGTGAACGAGCGCAGCCAACGCAGTTATGGCGTCATTGGCGAAGAGAGAGAGTTTAGTTGCCGTTCTTCCCGCCTGTCAGGGGCGGGTTTTTTATTTAAATGAAGGCAAACGCATCGCCAAACAGGCGATCTTCACGCGCGTCACGTTCGTTACAGAACAGGTCCCGGGCGATTTTCGCCATCTCGAAACGACCTGCGATATAGATATCGTGTCCTGCCAGCGTGCCGTGATCCTGCAATACCGCCGTCAGCACGGTACCGCTACGCCCACGCCAGCCCTCTTCCGGCTGCTCAACCACCGGCTCAATGCGCAGGTTAGGATGGGTTACGCTCAGCGCTTCCAGCTCAGACAGGTCATATAGATGCTTCTCTTCGCGGCCACCCCAGTAAATGGTGATGTCACGGTCCGGGTTACGTGCCAGAGCGGTCAACAGAATAGAGCGCACATAAGAGAATCCCGTACCGCCAGCGATGAGGATCAGCGGACGATCTTCGTCATCGCGCAGCCACGCTTCGCCGTGAGGGATGTCGACCACAATCTCACGTTCTTTCAGGATGCGGTCCATAACGGCCATCGCGTACAGGTTAAGCTCAGACGCACCAATATGCAGCTCAATAAATTCTTTCTCTGCTGGCGTAGAGGCCATAGAGAAAGGACGCTTATCACGCTCATCCATCACTACCATTAAGTACTGACCAGCGCGGAAAGAGAATGCCGCTTCTGGCACTAAACGGACGCGATATACGGTGTCGGTGATGGCATCTACCGAGGTCACTTTACAGCTTAAGGTTGTCATTCGCTCTCTCTGTCGTGAAGTCTATAGGGCTTAACGGCCTGTTTCAGGTTTACCGTTATTCATTATGGCCAGTTCATCCCAGATCGCGTCAATACGCGCGGTCACGGCAGGATCTTTTTTGATCGGGCGACCCCATTCACGGTCGGTTTCGCCAGGCCATTTATTTGTGGCATCCAGTCCCATTTTTGAGCCAAGACCGGAAACCGGCGAGGCAAAGTCCAGGTAATCTATCGGCGTGTTCTCGACTAACACCGTATCGCGCGCCGGGTCCATTCGCGTGGTAATCGCCCAAATGACGTCATTCCAGTCGCGAGCGTTAACGTCATCATCGCAGACAATAACAAATTTGGTATACATAAACTGGCGCAGGAAAGACCAGACGCCCATCATCACGCGTTTCGCATGACCGGGATACTGCTTCTTCATCGTCACTACCGCCAGGCGATACGAGCACCCTTCAGGGGGCAGGTAAAAATCAACGATTTCCGGGAACTGCTTTTGCAGGATCGGCACAAACACTTCATTCAGCGCCACCCCCAGTACTGCGGGTTCATCCGGTGGACGCCCGGTGTAGGTAGAGTGATAAATCGCATCTTCACGCTGCGTAATGTGCGTAACGGTAAACACCGGGAAGTTATCCACTTCGTTGTAATAACCGGTGTGGTCGCCGTAAGGGCCTTCCGGTGCCAGTTCGCCCTGCTCAAGGTAACCTTCCAGCACAATTTCCGCACTGGCCGGAACTTCGAGATCGTTCGAAATACACTTCACGACTTCGGTTTTTGTCCCGCGCAGCAGGCCGGCAAACGCATATTCAGAGAGCGTATCCGGCACGGGTGTAACGGCTCCCAGAATAGTGGCCGGGTCAGCGCCTAAGGCGACAGAGACCGGGAAACGTTCACCCGGATGCGCAGCGCACCACTCCTGGAAATCCAGCGCGCCGCCGCGATGCGACAGCCAGCGCATGATGAGCTTATTCTTACCAATCAACTGCTGGCGGTAAATACCCAGATTTTGCCGTTCTTTATGCGGACCGCGCGTGACGGTCAAACCCCAGGTGATCAGCGGCGCAGCATCTTCAGGCCAGCACTGCATAATGGGAATTTTGGTCAAATCAACCGCATCGCCTTCCAGCACTTTTTGCTGGCACGGCGCACCGCGCAGGCGTTTGGTTGGCATGTTCAGCACCTGCTTAAACTGCGGCAGCTTGTCGAACAGATCGCGGAAGCCTTTCGGTGGCTCTGGCTCTTTCAGAAATGCCAGCAGCTTACCCACTTCACGCAACGCGGTAACGTCTTCCTGCCCCATCCCCAATGCGACACGACGCGGTGTACCAAACAGGTTGCACAGCACCGGCATGGAGTAACCTTTCGGATTTTCAAAGAGTAACGCGGGGCCACCGGCACGCAGGGTGCGGTCAGCAATTTCTGTCATTTCCAGATAAGGATCAACAGGAAGTGTAATGCGTTTGAGTTCGCCCTGCTTTTCCAGCAGCGTCAGGAAGTCGCGGAGATCGTGGTATTTCATGCAGTTAGTCATGGCCTCTCTGTAAGCGCTTCATTATACGGCGTAAGCCTGCTTGATGCTGTAATTTTGTTAAATTAGCGTGAACTTATGCGTTCTGTTCCAGGTTCACCCATTATAATCAACTTAGCGATCCCTCCAGGGTTTTGATATGCTTGCGCCCCGAACTAAGGGAAAGAGTGATTATGCAGGCCTGGTATTTACTGTATTGCAAACGCGGGCAACTTCAGCGCGCGCAGGAACATCTTGAACGTCAGTCTGTAAATTGTCTGACACCCGTGATCACGCTTGAAAAAATGCAGCGCGGGAAGCGCACAACCGTCAGTGAGCCGTTATTCCCGAACTACCTGTTCGTGGAGTTCGACCCTGAGGTGATCCACACCACCACCATCAGCGCAACGCGCGGCGTCAGCCACTTCGTTCGTTTTGGCGCCCACCCGGCCACCGTTCCGTCGACGGTCATTCATCAGCTTTCGGTGTATCAACAGCCCGAAGGGATCACCGACCCGGAAACCCCTTACGCGGGTGATAACGTCGTCATTACGGAAGGTGCATTCGAAGGCCTGCAGGCGATTTTCGCCGAGCCGGACGGTGAAGCACGCTCCATGTTGTTGCTCAACCTGCTGAACAAGCAGGTGTTGCAGAGCGTCAAAAATACCGACTTCCGTAAAGTTTAAAAACTGATCCTGAAGAGATGGCGCACGTTGTCATCCGTCTGCGCAGAAAGCCAGTGCGGATCGTCTCCACGCCATCGCGCCACGCGCTCAACAATGTGCCCCAGGTATGCAGGCTCATTTCGCCGCGATGACGGTTTGGGCGTCATATCTCTCGGCAGCAGATAAGGCGCATCGGTCTCAATAAGCAAACGGTCGGCCGGAATCAACGGTAACAGCTCGCGTAGCTCAAGCCCGCGGCGCTCATCACAAACCCAGCCGGTAATGCCGAGAAACAGCCCGCGCGCCAGGCACTCCTGCGCCTCCTGCCTTGAACCGGTGAAGCAGTGCAGCACCGCGCCGGGGAGTTTATCCAGCCAGGGATCCAGAAGCGCGAGAAAACGTTCGTGCGCGTCGCGGCAATGCATAAAGACGGGCATTTCAAGCTCTGCCGCCAGAGCAAGCTGGGCAGTGAATGCCTTTTCCTGTTCGTCAGGCGTGGAGAAGTTGCGGTTAAAATCGAGCCCACACTCGCCAATGGCCACCACCTCAGCGGTTTTCGCCAGCCTGTAAAGGATTTGTGCGCTCTCCTCGGTCCACTGGCTACTGTCATGAGGGTGGATGCCTGCGGTTGACCAGCAGTGTTAATAACGTTGCGCCAGAAGCTGCGCCTGCTCGCTCTCATGAAGGTTAGTTCCGGTCAGCAGGAGTCCTTTAACGCCGGCGTCAAAAGCACGCGCAACAACGTCATCGCGATCTTTTGCAAACTGCGAGCTGGTCAGGTTGAGTCCGATATCAAACATGCGAATCCCCATATAACAACCGCCCTGACGGGCGGCTGGTTTTACTCTTCAGTGGTCTTTTCAGACGCATCGTCTACATCGTCCGATCGGCGTCCTTTACCCACGTAGAAACGCGAGAAGAATACGCCAACCTCAAAGAGGCAATACATCGGTATGGCCAGTAACGTCTGCGAGAAAACATCCGGCGGCGTGAGCAGCATGCCGACCACAAATGCACCTACCAGGATATACGGACGCTTTTTACGCAGGTCTTCAGGGGTCGTTACCCCAACCCAGCAAAGCAGCACAATGGCGACCGGCACTTCAAATGCCACGCCAAACGCCATAAACAGCGCCATGACGAAGCTGAGATAGCTGGCGATATCTGTCGACACCTGCACCCCTTCCGGCGCGGTGTGCGTCAGGAAGCCAAAGGCCAGCGGGAAGACAACGAAGTAGGCAAACGCCATACCGATATAGAACAGCAACGAGCTGGAGACCAGCAGCGGGATCACCAGTTTACGTTCATGTTTATACAGCGCTGGTGCCACAAACGCCCATACCTGATAAAGGATGACGGGTGCAGACGCAATCAACGACACCCAAAAGGTGAGCTTAATAGGGGTAAAGAACGGTGAGGCAACATCTGTTGCAATCATCGTTGCCCCCAGCGGCATCTGCTTAATCAGCGGTGCAGAGACCACCTGATAGATATCGTTGGCGAAATAGACCAGGCACAGGAATATCACCAGAACCGCAATAATGCAGTTTAACAGGCGCTTACGCAGCTCAATAAGGTGCGTAATAAGCGGTTGAGTATCATCTACTGCCATGGTTACGCTTTATCACTCGACGAGGGGGATGATTCGGAAACAGGCGCGACGGGTTTCGCTTCCGCCACTTTTATCGTGGGGTCTTCCGGCTGCGCCTGTTTTTTCACTTCGGTTTCCTGCGGCGTCTGTTCTGGCGCGGCGGCCTGGTGCTCAGCACTCGCTGGCGTCACGCCCTCACGTTGCGCTTCGCTGTCCTTCACCACCGGGTTATGAATGGTGTTCGCTTCATCGCTCGCTTTTTCAGGATCGTTAACGCTGTAAGAGCGCTTCATGGATTCCGCCGCTTCGCGCAGTTCATCCATTGAGGCTTTCAGTTCCGGCGTCAGGTTATCCATGCTCGCCTTCTCGACCTTTTTCAGGCTTTCCTGAAACTCCTGGAGCTTAAGTTCCTGTGCCAGTTCATTCTGAACGGTCGATGCCAGCGATCTCAGCGCACGCACCCAGCCCACAACGGTTTTCACCGCCACGGGCAGACGCTGCGGACCCAGCACGATCAGGCCAATCACAAAGACCAGCAGCAGCTCACTAAAACCAATGTCGAACACGACTTACACCTGCTCTTTATCGTGGCTTTTGGCGTCTTCTTTTTTGGCTTCTTCTTGCTTATCGGAGATGGATTTCGCAGTAAAATCAGCATCCTGGCTGGCTTTATCCTGCTTGTTCTCATCATCGCTCATTGCTTTCTTGAAGCCTTTGATAGACGCGCCCAGATCGGAACCGATAGAACCGAGCTTTTTAGTGCCAAACAGCAGCACGACGATGACGGCAATAATGACTAATTGCCAGATACTGATACCACCCATACAAATTCCTCAGGAATAGATGATTAATTGGTCAAGTCGCATTATACGTATGCGACCCGTCGATGGCGACGCAAACTCAGCGCGTTTTTCTCCATCCGGCTAGCCAGACAACAACCCCGCCAGCCATCAGCCAGGCGGGCATCATCTGCCAGTCCGGACGATTGATTAGCAGCAACGTACCGCTCAACAGCAGCGTTGCGCCAATCCCAAAGAGATAGCGTGATTGCCCCTGGCGCACGCGACTGGACTGAAGCTCGCGGGCGATTTTATCCATGCTGTGCTGAAGGTTCTTGCTCTGACGCAAACTGTCGTAAACCAGTTCAGGAATTTCGGGCATTTTTTCAATCCAGAACGGGCCTTTCTCTTTCAATGAGCGCACCAGCGCTGGAAAACCTACCTGATCCTTAATCCAGGATTCCAGGAACGGTTTAGCCGTCTTCCACAAGTCTAACTGAGGATAGAGTTGGCGACCTACACCCTCAACGTAAAGTAATGTTTTCTGAAGTAAAACTAATTGCGGCTGAACTTCCATATTAAAGCGGCGAGCCGTATTAAACAGGTTTAACAGCACGTGCCCGAAGGAGATTTCTGCCAGCGGCTTTTCAAAAATCGGCTCGCAGACGGTACGAATAGCAAACTCAAACTCTTCGACGTTGGTGTCCGGCGGAACCCAGCCGGAGTCAACGTGCAGCTCGGCCACCTTACGGTAGTCACGGTTAAAGAACGCGATAAAGTTCTCGGCCAGATAACGCTTATCTTCTTTATTCAGCGACCCCACAATCCCGCAGTCGATACCGATATACTTCGGATCCTCAGGATGCTCGTAGCTCACAAAAATATTGCCCGGGTGCATATCCGCATGGAAAAAGCTGTCGCGGAACACCTGAGTAAAGAAGACCTGAACGCCACGTTCGGCCAGCAGCTTCATGTTCGTTCCCTGCTTCTCCAGCGCCGCCACATCCGAAACCGGAATACCGTAGATGCGCTCCATGACCATCATGTTCTGACTGCAGTAGTCTGAATAGACCTCAGGCACATAAAGCATCGGGCTGTTTTCAAAGTTACGACGCAGCTGAATGGCGTTTGCTGACTCGCGCAGCAGGTTAAGCTCATCAATCAGCGTTTTTTCGTATTCCCGCACCACTTCCATCGGACGCAGACGACGGCCATCAGGTAACAAACGTGGTACCCAGCGCGCCAGACGATAAATAAGCTTCATGTCAGCTTTGATGACCGGCAGGATATCCGGGCGGATCACCTTGATCACCACCTCTTTGCCGTTCTCTTTCAGACGCGCGGTATGCACCTGAGCAATAGACGCCGACGCCAGCGGGGCTATTTCGAAATCGTCAAACCAGGTTTCAACGGGAAGATTACCCATTGCCTCTTCGATCTGTTTCTTTGCCCTCACTCCGTCAAACGGGGCAACACGGTCCTGCAGCATTGCCAGTTCATCGGCAATATGAGGCGGGAAGAGATCGCGGCGGGTTGAGAGCATCTGTCCGAACTTAATCCATACCGGGCCAAGCTCCTGCAGCGCCAGACGCAGACGTTCACCCAGCGGCTGACCTTTATGACGATTAGGCATCCAGAACAACATCCGCCGCCAGATTCTAAGCGGCAGCGTGATACGCATTTTGGGGATAAGCTCATCGAGCCCGTAACTCAAAAAGGTGTGGACGATAAAATAGAGGCGCCGAATTTCACCAGGCGTCATTTGCCCTCCAGTTTTTCCAGCCGTTTGGTTAATGCATCAACCGCACGTTCAACAGCAGCGGTTTCTTCCGCAAACCATGCCACTTCCAGCGGACCGGGGGCCATGCGCCACTCTTCAGTCAGGACTTCTGCGGCATAGCGCTGCTGCCGTTGCAGATTTTTGCGCAAGAACGCCGTGCCGCCATGAATAGCTTTCCCGATCCCTTCAGCGGCGATGTCACCAATAAAAGGCGCGAGCAGTTCTGCCGGGTCAAACTCCGCCAGATCGCTGAGCGCAACGAAGTTTTGTACGACCTGGATGTCGCCCTCCACTTCCAGCTCACCGCTGCGGATAAGCGCCGTCAATTGCTGGCGATCGCGCAGTTTTGGCAGCACGCTCATATGGGTAATGACCGAGCAATCCGCCTCGCCTTCCCACTCACCCAGAACATCGAGCTGGCGTTCGCTGAAGACCAGCACGAGCGGCGTTGAGAACTCTTTTAATACAATGCGCAGGACCTTCCCGTTAAGTCGCTGACGTGCAGCTTTTAGCGCCGGCGCGCGATACAGGAAGGCATTGAGCACATTCTCGATGCCTGCGGTGACTAAGGGTTTAAAGGGCACGGGACACCTCCACTCAGAATTTGTAACCGCGATGCAGCGCAACGACACCCGCCGTCATGTTGAAGTATTCAACGTTCTCAAATTCCGCATTCTGCATCATGGCTTTTAGGGTGTCCTGATCCGGGTGCATGCGAATGGACTCCGCCAGATAGCGGTAGCTCTCCGCGTCGTTCGCCACCAGTTCACCGATACGCGGCAGCACGTGGAAGGAATAGGCGTCGTAGGCTTTGCTCAGCGGCTCAATGATCGGTTTAGAGAACTCGAGCACCAACAGACGTCCACCCGGCTTCAGTACACGGTACATGGATCGCAGCGCTTTTTCTTTGTCGGTGACGTTACGCAGGCCGAAGGAGATCGTGATGCAGTCAAAGGTATTGTCCGGGAATGGCAGCGCTTCGGCGTTTGCCTGCACGTATTCCACATTGCCCACCACGCCGATGTTACGCAACTTTTCGCGTCCCATTTTCAGCATGGAGTCATTAATATCGGCCAGAACAACGCGGCCGGTTTCACCCACCAGACGGGAAAACTTCGCCGTCAGATCGCCTGTTCCACCGGCTAAATCCAGCACGGTTTGTCCACGGCGCACACCGCTGCAGTCAATGGTGAAGCGTTTCCACAAGCGATGAATGCCGAACGACATCAAGTCATTCATCACATCGTACTTCGCCGCCACGGAATGAAATACGTGGGCCACCATGTCAGCTTTCTGCGCTTTGGCGACAGTCTGAAAGCCAAAGTGCGTCGTGTCTTGTGAATCGTCAACCATCTCAGAGCCTGCTAATCAGTCAAATGTTCGTGAAGTGTAACAGATTGGGCGCGTTTGCCCTACGATTCAACCGCCGTGATAGAAACGTGTCGGCGGCTCGTCAGACGATAAATCCGTCGTTAACTCGTTGTCTTCGCTGGGTGTCTTTTGTTCATCTGCGCCTTCACGCAGACGGAACTCTTCGTCTTGCGCCGTGGCCTGCTCCACCAGTTCCGGATTAATCTCGCGTTTGACCTCCACCCCCAGGCCGCGGAATGCTTCAGCCTGAGCAAGCAGGTTGCCCCGCCCGGAAGCGAGTTTTTTCATCGCCTGACGGTAGTTATCCTGCGCACGGTCCAGGCTTTGCCCGACTGAGGACATATCGTCCACGAAGAGGCGCATTTTGTCGTACAGCTTGCTGGCACGCTCGGCAATCTTCTGTGCATTGCGGCTCTGGTGCTCATAGCGCCACAGGTTAGCAATGGTACGTAATGCCACCAGCAGGGTGGTGGGGCTGACCAGCATAATATTATTTTTGAGCGCTTCGGTGATCAGTTCGGGCTGTCTGTCGAGGGCCAGCAGGAACGCCGGTTCGACCGGGATAAACATCAGCACATAGTCCAGCGAGCGCAGCCCCGGAAGCTGCTGATAATCTTTTCTGCCCAGCAGTCGGATATGGTTACGCACGGAGGCAATATGCTCCTGCAGCGCCGACTCGCGCGTGTAGTCGTCTTCCGCATTAAAGTAACGCTCATACGCCACCAGCGTCATTTTGGCGTCGATCACCACATCTTTCCCCTGCGGCAGACGCACAATGACGTCTGGCTGCATCCGCGAGCGGGCATCGTTTTCGATACTCACCTGCGTTTCGTATTCATACCCCTCGCGCAGGCCAGAGGCCTCCAGCACGCGGGTGAGCACTACTTCTCCCCAGTTACCCTGGGTTTTGTTATCCCCTTTCAGCGCCCGAGTGAGGTTGACCGCCTCCTGCGCCATTTGCGCATTCAACTGCTGAAGATTACGAATCTCGTGCGCCAGCGTGTGCCGCTCGCGTGCTTCCTGTCCAAAGCTGTCCTGCACCTGACGGCGAAAACCGTCCAGCTGTTCACGCAGCGGCGTCAGCAGGCTGTTCAGACTCTGGCGATTCTGTTCGTCAACGCGGCGGTTGCTGTGTTCGAAAATGCGGTTGGCGAGATTCTCAAACTGCTCGCTGAGGCGCTGCTCGCTGTTAATCATCTGACGGATTTTGTCTTCCGCATGCAGCTGCGTGGATTCGAGGCGGGTAGTCACTTCGCGGAGATCGGCCTCCAGCGACGTGTTGATATCACGCAGGTTGCGCAGTTCGTTATTGAGCAGCTCGCACTCGTCGCGCCAGTGGTCACTTAGCGCAAGCTGTTGCTTTACCGCGCTGAGCTCGGCGACGATCTCTTCGCGCTCCGCCAGTTGATCGGCCTTCTGCTGCGCATGCTGGTAGCTGGAAATCAGCCAGCCTATCGCAACGCCCGCCAGCGCAATCACCGCATAAATCAGGATTGAGATATCCACAATGCCCCCTGCATCAACGTATTACCCGCACAAAATAGAATTGTGCTGTATAAACGTCCAGTTTGAAAGGGTTTTCCTGCGAGGCGCTACGCAAAAAATAAAGGCCGAACGCGTCGGCCTTTGATTTGAGAAGAGAGGGCTAGATCAGGCGACGAGCCGCTTCCACCACAATTTTCACCGCATGACTTTCGGTCTGCTTCATGGTTTCGGCGTTCGGGATCTCCTGCTGAGTACGGTTGACGATAACGCCCGCCACCATACCGGCACGCAGCCCCTGGCTTGCACACATGGTCAGCAGCGTCGCGGATTCCATTTCGTAGTTCATTACGCCCATGGACTGCCACTCTTCCATTGAGCCTTTGAAACGGCTCACAACGCGGCCAGAGAAGGTGTCGTAGCGCTCCTGGCCCGGGTAGAAGGTGTCGGAAGAGGCGGTTACGCCAACGTGAGTGGTCGCGCCCACGGACTTCGCGGCTTCAACCAGCGCCGTGGTGCATTCGAAGTCAGCCACTGCCGGGAATTCCATAGGCGCAAAGTGCAGGCTTGCCCCGTCCAGACGAACGGATGCCGTCGTCACCAGTACGTCGCCCACGTTGATGTGCGGCTGAATCGCGCCGGTCGTGCCGATACGCAGGAAAGTACGAATGCCCAGCTGCGCCAGCTCTTCAACTGCAATAGAGGTAGACGGACCGCCGATACCGGTGGAGCACACAATCACCGCTTTGCCATCCAGCTCTGCACGCCAGGTGGTGAATTCACGATGGGCAGCCAGTTTGACCGGCTTATCCATCAGCGCGGCGATCTTTTCCACACGCTCAGGGTCGCCAGGGACGATAGCGAGCGTAGCCCCTTGTAAATCATTTTTAGTGAGGCCGAGATGAAAAACATCAGACTTAGACATAGGTGACTCCTCTGTGGGTCGGTTAGTCAGAAGAAGTAAAACGGTACTTTACAGAAGCAGTAAGCATAATTTCGTGATGCATCTCACCATGAATGAAAATGATTGCAGTGAATTTCCATCAAAAAGTGATTTACATCACATTAACAAGTTATATCGTCAGGTGCTGCACAAAAGATAGACCGTTTAAGGCACTGTGAGTTGTTAACCTGGTGTCTATATTTACCTTTGCGCTAACTCATTGGTACGGAGAATGCCATGACTGAAAAAACCGGTTTTGCACCTGCTGCAACCCCGCTTGCTTCAACCATCGTTTCAACCTCAGAAGAGGCCATTACGGCGGGAGAGACCTCCATTCCCTCTCAGGGGGAGAATATGCCTGCCTATCACGCACGACCAAAATCGGCAGACGGTCCGCTGCCCATCGTGATTGTGGTTCAGGAGATTTTTGGGGTTCACGAACATATTCGCGACCTCTGCCGTCGCCTGGCACTTGAAGGATATCTGGCCGTTGCGCCAGAACTCTACTTCCGTCAGGGCGATCCGAACGACTATAGCGATATTCCAACGCTGTTCAGCAATCTGGTCAGCAAAGTCCCGGACGCGCAGGTGCTGGCCGATCTCGACCACGTTGCCAGCTGGGCGGCGCGTAACGGCGGCGACCCGCACCGTCTGATGGTCACCGGCTTCTGCTGGGGCGGACGCATTAGCTGGCTGTATGCCGCACACAATCCGCAGCTCAAAGCGGCTGTCGCCTGGTATGGCAAACTGGTGGGCGAGAAAACGCTGAATTCGCCAAAACATCCGGTGGACATCGCCACTGAGCTCAATGCCCCGGTGCTGGGTCTGTATGGCGGCCAGGACACCGGTATTTCGCTTGATTCGGTAGAAACCATGCGCCATGCGCTACGGGCAGCCAATGCCAATGCGGAGATTGTGGTGTATCCGGATGCCGGACATGCGTTTAACGCAGATTACCGTCCGAGTTATCACGCGGAATCGGCGAAAGATGGCTGGCAGAGAATGCTGGCGTGGTTTAGCCAGTACGGCGGGAAGAAATAAACACTTCGCAGCCCCGGCGAAAGCCGGGGCTGCGTCAGGGCTTACTCCAGGCCCAGATGTTTCCACAGCTCGTCCATCGGCAGCGTGGCCAGGGCGATACGCTCATCCGCCGCACCATACCAGATATGCAACGTGTCATTACGCACCAGCGCCCCGCAGGTAAAGACGACGTTACCGAAAAAGCCTTCACGCTCATAGGGCGCACTCGGCTCCAGCAGCGGTACGGAAGATTTGGCGATGAGGGTGAGCGGGTCCTCAAGATCCAGAAGCAGAGCGCCCAGGCAATAACGCTGGCTAGCGTCCACACCGTGATAAATCTCCAGCCAGCCGCGCGCGGTCTTGATCAACGGCGCGCCGCCACCCGACTTCAGCGCATCCCATTCGTCTCCCGAGCGTCCCAGCAGATGCCGGTGGTTTCCCCAGTGCAGCATATCGGGCGATTCGCAGATCCAGATTTCCGGGTGGCCGAAATGGCAGGGCGCGGGCCGGGTAAGCGCCCGGAAGGATCCGCCAACCTTCTCCGGGAAGAAACAGACGTCGCGGTTATCAGGGCAGAAAATCAGCCCTTTCTTGTCGACGGAGATAAAATCAACGGTGGTCGCCAGCGCGGTGGAGATACCCAGCGATGACACGGCGGAGTAATTGATGTACCAGACATCGTCAATCAGGGTGATACGCGCATCTTCACAGCCAAATTCCTCATAGCGGCTGTCGGCGGTAATAAACGGCTGTTGATCGATGGTGAAATTTACACCGTCCTGGCTTCGCGCCAGGCGCAGGTGGGACATTGACGTCAGCCAGACCTGAGCCGGGTCGCTTTTCAGCACAATGGTACGCGGGTCGCTAAAATCATAGCGCGGGTCGTTGCGGTCGAACGTTTTTGTTGCCGCCTGCCAGCCGCCGGACTGCTGCACCAGAAGCGGAACGACGATCTTCTGTGGGTCATCATTTATCACGCTCTCGGCAACCCGAAGCAGCAGGATAATCTCCCCATGATACTCCGTTACCCCGGCGTTAAAGACGCACTCCACTTTCCGTCCTGGCAGAGAAGGCACCACGTCGCTCGGGGTGATCAACGGATTCTTACCGTGTCTGTTCATATACACTCCTTTTTATCAGAATTTGATTTTTATCCAGCTGCTGCGCGTTTTGGCCGTACAGGACATCCGCTTCAATGGCCCACAATGGGTTTTGTACCGGCTGGCCAAAATTCACGGCCACCCAGACCTGTTCCTGCGCCGTTGTTCGGGTAAACCAGACGCACGCCTTATGGCGCTTCAGTAGGCTGCACTCCCCATGCTGTAGCGCCCCGATGGCGGCCCGAAGCGCAATGAAGGTCTGGTACTGACGCCACAACGAGCCGGGCGTCGATATCTGATGTTCGGCATTGAGCAAGGGATAGTCCTGGCTGACGGGCATCCACGGCGTGGAGGTGGAAAAGCCCGCAAACGGGGCGTCGCACCAGAGGAAGGGGGAACGGGACCCATCCCGTGAATGTTCAATGGCCTGCGCCAGCGCGTCGGCGGCACTGCACCCCTGCCGCATGGCCGTGTCGTAGAAGGTTTTTCCCTGAATATCAAAAATCTGCCCGACCGTCTGAGGCACATAGTCGGGCATCCCCAACTCGTCACCCTGGAAAATAAACGGTACGCCGCGCACGGTCAGCTGTAGCGCCAGAACGGCCAACGCCCGGGCGGCGTCATGCGGGCCTTCACCAAAGCGGCTAATCATGCGCGGCATATCGTGGCTGGAAAAGAATAGCGTCGGCAGGCCAGACTGCAGCGCCAGCGTGGCGTTAATCTCGTCGCACAGGCGTGCCGCATCGAAGGTTTTCTGGCTGCCAATATTGAAGTTAAAGACCACGTCCATCAGCGACGGGGCCTGATAACGGGCCAGGGTCTCCCTCTCCTCGCTGCCGATTTCGCCGATCAGGAAAACATCCCCTTGCTGCCTGGCATGTTGGCATACGCGCTGCAGCGTGCCGATAAGCCCCGGCTGATTCACGTCATGCTCATGCTGCTGTACTCCCGCTTTCTCCGGATTGTCAGGCCCGATGCCGCGCGTGCTGAGGAAATTAATCACGTCGAAGCGGAAGCCATCCACGCCCTGTGCCTGCCAGAAATCAATGACCTGAAGCATTTCCTGCTCTACCGCGGGGTTCGCCCAGTTAAGATCGACCTGCTCAGGCGCGAATTTATGGTAGTAAAACTCGCCGGTGTCCGGCTCCGGGCTCCAGGCGCTGCCGGAAAAAAATGACTCCCAGTTGTTAGGGTGCGCGCTGAAAAGAAAATAGTCCCGATAGCGGCTTGCGGGATTATTCCAGGCATCCTGAAACCACGGATGCTGCGAAGAGACATGATTAAGCACCAGATCGATAATGACCCGGATCCCCTTTTCATGGCAGCGATGAACGACGTCGCGAAAATCGGTCAGCGTGCCGAATCGTGGGTCGACGGCGCAGTAATCACTAATGTCATACCCGTTATCCACCAGAGGAGAGGGGTAAAACGGCGTGATCCAGATGGCACCGATGCCTAACGCGCTCAGGTAATCCACTTTTGAGAGCAGGCCAGGGAAATCACCCAGCCCATCACCGTTACCATCGCAAAACGACGGCAGATAAATTTGGTAACAGGTACAGGCCTGCCACCAGGGTTGTTTGTTCACCGTACGTTCCTTATTTCAGTGATAACGACATGCCCTGCAGGAAATATTTCCGGAACAGGATAAACAACACGATGACCGGCAGCATTTGCACCACGGCTCCCGCCATCACTGGCCCCAGATAAACGCCGTAGGATTTACTGAAGGTGGCCAGCAGCACCGAAAACGGCATTTTGTCGGCATCGCGCATGACAATCAGCGGCCAGAGGAAGTTGTCCCACGAGCTTGAGAAGGTAAATAGCGCCACGATCGCCAGAATGGACTTGTTCAGCGGCATCATGACGTGCCGCAGAATGGCCCACAGGCTGGCATGATCCAGACGCGCGGCGTACAGGTAATCGTTGGGCGTGCCCTTGAAGCTCTGAGACACCATAAAGATCCCCCAGGCGCTCATTGCATAAGGCAGGATCATGGCGCTGTAACGGTTGATCAGCCCGAGCTCACGCATCAGCACAAACTGTGGAATGATGAACATGAAAACCGGGAAAACCATCTGCACAATCAACAGATTACGGAAAGCGTTTTTGCCCCAGAATTCCGTTTTTGCCAGCGCATAGCCCACCAGCATGGAGGTGACGGTCACAGTCGCGGTCACGGTGACAGAGACGAAAAGCGAGTTAAGCAGCGTGCGCAGAAACGGCTTATCGGCCCGGTTGCTGTTATCGAAAAGGAAAGTGTAATTTTCGAGCGTCAGCGTGCCCGAAAAGAGATCCGTGGTATAAATCTGTGCCGTAGGCTTCAGGGATGACACGACCATCCAGACAAACGGATAGAGCCAGCTTAACGCCAGAATAAACATCAGCGCATGAATTAGCAGGCTCAGGGGCGTGAGTTTTTTCATTCATACAATCTCAATGTGTTTTTCGAATAACCGACGAAATAGCCAGATCATCAGGAAACTGCAGGCAGCGACGATAATCGACATGGCAGCAGCCCAGGTAGGTTTCATATTTTGAAACGCGGCTTCGTACATGACCACCATGGGACTGGTAGTACTGTTTAGTGGCCCACCACCGGTAATTAAATAGGGCTCTGTAAAAATACTGAATGCCACCGTAATAGCCAGCACCATCACCATCACAATTTGCGGATTCATCATCGGCAGCGTTATTGCCCAACCTTTCTGAAAACGCCCGGTTTTATCGAGAATAGCCGCACTATAAATATCCGATGGAATAGCCTGCATGCCGGAATAGAGAATTAATCCGTAATAACCGACAAATTTCCAGGTCACGATAAGCGCAATGGATAGCATGGCGCAGTCAGGGTTGGTAAACCACGGCACGGAAATCCCAAACCACGCAGACAATAAGCGGTTAACCGGGCCATACTCATTAAAAAGACGGGAAAAGACAATTGAGTACGCCACCCCTGACGAGATATTTGCCAGTAAAAAGCTTAAGGCGATAAACCCCCGGCCGTAGTTAATTCTGCGTAATCCGGCAGCAAAAAGCAGCGCGGTAATAAACACGATCGGGACATACCACATTAAAAAGCGGCAAATGTTCCACATGGATGTCCAGAATAATGCATCGTGCAGTACGCCAATAATATTCTGCAAACCGGTAAATTGCGGCACGCCGATAAACTGCCAGCGGGTCACGCTTAGCACCACCAGCCAGGCAAGGGGGTAGAACCAGAATAGCAGCGAATAGCCAATCCAGGTGGAGGCCAGCAGGCCTCCGGTTCGGGATTCATATCCAGCCATCATGCCCCCTACTGGCCCGCGAGGGCGCTGATTTCCTGCTGAGATTGTTTCAGCGCGTCGGCAGGCGTACTGGTTTTGAATATCACGCGCTCAAGCATCTGCGTCATGCTGCGCTGTATTTCTGTCGTCTGGTTTGTTGCCGCAGGAGGAAGCGCGACGTCCACCCACGAGGCGATCTGTTTCTCAAGCGGATTTTGTTTGAAGTAACTGACAAAGATCGGATTACTCATTAAATCCGCGCGGGCAGGCGGCATCCCTGTCAACTCAAGCCACAGCCGGTCATGTTCAGGGTTACTGAAGACCCACTGCATAAACTGCCAGGCCTGCGCCTTTCGCTTACTGGAACTGAAGATCACCAGACCTTTGCTGTCGCCGAACGTATAGGGGTGTTCAATGCCCGTCTCGGTCAGCATCGGACCGATCTGAATCGTTTTTAATATGTCCGGATACTGCTTGCGATAGCGGGCTAAATCCCACGGTCCGCGCGCTGAGGCGATAACCTGCCCCGTTGCGAGCGGATCCTCGGCAGAGGTGAAGTCGTAGCTGCTCCACTTATTGTTAAAAACGTTGCCCATGAAGGTCAGCACGGCCTCGCCAGCAGGCGTGGTCAGCGCAGGTTTTTTATCGACCAGATACGGCTTGCCGTGGCTCTGGGCGTAGAACAGCGGAATGAAGTCGAACCAGCGTTCCCACCAGTTTTTACCTGCCGTAAGCTGTATCACATAGCCGTGATTATCCGCCGCCCGACGCTTCGCCAGCGCGTAAAGTTCATCGTAGCTAACCGGTACCCGATCAAAACCGTATTGCTTTAGTAAATCACCACGCCACCACCAGACAATCGGGTTGATATATACCGGCAGTACCGTTTGTTTGCCGTTTAATTCCCAGGCTGACAGCAGAGAAGCCATTTGCCGTTTCTGAATCGTTTCCTGAAAACCCGGCATTCTGGAGAGATCTTCTATCTGCCCGACATCAACAAGCTGGCTGGCAAAACCAATAAATATATTGGTTGAAATATCCGGTTCAGTCCCTGATGCCAGCGCGTTCATTATCGCTTCTTCTGAACTGTTTGCGGCAGGAATAGCGGTAAATTCGACGGGCATATGGGCAGGGTCTTTATTCCATTCCGCCACTATTTTACTCCAGAAGGCTTCTTCATTGACGGTGGGTGTGACCCACATTTTGATTGTTTCACGCGCCCCGGATTGTGTCTCTTTTTTATCATCAGGCCCGCAACCGGTAAGAAAAAAGAGGAATATTACCGATGCTATTAATTTTGCTGCTTCTGCAACTCTCACGTTATATCTCCCTGATGTCGATAAGTGTTAATCGCTCACTGCTGCACTCTGTGAATGGTGCGTAAGCTAACACCCCTTTTTTATGTTTAACGTTAAACAAATCACAAAACTATTTATATTTAACGATAAACTCAGCCGCTATTATTTATTTAATTACGCCTCATAAATAATTTACGTGAATATAAAATGCCTAATTCATTTAGCAAAAGAAAGAATAAAAACGTGACGATTAAATCGCTGGCAGCGGAGATGGGTATTTCACATACCACGGTATCTAACGCGTGGAATAATCCCGAAAAGCTGTCTGCTGAATTACGTGAAAAGATACTTGGGTACGCCCGTCAGGTTGGATTTCAGGGGCCGGATAAACTCGCCCGGGCTTTACGCACCGGAAAATCCGGGGCGATCGGCGTCATTTTTAACGATACCATGAGCTATGTTTTTATCGATCCGCATGACGTCAGCCTGATGCGCGGCGTCGCGACCCGCTGCGAAGACCGTAATATTAATCTGGTGCTGATTCCGCTTCAAAAAGGGCCTTCATCGCTCACTACCCTGGTGGACGGGTATATTCTCAACGCCACGCATAACAGCGCCGCCATTATTCAACAAACCCTGGCCCGCAATCTGCCTGTGGTGACGCTCGATTTTCAGCTTCCGCAGTTCAGCAGCGTGTCGGTGGATAACACACGCGCCATGCGTGATATCACCCACTACCTGATACAAAAGGGTCATCGCCATTTCGGCATTATTGCCTTCCCGTCTCACCCGAACGCGCGAGGGATGTGGCCTCTGACGCACCGCGTGACGGGGGATAACCAACTCATGCTGACCCGCGTGAATGCCTGCCGCGACGCGTTTCAAGAGCACGGTATTACGCTCAGTGACTGCTGGCTGTGTGAAACCCATCACGATGAGCCACACGGCGAACGGGCAGCGGAAGCATTGCTGACGGCACACCCTGAGATCACGGCGCTGATCTGCTTATCCGATCGTTTTGCCATCGGCGCGGTGAATTATTGCCAGCGACAGCATCTTGCTATACCTGGCCGGGTCGCCATTACCGGATTCGACAATACCGCCCGGCAGTATAACGGGCCAGGACTTACCACCATCGCGCAGGATGCCGAACGTAAAGGTGAAATCGCGGTTGATCTGCTTCTGAACAATGGCCCCGTCACCCACGTTGCGCTGGAACACCGGCTTATCGAGCGTGATACGGCTTGAGATTACCCTGCTTAAGATAAGAGTGAACTATGGATGAACTAACGTGCTTTAAAACCTATGACATTCGTGGCGAAGTTGACGTCAATCTCACCCCTGACATTGCGCGTCGCATCGGAAGGGCGTACGCCGTCTGGCTGCATCCCCGGCGCGTGGTAGTAGGCGCTGATGTCCGCCTCAGCTCGGGGGCGCTAAAAACGGCCCTGATCGACGGGCTTACCGCAGGCGGCGTCGATGTTATCGACCTGGGCATGACCGGTACGGAAGAGGTCTATTTCGCCACCCGGGAATTGCGGGCAGACGGAGGGATTCAGGTGACGGCGAGCCACAATCCCGCCCATTACAACGGCTTTAAGCTGGTTGGCCTTGAGGCGCGCCCGATCAGTAATGACAACGGTCTGCTGGAGATCAAAGCGCTGGCAGAACAGAACCGCTTTCCACCCTGCGTGCGTCGTGGGGGCATTTTTCCCTTCGACAATCGCCCGGCCTGGGTGAACGCTCTGCTGCGATTTATCACTACGTCCCCAACGCGAACGTTACGCCTGGTGGTCAACGCCGGGCACGGCACCGCAGGTCCGGCGCTAGATGCGCTTGATGAGGGCTTAAAGCGTGCCGGTGTACCGGTCGAGTTTATCCGTATTCATCACCAGCCAGATGGCCGTTTTCCCGCTGGCGTACCTAACCCGATGCTGCCTGAAAACCGGCAAAGCACCCGACTGGCCGTCATCGAACATCACGCCGATGCTGGCATCGCCTGGGATGGCGATTTCGATCGTTGCTTTTTCTTCGACGAGCGCGGGGATTACGTTGAGAACTATTATCTCGTGGGGCTGTTTGCCGAACATTTTCTGCGACGCTATCCCAGCAGCCGCATCATTCTTGATCCCCGCTTAATCTGGAACACGCTCGACACGGTCGCCCGTTGCGGCGGTAGCGCAATCGTGAGTAAAACCGGGCATGCCTTCCTGAAAGCCCGGATGCGAAGGGAAAATGCCATTTACGGCGGCGAGATGAGTGGCCATCACTATTTTCGGGATTTTGGCTACTGCGATAGCGGCATGATCCCGCTGATCTTGATGCTCCAGATCCTGGGCGCAGACGCGCAGCCGCTCTCTCTTCTTATGCGTCACGCACAGGCCCGCTATCCGGTGTCTGGTGAAATCAACCTGACGGTCAACGAGCCCGCCGCACTCCTCAATGACGTCGCCGCGCACTATGCCCCGATCGCATGCGAACGCGACAACTGCGACGGCCTGAGCCTGTCCTTCACAGACTGGCGTTTTAACCTCCGCGCCTCCAATACCGAGCCGCTGGTTCGCCTTAATGTTGAAGCGCGGGGAGATACCGCTCTGCTTGTCCATAAAACTCATGAAGTGCTGATGCTGATTTCTGCCCTGCAAGGGGCTCAGGAGACATTATGACCGCCCTTTCATTACGACATATTCATAAAAAGTACGATAAAAACGTCATCGTGGCGGATCTGTCACTGGAGATAGCATCAGGAGAATTTATCGTTCTTGTGGGCCCCTCCGGGTGCGGGAAATCGACGCTGCTGCGCATGATCGCGGGATTAGAGGCGCCAGACAGTGGCATGCTGATGATGGGCAATGAGGATGTTACCCACCTGGCGGCGGGCAAGCGGAGCTTGTCGATGGTTTTCCAGTCCTATGCACTTTATCCGCATATGACCGTACGGGAGAACCTCGCCTTTGGCTTACGCAATATCCGCACCCCGGAGGCCGACATTGCGCAGCGCATCACCCACGCCGCCAACATGCTCAGGCTGGACGAGCTGCTCGACAGGCTTCCGCAACACCTCTCCGGCGGCCAGCGCCAGCGCGTGGCGATAGGTCGTTCTATTGTCCAGCAGCCCGCGCTGTTCCTGTTTGACGAACCCCTTTCCAACCTTGACGCCGCTCTGCGGGTTGAAATGCGCCAGGAGATCCAGCAACTCCATAATACCCTGAAAAACACCATGATTTACGTCACGCACGATCAGGTCGAGGCGATGACGCTGGCCGACCGTATCGTGGTGATGTGTAAAGGCAATATTGAGCAAACGGGTACGCCGCTTGAACTGTACAACACCCCGGCGAACCGCTTCGTGGCCGAATTCATCGGTACGCCAAAAATCAATATGTTACCCGCCGTCTGGCAGCAGGGGGCATTGCATATCGACCCTGATACCGTCTTCCCGCTTTCGCGTCAGCCCGCAGACATTCAGGAGGGGGAATCGGTATTTGTCGCGATCCGCCCTGAACACCTGGGTTATCAGCAGCCGGGGGATTTTAGCCTGAGCGGGAAAACGCGGTTATGCGAACTGCAGGGAGATTCAACCCTGGTGTGGCTGGACGTGGCAGGGCATGCCGTGTGCCTGAAATCCTTCCAGCAACTGAGTCTGCCTGCGCAGCAACGTATCACGCTGACCGTGCAGGAGGCTCATCTGCATCTCTTTGACGCGGCAGGCAAGCGGATTGCAATGACGGAAAATGCCGCCTGAGTAGAGTATCAGGCGGCGGGAAATGCGCAGACTTACCCCTGACGCAAATTCTGCGCTGCCTTCACCATGTTGGCGAGCGCTGCGCGGGTTTCCGGCCAGCCGCGGGTTTTCAGGCCGCAGTCCGGGTTCACCCACAGGCGCTCTGCCGGAATACGCTGAGCGGCTTTTTTCAGCAGGGCTTCAATCCACTCCACGCTCGGCACGTTCGGGGAGTGAATGTCGTACACCCCCGGTCCGATTTCGTTTGGATAGTCGAACTCTTCAAACGACTCGAGCAGCTCCATATCTGAACGCGAGGTCTCGATGGTGATCACGTCGGCATCCAGCGCGGCAATGGAATCCATAATGTCGTTAAATTCGCAGTAACACATATGAGTGTGGATCTGCGTGTCGTCCTTCGCCACCGACGCATTGATGCGGAAGGCTTCCACGCCCCACTTCAGATACTCATCCCAGTCGCTGCGGCGCAGCGGCAAACCTTCTCGTAACGCCGGTTCGTCAATCTGGATAATGCCAATGCCAGCGGCTTCCAGATCCGCCACCTCATCACGCAGCGCCAGCGCGATTTGCTTCGCAATGGTTTCACGGGTCACGTCTTCACGCGGGAACGACCAGCACAGAATGGTCACCGGCCCGGTCAGCATGCCTTTTACCGGCTTGTCGGTCAGAGACTGAGCATACTTCGCCCACGCCACCGTAATCGCTTCCGGGCGGCTGACGTCACCGATCACCACCGGTGGCTTCACGCAGCGGGAACCGTAGCTCTGCACCCAGCCATTCTGGGTAAACACGAAGCCGTCCAGGTGTTCACCGAAATATTCCACCATGTCGTTACGCTCGGCTTCACCGTGCACCAGCACGTCCAGACCTAAACGCTCCTGCTCGATGATCGCCTGCCTGATGTGCTCAGCAATGCCGGTACGGTAGTGATTCGCATCCAGATTGCCCTTTTTGAAGTCGAGACGCAGGCCGCGGATCTCGGTCGTTTGTGGAAATGAACCGATCGTCGTGGTTGGCCATGCGGGCAGGTTGAAGCGGGCGCGCTGGGCTTCGGCACGGACTTCATACGGACTCTGGCGCTGGCTGTCCTGAGCGGTGATGGCCGCCAGACGTTTTTCCACTGCCGGATTATGCACGCGTGCCGAATGACGGCGCGCCTGAATCGGGGCGCTCCATTCGGTAATCGCCGCCGTGTCACCGCTGTTCAGCGCGTCGCGCAGCAGCGCCAGTTCTTCACATTTTTGCAGGGCGAAGGCAAACCAGCTTTTCACTTCCGGGTCGAGACGGGTCTCCACGCTCAGATCGATCGGGCTGTGCAGCAGTGAACATGATGAGGCCACCCACAGCTCACGTTTACCGACAATGTCTTTAATTTGAGCATACTTTTCGGTGAGATCGGCACGCCAGACGTTACGACCGTTTACCAGCCCCGCTGAGAGCAGCCAGTCTGCGGGCAGACGTTTGTGCAGGTCCTTCACGTCATCTTTGCCGTGAACCAGGTCAACATGCAGACCCTGAACCGGCAGCGCGGCAATCGTGCTCAGGTTAGGCGTCACGCCCTCGAAATAGGTGGTCAGCAACAGCTTCACCTGCCCGGTAAGCGCGTCATACGCCGGTTTGAAGGCATCGAGCCAAACCTGGGGCAGCTCAAGCACCAAAGCAGGTTCGTCGATTTGCACCCACTGAATGCCGCGTTTACCCAGCTCAATCAGTACCTGTTTGTAGACGGGCAGAATGTCCTTCAGCAGGCTGAGGCGGTCAAACAGCTCGCCTTTGACTTTGCCCAGCCACAGGTAGGTTACCGGTCCGAGCAGCACCGGTTTTACCTGGTGGCCCAGCGCCAGCGCTTCGTCGACTTCGTCCAGAAGCTGTGTCCAGGTCAGTTTGAACTGCTGACCTTTTACGAACTCCGGCACCATATAGTGATAGTTGGTGTTAAACCACTTGGTCATTTCCGCCGCTGCCGCGGGTTCACCCGTTGGCGCACGACCACGGCCGATGCGGAACAGGGTATCGATATCTACCGATCCATCTTTGTTCTGATGACGAGCCGGCACGTTGCCCAGTAGCAGGCTGGTCGTCAGAACATGGTCGTACCAGGCGAAATCGCCCACCGGCAGCAGGTCAATGCCCGCCTGCTTTTGCTGATCCCAGTGACGGGCGCGCAGCTCGCGCCCCACGGTCAGTAGTTCTTCACGGGTAGCGTTACCCGCCCAGTAGCTTTCTTGCGCTTTTTTCAGCTCGCGACGCAGGCCAACGCGAGGGAAACCGAGAGTGTGATTGCGGATTGTCATGTTATGCCCCTTGTGAATTTCGCTATTTAGACGTCCAGATGTTTACACATCTATAATTGGCAGGTACTGTATATTCCTCAAGCGCAAAATGTTCATGGCGAAGTGAAGGACTTTCATGATCGAGATAAAACACCTGAAAACGCTGCAAGCGTTGCGGAACTGCGGATCGCTCGCGGCGGCTGCGGCCACGCTGCACCAGACCCAGTCTGCCCTTTCTCACCAGTTCAGCGATCTGGAACAACGCCTCGGATTTCGTCTTTTTGTGCGTAAGAGCCAACCTCTGCGCTTTACGCCGCAGGGTGAAATTCTTCTTCAACTGGCGAATCAAGTCCTGCCGCAGATCGCCAGCGCGCTACAGTCCTGTAACGAGCCGCAGCAGACAAAACTGCGCATCGCCATTGAGTGCCACAGCTGTATTCAATGGCTGACCCCTGCGCTTGAGAACTTCCGCCAGAAGTGGCCGCAGGTGGAGATGGATTTTAAATCCGGTGTGACGTTCGACCCGCAACCCTCGCTGCAGCAGGGTGAGTTGGATCTGGTGATGACCTCCGACATTCTGCCGCGCAGCGGCCTGCACTATTCGCCGATGTTTGATTTTGAAGTGCGCCTGGTGCTGGCACCGGATCATCCGCTGGCGGCTAAAACGCGCATCACGCCGGAAGACCTGGCAACAGAAACGCTGCTGATTTATCCGGTTCAGCGCAGTCGCCTGGATATCTGGCGTCATTTCCTGCAGCCGGCAGGCATTAGCCCGCAGCTGAAAAGCGTGGATAACACCCTGCTGTTGATTCAGATGGTTGCCGCCAATATGGGCATCGCGGCGCTGCCGCACTGGGTGGTGGAGAGTTTTGAACGCCAGGGCCTGGTGGTGACCAAAACCCTGGGTGAAGGACTGTGGAGCCGTCTGTACGCTGCCGTGCGCGATGGCGAGCAGCGTCAGCCGGTGACAGAAGCGTTTATTCGCTCAGCGCGGAACCACGCGTGCGACCATCTTCCGTTTGTGCGGAGCGCGGAGCGACCCAGCGGCGATGGACCCACAGTGAAGCCAGGATCACCGCTCCCCCAATAAGGAAACTCGGCCAGTGCGGTTGCTGCTGCCAGATGGCGAGGTTGACCAGCAGCCCCGCCGGGACGTGCACGTTGTTCATTATCCCGAGCGTTCCGGCGTCGACCTGCGTCGCGCCGTAGTTCCACATGAAGTAACCCAGCCCTGACGCCACCACGCCCAGCCAGACCAGAACGCCCCACTGCACCGACGTGGTCGGCAGCTTTTGCGGGTTACCGAGCAGAAACCACGCCGACACCGCGACAATCGCCGCGCCCATATAGAACCACGCAAATGCATTGTGCTGCGGCATCGGGCGGGTTTCCATCAGGCGTTTGTAGCCCACCATGCCGATGGCGAAACTGATGTTGGCGAGCTGGACGAACATCAACCCGGTCCAGAAGTGATCGCTGACTTTGTCATAGCGAATAATCGCCGCGCCAATCACCGCCAGCGCCGCGCTCAGCAGGTATCCCCAGCGCAGACGACGCCTGCTGAGCAGGTCGTAAATCAACGTAATATAGAGCGGCGTCAACACGGTAAAGAGCAGGAATTCAGAGACGGACAAATAGACGTAAGCCCGGAAGCTGAACAGATACATGATGCCCAACTGCATCGCGCCCACCAGCATGTACAGCACAATCGTTTTCAGCGATTGACCACGCGTGCGCAGAAACGGCAGGAATACCAGCGCCGCCAGTCCCACGCGCATCAGCACCGAGAAGTAGCTGTCGACCGAACCGGCAAGGTACTCGCCAATCAGGCTAAAGGAGAAGGCCCACAGGATAGTGGTGATAATGAGTAGCGCCACAATGCTTGTCTCTCAGAAAGAAGGACAGGCATTGTAGCGGACTCTTCAGTTGACATCTGGTCAACAAACAACCAAATGAAGATTATTCAAGGAACAGCTTGCGCAGGTATTTCGGTACCGCGTTATCAGCGTTGGAACCAATCACTTCCAGTTCCGGGTGCAGATCTTTCAGACGCTGATGCGCGTTCTGCATGATGCAGCCCTTGCCTGCCATGGAGAGCATTTCAGCGTCGTTCATGCCATCACCAAAAGCGATGCAGTCTTTCAGCGCGAAACCCAGACGTTTCGCGACCGCTTCCAGCGCGTGACCTTTGGAGACGCCCCCCGCCATCACTTCCAGACAGGTCAGAGTTGAGAAGCTCACGTTGACGCGATCGCCCCAGCGGGCGTTGATCGCCTGTTCCAGTGGGAGCAGTTCTTCATGGCTATCGCAGGTGAAGAACACCTTACTGATACCTTCCGGCTCAAGAAGGCCCGGCTCGTACAGGGAGTAGTTAAATACCGCTTCCTTGAAGAAACGCATTTCATCCGGGCGGTGGCGGTTCATGAACCAGTCGTCGTTGCGGTACACGTTGGTGATGATAGCCGGGTTGTTATGCACCACGCCGAAGAGATCGGCGGCAATATCGCGATCCAGGTTATGGGTAAAGATCAGGTTACCGTCAGTATCATGCACGCGCGCACCGTTGGAGGTGATCATGTACGATTTGATCTCAAGATTATCGCGGATCTGCCCCACGTCTACGTGGTGGCGTCCGGTGGCAAACACAAAGTTCACGCCACGGGCAGTCAGAAGCTTTAAGGTCTCTTTCGCGTAAGGCGACAGGGTGTGGTCAGGGGAAAGCAGCGTGCCATCTAAATCAGATGCAACAACCTGGTACATAGGGATTTCAACCTCTGGTGGAAAACAATAATCAGTTATGCCTGTTGAAAAATTCAACAATGGCGTTGAGCGCGACTGAGCGCATAGCGTCCTTTTCGAAAAGGATCTCATGGTAAGCGCCGTTGATGACCAGCGGTTTTCCCCCTTCACAAGGGTGACCGGCGGCGGCGCGCAATTCACAATAACGGTCATGCATGCGGTTATCGACCACACGCTCTTCTTCAGCCTGAATCAGGAGTGTTGGCGTGTCATCATCACCTACCCCCGCCAGCACCTGTTCACCGGCCAGAATCCCCTCCCGCACCCAGTGCCAGGTCGGGCCACCGACGCGTAAGCGCGGTTCATCGGCATAAAAGCGCAGGTTGCGGCGATAACGCTGCCGACTGTGGGTTAAGACGTTGATGGCGAACGGCAGCGCACGCCAGCGTCCGGTCCCGATGGCATAGCCTTCACGAATGCGCTGATGGCCCTCAGCCCAGTCGAGAAGATGACGCACCATCCAGTCGGGGAAACGTATGACGATACCGTACATCGGCGCGGTTAGCGCAATGGCATCACACTGGTGTTGATACCGCTGCAAAAACAGCGTCGAAATAGCGCCACCCATGGAGTGCGCAAGGATATAGCGCTTACGCCAGGGGCCGGGCTGCACTTCCTGCTGCCAGAACGCGGCAAAATCGTCGACGTAATCGCTGAAGCGATCGACATGTCCACGGTGCGTGTCCTGTAGCATGCGTCCGGACAGCCCCTGTCCACGGTGGTCGATGATGAGCACATCAAACCCCATATGGACCAGATCGTAGGCCAGTTCGGCGTATTTAACGTAGCTTTCAATGCGCCCCGGGCAAACCACGATTACCCGGTCATTTTTCTCATCACGGAAACGAACGAAGCGTACCGGGATGCCCCCGACGCCCGTAAACTCATCTTCCTCACGCTGCCGCCAGAAATCGGTCAGCGGCCCCATAGAGAAAGCAGCAAATGCGTTTTCTCGTGTTTCCCAGTCCTTTTTCTGCTGAAACATTGGGTTTCCACTCACGTAATCCAGGGAATATCGTTTTTTTTCGTAACCGGTCACAAAATGACTCATCAATAGCGTATTGTGGCATAAAAACAGACGATTCGGGAATTTCAAATGACCTTCGAGTGGTGGTTCGCCTACCTGCTGACATCCATCATCCTGAGCCTTTCACCGGGTTCGGGTGCGATTAACACCATGACTACCTCCATCAACCACGGCTATCGCGGGGCGGCGGCGTCGATTGCCGGTTTGCAAACCGGGCTGGGCATTCACATCGTCCTGGTCGGGATTGGGCTGGGAACGCTGTTCTCCCGCTCGGTGCTGGCGTTTGAAGTGCTGAAATGGGCCGGTGCGGCATATCTTATCTGGCTGGGTATTCAGCAATGGCGCGCGGCTGGCGCCATTAACCTGAATACGCTCGCGCAGACGCAAAACCGTGGTCATCTGTTTAAGCGGGCAGTATTCGTCAACCTAACCAACCCGAAAAGCATTGTGTTCCTCGCCGCGCTGTTCCCACAGTTTATCGTGCCGCACCAGCCTCAGGTGATGCAGTACGTGGTGCTGGGTGCGACCACAATTATTGTCGATATTATTGTGATGATTGGTTACGCGACGCTGGCACAGCGGATTGCCGGATGGATAAAAGGGCCTAAGCAGATGAAGGCCCTGAACAAAGTGTTTGGCTCGCTGTTTATGCTGGTTGGCGCGCTGCTTGCGTCAGCGCGTCATGCTTAGCGAGAAATGATGAGATGAATGCCGAAGCCGGCGAACAGCGCGCCGGCGAAGCCATCGATCCACTTCGCGATACGCTGGTAGCCACGGCGCATCGCCGGTAAGGCAAACAGGCTTGCCACGATAGTGAACCACGCGAAGGTCTCCACGACGATAAGCAGGAAAATGCCCCAACGTGCGCCCACGCCAACGCTGTCGCCCACAAACAGCGAGAACACCGAGCCGAAATAGATAATCGCTTTCGGATTCGCCAGGTTGGTCAGCAGCCCTTTTACAAAGCTCCGTCCACCCGTTGCCAGCTCCACCTTAGGCTCTTGCGGCTTTTTATCTTCTTTTTTCAGCGCCCCGCGCAGCATCTGGTAGCCCATCCAGCACAGGTACAGGCCACCGCCAACCATAATGATGTTATGCAGCCAGGCCATCTTCGCCAGGATCAGGTTCAGACCGAGCAGCGCAACGGCCGCCCAGACCATGACGCCCATGGTAATACCGAGCACGCCCATCATCGCCTCTTTACGGGAACGACTGACCGCTGTTTGCGATACGAAGAAAAAGTCAGGGCCTGGGCTCATCAGCGCAACGATGTGCACTAACGCCACGGTGAGAAATAGCATTAACATAATTGGCTCGCAGGGAAATAATTCAGTGAGTCATCATACTGGCACTTTTTTGGCCGGCTGACTACTCCTCATCATCTCCGTCAACGTGAGAACGGATAAGCGCCATAAACTCTTTACCGAAGCGCTCCAGCTTGCGCGTCCCTACACCGTTAACGCTGAGCATTTCGCTGGCGCTGAGCGGCATCTGTTCCGCCATCTCAATCAGCGTCGCGTCGTTGAACACCACGTAAGGCGGGATGTTCTCTTCATCAGCAATGGCTTTACGCAGCTTACGCAGTTTGGCAAACAGCTTGCGGTCATAGTTACCGCCGTAGGATTTCTGCATCACGCGTGGTTTGAGGGCGACCACGCGCGGTACGGCGAGCTTCAGTTCAACGTCACCGCGCAACACCGGACGCGCGGCTTCGGTCAGCTGTAGCGCCGAGTGCTGAGCGATGTTCTGCGTGGCAAATCCGAGGTGAATCAGCTGACGAATAATGCTAACCCAGTGCTCGTGGCTCTGATCTTTACCGATCCCGTAGACCGGCAGTTTGTCGTGGCCCATGTCGCGGATACGCTGGTTATTGGCGCCGCGCAACACTTCCACCACGTAACCCATCCCGAAGCGTTGATTCACACGGTAAATGGTCGAAAGCGCCTTACGCGCGTCCATCAGGCCATCGTACTGCTTCGGCGGATCCAGGCAGATATCGCAGTTGCCGCACGGCTCCTGTCGCCCTTCACCAAAATAGTTGAGCAGCACCAGACGGCGGCAGGTTTGCGCTTCGGCAAACGCCCCCATCGCGTTGAGCTTATGGCGTTCGATATCCTGCAGCTGTCCCTGCGGTTTCTCTTCCAGACAGCGGCGCAGCCACGCCATATCGGCTGGATCGTAAAACAGCATCGCTTCCGCAGGCAGACCATCACGCCCGGCGCGGCCGGTTTCCTGATAGTAGGATTCGATATTACGCGGGATGTCAAAATGCACCACAAAACGCACGTTAGGCTTGTTAATCCCCATTCCAAACGCCACCGTCGCGACCACAATCTGCAGGTCGTCACGCTGGAATTTCTCCTGCACATCCGCGCGGATGTGGTTCTCCAGTCCGGCATGATACGCCGCGGCGCTAAAGCCACGGTTTTGCAGACGCGCGGCGGTGTCTTCCACCTTCGCCCGACTGTTGCAGTAGATAATGCCCGACTTGCCGCGCTGTTCCTGGACATAGCGCAGGAGCTGATCCAGCGGCTTGAATTTTTCCATCAGCATGTAGCGGATGTTAGGGCGGTCGAAGCTGCTGACCTGAATATAGGGATCATTCAGCCCCAGCAGGCGAACGATATCCAGACGCGTCGTATCATCTGCCGTGGCGGTAAGCGCCATAAACGGCAGTTCCGGGAAGCGCTGACGGAGCTGGCCGAGGGCGGCATATTCCGGGCGGAAATCGTGCCCCCACTGCGAGATACAGTGCGCTTCATCCACCGCCAGCAGGACCGGGTTCCAGTGTGCGAGATGGTCGAGGAAGTTATCCAGCATCAGGCGTTCCGGCGCGATATACAGCAGACGAACCTGCCCGGTGCGACACCCGGCCATCACCTCTTGCTGCTGCTCCCGGGTTTGCGTGGAATTAAGACAGGCCGCCGCCACGCCGTTGGCGAGCAGTTGATCAACCTGGTCTTTCATCAGAGAAATAAGGGGCGATACCACGACCGTCAGGCCGTTAAGCACCAGCGCGGGCACCTGATAACAGAGTGATTTCCCGCCGCCGGTCGGCATAACGACCAGACAATCACGGCCTTCCAGCACGGTTTCAATGATGGTTTCCTGGCCAGGGCGGAACTGCTGGTAGCCAAAGGTTTCATGCAAAACCTGTTTAGCCAGCGACTCCTGATTCAATACTTCCGCCTGCGCCACGTTAACCCCATATGCCAGAAATGAAACAGGCGCTATTTTCAGCGCCTGAGAGAGAAACTTCAACGTTTAACGCAAAAACATTCGAGCAGCTTAGAGAATATCGTTCAGCATTACGCCCACACCCACGCGGGTCTGGTTGAAGTTATAGTCGATCAGCGACTCGCCGTAACCGCTGTACACCTGCGTATAGAGGCGCACGTGCTTCGTTACCGGATAGCTCAGGCCCACTTCCGCACCACCGTAGCCGGTATTCCAGTTGTACTGGCCTTTCGCGCTCAGCACGGCATCGCCTAACTGGTAGCCGACCTTGAGCTGGTAGTACCCCATATATTTGGTGATATCCGGGTTATCGTCGGTGCTCCCCACCACATACCACGGCTTCACTTCCACCATCCAGTTGCCGTTCTGCGCCATCAGGCGCGTATAGGCACGGTTCCAGCTACGAGACGTGGGGTCGGAACGGCCGTTAGAATCGTGATTAAAGCCGACTTCGACGTCACGCAACGTCCATCCGGCAAATTCATAATCCGTTGCAAAGCCAAGGAACAGCTGCGGCTCATAGTTGGTTTCACGGAACGGCGAAGATTCGCCGCTGTTGGAAAGCTGCCACCAGGATTTCTGCGTGTAAGAGGCACCGAGTACCGAGTTCGGCCCCAGAATACCGCGCCAGAACGGGAAGGCGAGGCTCAACTGGAACTTCACCTCATCTTTACGCGCATTATCAGACCAGTTATAGGAGCTTATCGCTTCTTTGTTCAGATCGCTGGTCTGGGTGTAAATCACGTAGTTGGTGTCATACGGGTAAAGCGTGAACGGATTGTCATGCTCCTGAAGCATGTTAGCAATGATGCTACCGTGTACGGATGGCGCATCGTGCACTTCTTTAACTGTCGCTTCCTGCGCATATGCTGTGAGGGGCAGCGCAACCGCCGCCAGTAACCAACCCAGATACGTCCGCATCGGTGGTGTTCTCCTGAAATAGTGACGTGTAATGAATAATTTTATCCGGGCATTCTACAGACTTCTGCGCCAACTTCCGCCTCCTCGTTTCTGAAAGTGGAAATCCGTATTGTTGAGGCATAAAATCAACATTTCATTAACAATAGGGATGTGAAACCTCATGTCAGCCATGCTTACCTCTGAAGAAGTGTTAAAGCTCGTGGGCGAGATTTTTGTTTACCATATGCCATTTAACCGTGCGCTGGGTCTGGAGCTGGAGCGTTACGAGAAAGAGTTTGCCCAGTTGAGCTTCAACAACCAGCCGATGATGGTGGGCAACTGGGCGCAAAGTATTTTGCACGGCGGGGTGATTGCTTCCGCGCTGGACGTGGCGGCTGGTCTGGTCTGCGTGGGCAGTACGCTGACGCGTCATGACACCATCAATGAAGACGAACTCCGTCAGCGTCTGGCACGCATGGGCACCATTGATTTACGCGTCGATTATCTTCGCCCCGGACGCGGCAATCGCTTTACCTGCACCAGCAGCCTGCTGCGTGCGGGAAATAAAGTGGCGGTGGCGCGCGTAGAATTACACAACGAAGAACAGGTTTATATCGCCAGCGCAACCGCCACTTATATGGTGGGTTGAAGCGGCAAAATCGGGTAAAATTAATTCACTTTTTTGTAACGGATTTTTCCGATGGATGCTAAACAGACGCGGCAGGGCGTTTTACTCGCCCTTGCCGCTTATTTTATTTGGGGTATTGCACCGGCGTACTTCAAGTTTATCGCTTATGTACCGGCCGACGAGATCCTCACTCACCGCGTCATCTGGTCCTTTTTCTTTATGATTGCGCTAATGAGCCTCAGCCGTCAGTGGTCCGGCGTCAAAACGCTGCTCAAAACGCCTAAGAAAGTTTTTCTGCTGGCGCTTTCGGCGGTGCTCATTGGCGGAAACTGGCTGCTGTTTATCTGGGCGGTGAATAACCACCACATGCTCGAAGCCAGTCTTGGCTACTTTATTAACCCGCTGGTGAACATCGTACTGGGGATGCTTTTCCTCGGCGAACGTTTCCGCCGTATGCAGTGGCTGGCGGTGTTTCTGGCCTTCTGCGGCGTGCTGGTACAGCTCTGGACGTTCGGCTCGCTGCCGATTATTGCCCTCGGCCTGGCTTTCAGCTTTGCGTTCTACGGTCTGGTACGTAAGAAGATTGCGGTGGAAGCCCAAACGGGGATGCTGTTTGAAACCCTGTGGCTGCTGCCGGTGGCGGCGATCTACCTCTTCGGTATCGCCGACAGCGCCACCAGTCATATGGGCAGCAACCCGTGGTCGCTGAATCTGATGCTGATGGCGGCAGGCGTGGTGACCACTATTCCTCTGCTGTGCTTCACCGGTGCGGCAACGCGTCTGCGTCTCTCCACGCTGGGCTTCTTCCAGTACATCGGCCCGACGCTGATGTTTCTGCTGGCGGTGGTGTTTTACGGCGAAGTGCCGGGTGCAGATAAGATGGTGACGTTCGCCTTTATCTGGATAGCGCTGGCGATTTTTGTCGCCGATGCGATTTACACCCAGCGCAGAGTGCGCAAAGGGCTGTAGTGCCTTTTTGCCGGATGGCGGCTGCGCCTTATCCGGCCTACACATTCAGTAGGCCCGGTAAGCGTAGCGCCACCGGGCGGATTCTCAAAGCCAGTTACGACGCTTAAAGTACAGATACGGCGCCAGCCCGGCGAGGATCATAAAGATAATCGCCCCCGGGTAACCAAAGCTCCACTTCAGCTCCGGCATAAACTCGAAGTTCATCCCATAGCTGGAGGCCACCAGCGTCGGCGGCAGGAACACCACGGATACCACCGAAAAGATCTTGATGATGCGGTTCTGCTCGATGTTAATAAAGCCCATCGCCGCCTGCATCAGGAAGTTCACCTTCTGGAACAGGGATTCGTTGTGCGGCAGCAGGGATTCGATATCGCGCAGGATCTCACGCGCCTGCTCCAGCTGACCGCCCGGCAGACGCGCCTTGCGCACGAGGAAGTTCAGCGCGCGCTGGGTATCCATCAGACACAAACGCACCTTCCAGCCGATATCTTCCAGCTCGGCCAGCGTGGAGAGCGCTTCGTCGTATTCATCGCCCTGATGGCCTTCCATGATCACGCGGCTCAGCTTTTCCAGATCGCTGTAGATGTTTTCAATCTCATCCGCCAGCTGTTCGATTTTGGTCTCAAACAGGTCGAGCAGCAGTTCGTAAGCGTTGCCGTCCACCATTGCCTGGCTGCGGGCGCGCATGCGGTAGAGACGAAACGCGGGCAGTTCACGCTCGCGCAGGGTAAACAGGCGACCGTCGCGAATGGTAAAGGCCACGGTGGAGTTGCCCGCATGGTCTTCCGCATCTTCAAAGAAGAAGAAGGAGTGAATGTGCAGGCCGTCTTCATCTTCAAAAAAACGCGCAGATGCTTCGATGTCTTCCAGTTCAGGACGGGTTGCCAGGCTTTGCCCCAGCTCAGATTGTACGCGAAGGCGCTCATCGTCGTCCGGCTCGACCAGATCCACCCATACGGCATCAATGAGGGGCTGTGACTCTTCGGCTTCAAGCCGAGTCAGTCGGTTATTTTCGAGTTGAAATGCGCTCAACATGACCGGGACTCCCAATGCAAAAAATATCGGACAGTTCGGTGGGCACACAGAAACAAATTGGGTTTCAGACCATTAAACAGCCTGACTCAGCGCGACGGGAATAATGCAGTCGCTGACAACCACTAAGGCCATCAGCAAGGGGAGATAGCCTTAGGAGTTGTTCCTGGATGACAGGGAATTGAGCCAGTATCTACTGGGTGTGTCCAAGGCGAATGTCCTCTTAGCGTAATCGTGCGCGCATGTTACGCCAGCTATAACTGTGGCGTCAACACGCAACGGAACGCTGAAGGGCATTAATTGACCTTCAACGTATAAGGCTAGCAGATTATTACAAAATAGTGATATTTTTCTGAATGTTACACTGTTTCCAGCTTAGCGTAAGCGGCCACCAGCCATTTGATCCCCTGCCCCTGGAACGCCACCTGCAGGCGGCTGTGCTCGCCGCTGCCTTCCAGGTTCACAATGGTGCCTTCGCCAAACTTCGAATGGCGCACGCGCTGGCCCAGCTTGTACCCGGTGTCCGTTTCAGAGATCGGTGACCCCATACGCGGATGGCTGACCGGGCGGCTGATGCTGGCACGCAGGCGCACTTCCTCCACGCACTCCTCCGGCAGTTCGCCGATAAAGCGCGACGGACGGTGGTAGACCTCTTTCCCGTACAGGCGGCGGGTTTCCGCATAGGTTAGCGTCAGCTTTTGCATCGCGCGCGTCACGCCCACATAGGCCAGTCGACGCTCCTCTTCCAGCCGTCCGCCTTCATCGAGCGACATCTGGCTCGGGAACATCCCCTCTTCCATCCCGACGATAAAGACCTGCGGGAACTCCAGACCTTTGGCGGAGTGCAGTGTCATCAGTTGCACCGCATCCTGCCAGGTGTCCGCCTGCCCTTCACCCGCCTCCAGCGCGGCGTGGGAAAGGAACGCCTGCAGCGGCATCAGGTCTTCGTCTTCTTCGTTGTAGCTGAACTGGCGCGTTGCCGTGACCAGTTCCTCTAAGTTCTCAATACGGGTCTGACCCTTCTCGCCTTTTTCCTGCTCGTACATGGTGCGCAGGCCGGAGTCTTTGATTACCCGGTCAGTCTGCACGTGCAGCGGCATATCGGCGGTTTCCTGCGCCAGAGCGTCAATCAGCTCAAGGAAGCGCTGCAATGCGCTTGCCGCACGACCGGCAAGGGCTTTCTCCTGCAGCAGCTCGCGGCACGCCTGCCACAGCGTCAGCTGGCGGTCGCGCGACGCCTGACGCACCACGTCCAGCGTGCGGTCGCCAATGCCACGGGTTGGGGTGTTGACCACGCGCTCAAACGCCGCGTCATCATTACGGTTCGCAATCAGACGCAGATACGAGAGCGCATCTTTGATTTCCTGACGTTCGAAGAAGCGCATACCGCCATAAATGCGGTACGGCATACCTACCTGCAGCAGCGCCTCTTCCAGCACGCGTGACTGGGCGTTACTGCGGTAGAGAATGGCGCACTGCTCTAACGCGCCGCCGTTATCCTGCCAGGTTTTAATACGGTTCACCACGAAGCGGGCTTCGTCGAGTTCGTTGAAGGCGCAGTAAATTGAAATCGGCTCGCCGTCGACGCCGTCGGTCCACAGCTTTTTACCCAGACGCCCGTTGTTGTTTTCAATCAGGGCGTTGGCTGCGCTCAGAATGTTGCTGGTGGAGCGATAGTTCTGCTCCAGACGGATGGTTTGTGCGCCGGGGAAGTCATTGAGGAAGCGCTGGATGTTTTCCACCTGCGCCCCGCGCCAGCCGTAGATCGACTGGTCATCATCCCCCACGATCATCACCTTACCGGTATCGCCCGCCAGCAGGCGGATCCATGCGTACTGGATGTTGTTGGTATCCTGGAATTCGTCCACCAGGATATTGGTAAAGCGTTCACGGTAGTGCTGAAGGATATGTGGTTTGTTGAGCCACAGTTCGTGGGCGCGCAGCAGCAGCTCGGCGAAATCCACCAGACCGGCGCGATCGCACGCTTCCTGGTAGGCTTTGTAGACGTTTTGCCAGGTCTGCTCCACCGGGTTGCCGAAGCTCTGAATATGGTGCGGGCGCAACCCTTCGTCTTTCTGACCGTTGATGTACCACATCGCCTGACGCGGCGGCCACTGTTTCTCGTCAAGGTTCATCGCCTTGATCAGACGCTTCAGCAGACGGAGCTGGTCTTCGCTGTCGAGGATCTGAAAATCCTGCGGCAGGTTGGCGTCCATATGATGCGCGCGCAGCAGGCGGTGCGCCAGGCCGTGGAAGGTGCCAACCCACATGCCGCCCTGGCTGGTACCCATTAACTGGGCGATACGGTGACGCATCTCCGCCGCCGCCTTATTGGTAAACGTGACGGCCATGATTGAGTACGGCGAGCAGTTTTCCACGCTCTGCAGCCACGCGATACGGTGAACCAGCACGCGCGTCTTACCACTGCCCGCCCCAGCCAGCACCAGCATGTTGGTGCGCGAGGCCGCTACGGCTTCACGCTGTTTGTCATTAAGGCTGTCGAGCAGGTAAGAAACGTCCATTGGCACCGTCACATAGTATTCAGGAACAGAGCAAAACGCCCGGTGGCGCTTCGCTTACCGGGCCTACAACTGCAAAACCCTGGTAATTTATACAATATTACTGGTGATTATATCAGCGTCGTGAGGGATGCCAACCGTGAAATTTCCACGTGCGGCAGAAGACGGCTATCCAGCGTGGTCATCAGGTCGGCGTTCTCTGGCTTGATCCAGCAGGCCTGCATGCCGCAGCGGATAGCGCCAGCCACATCGGTGGTGAGGTCATCACCCACATGCAGAATTTTACCCAGCGGCAGAGTTAGTTTTTCCGCCGCCAGATGGTACATATCGCTGAATGGCTTGGCGCGCCCATGCGGGCCCGCGCGCAGCACAAACTCAAAGTAATGATCGAGACCAAACAGCTCCGGCTGCGCATTGCCGTTTGTGATGGCCACCAGCGGCCACTTTTCGGCGAGCTTCGCCAGCGTGTCGTGGGTCTCCTGCGGCACGTCGATACGGCTGCGCCATTTGGCAAAGTTTTCCATCGCTGCCTCAGCACCGATGGCCGCGTCCTGCACGCTCAGACCCGCGTTGAGCATCGCTTGCTCCACCGCGCGGCGACGCCATTCGGTCACATCATGGTAAATGTCCGGCTCGGTCTCCCGCAGGGACTGACGCAGCGTCTGGAAGTCCTTGTTCTGCATCGCTTTCAGCGCCGGATGGTAATTCTGTACAAACGCCAGCGATTCCTGCTCGGTACGCAGAATCACCTCGCGGTTGTCATAAAGGGTGTCATCAAGGTCAAACGTCAGGGCTGAGATCTGGCCGAGTGGGCGGTAAAAACGCATTATTTCCCCCGTTTGGCGCGTGGATGCGCCGCGTCATACACCGAGGCAAGGTGTTGGAAGTCTAAGTGGGTGTAGATTTGAGTGGTCGACAGATTCGCATGGCCGAGGAGCTCCTGCACGCCGCGCAGATCGCCGCTCGACTCAAGCATGTGTGTCGCAAAGGAGTGTCGCAGCTTATGCGGGTGAACATGACTGTTCAGCCCCTGCTTAATACCCCACTCCGCAAAGCGCTTCTGTACGTTACGCGCCGAGATCCGCTTGCCGAGTTTCGATAAAAACAGCGCATCTTCTTCCGCGCCAAACAGCCCGCGCAGGTCAAGCCAGTGCTCAATCCAGGCGACGGCATTGCGGCCAATGGGCAGGCGGCGCTCTTTGCTGCCCTTGCCCATCACCCACACTTCGCCGGTGTCCAGGTCGAGGTGTTTTAAATCGAGGTTCACCAGTTCAGACAGACGCAGGCCTGCGCCGTACATCACTTCCAGCATCGCGCGGTCACGCACCGCCAACGGATCGTTCAGATCAATATCCAGCAGACGGTTTACGTCGTCGACGTCGATATTTTTCGGCAGATGGCGCGGGGCTTTCGGCGTGGCGATCCCTTTTGCCGGGTTGGCTTTTATGCCGCCCTGGCTGACCAGCCAGTCAAAGAAACTGCGTAGCGCGGAGAGCCTGAGGGCCAGGCTCGCCGGGCTGAGGTTTTTTTTACGGCTACGCACAACGAACCCGCGTACCGTGGCAGCGTCACATTGTTGCCAGCTTTTCAGGCCGATCTCGTCGGCAATCTGCATGATGGCATCAAGCTGACGCTGGTAGTTAAGCAGCGTAATGGGGCTGAGCTGACGTTCCACCCCCAGATAGCGCAGAAAGCGCGCGACGTCAGTGGAAAGCGGTCCGTCCGTCATACGCGTTCAATCCAGCGCTCCAGCAGTTCGGGCAGCATCAGGGCGATCTCCTGCAGCAGGTGCGTGGCCTGGCCTTGCTCGTAGTGGTGCGCGTCGCGGCTGGTAAATAACATGACGCCCAGATCGCCATCGCGTCCCATCAGCGACATCGCCACCGAGCCAATCGCCTTCGCTTCCGGTAATACCACCAGCAGTTCAGGCCCGTTCAGCGGCCCCAGATAGTGATGCGCATGGCCCAGACGCTGAATGCGCAGCGGTTCAAACGCCTGACGACTGAGCGCCAGATGGGTAAACCCGGACGGTGCGCCAATGCGCCAGCGGTCAGGGAAAAGACGAATCGTTGCACCCGCCAGCCCAAGCTCACGCGCCCAGCGGTGGAAGCGGCTAAGGAACTCATCAAGGCTGTGCGCCGAGGCCAGACGCGCCTGCAGATGCAGCAAACGATAGAACAGGCTTTCGTTGGTGCTGGCCTGCTCCATCAGCAGCGTCATGTTCTCTTCAAGCTGATTGATGTGGTTGCGCGAGCGCGCCATGTGCCATTCGACCAGCGACACGGTCCCGCGAACCGGATGCGGCACGCGCATCTCTTCGACGACGCGTGCATTGCGAATAAAAAACTCAGGATTGCGCAGCAGATAATCCACAACAGCTCTGTCGTCCAGTTCCGTCACTGTTTCCTGCAGTTCTTCCCCTGGTTGTTTCATAGATGGATAAACCCGTCATAGACATGTGCCGCCGGGCCAGTCATATACAGTGGATGACCCGGTCCTTTCCAGGCGATATCAAGCCGACCGCCCGGTAACTCGACGCGAACCTCTTCGGCGAGTAGCCCCTGTGAGATGCCGACCGCCACGGCCGCACACGCACCGCTACCGCAGGCCTGGGTTTCGCCCGCGCCGCGCTCGTAAACCCGCAGGCGGATGTGCTCACGCTTCACCACCTGCATGAAACCGATGTTCGCCCGCTCCGGAAAACGCTCGTGGCCTTCCAGCACCGGACCGAGCGTTTCAACCGCGGCGGTTTCCACATCATCCACCTGAATCACGCAGTGCGGATTACCCATCGAGACGACGCCGCACAATACTGTCTGCTCGGCCGCACGCATAATATAGGTCTTTTCCGCTTTATTTGCGCGAAACGGCACGGCAGAGGGTTCGAAGTTAGGCTCGCCCATGTTCACGCGCACCAGTTCGTCATCGGTGACGCTGAGCACCATGCGGCCGTTGGCCGTACTGACGCGAATATCGCGCTTGTTGGTCAGCCCTTTCAGGCGGACAAAGCGGGCAAAACAGCGCGCACCGTTGCCGCACTGGTTAACCTCGCTGCCGTCCGCGTTAAAAATACGGTAGTGGAAATCGAGGTCGGGATCGTATGGCGGCTCAACCACCAGCAGTTGATCAAACCCCACGCCCAGATGCCGATCCGCCAGGCGACGGATAAGTTCCGGTGAGAAAAACACATTCTGCGTTACCGCGTCGACGACCATAAAATCGTTGCCAAGGCCATGCATTTTAGAGAACTGCATCATTTGCTCCATTGCGCGGGTACAGAACGTTTTCGTCAGAGATTAACCTGAGTCGGGCCACCGTTGTCGCCACGATCGTTAGTATTTGGCGTGGTAGACTCAATGCCGCTTTGGACGGGTTTCGTCGGCGGCGGCGCGGTTTTATCCGCAGGTGGGAAGTAGAGTGGTCCCTTCAGTCCGCAGCCCGTCAGGCTAAACAGGGTGATGAGAACGGCAAGCGTTCGGAAAGCGTTTTTCATTATAAAGTTGCCCGTAAGTTCAAATCTGTTTCTATCATCGCAGGAGAAGACACAAAAGCAAGAGTTTGCCGCTTTCCTGCAACGTGAATTATTTAGCGTTATACTGCCGGCATCACGAAAAACAGGAACAAAACCATGAACGACAGTGAATTCCATCGCCTTGCAGACACCCTGTGGATGACCATCGAAGAACGTCTCGACGACTGGGACGGCGACAGCGATATCGATTGTGAAATCAACGGCGGCATTCTGACCCTGAGCTTCGAAAACGGCAGCAAAATTATTATTAACCGCCAGGAACCGCTTCACCAGGTCTGGCTGGCCGCAAAACAGGGCGGATATCATTTCGATCTGAAAGACGGGGAATGGATTTGCGACCGCAGCGGCGAAACGTTCTGGGATTTGCTGGAGCAGGCAGCGACGGCGCAGGCGGGTGAGACCGTCAGTTTCAGGTAGTTTTGTTGCCGGGTGGCGCTTACGCTTACCCGGCCTACGGGTTCGGGCTGTTGTAGGCCCGGTAAGGCGTAGCCGCCACCGGGATCACGAAATCAGGAGAAATACTGCTGCAACAGCGGTGCGGTATCCTGGTTTGCTGGCACCGCAGGGGTAATTGCCTGCGTACGGAACGGGATCACCTGCGCTCGCCCATCAACGTTCACAATCTGATAGAACTGCGGCAGGTTGAAGTTGATAAAGCTGGAGCCATAGGTGAAGCGATCATGTGAAGAAGAGTAGAAACGGCTGACGTCGCGCACCAGCTCCTCTTTGCTACCTTCACAATGATGATACACCTCGGCGCGGTTGGTCTCATCCAGAATGTAAATGTTAAACCCGGCATCGTCGCCCGACTCTTCGAAGAAGAACTGAATAATCCCTTCACTCGCAAAGCCGTCCACCACCTGTGGCAGTTTGACGTGGTTGGTTTCCACCTGGACCGACAGTCCATGCAGCTTGTTATGTGAAATCGCCCCGTAAAACTCAATGGCGTTTTCCAGCTTCTGTACCGATACATTCAGACGTTCGAAGAACAGCCCCCAGGTCTGGCCGGAGACGCGCAGCGCTTTAAAACGCCCGGTTTCCTGACGGGTACTGGAGAGACGCAGCTCGATGCACTCGGAGACCAGTTGCTGCACGCGGGTACGAATTAAGCCGCGCAGGTGCTGGCTGTAGCAGAACACTTCGACGCTGTCCGGCGGCGCGGCGTCCTGGTGCATTTTGCCCAGAATAGTTTTCAGCGCTTCGATCATCGCCTGCTCGCCGTTGAAATGCAGAGTACGCACTTCATTCCACGAGTTGCGGTACAGCAGATCCACGCTGCCCACCAGACAGTTTTGCTGTTCGCCAAAGCTGAAGACGTCCAGTTTGCGGAAGTCAAAATGGACTACCTGATTACGGAAAGCTGCCGTCGGGTCGTATTCCAGGTTGACGATAATCGCCAGATGGCGAATTTCACAGGGGCTGTAGAGCGCTTTCGGCGTTGGCGCAGGCAGACGCAGTGGGAAGTGGTGCGAAACATCCGCCACCATCTCCTGCAGCTTGGCTAAATCGACGACCTCGTTGCCCTTGATAAACAGGCGGGTACGTGAAGTCAGCAGACCGTTAAACCACGCCCAGGCCACCAGTTTGTTCAGGTAGCGGTTATATTCCAACGGCTGATGGCTGACGATCGAGTCCATGCTAGGCGCACGGTTGTACAGATACCACCCGGTGCGGTTTGCGCGGCCCGGCGGTACATAGATAAAGGTCAGGTTCGGTTCTGACAGGTCAGGCGAAATCTGCGGGTTCACCAGGGTGACTTTGCCCGGCAGCGCTTCAAACGCGGCATAGAGCTTACGGGTCAGTACGCCAATGTCCTGCGGGCTGGCGGAGACGCTAAGGTTGTTGCGGCGCGCAAAGCGGATCAGGTTACGGTAGCTTTGCATCATCGCATCGAGCAGTTCGTTATGCGCTTCACGCACCTGATCGATTTTCCAGTTAGCACGGTTGTCGAGCATGGACAGACGCGCTTCGTCCCATCCCCACTCTTTCACTAACTGGCTGACCACTTCACGACGCCAGCCCACACAGGCGCGCTCGCGGCTCAGTTTTTCACAAACTTTGAGATAAAAACATCGACGCACCAGGTCAAGACGCGTGGAGTCATCAATGGCTTTCAGGTATTCGGTAACGCGTTCCAGCATCATGCAGTAGGCATCAAGCCCGTAGGAGACAATCTCACCATCGTGCAGGCGCTGCTTGATATCTTTCGCCAGCAGACGCGGCGTGGGGTATTCCCAGGAGTAGGCTTCAAGCAACAGCGTTTTCAACACCGCTTTGTACGGTGAATCAATGCTCTTATAGAGCTGCCAGAGGCTAGCGCCGAAGTACTCTTCTGCGGACAGGGAGCTAAGGCCGCCCAGATCCAGCCACTCGTTTGGCGTCAGAACGCCCTGCGAATAAAGCGACATGACGTAGTCGTCATAATTCTCTTCTTCATCGCACGGCACCATATTCCACAGAATACGCTTCCCGGCCAGACGCACAGCAGTACGATAAAATTCATCCAGCAATAAGATGTGCTGAGTCGAGCCGCAGTCTTCACCACCCAGACTGCCGCTTTCGTTATGGCGGAAACGGTTTTCATCAATCAGGAAGAAGCTCACTTCCACGCCAAGCGACGCGGCCCAGCTCTCCAGCAGGCTGCATTTACGCTGCAGCAGCTGCCGCTCTTCGTTATCGAGCCAGGATTGATGGCAGACCCAGATATCCAGGTCTGAAGAACAGCTTTGCCCTACCGATGAGGTACTCCCCATCGTGTAAACGCCGGTAATCGGCAATTCACCTGTCGGTGATTCCTGCGGCGGCATGCCGCGGTAGAGTTCCAGCTCGTTCAGATAATGCTGTTGGGTTTCATCAGGCGTGAAAAGACATATGCCTCTGGGAACGTTACCGTCAAGGTACCCAGGCATCAGCGGATGGTGATAGTGCAATAATGTCGGCAGCAGACTGTATACCTGCTGGAAAGCAGGGCCCATGGCAGCAAGCGCGCGATCCACGCGCAATTGATTTATGGCATCCAGTCTCTGTTTCAGAGTCTCAATATAGAGGTACAAGACGTATCGCCTGATGTTTCCGGGTGTCGTAAGCCATTCAAAACACGAATAACCGCGAGCCCGCAGTATTTCAAAAAGATAACCGTTACCCTTTTTTCGCCCTTATCATTATGGTGGTACCGACGAAAAAATGGTCTAAAACGTGATCAATTTAACACCTTGCCGGTTGACCGTAAAGAAAGATGCGCTACATACAAGTGTAGCACCGTTCTGTACGTGTAAATTCCTGAATACGGCTATGGCTGGCCAATACGCCACCGTGTCCCTCTCGCGCTTCATCAACCGTAAAACTGCCATCCCAGAGTCAACAATGTTAGGATGGTTAGCGATTGATAATGACGGTAACAAGCATGTTAGACAATGTTTTGAGAATTGCCACACGCCAAAGCCCTCTCGCGCTCTGGCAGGCACATTATGTTAAGCAGCGCCTTGAAGCCTGCCACAATGGATTGCGCGTCGAGCTGGTGCCGATGGTCACGCGCGGTGACGTGATCCTGGATACGCCACTGGCGAAGGTGGGCGGCAAGGGCCTGTTTGTCAAAGAACTGGAACTGGCATTGCTTGAGAACCGCGCCGATATCGCCGTGCACTCCATGAAAGATGTGCCCGTCGAGTTCCCGGAAGGGCTGGGGCTGGTGACCATCTGCGAGCGCGAAGATCCGCGTGATGCGTTTGTCTCTAACCGCTATGACTCGCTTGATGCGTTGCCCGAAGGTAGCGTAGTTGGCACCTCCAGTTTACGCCGTCAGTGTCAGCTGGCGGAGCGTCGCCCTGACCTGATCATCCGCTCGCTGCGCGGCAACGTCGGCACACGCCTGGGCAAACTGGATAACGGTGAATACGATGCCATTATTCTTGCCGTCGCTGGACTGAAGCGTCTGGGGCTGGAGGAACGCATTCGCGTGGCGCTACCACCAGAACTGTCGCTGCCGGCCGTGGGCCAGGGTGCCGTCGGCATCGAGTGCCGTCTGGACGATGTGCGTACCCGCGAACTGCTCGCGCCGCTGAACCATGACGAGACCGCTATCCGCGTAAAAGCCGAGCGGGCGATGAATACCCGCCTCGAAGGCGGATGCCAGGTGCCGATTGGCAGCTATGCTGAATTAACCGAAGGGAAACTCTGGCTGCGCGCGCTGGTGGGTGCCCCGGACGGTTCACAGATGGTACGCGGCGAACGTCGTGGCAATCCGCAAGATGCCGAACAGCTTGGCGTGTCGCTGGCGGAAGAGCTGCTGAATAACGGCGCGCGTGAAATCCTGGCTGAGGTCTATAACGGAGAACCCCCTGCATGAGTATTCTTGTCACCCGCCCTTCTCCCGCAGGAGAGCAGTTAGTGAGCCGTCTGCGCACACTGGGGCAGGTGGCCTGGAGTTTTCCGCTGATTGAATTCTCCCCCGGTCGCGAGCTCTCTGCGCTCGCCGATCGGATGAATACCCTGCAGGAAGGCGATCTGCTGTTTGCGTTGTCGCAACATGCCGTGGAATTCGCCAACGCCCAGCTGCAACAGCAGAGTCTGTCCTGGACAACCGCCCCACGCTATTTCGCCATTGGTCGCTCAACGGCGCTGGCGCTGCATACCGTAAGCGGTGCTGATGTTCGCTACCCGTTAGATCGGGAAATTAGCGAAGTCTTGCTACAATTACCTGAATTACAAACTATTGCCGGAAAGCGCGCGCTCATTTTGCGCGGCAATGGTGGCCGCGAGCTGCTGGGCGAAACGCTGCGTGAACGGGGTGCCGACGTGACGTTCGTTGAGTGCTATCAGCGTTGCGCAAAGCACTACGATGGCGCGGAAGAAGCGATGCGCTGGCACGCGCGCGGCATTAATACGCTGGTGGTCACCAGCGGTGAAATGTTACAACAGCTTTGGTCGCTGATACCGCATTGGTATCGCGAAAACTGGTTACTCCGCTGTCGGCTTCTGGTCGTCAGTGAGCGTCTGGCGAACCTCGCCCGGGAACTGGGCTGGCAGGATATTCGGATCGCTGATAACGCCGACAACGATGCGCTGCTGCGCGCATTACAATAACTCTCAAATGGGAAGCCATAATGACGGAACACGAAAAATCCTCCGCCGTGGTTGAAGAGACCAGGGAGACTGTGGACACCACGCCACAGCCAGAGACGACTGAGAAAACCGCTGAGAAGAAAAACGGCAGCAACAAAACCAGCCTCGCGCTGAGCGCAATTGCCATCGCCATTGCACTGGCGGCAGGTGTTGGCCTGTACGGCCTTGTGAAGCAACAGGGCGCTAACCAGACGGCCACCAGCGATACGCTGGTCAATCAGCTTACCTCCCTGCAAAAAGCGCAGGAAACGCAGAAAACCGAGCTGGAAGCGGTGATTAAGCAGCAGGCTGCCGCGCTGGCCGAGGCAAACAACAAACAGCAAGAGCTGACCAAACAACTGGACGAAGTACAGCAGAAAGTCGCCACGATTTCCGGTACCGATGCCAAAACCTGGCTGCTCTCTCAGGCCGATTTCCTCGTAAAACTCGCCGGGCGTAAGCTCTGGAGCGACCAGGACGTTACCACCGCCGCCGCACTGCTGAAAAGCGCCGATGCAAGCCTGGCAGACATGAACGATCCCAGCCTCATTACCGCACGTCGCGCGATCACCGAAGATATCGCGAGTCTTTCCGCCGTTTCGCAGGTGGATTACGACGGCATTATCCTCAAGGTGAACCAGCTTTCGAATCAGATTGATAACCTGCAGCTGGCGGATAACAACGACGACGACTCCCCCATGGATTCCGACGGTACCGAGCTTTCCAGCTCTCTGAGCGAATGGCGCATTAACCTGCAGAAAAGCTGGCAGAACTTTATGGACAGCTTTATCACCATCCGTCGCCGCGATGAAACCGCTGTACCGCTGTTAGCGCCGAATCAGGATATCTATCTGCGCGAAAACATCCGTTCCCGCCTGCTGGTGGCGGCTCAGGCTGTGCCGCGTCATCAGGAAGAGACCTACAAACAGGCGCTGGATAACGTCTCGACGTGGGTGCGTGCGTATTACAATACCGATGACGCGACGACCACAGCTTTCCTCGAAGACATCGACAAGCTGAGCCAGCAGAACATCACGATGACCGTACCGGATAAGCTGGCCAGCCAGCCGATTCTGGAGAAACTGATGCAGACGCGCGTGCGTAACCTGCTGGCACAGCCGGGCGTTCCGGCAGAGCAAACAGGCGGAGCGGCACCAGCGCCAGCGCCTGAAAGCGCGCCACAAGGAGAGTAATGATGCTAAAAGTTCTCTTACTCTTCATCTTGTTGATCGCCGGGATCGTCCTGGGACCGATGCTTGCCGGTCATCAGGGGTACGTTCTGATCCAGACCGATAATTACAACATCGAAACCAGCGTAACAGGTCTGGTGATTATTCTGATCCTCGGCGTCGTCGTACTGCTGGCAGTCGAATGGATCCTGCGCCGTATTTTCCGTACCGGCGCGCATACGCGCGGCTGGTTCGTTGGCCGCAAGCGTCGTCGTGCGCGTAAGCAAACCGAGCAGGCGCTGCTTAAGCTCGCCGAAGGCGATTATCAGCAGGTTGAAAAGCTGATGTCGAAAAATGCCGACCATGCAGAACAGCCGGTGGTGAACTATCTTCTGGCTGCCGAAGCAGCGCAGCAGCGCGGTGATGAAGCCCGTGCGAATCAGCATCTGGAACGTGCGTCAGAACTGGCTTCCGGTGACCCGATTCCGGTGGAGATCACCCGCGTTCGTCTGCAGCTGGCACGCAATGAGAACCATGCGGCGCGCCATGGCATTGACCGCCTGCTGGAAATAGCTCCCCGCCATCCTGAAGTCCTGCGTCTTGCCGAACAGGCTTATATTCGTACCGGTGCGTGGGGCTCGCTGCTGGACATCATTCCGTCAATGGCGAAGGCCGAAGTGGGTGATGACGAGCATCGTGACGAGCTTCAGCGTCTGGCATGGATTGGCCTGATGGATCAGGCACGCGCCGACCTGGGTAGCGACGGCCTGAAGACCTGGTGGAAAAATCAGAGCCGGAAAACGCGTCAGCAGGTTCCTCTGCAGGTGGCGATGGCGGAACATCTTATTGAATGTGACGATCATGACACCGCCCAGGAGATCCTCCTCGACGGTCTCAAGCGCCAGTACGACGATCGTCTGGTCATGGTGATCCCGCGCCTGAAAACCAATAACCCAGAGCAAGTCGAGAAAGTGCTGCGTCAGCAGATCAAAACCGTCGGTGACCGCCCGCTGCTGTGGAGCACGCTGGGCCAGTCGCTGATGAAGCACGGCGAATGGCAGGAGGCGAGCCTCGCCTTCCGTGCGGCACTGAAACAGCGTCCGGACGCCTATGACTACGCGTGGCTTGCCGATACGCTCGACAAACAGCATAAGCCAGAAGAGGCTGCTGCCATGCGGCGAGATGGGTTGCTGTTGACGTTGCAGAACAACGGCACGCAGCAGTAATTAACAGGGAGGCCAGACGGCCTCCTTTTTTTATCGCTTTTCTCCTGCTACATTCTTTACACCTCAAGCCACAAACGAACCCGCCAATGTAACGATGCCTTTTCATTAACTTTTTTTCGCACATGCGCGAATTGCGCGTGGACTAAATCGTTTCTGAAAGGAAATCGTCATGAACTCGCTTTTGTATGCGCTTATTGTAGCGCTGCGCTGCCATCGCTGGCTGCGCCTGCTTGCCTGTGCTTTTATCTTCTCTTCACTGGGAAATGGGTTAACCCAGGTTGTAGTCTTCGGGCTGCTGTTAGCGTGGTCAGCCCCGCCAGCCCTGCTTACCCTCGCCTTTCTTTTCGCCACGGTACCAGGGTTTTTCGGCAGCATGCTCGGTGAAAGGCTATGCTCGCGCTATTCTCCGATATCCCTGCTGATATTGACCGAAGGACTCGGCTTACTTGCCCTGCTCTTTCCCCTGCTTGGCGTGGGTTATCATAGCGTTGTCGCGTTACTCGCCGTGCAATCCACCGAAGCGCTACTCAGCGGGATGAGCTGGCCCGCCCTGACGTTGCTCTTCAAGCGCGGCCTCAGCGAAACGGAACTGCCTGCCGCCACCTGTCTGGAAAATGTTATTTTTGCGTCTCAGGTGCTATTAGGTACCGGGCTGGGCGTGGTGCTTTTTCAGAAGATGCCCGTGCTCGCCTTGCTGACCATTGATGCCATCAGTTTCCTCGGGTCGCTGGTCATGTTATGGCTGGCGGAACGCCTGTTTTCACCAGCTCCACACGCCGCCCCTGAAGAAAAGGGGGTTTCTACGAAATTGCGCTGGCAGACATTGACCGTTCGGCAGAAACGCAGCTTGCTCATTTTGCCTGCGCTGGCCGCTGTCGGGTCACCCGCTATGGCACTTCTTCCGGCACTGGCCCAGCAGCTACGCCCTCAGGATGCGGCTGGCCTTGCTCTGCCCCTGCTTTTTGCGAGGAGCATGGGGCAGCTTTGCGGCCCTTTGCTGCTTAAAAGAGACAGTCTGGCGCGTTTTGCGGCTCGTACGCCGCGATTATTACTTTGCCTTGGCATCTTTCTGGCCGCTTATGGAATGCTGCCGTTTATGGCCAACTGGGCAGGTTATGCGCCTGGGATGATCTTTGTCGCACATCTGGCCTCAAACGTGCTTTTTGCGGCGGGTACGTTTGGCATGCTCAGTCATTTTCAGGCCAGGCAAATCGCTGTTGCCAGCGGTAAAGCCTGGCGCTGGCAAACGCTCAGCGCCTCACTTTTCACTGGCATTGCAGCTGTGGTGGCTTCCGGGGTTGGCTCAGTACAGGCGCTATATATGGTTTCGTCAGCGGCTCTGCTGATAGTTGCTCTCATCATGCGCTTTTATCAGGAGTAAGGCATAAAAAAACGCCTGCTATAAAAGCAGGCGTTAAAACAGGTCTGTAAGACAACATATTTGGTGCTTCACTCAACGTTATGTCCATGGTGTCTGATGAGGCCGAAGCGACATCTGTCAGTGGACGATAAGCACCGTAAATGGCTCTGCGTCATTCCTGAGTTTATGAGGCACTAAGGCGAACATAAGAGATGGAATGAGCATCTACACGTATATTATTGCACGTAACGTGCCAGAGTTACACGCAAAACGTTTACATGACGCAACATTTTAAGATAAAAGGAAATTATGCTGTTAAGCACTGTCTGAAGCTTCATAACGTATCGCTAAATGCAGAAATATGTCGTCAGAAAGAGACAGTAAAGCCCCTAAATAAATATTTCTATTACTTTCAAGGGATTACATGTCGCTGAATCGCGACACTGAAAAAGGGCGCTGTCGGGGAATCACTACAGGAAAGGAACATCACAGAAAACAAAAAACCCCGCCGAAGCGGGGTTCAAAATTGGTCGGCGAGAGAGGATTCGAACCTCCGACCCACTGGTCCCAAACCAGTTGCGCTACCAAGCTGCGCTACTCGCCGATGTACTGCTTTTTGAATTTTTAGTTCAATTCATTTAAAAAGTCGTGGTGCGAGGGGGGGGACTCGAACCCCCACATCCTAAGGACACTAACACCTGAAGCTAGCGCGTCTACCAATTCCGCCACCTTCGCATTGTCACAACTTCTAATAATGGGGTGGCTAATGGGATTCGAACCCACGACAACTGGAATCACAATCCAGGGCTCTACCAACTGAGCTATAGCCACCACTGCAAACCTTTTACGCGGTATTAAAACCACCGCAGCTCCAGCACCGGGTTAATGGTGCGCCCGACAGGATTCGAACCTGAGACCTCTGCCTCCGGAGGGCAGCGCTCTATCCAGCTGAGCTACGGGCGCTTAGCGCCGTTGCGGGGCTGGATATTACGTACCTCCGTCCCCGCTGTCTAGTGCTTTTTTGAAAAAAATGCGCGTTTGGTTATGGTTTGCACATTTTGCCGCTTATTCCTCCACTTTGTGCGTGGTGCCGCGGCGACCCAGGCCAAAAAGCTTATACGCGGCCGTCACTGCCGCCAGGAAGATTAGCCCGACAAACAGCGACATGCGGGTATCTTCATTAAAGTACATTCCAATTAATACGCAAATCAGGAACGCCATCGTTAAATAGTTCGCATATGGGAACAGGATCGAGCGGAACGGATGGCTGGCGATCGCTTTTTTATGTGCATGACGGAAACGCAGCTGGCTGATGAGAATGACAAACCACGGCACCATGCCCGGCAGCACGCTGGCACTGTAGACGTAAACAAACACACGCTGCGGATTAGGAATGATGTAATTCAGGCATGAGCCAATCAGCAGAATCACAATGGATACCGCGACCCCCGCAACCGGCACACCCGCACGTGATACTTTGCTCATCGCCGCAGGTAGCTGGTTATTTTTCGAGAGTGCGTAGAGCATACGGCCACAGCTGTACATCCCGCTGTTACAGCCAGAGAGTGCCGCCGTCAAAACCACAAAGTTGATGATGCCTGCTGCTGCGGTAATACCAATCTTCGCAAAGGTTAAAACGAACGGGCTTCCGGTCGTGCCAATTTCATTCCACGGGAAGATGGTCACGATAACGAAGATCGCGCCCACATAGAAAATCAGGATGCGCCACAGCACTTTGCCCACCGCGCTGCGCAGCGTGACCTGCGGGTTTTTCGCTTCACCGGCAGTAATACCGATCAGCTCCACACCCTGATATGAAGCCACCACGATACACAGCGCTGTCAGGAAGCCCTTCCAGCCGCCAGCGAAGAAGCCGCCGTGTTCAGTCAGGTTGCCAAAGCCGATGGCGTGCCCACCGTTGCCAAAGCCAAAGAAAATCACGCCCAGACCAATCACAATCATCACGATGATGGTGGTCACTTTGATCATCGCAAACCAGAACTCGATTTCACCGTACAGGCGCACCGCGGCCAGGTTTGCCAGCGCCACCAGCCCCACGGCAATCAGCGCCGGTATCCACTGGACCATGTCCGGGAACCAGAACTGGACATAGACCCCTATCGCGGTGATTTCAGAGATGCCCACCGCCATCCACATAAACCAGTAGGACCAGGCTGTCAGGTAGCCGAAGAACGGGCTCATATAACGGTGCGCGTAAACGGCAAAAGATCCGGTTACGGGTTCCAGAAAGAGCATTTCGCCCATTGAGCGCATGATGAAGAAAACAAACAGCCCGGCGATGATATACGCCAGTAATACGGAAGGGCCTGCCCATTTAAGGGTGCTTGCGGAGCCCATAAACAGGCCCACGCCGATAGTGCCGCCCAGCGCGATCAGTTCGATATGACGAGCTTCCAGCCCACGCTGTAGCTCCGGTTGTTTCTCTGCCATAAATCCTCGATTGTGTTTGCTGTTTCCCGGCTTAATACCGGGTATTGTTTTTTAGGGGGACTAAAATACGGAGCGAATGGTTTCTTAAAATCGACCAAATGGCAAACGATGCATAAAAAAAATGAATGCATTGCACAAATTATCAGCAGTTTTGCAGGCGAGTTGCAGCGCGAACAGCATATCGCGCTACATTTTGATTACATTTTCCCGGTGTAGTGCCAGGCGAGGTAGCGAAGCAGACGAATCTGTCGTTTAATGCGGGTGGGTTGTGAAAGCAGGCGGTAGAGCCATTCCAGCCCCATATTTTGCCAGACCGTCGGTGCACGCTTAACGTGGCCGGTAAAGACGTCGTAGGTGCCTCCTACGCCCATATACAGGGCATCCGGGCTGACCAGCCGACAGTCGCGCATCAGGATTTCCTGGCGCGGGGAACCCATCGCCACGGTGACAATTTTTGCCCCGCTGTCGCGAACGCGTGCAAACAAGGCCTGCCGATCTTCAGGCTTAAAGTAACCATCCTGACTGCCGACAATATTAACATTCCACTGACGACGCAGCTTCTCTTCGGTCTGTGCCAGCACTTCGGGCTTACCGCCAATCAGGAAGACTGGCGTCCCCTCCGCGCCCGCGCGGGCCATAAGATGCTCCCAGAGATCGGCCCCCGCCACGCGGGAAACATTAGCGCCAGGAAACTTTTTACGGATAGATCGGACCACGCTAATCCCGTCCGCGTATTTAAATTCAGCCGCTTCAATCAGGCTTTTGACTTCGGCGTTATCTTCCACCGCCAGCATCTTTTCTGCATTGATGGCAACCAGCGTACCGGATTTCATCTGACCATCGGCAAAAAGAAAATCCAGCGCGTGCTGCATATCGCGCCAGCCAATAAGCTGCAAACCACGAAGCGCATAACGCGGTGCAGAAGTTTTATCCGTCATGACTATCCTTTCTTAAACTTGCGACAGCGTTGTGCTGCCCTGTTGCCCGCGCTTGTGCACAAGCCCTGCACTGTCAAACAGCCAGTACAGCAATTTGGCCAGTAACAGGCTGATGCCGAAAACGACCATGAAGAACACCACGCGCGAAACGAATGAATCCAGGCCTTCGCGCGCCAGTACGATCATATTGAAAATGGCACCAAAGCAGAAACTGTGCAAAATGGCCGCTTTGTAGCGGTTCGTCTCTTCAATACCGCGCAGGTAAAGCCAGTCGAACCATTTAATAATCAGCCCTACGACAACCGCACCAGGCAGGATAAACCAGCCGCCGCCCATCACCACCAGGGAGCCGATCAGCGTTGGCGAGATCGCCAGACCCGAATGATTGTTCAACACTTCCCAGGTAAAATAGTTCGCGGTATTGAGCACCACGCCAGGGCGGTCCGGCCATAGCCAGCTCGGGATAAAGACATAGAAGTCGCGAACAATCGGCGCAAGCCCCTGGAAATCAATCTTGTCGTAGTTTTGCAGCAGCAAGGCCAGGTTTTCCCACGGCGAGAAGGTATCGCGCGTCAGGTAGAGGAACGTGTAAAACGCCTCATCGCCCGCCACGTTCATCCCGTAGCGCTTCAGCGCCAGCCAGAACATCCCCACAATGCCAAACACCCCTGCCGCCGCCAGCATCCACAGCGAGATCCAGCCGCGGATGATGCCAATAAACAAGAAGATAGCGAAAGCGATGATGATATTGGCGCGCGTACCGCCCACAATCATGTAGGTCAGGATACCGAACGCGACGGTACTGACCAGGAAGAACAGCCACGCTTTACTGTCCTGGCGCAGGAAGAAAATCACCAGCATCGCCGGGATAAAGAAGTAGAAGAATCGCTTTAACGCCACGCCCGAAACTTCAGCCGAAAAAATCTGGCTGTAGGAGTTGAGCTTAAACAGCAGGAAGCCGTTATGCATAAAGAAGATCCCGACACTGACCAGGGCGATAGCCATCAATATCACCCATGTCAGGTGGGTCTCCACCCGATTCATGGTAAAGAGCGCCCGGCGTGATGCAGTGGCCCTGGCTGAACGCAGCCGCGTTTTGTAGGTGACGTAGTAAACCGCATAGAAACAGGTCGCCGCCAGAAGCGCCTGGAGCAAGATTTCCGGCGGCGCGACGCTCACGTCAAACCGGAAAACCAGAATGCTGGTCAGCGGAAAGCCGAAAAAGAAGGTCAGCAGAAACAGTAACGAGAAGAATACGTTAAAGTTGAAGCGCACCCGGCGGAATTCAAACCAGGTGAGGGTGGCGATAAACAGCGTGCTCAGAAGCCAGACAACCAGTAAGCCGCTGAATTGCAACTGACTCATGCTTTCTCTCCTGACGCGATACGCAGCGCACGGTGCCACGGCGTGAGATAGTTCGGGCTGAAAAAGTCGATACTGTTTTTATCCACCAGCGTGAGCTGACGTTGTGCTTCCCGAACCACCTCGACATTCAGCGTATCGGAGGTAAACAGCACCGGAATATGCTGTTCAACCATATCCTGCCAGAATGGGTTGTCACGGTTGAGCACGCACGGCACCCCCGCCTGGATCAGCAGACACAACGTACCTATCCCCTGCTGACGCGCGAAGATAAAATAGCCGAGATCGCATTTTCTTAGCAGCGTAAGGTATTCATCAAACGCCAGCTTTTCATTGAGGATTTGAAGATTCTCAGGGCTAAAAAGCGTAAGACCCTGCTGGCGAACCTCGTTGATGTAGGCGTCGTTATTGGCCGGATAACCCATCGGCACGACCACGTTCACCGTGTCGCCAAACTGCTGGTGTACCGCCCGCAGCGCGGCAACATGCTCGTTACTGCGGTCGCCTGAATTTCCCACCAGAATCGTCAGCTTGCCTTCACGAACCGTGTCATTCGCCAGGGTATTTAGCGCCGGATCCATGCGGGTTGGGAAATAGATTAGCTCACCGCGCACGTTCGGATGCTGTTTCGCAAAATAGTTGAGATCGCCACGGGTGGCAAAAACGCAGCCCACCCTGCCCTGTGCCATCCGGCGAAGGGGATAGAAAAGGCGGAATTTCCAGCCGCGTGAGACTTCGTAGAGATCCGCCCCCCAGATATGCCAGCTGCACTGGGAAGGTTTGATTCCCCCGCTGAGCAGGGCCAGCCACAGGCCGGTATTGAACTGCCCGTGGAAAAAGAAACGTTGCTGGCGATTCGCTTTGGCTTTGGCAATGACCGCCTTCGCCAGCGCGGCCTTGTCCGGCCAGAAGCGAAGAGTCAGCGCCGGAAATGCCTCGCTCAGGCCCTTATCCTGACCTGCAACCATAAACTCACGTGCATCAGGGTTACCCGGTGCCAGTTCATCGTTAAAGAACCGCAAAACGGTCTGGTTATGGTGTGGGATATCCGATCCCAGGATGTGAATCAGTGCAGTCATGCGCGTTTACGCCACAATAAAAATACGCCGCAACAGGCAGCGAAATAAACGATATAGGTTGCCATATAGGCCTGAGCCGCCCCCAGCGCACCATGCGAAGGTATCAGCCAGTGTGAAAATGCCGTCAGTAACCCAAACTGGCTTATCTCCGCCAGGATATACAGCCGCAGCGAGGCTTTCGCAATCACCAGGTAGCCGAAAACGTAAGCCCCCACTTTCAGCACATCGCCCACCAGTTGCCAGGCAAACAGATCGCGCATGGCGGTAAACTTCGCTGAGAAAAGCAGCCAGATGGCGACATCGCGCAATAGCCAGACGGTAAAACTGGCCGCCGCCACGGCGGGAAGCACAAAGCGCAGCGAGCGGAAAATCTCACGGGTAATATCCTGCCTGGACGTCAGACGCGATAAGGTTGGCAGCAAATAAACGCTAAAGGAAGCCGTAATAAACTGTAGGTAGGCGTCGGAAATACTGCTTACGCCCTGCCAGATCCCTACCTCATCCCAGCTATAATGCGCCGCCAGCAGGTTTCGCATCATCACGTAAGCCACCGGCAGCGTGACGGAAGTGATGAGCGCCATCAGGGTAAATTTACCCAACTGGCTGGCAAGCACTTTGTCCCATTGCGGTTTGAGGTAGCTCAGAGGGATAACGCCCCGACGCATCAGCATAAACGCGGCAGGAACGACAACCAGCGCCGGAACCAGCGCCAGCCCGAGCAGTGCCCCTTCATAGCCACCCAGGCGGTAGCAGAAGTAATAGGCAATCACGCCGATGACGCTCCCCAGGATTAACGCAAGCGCGTTCCCGGCAGCATCACGAAAGCCTTTCATCAATGCCAGCAGCAGGTTTGCCCAGGCAATACCCATCTGAACCAATGCGACCAGACGCACCAGCCCCTCATACTGGGTGTGCCCAAATAATCCCTGACTGATGGGGGCCGCCGCGAGCAAAAATACGATAGCCAGCAGGGTCGAAAACCCGGTAACCATCGCCGACGCGGTGCCGACGACCCTGCGAAGCTGTGCCGCATCATCATGATACTGAGCAACGTATTTGGTCACACCGTTGAAGATACCAGCCCCGGCCAGCACGCCAAGGACGGTCACCAGCTGGCGGAAGTTCCCCGCCAGCCCGACGCCTGAAGGACCGAATGAGACGGCCAGCAGCTTGACGACCAGCAGTCCGGCGCCAATCTTTACAAGCGTGGACGCGGCGGTCCACACCGATGCTTTTGCCAGAGACATATCAGCCGAAATAACTCAGAAGGGTATTAATCACCGTACGCTGGTTAACTGGCGCGAGGTTGTAGAACAGTGGCAAGCGAAGCAAACGCTCACTTTCTTTTGTAGTGTAACGGTCTTCACCGGCGAACACCCCGAACGCCTCGCCTGCCGGGCTCGAATGTAGCGGAATGTAGTGGAAGACAGCCATAATTTCGGCTTCTTTCAGCCAGGCGATGAGCTGGCTGCGATCGTCGTTATCCCGAAGCTTGATGTAGAACATGTGGGCATTGTGAACGCAATCAGCCGGAATAGTTGGCAGCTCGATACGCCCGGCTTTTGCCAGCGGTTCAAGTGCATCGTAATAGGTTTGCCACAGGGACAGGCGCTGAAGGTTAATCCGCTCCGCCGCTTCCAGCTGTGCCCACAGATATGCCGCCTGCAGATCCGCCATCAGATAGCTTGAGCCGATATCGCGCCAGGTGTATTTATCCACCTGCCCGCGGAAGAACTGGCTGCGGTTGGTGCCTTTTTCACGGATCACTTCCGCACGCTCCACGAGCGCCGGGTCGTTGATCAGCGTCGCGCCACCTTCTCCACCCGCCGTATAGTTTTTCGTTTCGTGGAAGCTAAAGCAGCCAATGTGGCCGATAGTGCCCAGCGCGCGTCCCTTGTAGGTGGACATCACACCCTGAGCGGCATCTTCCACCACAAACAGGTTGTGTTTTTTGGCGATCGCCATGATGGTGTCCATTTCACAGGCTACGCCCGCGTAGTGAACCGGCACGATCGCCCGCGTTTTGTCGGTGATCGCCGCGTCAATCAGCGTCTCATCAATGTTCATGGTATCCGGGCGGATATCCACAAAGACGATTTTTGCTCCGCGCAGGACAAACGCATTTGCTGTGGAGACAAAGGTATAGCTCGGCATGATCACTTCATCGCCGGGCTGGATATCCAGCAGCAGTGCCGCCATTTCCAGCGATGCCGTACAGGACGGGGTCAGCAGCACTTTAGCGCTGCGAAAACGCTGCTCCATCCACTGCTGACAGCGACGGGTGAAACCGCCATCACCGCAAAGTTTGCCGCTGCCCATGGCAGACTGCATATAGTCGAGTTCCGTACCGACGACGGGGGGGGCGTTAAATGGAATCATCTTGTCACCTGTATAACCAGTAGGCGGTGGCGTCGATGTTGGCACCACTCGCAATATAACGTTTAAGCGCGGCAGTGTTGCCCATTTGGGTAGCCACCCGCAGCGTCACACTCTGCTGCTGCTGCGCCCAGTGCAGCGCCGCCTGCATGAGTTTTGCCCCCATACCGCGTCCGGCTAATAAGCCAATACGCGCCTCGCGCTCGTTGAGCTTACGCAGCGAAACGAATCCCTGTATCTGACCGTCCGCGGCACGACACACCAGACAGACGTGGTCAAAGGTGCCTTTGACCGCATTCTCAATCCACTGGGCATAGAAGCGTCCGCTGTCATCAGGTGCATACCAGGGCGCACGAAAGCGGCTCTGAGCAAATGCCTTAGCCGCCATCTGGCGTAATACAGGGATATCCTGTTCCGTTGCAAGTTCCGCCCCGCACGCATCGTGTCGGGTAAGGGCAATAGACAGGTCTGCCTCACCTTCAACCAGCTGAAAACCGTGTTGCTGGAGCACATCAAGCGAATCGGCGCGGTCCGCCGGGATCTTAGCCTGCACGCGCTGCCAGGCGCTGAAGTCAGCTTCCTGCAGAGCAGGCGCATCCTCACGCAAGCGCACTATCGCCGAGGGGAGTGCAAAAAAAGTGCTTTCCCATTCAAGGGATTCAAGCACGCCGTGGAGTTCACTCAACGCCAGACGCCTTTGGTATCAACGACATACTGTTGATGCACGGTATCACCAGACGTCGCTTTAAACTCTTTATGATCCACCAGCAGCACCAGCACATCCGCCGTTGCCAGCGCGTCATCAAGGGTCGTCAACGTGCAGTGCCCCGCCAGTTTAGCCGGCAGTTCATGGATATTCGGCTCAACCACCACCGTGTCGCCCTTGTGCCATCCGGCGATCATCTCGGCAATTTCCATTGCCGGGCTTTCGCGCAAATCGTCAATATTGGGTTTAAACGCCAGGCCAAAGCAGGCAATTTTCAGCTCGCTGGCACGCTTGCCGCTCTCTGCCAGACAATCGGCGACCGTGGCTTTGACCTGGTTGAGCACCCAGTGAGGTTTGCTGTCGTTCACTTCGCGCGCGGTACGGATCAGACGCGCCTGCGCCGGATTCTGCGCCACGATAAACCACGGATCGACGGCGATACAATGTCCACCCACCCCCGGGCCCGGCTGAAGAATGTTCACGCGCGGATGGCGATTCGCCAGGCGAATCAATTCCCAGACGTTAATCCCCTGATCGGCACAGATCAGCGACAGCTCATTCGCAAAGGCGATATTCACGTCACGGAAGCTGTTTTCCGTCAGCTTGCACATTTCAGCGGTGCGGGAGTTGGTCACTACGCATTCGCCTTCGAGGAAAATTTTGTACAGGGCGCTGGCACGTTCCGAGCAGACGGGGGTCATACCGCCAATAACACGATCGTTTTTAATCAGCTCAACCATGACCTGGCCCGGCAGCACTCGCTCCGGACAGTAGGCGATGTTGATATCCGCCTGCTCTCCCGCCTGTTGCGGGAAGCTTAAATCGGGACGCGCGTCGGCCAGCCACTGCGCCATCTGCTCGGTGGCGCCCACTGGCGAGGTCGATTCCAGGATCACCAGCGCCCCTTTCGTCAGCACAGGGGCAATGGATTTCGCTGCCGCCTCGACGTAGACCATATCGGGCTCGTGCTCGCCTTTAAAAGGCGTCGGGACGGCGATCAGGTACGCATCCGCTTCCACTGGCGTCGTGCTGGCACGCAGGAAGCCGCCGTCAACGGCCTCTTTCACCACGCGGTCCAGATCGGGCTCAACAATATGAATTTCGCCGCGGTTAATGGTTTCCACCGCCCGGGCATTGATATCCACACCGACAACCTGTTTCTGACGAGAGGCAAACGCCGCCGCGGTGGGCAGGCCAATGTAGCCAAGACCAATGACAGAGATGGTAGTAAAACTCATAGCGATACCCGATTGTGTTTAAGTGCATGCAAAATACGACCACAAGCCTGGCCATCTCCGTACGGATTATGGGCCCGGCTCATTGTCTGATATGCGTCATCATCATGCAGAAGTCGCGTCACCTCTTCGACGATGAGCTGCGCGTCAGTACCGACCAGACGCACGGTACCCGCTTTAACCGCTTCCGGGCGTTCAGTCGTTTCACGCATCACAAGCACCGGCTTGCCGAGGGACGGTGCTTCCTCCTGAATGCCGCCGGAATCGGTGAGGATTAGCCAGGCATGGTTCATCAGCCAGACAAACGGCAGGTAGTCCTGCGGTTCAATCAGCAGGACGTTTTCAACATGGCCAAGGATGCGGTTGACCGGCTCGCTGACGTTAGGATTGAGGTGGACCGGATAGACAATCTGTACATCGACGTTCTGCGCCGCAATTTCAGCCAGCGCGTGACAGATTTGCTCAAAACCCCGGCCAAAGCTTTCGCGACGATGGCCTGTGACCAGAATGGTTTTTTTGCCGTTATTCAGGAATGGATAGCGGGCTGCGAGCGCTTTCTGCAGATCGCTGTTTGCCAGGACGCGATCGCGTACCCAAATCAACGCATCGATGACCGTATTGCCGGTCACAAAAATTTTGTTGTCGGCGATATTTTCGCGCAGCAGGTTCTGACGCGAGTTCTCGGTAGGGGCAAAATGGTACATTGCCAGATGGCCGGTAAGCGTACGGTTGGCCTCTTCTGGCCACGGCGAATAAAGGTTGCCGGTACGCAGGCCCGCCTCAACATGGCCGACGGGAATACGCTGGTAAAAAGCGGCCAGGCTTGTTGCCATCGTCGTCGTGGTATCGCCATGTACCAGAACAACGTCGGGCTGGAATGACTCCAGGATCGGCTTGAGACCTTGCAGTATGCGGCAGGTTATTTCCGTCAATCCTTGTCCCGGTTTCATAATATTGAGGTCGTAATCCGGGACGATGGAAAAGAGCGTTAAGACCTGGTCGAGCATCTCACGGTGCTGGGCCGTAACGCAGACTTTCGCTTCAATATCAGGGTCGCTGGCCAGCGCATGTACCAGAGGCGCCATCTTAATGGCCTCCGGCCTGGTGCCAAATACGGTAAGTACTTTCACATCGATTCTCTTCGATTAGACGATGAAGGCCCTGGCCTTCATCGTAAACGGCGTTCTTAGTTTGCGCGACGACGCGTTAACGCAACACCAGCACCAGCGAGTGCACCCACAATCCCCCACATGATCATCAGGAATGCACGGCGCGGACTATCGCGTTTTACAGGTTCTTCAGGTGTTCTCAAATAACGATAGGTCTGAAAACGCGGGTCCATCGTGGGACCGACATTAAGCGTGTTCAGCATCGCGCGATTTTGATCGTAGTCGAGGTCAAAATCAGGGCCAACGGCCTGCAGATTTTCCAGACGCGCCTGCAACATTGGGCGACCAAGCAGGAACATTTCAGAGTCAGGCAATTCATCTGCCGGGACATCCGTCTCAGAGCGGGAAATATTGTGCTGCTCCGCAATTTTCAACGCCTGTTCAATGTTATGTATGCGTCGGGCGAAAATGGCATTTGCCACTTCCTCCTGGCGTTTGACCTGCGCCTTCATCTGGATTGTGCGGGCTGCCCATGCGCCTTTCAGCTCTTCATTAAGATGGCTTGCGGCACGCTGGCTGGCAAACGCGACGTACTGACGCAACAGATTGTTGGCGTCCGGCGCGGTTTCTGCAATCAGCTTGACGCTGTCGTTGACGTTACGCAGCGCATCACCCGGCATAAATTGAACATTGTTAATCAGATCGTCCAGCAGCGCGGCATCGGCTTTGGTGTTATCAACCCGACGCTGCTTGTAGTAATCCGTCTGGGACCAGAAATCGCGGCGTGTATCCCACGAGGCCAGTTGCATCACAAACTCTTTATAGGCTTCATCCATAACGGAAGCCTGGTCCGGCGTCGCGAGATTGGCTTTAATATCCAGGTTTCGCAGGAATTGCTGCTGGGAATAGTACCCCCCGAGCATGTTAACCGTTGGTCTGTCTGTGATTGCCGTGGCGCTCCACTCCTGTTTTGCAAAGAATGTGTAGGCCAGCGCTAACAGTGCAAACCCCAGCGCGATCCCCGCAATCCAAAGTTTGCCTGCCCATAACACGCGAAACAAACCCCGAATATCCAGTTCATTCTCAGTTACCACTGATTTCGCTCCCGCCAACGGTTGAGTCATCATAGTCCCGGTTTTACTTAGTTAATGTTGTGTTTTTGCCACTGTTACGACGCATCCTGCGCTTAAGACGTTTAATGAATCGCGCGACTTTCCATGCGCGCTTAATGCAGTAGCCATAGAGAGAAAAAGCAAGCAAGAACAATACCAACATAGCCCACTCAGGCACAAAATGTGTATATTCCGCCGTCACACCAATCCCCGCTAGAATAGCAGCCGCCAGTGTAATTAGCACAAATGCCTGCCGGGAAGTGAATCCGGCTCGCATGATCAAATGATGAATGTGCTGACGGTCAGCAGAGAAAGGGCTCATCCCTTTACGAAGCCGGCGATACATAATGGCGACCATATCCATTAACGGGATGGCAATAATCCACAATGCCGTTACAGGACTAATGGGATGCACGTCACCCTGAGTGGTTTCCAGCAAGATCCAAATGATAGTAAAGCCGATGAACGTGCTACCCGCATCGCCCATGAATACTTTGTAGCGTCGACCCAGTGCGCCAAGATTTAACATGATATATGGCAGGATCGCCGCAATCATGGCAAAACACCACATAGCCAGGCTGTATTGCCCGTCGAACCATAAAATGAAACCTATTGCGGCAAATGAGACGCAGGACAGTCCTCCCAGCAATCCATCAATACCGTCAACCATGTTAAATGCGTTAATCGCAACCCACACAGCAAAAAGCGTCAGGAAATAACCGAATGGGCCGAGCTCCATCTCCCAGAGGCCAAAAATATAGCCCAGGCTACTCAGGTGCAACTTTGCGAATGTCATCATGGTGATGGCTACAGCAGCCTGAACGAAGGCACGGATCTTGACGCTAATGTCATAACGATCGTCAAGAGCGCCGACCACGACGAGAACGGTTGCACATGCCAGGTACAACCGGGCGTGGGGAATGTAATAATCAGCTATTGCAAAAGTGAAGCAGATACCTGCAAAAACAGAAATCCCCCCAACCAGAGGGATCATGCCTTGATGCCGCTTACGGAAGTTAGGTTTATCCACTAATCCCAGGTATTTTGCCACCTTACGAGCCAGAAACAAAAAGCAGGTGGTAAATAAGAAAATACTGGTTAGTTCAGTAAACGTATCAAGTAGGTTCACAATGGATGTTCTCAACAAATGTTAGTCAAGGAAGTATAACCATCAAGGCGCTGAGCCTGAAGTTATAAAGCAAACCTCTTACAATTCCATTTGCTTATTATTCAAGCTATTAATGTTTTTACTGTGCGAATTATCTTATTGTCGCACTGACCGGTCAAAATTGGGAGTAGATGGTACTAGCGTATAATCCATAAAAGAAAAACGCCACGTAAAAACGTGGCGTTTACAGGCTTTATTTACGTTACGAGCGCTTCATCATGTCGAAGAAATCGTCGTTCGTTTTGGTCATCGCCAGTTTGTTAATGAGGAATTCCATTGCGTCGATTTCACCCATTGGATGGATGATTTTGCGCAGGATCCACATTTTCTGCAGCTCTTCCTGGGTAGTGAGCAGCTCTTCTTTACGGGTACCGGAACGGTTGTAGTCGATTGCCGGGAAGACGCGTTTTTCAGCGATCTTACGAGAAAGGTGCAGTTCCATGTTACCTGTACCTTTAAATTCTTCGTAAATCACTTCGTCCATTTTGGAGCCGGTATCGATCAGCGCCGTTGCGATGATGGTCAGGCTACCACCCTCTTCCACGTTACGTGCCGCACCGAAGAAGCGTTTCGGACGGTGCAGGGCGTTGGCGTCCACACCACCGGTCAGTACTTTACCGGAAGCCGGAACCACGGTGTTGTAAGCACGTGCCAGACGGGTAATGGAGTCGAGCAGGATGATCACGTCTTTCTTGTGCTCAACCAGGCGTTTCGCCTTCTCGATAACCATTTCCGCGACCTGAACGTGACGAGAGGCGGGTTCGTCAAAGGTAGAAGCAACCACTTCACCTTTAACCAGACGCTGCATCTCGGTCACTTCTTCCGGACGTTCGTCAATCAGCAGTACCATTAGTACGCAGTCCGGGTGGTTGTAGGCGATGCTCTGCGCGATATTCTGCAGCAGCATCGTTTTACCCGCTTTTGGCGGGGCCACGATCAGACCACGTTGGCCGCGACCAATTGGCGATGCCAAATCCAGAACACGCGCGGTTAAGTCTTCCGTTGAACCATTACCACGCTCCATGCGCAGGCGAGAGTTCGCGTGCAGAGGCGTTAAGTTCTCAAAGAGGATCTTGTTACGTGAGTTTTCTGGCTTGTCAAAGTTAACTTCATTGACTTTCAACAGCGCAAAGTAGCGTTCACCCTCTTTAGGAGGACGAATCTTACCTGAAATGGTGTCACCAGTGCGGAGGTTGAAACGGCGGATTTGGCTGGGGGATACGTAGATGTCGTCAGGGCCGGCGAGGTAGGAGCTGTCTGCAGAGCGGAGGAAACCAAATCCGTCTTGCAATATCTCCAACACACCGTCGCCAAAGATATCTTCGCCACTCTTAGCATGCTGCTTCAGGATGGCGAAAATGATGTCCTGCTTGCGCATACGAGCCTGGTTTTCCAGCCCCATATTTTCGCCGAGAGTGATCAGCTCAGAAACCGGCGTATTCTTTAATTCGGTAAGATTCATAATGGTGTGGGTTCTTAAACTCGGGGTGATTCTCGAACTTAATGTTGTGAATGGTATGGCAGGGTCATCCATGCCTGTTTAGCGGCCATCATCTCATGTCTGTTCGCTGTCTGGTCACAGGGAAAGAACGCAGAACTGAAACGACAAGACGGATTGAGTGACAAGCCCGGAATTTAGCCACTTCACGCACTGTTGATGTCAACAAGGGGAAGTATCGGGTAAAACAAGATTCAAACAACAGATATGTTTAAAACGAAGTCATAGCTAACTTAGCACGACTTAAGCCGGGCGTCCAGAGTTCCACATCATTTAGCCGGGTGCTCTGGACGCGCAGCGGAGAAACCTTACGCCAGGTTAGCGTCCAGGAACTCTTTCAGTTGACCTTTGGACAGCGCGCCCACTTTGGTCGCCGCCACTTCGCCGTTTTTGAACAGCAGCAGGGTCGGGATGCCACGGATACCGTATTTTGGTGCGGTGCCCGGGTTCTGGTCGATGTTCAGTTTGGCAACGGTCAGTTTGCCCTGATATTCGTCAGCGATTTCATCCAGAATCGGAGCGATCATTTTGCAAGGACCACACCATTCAGCCCAGAAATCGACGAGGATCAGCCCGTCAGCCTTAAGTACGTCCGTGTCAAAACTATCGTCAGTCAGGTGAATAATTTTATCGCTCATATATAACTCCACAGGAATAAGCCTGGTACGTTGGTTTTGTCTACACCAACGACGTGTTGATGTCGCATTAACCAACTAAAGGTTGACTTTATTTCACCGGATACGCTTTCGTAAAGCAATAGTAAGCTGATATTCTACCACACTATGAGCAAAACACATTTAACAGAACAGAAGTTTTCCGACTTCGCCCTGCACCCAAAAGTGATTGAAGCCCTTGAAACTAAAGGGTTTCATAACTGCACGCCCATTCAGGCTCTCGCACTGCCGCTGACGCTGGCCGGTCGCGATGTTGCAGGGCAGGCGCAAACCGGTACCGGCAAAACGATGGCGTTTTTAACGTCAACGTTTCATTATTTACTTTCTCACCCAGCGATTGCAGACCGCAAAGTTAACCAGCCGCGCGCGCTCATTATGGCCCCGACGCGAGAACTGGCGGTACAGATCCACGCAGACGCTGAACCCCTGGCACAGGCTACCGGTCTGAAGCTTGGCCTGGCCTATGGCGGTGACGGCTACGATAAGCAGCTGAAAGTGCTGGAAAGCGGCGTGGATATCCTGATTGGTACCACTGGCCGTCTTATCGACTACGCCAAACAGAACCACATCAACCTCGGCGCAATCCAGGTTGTGGTGCTTGATGAAGCCGACCGTATGTACGATCTGGGCTTCATTAAAGATATCCGCTGGCTGTTCCGCCGCATGCCGCCGGCCAATCAGCGTCTGAACATGCTGTTCTCTGCCACCCTCTCTTACCGTGTGCGTGAACTGGCGTTTGAACAGATGAACAACGCCGAATACGTGGAAGTCGAGCCTGAGCAGAAAACAGGTCATCGCATTAAAGAAGAGCTCTTCTATCCTTCTAATGAAGAGAAAATGCGTCTGCTGCAAACGCTGATCGAAGAAGAGTGGCCGGACCGCGCCATTATCTTCGCAAACACCAAACACCGCTGTGAAGACATCTGGGGCCATCTGGCTGCAGACGGTCACCGTGTGGGCCTGCTCACTGGCGACGTTGCACAGAAAAAACGCCTGCGTATCCTCGACGAATTTACCCGTGGCGATCTCGATATTCTGGTCGCAACCGACGTGGCAGCGCGTGGCTTGCACATTCCTGCCGTTACGCACGTCTTTAACTATGATCTGCCGGATGACTGCGAAGACTATGTACACCGTATCGGTCGTACCGGTCGCGCGGGTGCGAGCGGCCACTCAATCAGCCTTGCGTGTGAAGAGTATGCGCTGAATCTTCCAGCCATTGAGACGTACATCGGTCACTCGATTCCGCAGAGCAAATACAATCCGGAAGCGCTGTTAAGCGAACTGCCGCCGCCTAAGCGTCTTACACGCCCACGCTCCGGCAATGGCCCGCGTCGTTCAGGCGCGCCGCGTAATCGTCGTCGTTCAGGTTAAGAAAATATGCTCAGCTCCACCTCGCTTTATGCAGCAATCGATCTCGGTTCGAATAGTTTTCATATGCTGGTTGTGCGCGAGGTGGCAGGGAGCATACAAACGCTGACGCGCATTAAGCGCAAGGTCCGCCTCGCGGCGGGCCTGAGCAGCGATAATGTTCTCTCTCCCGAAGCCATGGAACGTGGCTGGCAGTGTCTGCGGCTCTTTGCAGAGCGTCTGCAGGATATCCCGCATGCCCAAATCACCGTGGTCGCCACCGCGACGCTCCGCCTGGCGGTTAACGCCGTGGATTTTATTGCCAAAGCGCAGGAAATCCTGGGGTGCCCGGTTCAGGTAATCAGCGGCGAAGAAGAAGCTCGCCTGATCTATCAGGGAGTTGCGCATACGACAGGCGGGGACGATCGCCGTCTGGTGGTGGATATCGGCGGTGCCAGTACCGAGCTTGTAACCGGTACCGGCGCGCAGGCGACCTCGCTGTTCAGCCTGTCGATGGGCTGCGTAACCTGGCTTGAGCGTTACTTCGCTGACCGCAATCTGGGTAAAGAGAATTTCGACGAGGCAGAAAATGCCGCGCGCGAAGTGTTACGTCCGGTGATGGACGAACTGCGCTACCACGGCTGGAAAGTGTGTGTCGGTGCGTCAGGTACCGTTCAGGCCCTGCAGGAAATCATGATGGCGCAGGGAATGGACGAGCGCATTACGCTTGCCAAGCTTCAGCAGCTTAAACAGCGCGCTATTCAGTGCGGACGCCTGGAAGAGCTGGAAATTGAAGGCCTGACGCTGGAACGTGCCCTGGTCTTCCCGAGCGGGCTCGCCATTCTGATCGCCATTTTCACCGAGCTGAACATCCAGTGTATGACCCTTGCCGGCGGCGCGCTGCGCGAAGGTCTGGTCTACGGGATGCTGCATCTTTCAGTGGATCAGGACATCCGCAACCGTACTTTGCGCAACGTGCAGCGTCGTTTTCTGGTTGATATCGATCAGGCTGGCCGCGTATCGCAGCTGGCCTCTCGCTTTGCCGATCAGGTCGCTAACGTCTGGGATCTTGACCCTCTGAGCCGCGATTTATTGCTGAGCGCTTGTGCTCTGCATGAAGTGGGGCTGAGCATCGACTTTAAGCAGGCCCCGGCTCATGCAGCCTACCTTGTGCGTAACCTTGACTTACCGGGCTACACGCCCGCACAGAAAAAGCTGCTGGCAACGCTGCTGCTGAACCAGACCAACGCCGTTGATCTCTCCTCTCTTCATCAGCAAAACGCTGTACCGCCGCGCGTGGCCGAGCATCTGTGCCGCCTGCTGCGTCTGGCAATTCTGTTTGCCAGCCGTCGTCGTGATGATTTGCTGCCTGCGATTAATCTGGTGGCCGATGATGAGAAGCTGACGCTGACGCTGCCGGAAAACTGGATTGATCATCACCCGCTCGGCGCAGAGATGATCGAGCAGGAGTGCCAGTGGCAAAGCTATGTGCACTGGGCACTGGAAGTAAAATAAGAGAGTAGAATATGCCGGGTGGCGCTGCGCTTACCCGGCCTGCAAGCCCTTCAAACTCATCCCTTCTCTTTGGCTTTTGCCAGCATGGCGCGAATGTTTGCCACGTTCGCCTGGCCTTTGTGCATCCGCTCTTCAGCGGTAATCACCTTGCGCTCTTGTTCCCAAATCAGGTCGTCCTGCGGCAGTTCCAGCAGAAAACGGCTTGGCTCCGGGCGGACAAGCTCACCATACTGGCGGCGCTCTTTACACAGCGTGAACGTCAGCTCTTTCTGCGCACGGGTGATCCCCACATAGGCCAGACGCCGCTCCTCGTCGACGTTGTCTTCATCAATACTGCTCTGATGGGGCAGCAACCCCTCTTCCATGCCGACCAGATACACATACGGAAACTCCAGCCCTTTTGACGCATGCAGCGTCATCAGCTGAACCTGATCAGCCTCTTCTTCGCTCTCGCCGCGCTCCATCATGTCGCGCAGGGTAAAGCGGGTGACCACCTGGGTCAGGGTCATCGGCTCATCGATTTCCGAGCCTTCCAGCATTTCGGTCATCCAGCTGAAGAGCTGATTAACGTTTTTCATGCGCATCTCAGCCGCTTTCGGGCTGGCGGAGGTTTCGTACAGCCAGGATTCGTAATCAATACCGTGAATCAGATCGCGCACCGCCGCCACCGGCTCGCGCTCTGCAAGACGCTGCACTTCGCCAAGCCAGTGGGTGAATCGCGTTAACGAGTCGTAACCGCGCCCGGTCAGCGTCTGGCTTAGTCCCATATCGAAGCTGGCCGTAAACAGGCTTTTATTGCGGGTCATCGCCCATTCACCCAGCTTTTGCAGCGTCGCCGGACCGATTTCGCGCTTCGGCGTATTCACGATGCGCAGAAACGCGCTGTCGTCATCCGGGTTAGTGAGCACACGCAGATAGGCCAGCAGATCTTTAATTTCAGGCCGTGAGAAGAACGAGGTGCCGCCCGAGATTTTGTACGGTATGCGGTTCTGCATCAGCATCTTTTCAAAGACGCGCGACTGGTGATTACCGCGATAAAGGATCGCGTAATCCTTATATTCGGTTTTGTTGACGAAGTGGTGGGCAATCAGTTCGCCCGTCACGCGCTCCGCTTCATGTTCTTCATTGTTGGCGCTGAGCACTTTCAGCTCCGTGCCGTAGCCCAGCTCGGAGAACAGGCGCTTTTCAAATACGTGCGGGTTATTGGCAATCAGGATGTTTGCCGCCTTCAGGATCCGTCCGGAGGAGCGGTAGTTTTGCTCCAGCTTAATCACCTGCAGCGCGGGGAAGTCTTTACTCAGCAGCACCAGGTTTTGCGGACGCGCGCCGCGCCAGGAGTAGATCGACTGGTCGTCGTCGCCTACCACGGTGAAACGGGCACGCTGGCCCACCAGCAGCTTTACCAGCTCGTACTGGCTGGTGTTGGTGTCCTGATATTCATCCACCAGCAGGTAGCGGATTTTATTCTGCCAGCGCTCGCGCACCTCTTCATTTCGCTGTAAAAGCAGCGTCGGCAGCAGGATCAGGTCGTCGAAGTCCAGCACATTACACGCTTTCATGTGCGCATCGTACAGACCATAACAGTGGGCGAAGATCCGATCCCGTTCCCCTTTGGCGATCGCCGCAGCCTGGGCCGGGGTCATCAGATCGTTTTTCCAGTTAGAGATCGTCGAGATCAGCTGCTGCAACAGCACCTTGTCATCTTCGATCAGCCCTTCAGTGAGCTCTTTGAGTAATGCCACCTGGTCGGTGTCATCGAAAAGCGAAAAGTTGGATTTCATCCCCAGCGCGGCATACTCACGTTTGATGATATCCAGCCCCAGCGTGTGGAACGTGGAGATCATCAGCCCGCGCGCCTCTTTGCGCCCCAGCGTCTGGCCGACACGTTCTTTCATTTCGCGTGCCGCTTTGTTGGTAAAGGTGACCGCCGCAATGTGACGGGCCTGATAACCACAGCCACGGATCAGGTGCGCAATCTTATTGGTGATGACGCGCGTTTTACCGGATCCTGCTCCCGCCAGCACCAGACAGGGTCCGGTGACAAATTCGACGGCTTGTTGTTGTCCGGGGTTTAGACGCATAAATGATCACTCAATGAAAGTCAGGAGGGGAGAATAACAGCGTGGTAGTATAGCGAGCCTAATCCATACCACTCAAGGCACGATCATGGCAAAAACAGCAGCAGCACTGCATATTCTTGTTAAAGAAGAGAAACTGGCTCTGGATCTTCTGGAGCAGATCAAAAACGGCGCCGACTTCGGCAAGCTGGCTAAGAAGCACTCAATTTGTCCGTCAGGCAAACGTGGCGGCGATTTAGGTGAATTCCGTCAGGGCCAGATGGTGCCGGCGTTCGATAAAGTGGTCTTCTCCTGCCCGGTGCTGGAGCCGACGGGTCCGCTGCACACGCAGTTTGGCTACCACGTCATTAAAGTGTTATATCGCAAATAAAAAGCCGGGTGGCGGCTGCGCCTTACCCGGCCTACATTTTACGTGTTTGTAGGTCGGGTAAGCGAAGCGCCACCCGACGAGGTTGTTAACCCGCTACCGCGATACGCTTCATATCGGTCATGTAGCCACGCAGTTTGTGACCCACTTTCTCGATCTGGTGGCTGCGAATCGCTTCATTCACATCGCGCAGCTGCGCGTTGTCTACCGCACCTTCCGCAATCGCTTTGCCCAGATCGCCCGGTTGCAGGGTGGTCATGAACTCTTTCAGTAGCGGTACGCAGGCGTAAGAGAACAGGTAGTTACCGTATTCAGCGGTATCAGAGATAACCACGTTCATTTCGTACAGACGCTTACGGGCGATGGTGTTCGCGATCAGCGGCAGTTCGTGCAGAGATTCGTAGTAGGCAGACTCTTCGATGATGCCTGAATCCACCATGGTTTCGAACGCCAGCTCAACACCCGCCTTCACCATGGCGATCATCAGTACGCCTTTATCGAAGTACTCCTGCTCGCCAATTTTGCCTTCAAACTGTGGTGCCGTTTCGAACGCGGTTTTGCCGGTCTCTTCACGCCAGGTCAGCAGTTTCTTATCGTCGTTCGCCCAGTCCGCCATCATGCCGGAAGAGAATTCGCCGGAGATGATGTCGTCCATATGTTTCTGGAACAGCGGTGCCATGATGGTTTTCAGCTGTTCAGACAGCGCGTAAGCACGCAGTTTTGCCGGGTTGGACAGACGGTCCATCATCAGCGTAATACCGCCCTGCTTCAGCGCTTCGGTGATGGTTTCCCAGCCGAACTGGATCAGTTTTTCCGCGTAGGCCGGGTCGGTGCCTTCTTCCACCAGCTTGTCGAAGCACAGCAGAGAACCGGCCTGCAGCATACCGCACAGAATGGTCTGCTCGCCCATCAGGTCAGATTTCACTTCGGCAACGAAGGACGATTCCAGCACACCCGCACGGTGGCCGCCGGTCGCCGCTGCCCATGCTTTGGCAATCGCCATGCCTTCGCCTTTCGGATCGTTTTCCGGGTGAACCGCGATCAGGGTCGGTACGCCGAAGCCACGTTTGTACTCTTCGCGTACTTCCGTACCCGGGCACTTCGGTGCCACCATCACTACGGTGATGTCTTTGCGGATCTGCTCGCCCACTTCAACGATGTTGAAGCCGTGGGAGTAACCCAGCGCGGCACCGTCTTTCATCAGCGGCTGCACGGAACGCACCACGTCAGAGTGCTGTTTGTCCGGGGTCAGGTTAACCACCAGATCCGCCTGCGGGATCAGCTCTTCGTAGCTCCCCACTTTGAAGCCGTTTTCGGTCGCTTTGCGCCAGGAAGCACGCTTTTCAGCAATCGCTTCTTTACGCAGGGCATAAGAGATATCCAGACCGGAGTCACGCATGTTCAGGCCCTGGTTCAGACCCTGTGCGCCACAGCCGACGATGACCACTTTTTTACCCTGAAGGTAGCTCGCGCCATCGGCAAATTCATCGCGCGCCATGAAGCGGCATTTGCCCAGCTGCGCCAGCTGCTGGCGCAAGTTCAGTGTATTAAAGTAGTTAGCCATGGGTGATACCTCGTGATGTTGTGTGTCTTATTGTTCGGTTCGCGTTTCAGCGAGAATAGAACCACATTACAACAGGAAATTTATTGCGGAAATTGATATATTCACAACGTCATATTGCAATTTTTGCAATATAAAAAGAGGGAGTGGAATCGGTGGATTTACGCGATCTGAAAATGTTTCTGCATCTGGCGGAAAGCCGTCACTTTGGCCGCAGCGCACGGGCGATGCACGTCAGCCCCTCCACGCTCTCGCGCCAGATACAGCGCCTTGAGGAAGACCTCGGCCAGCCGCTGTTTGTGCGCGATAACCGCACCGTCACGCTCACGGAAGCGGGTGAAGAACTGCGCCTTTTTGCCCAGCAGACGTTGCTGCAGTATCAGCAGCTACGGCACGCCATTGACCAGCAGGGACCGTCGCTGTCCGGCGAACTGCATATTTTCTGCTCCGTCACTGCCGCCTACAGCCATCTGCCGCCCATTCTTGATCGCTTCCGCGCGGCACATCCATCGGTTGAAATTAAGCTGACCACGGGCGACGCCGCCGACGCGATGGAAAAAGTGGTGACGGGCGAAGCAGATCTCGCCATTGCAGGGAAACCCGAAACGCTCCCGGGTGCGGTAGCGTTTTCAATGCTCGAAAATCTGGCGGTGGTACTGATTGCCCCGGCGCTGCCCTGCCCGGTGCGAAACCAGGTATCGGTAGAAAAACCGGACTGGTCCACGGTGCCGTTTATCATGGCCGACCAGGGGCCAGTGCGCCGTCGCATTGAGCTGTGGTTCCGCCGACAAAAAATCAGTAACCCGTTGATTTACGCCACGGTCAGCGGTCATGAGGCGATGGTGTCGATGGTGGCGCTCGGCTGCGGCGTGGCGCTATTGCCGGAAGTGGTGCTGGAAAATAGCCCGGAACCGGTGCGCAATCGCGTGATGATTCTGGATCGCAGCGATGAGAAAACGCCGTTTGAGCTTGGCGTGTGCGCACAAAAAAAGCGGCTGCATGAGCCGCTTATTGATGCGTTCTGGAAGATATTGCCCAACCATTGAAGTCGGGTTGCGCTCCGCTTATCCTGCCAGGAAGAAACGGAAGGCGGGGTTGTGGGTTTCGTCGTGACACTCATAGCCCAGTTCGTTCAGCCGTGTTTCAAAATCCGGCTCGTGCTCACCCAGTTCAAACGCCGCCAGCACGCGGCCGTAGTCGGTGCCGTGGCTGCGGTAATGGAACAGGGAGATGTTCCAGTGCGTGCCCAGCGTGTGCAGGAATTTGAGCAACGCGCCCGGTGATTCCGGGAATTCGAAGCTGAACAGGCGTTCCCTGAGCGGCTTCGAGGGACGCCCGCCGACCATATAGCGCACGTGCAGCTTCGCCATTTCGTCGTCTGAAAGGTCCACCACGCTGTAACCACCGTCATGCAGGAGGTTAAGGATCTCTTTACGCTCCTCGACGCCACGGCTCAGACGCACGCCGACGAAAATGCAGGCATCTTTGGCATCGGCGAAACGGTAGTTGAACTCCGTCACCGAACGACCGCCCAGCAGCTGGCAGAACTTCAGGAAGCTCCCCTTCTCTTCCGGAATAGTCACCGCCAGCAATGCTTCACGCTGTTCACCCAGCTCGCAGCGCTCGGACACGTAGCGCAGGCCGTGGAAGTTCACGTTGGCGCCGGAAAGCACATGCGCCAGGCGCTCGCCGCGGATGTTGTGCTGCGCGATGTATTTTTTCATCCCCGCCAGGGCCAGCGCGCCGGACGGCTCCGCGACCGCACGCACATCCTCAAACAGATCTTTCATTGCCGCGCAGATAGCATCGCTATCAACCGTGACGATATCGTCGAGGTATTCCTGGCAGAGACGGAAGGTTTCATCGCCAATGCGTTTTACCGCCACGCCCTCAGCAAACAGACCAACGCGCGGCAGATCCACCGGATGCCCGGCATCCAGCGCCGCTTTCAGGCAGGCAGAGTCCTCCGCTTCAACAGCGATGACTTTGATCTGCGGCATCAGCTGTTTGATCAGCACGGCCACACCCGCCGCTAACCCGCCGCCGCCCACCGGAACGAAGACGCGGTCGAGATGGGCATCCTGCTGCAGCAGTTCAAGCGCCAGCGTGCCTTGTCCGGCAATGACCATCGGGTGATCGAACGGCGGCACCCAGGTGAAGCCCTGCTGCTGCGCCAGCTCAATGGCTTTGGCTTTAGCTTCGTCAAAATTGGCGCCGTGGAGCAGCACTTCCCCGCCGAAACCGCGTACCGCGTCGACTTTGATGTCAGCGGTAGCAACCGGCATCACGATTAGCGCTTTCAACCCCAGACGAGCAGACGAGAACGCCACGCCCTGCGCATGGTTGCCCGCCGAGGCGGTAATGACGCCGCGCGCTTTTTGCTCGTCGGTCAGTCCGGCCATCATCGCGTAGGCGCCGCGCAGCTTGAAGCTGTGCACCGGCTGGCGGTCTTCGCGCTTCACCAGGATCACGTTATCGAGGCGCGAAGAGAGTTTTTCCATTTTCTGAAGCGGCGTGACCTGCACGGCTTCATAGACCGGTGCGCGTAGCACCGCTCTCAGATATTCCGCCCCCTCGGGGGCGGCGGATAAGGGTTGTGACTCGGCCATCATTAGCCCCCAAGTTTCGATTTATCGCGCACCGCGCCTTTATCTGCACTGGTGGCAAGGCTCGCGTATGCGCGCAGGGCGAAGGAGACTTCACGCTGACGATCTTTCGGCGTCCAGGCTTTATCGCCGCGCGCTTCTTGTGCCTCACGACGGGCCGCAATTTCCTGGTCGCTCAGCTTCAGTTGAATGCCGCGATTCGGGATATCGATTTCGATCAGGTCACCGTCTTCAATGATGGCGATGTTGCCGCCGCTTGCCGCTTCCGGTGAAACGTGGCCGATGGAGAGCCCGGACGTACCGCCGGAGAAACGGCCGTCGGTGATCAGCGCACAGGCTTTGCCGAGACCCATGGATTTCAGGAAGGTGGTTGGGTAGAGCATTTCCTGCATGCCCGGCCCGCCTTTCGGCCCTTCATAGCGAATAACAACCACGTCGCCTTCTACCACTTTGCCACCGAGGATGGCGTCCACCGCTTCATCCTGGCTTTCGTACACTTTCGCCGGGCCGGTGAATTTAAGGATGCTGTCGTCCACGCCTGCCGTTTTCACGATGCAGCCGTTTTCCGCGAAGTTACCGTACAGCACGGCCAGACCGCCGTCCTTGCTGTAGGCGTGCTCCAGCGAACGGATGCAGCCTTCGGCGCGATCGTCATCCAGGGAATCCCAGCGGCAATCCTGCGAGAACGCCTGCGTGGTACGGATCCCGGCGGGACCGGCGCGGAACATCGTTTTCACCGCGTCGTCTTTGGTCAGCATCACGTCGTATTGGTCCAGCGACTCCGGCAGCGTCAGGCCGAGCACGTTTTTCACGTCGCGGTTCAGCAGCCCGGCGCGATCCAGCTCGCCCAGGATACCGATTACACCACCGGCACGGTGAACATCTTCCATATGGTATTTCTGGGTGCTTGGCGCAACTTTACACAGCTGCGGCACTTTACGGGACAGCTTGTCGATATCACTCATGGTGAAGTCGATTTCGGCTTCCTGCGCGGCGGCCAGCAGGTGCAGAACGGTATTGGTGGAACCGCCCATGGCGATATCCAGCGTCATCGCATTTTCAAACGCCGCTTTGCTGGCGATGTTACGCGGCAGTGCACTGGCATCATCCTGTTCGTAGTAGCGTTTGGTGAGCTCAACGATGCGTTTACCGGCGTTGAGGAACAGCTGTTTACGATCGGCGTGTGTCGCCAGCAGCGAGCCGTTACCCGGCTGCGACAGGCCCAGCGCTTCGGTCAGACAGTTCATGGAGTTGGCGGTGAACATCCCGGAACAGGAGCCGCAGGTCGGACACGCGGAGCGTTCAACCTGGTCGCTCTGCTCGTCAGACACTTTCGGATCCGCGCCCTGGATCATCGCATCGACCAGGTCGAGCTTGATGATTTTGTCGGACAGCTTGGTTTTACCGGCTTCCATTGGGCCGCCGGAGACGAAGATCACCGGAATGTTCAGGCGCAGGGAGGCCATCAGCATCCCCGGGGTGATTTTATCGCAGTTGGAGATACAGACCATTGCATCGGCGCAGTGGGCGTTGACCATGTACTCAACCGAGTCGGCGATCAGCTCACGCGACGGCAGTGAATAGAGCATGCCCCCGTGACCCATTGCGATACCGTCATCCACCGCGATGGTGTTGAACTCTTTCGCCACACCGCCGGAAGCTTCGATTTGCTCGGCAACCAGTTTACCGAGGTCGCGCAGATGCACATGGCCTGGCACAAACTGGGTGAAGGAGTTCACCACGGCGATAATTGGCTTGCCGAAATCGGCGTCGGTCATCCCGGTGGCGCGCCACAGTGCGCGGGCACCCGCCATGTTACGGCCGTGGGTGGTGGTGGCTGAACGATACTTAGGCATGCTTTATTTACTCCCGTCTGACTATTCAATGGGACGGTGCGTGCCGTCCCAAATTTATATTTAGTGATTAACCTGATCCAACCAGCAGTATTTATCTTCTGTTTCGCCAGTAAAGAGGCCAAAGAAGGCTTGCTGGATGCGTTTGGTGACCGGGCCACAGCGGCCTTCGCCGACCTGAATACCGTCTACGCTACGAACCGGCGTGATTTCAGCCGCCGTACCGGACATGAACACTTCATCAGCCAGATACAGGGATTCGCGGGACAGCACCTGCTCGCGCACTTCGATACCCAGGTCTTTCGCCAGCTTGATGATGGCGTCACGGGTAATACCCGGCAGCGCGGAAGATGTGAATGGCGGCGTGAACAGGATGCCATCTTTCACTTCAAACAGGTTTTCACCTGCGCCTTCCGAGATGTAGCCATTCACGTCCAGCGCGATACCTTCCTGATAGCCGTGACGGCGCGCTTCGCTACCGACCAGCAGAGAGGAAAGGTAGTTACCGCCCGCTTTAGCAGCGGTCGGGATGGTGTTTGGCGCCACGCGGTTCCAGGAAGAAACCATTGCGTCGATCCCCTGCTCCAGGGCTTCTGCTCCGAGGTAAGCCCCCCACGGGAACGCGGCAATGATCACATCGGTGTTGTAACCGGCTGGCGGGTTCACGCCCATACCGACATCACCCACGAAGACCAGTGGACGAATGTAGGCGCTGGTCAGGTTATTCTTGCGAATGACTTCGCGGCAGGCTTCCATCAGCTCATCAACGCTCTGTGAAACCGGGAAACGATAAATTTTGGCTGAATCATGCAGACGCTGCATGTGTTCGCGATGGCGGAACACCACTGGCCCTTTGTGAGAATCGTAGCAACGGATACCTTCAAAGACGGAGGTGCCGTAGTGCAGCGCGTGGGACATGACGTGGACCTTCGCGTCCTCCCAGCGAACCATCTCACCATTGAACCAAATGTAATCAGCTTTTTTTGTCGTCATTTTTTCGTCCTGTCACGCTTAAGCGCGGATTTGTTGTGATGTGGTTGTGCTCTGGCAGATGGCAACATGGGCAACGTCTACCAGTTTTGATAACTGACTAAACAGTAAGTCGACCGGCCGCGGGCTGGCAACGGTTAATTCGATACTGATGTTCTGCGCGTCGGTGGCCGTCTCCATATTCATAGAGCAAATCTGAAAACCACGATGACGGACCACACGCAAAACGCGTTCTAAGGTTTCCGGGTTGAAGCGAGCCTGCACGGCGACCTGATGTTGCATCATGATAATTTCTCCAGCATTTGTGAGTTACTGGCACCGGGCGGTACCAACGGCCAGACGTTCTCAAGCTCGTCGATTGAGACATGAAGCAGGTACGGCCCTTCGCTTGACAGCATGGTGTCGAGTGCCGCTTCAACCTGGTCTTTACGGGTGATGTGCTGGCCAGGAATGCCGAAGGCGCTGGCCAGGGTGAGGAAATCGGGGTTATCGGTCAGGGTGGTTTCGCTGTAACGCTCCTGGAAGAACAGCTGTTGCCACTGTCGAACCATCCCTAAACGCTGATTATCCAGCAACACGATTTTCAGCGGCAACTGCTTGCGCTTAACGGTGCCCAGCTCCTGAACGTTCATCATGAAGGAGCCGTCACCGGAGATACAGATAACCGTATCGTTCGGGCGAGCCACCTGCGCACCCACGGCGGCAGGCAGGCCAAAGCCCATGGTGCCTAAGCCGCTGGAGGTGATGAAGTTTTCCGGACGGGTGTAGGTCATGTGCTGGGCTGACCACATCTGGTGCTGGCCTACGTCGGTGGTGATGACGCTATCAGCCGGTTTACGGTCAGACAACTGTTTCAGCAGCAGCGGCGCGTAGATGGCATCGCCAGGATGGTCGTAACGCCAGGCGTGTTCGGCGCGCATCTCTGCGGCGTGCTGGCGCCACGCGCTGATATCCAGTGGCTGCGCCAGTGCCGGTAACAGCGTATTGAGATCGCCCTGCAGCGCGACGTGCGCCTGACGCAGTTTGTTCATCTCCGCCGGGTCGATATCCATATGGATAACTTTGGCATTTGGCGCGAAGGTATTCAGTTTGCCAGTAACGCGGTCGTCAAAACGCGCACCCACGGCGATGAGCAGATCGCACTCTTGCACCGCCAGGTTTGCGGCTTTAGTGCCGTGCATCCCCAGCATGCCGAGATAGTATGGGTCGTCTGCATCAACCGCACCAAGACCTTTCAACGTGCAGGTGGCAGGCATTTGCGTTACCGCGATAAATTCACGCAGGGCAGGCACGGCCTGCGCCATGCCGACACCCCCGCCGACGTACAGCATCGGCTGTTTCGCCTGCGCCAACATCTGGCGCGCCTCTTCAACCTCTGCATGCGGGAACGCATCGTCGCTTTCCACGGTGGAGAAGTGCGGTTCCAGTTCGCCGAGTGCAACCTGGATATCTTTCGGGATATCCACCAGAACGGGGCCAGGGCGGCCCGAGCTCGCCACTTCGAACGCTTCGGCCATTACGCGCGGCAGCTCATCCAGAGACTGGACAAGGAAGCTGTGCTTGGTGCAGGCCAGCGATAAACCAAGTACGTCCACTTCCTGGAAAGCATCGGTACCAATGAACGGGGAAGCCACCTGACCGGTGATCGCCACGACGGGCACGGAATCGAGCAGCGCATCAGCCAGGCCGGTAATCAGGTTCGTTGCGCCCGGACCTGACGTTGCCATGCACACGCCGGTTTTACCCGTCGCGCGGGCATAGCCGATAGCGGCCATTGCTGCCCCCTGCTCGTGTCGGCACAAGAGATGTTCCACGCCGCCGTCATACAGTGCATCGTAAATCGGCATGATCGCGCCACCCGGATAACCGAATACGGTCTCGACTCCCTGCGCGCGCAACGCATGTACAACCCATTGTGCCCCATTCATAGTTAGTTCCCCGTCATAAATCTGGAGAAACAGAATTTTATGCTAGTCGTCATGTCCTGCTCCTCGTTTACGTTTTTTAGTCATAAAAAAACCCCCGGACCTTTCGGTGCGGGGGTCTTAGTTCGTTAAGGCTTGATTTCTAAGCCTTTCCTCGTCCAAGTGCAGCCCCGCACGGTGGGATAATAATCACCACCACGCTAATCACGACCAGGCTAATCACTCGTAGAAGGGCTGTCATTTTCAGTTCTTTTTGCATCTTGTTCGAAGGAATACCTAAAGAGGTATCACAGTTTTTAAATCAAACACAAGATTTATTTATGACGCATTTGGTTAGGCCGCGAATCATATTTCTTAAAATCGTTGTTTTATATGGGGAAATTGAAGAATGAATATTTTTCATATTTTTACGACGGCGCTAACCATCAAAACGGCGCTTTTTACCTTCTGCGAGAAGTCTTCCACGGGTATGTAATGATTTCAGTGTGCACTTAAAATCTCTGAATAAGAGCCGTAAATACGCAAAATGACGCTAAACAGACAAAAGAGGCACTGGCATAGTCGTACCAGGAGGTAGTGCAAATGTCACTGTCAGTTGTTTATACGCGTGCGGCTCTCGGGGTGAAGGCACCGCTTATTTCTGTAGAGGTTCATCTGAGTAATGGGCTACCCGGGCTCACGCTCGTCGGGCTACCTGAAACGACGGTTAAAGAAGCCCGGGATCGCGTTCGCAGCGCAATAATAAATAGCGGTTATACCTTCCCCGCTAAGAAGATCACCATCAACCTGGCTCCCGCCGATCTGCCCAAAGAGGGAGGACGATATGATTTACCTATCGCAATTGCGCTTCTCGCAGCCTCTGAGCAGCTTAATACGACCAGGCTAGGCTCGTACGAGTTTGTGGGAGAACTCGCGCTCACAGGCGCGTTAAGGGGCGTTCCCGGTGCGATATCGGGCGCGCTGGAAGCTATACGTGCAGGACGGCAAATCATTGTCGCGAATGAAAATGCATCAGAAGTGAGTCTTATCGCCGAGAAGGGGTGTCTTGTCGCAGGGCATTTACAGGAAGTTTGCGCCTGGCTGGAAGGGCGCCATGAACTGTCCGAGCCGGAAGAGTGTGACAATGTTATAGCCGATACCCCAGAGGATCTCAGCGAGATTATGGGACAGGAGCAAGGGAAACGGGCGCTGGAGATTACGGCCGCAGGTGGACACAATCTTCTTTTGATCGGCCCGCCTGGTACGGGTAAAACGATGCTGGCGAGCAGGCTGAGTGGCTTGCTGCCACCGCTCAATAATCATGAAGCGCTGGAAAGTGCCGCCATTTATAGCCTTATCAGTTCTACCTCGTTGCAAAAACAGTGGCGCCGTCGCCCTTTTCGTTCACCTCATCATAGCGCTTCACTGACGGCGATGGTCGGCGGTGGGTCTATTCCCGGGCCGGGTGAAATCTCACTGGCGCACAATGGCATTCTGTTTCTCGACGAGCTGCCTGAGTTTGAGCGCCGCGTCCTGGATGCCCTGAGAGAACCCATTGAATCTGGAGAGATACACATCTCACGCACGCGAGCCAAAATAAGCTATCCCGCGCAGTTTCAGCTGGTCGCTGCGATGAATCCCAGCCCTACGGGTCATTATCAGGGCAACCATAACCGCTGTACGCCTGAGCAGACATTGCGCTATCTGGGAAAGTTATCCGGCCCGTTTCTCGACCGTTTCGATTTATCCCTCGAAATCCCCCTTCCCCCGCCGGGCCTGCTCAGGCAAAAAGGCATCACTGGTGAAAGCTCAGCAGATGTACGCGAGCGGGTCATTGCTGCCCAGACGCGACAATATGCCCGTCAGAACAGGCTGAATGCGCGGCTGGATAATGCCGGGATCCGGCAGTTTTGTTCTCTTAACATGGAGGATGCGGTTTGGCTGGAGGAAACCTTGACGCGTTTTGGTCTTTCTATACGCGCGTGGCAGCGTTTGCTGAAAGTGGCCAGAACCATTGCTGACGTGGAGGGTTGTAGTGACATTCAGAGGAAACACTTGCAGGAGGCGCTGAGCTACCGCGCTATCGATCGTTTGCTGCTCCATCTGCAGAAGTTGCTGGCGTAAAAAAGGGGCCGTAGCCCCTTCTCATCATCTTAGTCATCAGACTCAGTGTAGTCTTCTGCGCCTTCCATCTGTGGCTTACCGCCGGAGAGCGTATGGAAGCGTTTTGGACGCTTAATGCGCGCCATGTACTTGATCCATACACGTTCTGCTTCAGACTGTGGCTCACGCTCGCCACGGCACACTAAGACAAACTGCTTTTCATCTTCAGTTGCAGGCTCACGCTTACCCAGATCCAGCTCGTTGAAGGCATAACCATGACGCTCAAGCAGCTGCGCCTCTTTGATGGTGAAATCGCCGTGACGAGAGAACCCGCGCGGATAATGTTTATTGTCGAAAAAACGATTAGTCGTCGTAAAGCTTTCCGCCATCCTACACGCTCCTAATTCTTTGGCCGAGCTATTTATGGCGCGGAGTATTAGTTACGCTTGACAGAGTGTAAAACAAAACATTTAAATCATAACGACAAATTATTTTGCGGAGAAAGATGTGGATACGGAATTGCTAAAAACTTTCCTCGAAGTGAGCAGAACACGCCACTTCGGGCGAGCTGCTGAAGCCCTTTACCTGACGCAGTCAGCGGTCAGTTTTCGTATTCGACAGCTGGAAAATCAACTGGGTGTGAATCTTTTTACCCGCCACCGCAACAACATACGTTTAACGCCTGCCGGTGAGAAACTGCTCCCCTATGCGGAAACGTTGATGAATACCTGGCAGGCAGCACGTAAAGAGGTTGCCCATACGTCGAGGCACAATGAGTTCTCGATAGGGGCCAGCGCGTCCCTGTGGGAATGTATGCTAAGTCAGTGGCTTACCCGGCTATATCGTTCTCATGAACATTTGCAATTTGAAGCCAGAATTGCGCAACGCCAGTCCCTGGTTAAGCAACTTCATGAGCGCCAGCTTGATCTTCTTATCACGACCGAAGCCCCCAAGATGGACGAATTTAGCAGCCAGATCGTAGGGCAGTTTGGTCTGGCACTTTATGCTTCTGAACCTTCAATGATGAAAGCCGATCTGACCTATTTGCGCCTGGAGTGGGGTCCTGATTTTCAGCAGCATGAGGCGGGATTGATAACCCCAGATGATGTTCCACAGTTAACCACCAGTTCTGCCGAGATTGCCTGTCAGCAACTTCCCTTGTTGAAGGGTTGCACCTGGTTACCCGCCCGTTGGGCAGATACTAAAGCGGGGCTACATACCGTGATAGATTCCACCACCATTTCGCGCCCGCTGTATGCGATTTGGCTGCAAAACAGCGATAAGCAGTCGCAGATAAAAGATCTCTTAAAAATCAATATTATGGAATGATGCATCAGCCAGCAGGGAAGCTGGCTGAAAATTCAGGTGTGCCGTTGTATTTCAGGCAAAAAAAAATCCTTTGCCGAAGCAAAGGATTCAATATGGCAGGGGCGGAGAGACTCGAACTCGCGACACCCGGTTTTGGAGACCGGTGCTCTACCAACTGAGCTACGCCCCTAAAGTTTTTTGCCATTAAGCCTGCCAGTGAGGCAGGCTTAATGTCTTAATAAGTGGCGGAACGGACGGGACTCGAACCCGCGACCCCCTGCGTGACAGGCAGGTATTCTAACCGACTGAACTACCGCTCCACCGAAGACTGCTTGTAACCACCGGATTTATGCACCGGCTTACTACTAAATTTGATGCCTGGCAGTTCCCTACTCTCACATGGGGAGACCCCACACTACCATCGGCGCTACGGCGTTTCACTTCTGAGTTCGGCATGGGGTCAGGTGGGACCACCGCGCTA
>OGSU01000067.1_pt1 | contig 91065 bp, 79 predicted proteins | sample 1573911 | NCBI WGS metagenome assembly OGSU01 (sample SAMN03295839, study PRJEB24534) | human gut metagenome | isolation source: fecal sample 7 from infant 5 | host: Homo sapiens | place: USA: Pittsburgh, PA | collected 2014-07 | reverse complement strand
GAGCGCCTGCCTTACAAGCAGGATGTCGGCAGTTCGATCCTGTCATCGTCCACCAAAGTAAACGGTTATCTTCGGATGACCGTTTTTTAGTATTTAAAAGTACATACAATCATAAGAAAATACATATGGTTATATAAATAAAGAAGGAGTACAACTGTTACAGTTGTACTCCTTCTGTTGTAATGCTTATAGAGAAACTCTATATTTCTGTTTACCGTGGTGCGTACATGATGATATATACACCTACGATGCAAACGAGACCGCCGATGATATCATATGTATCTGGTCGCAAGCCGTCTACAAGCCAGCCCCATAGAATAGAAAGGGCGATGAATACGCCACCATATGCTGCGTACACTTTGCCAAAGCTTGCTTCTGGTTGGAAGGTAGGAATGATACCGTATAAAAATAGAATAATAGCACCTGCGATTAAATAGAGGGGGCCTTTATCATCGCGCATGTAAAGCCATACAAGATAACCGCCACCAATCTCAGCAAGCCCTGCTAGTATAAAGAAGAGGATAGATAAGAGCATAATAACCTCACTGTATTCTACTACATTAATTGAAATCTATTCTCTATTTTACAACCTAGATTAGGAGAGAGCAATTATTTTATATCCTTAGACTAATAATTGTTTAGAATGAAGGCGAAAATGTACTCATAAATAGATTCTAGTAGTAATGGCATCTAGTGATGGAATCGAGTTGTGTTGTGTATAAAAAAACCCGTACACCTAAAAGGTATACGGGATTTAGTTAGCTTTTATAAGCGTGGTGGTGATTCGCTATGTACATAGTCCATAAAGGTATGCATAGTTTCTGTTTTGGAGTTATTTTTCTTGAATGCGAAGCACACTTGTAGTTTGAATGGTTTTTCTAAAGGTACAAAACCATCAGTGATGCCTAAGGAATTTAAAATTTGTTTTGCTACGATGCAACCAGAATTATTTTTTTGGCAATAGTCGATCATTGTGTAAGGGTTGGATAAGCGGCTACCACGGATGTGTAGATTTTGTTGACCATTGCCTACGTAGTTTTTCAATGTGCGATACATGAAGTATTTAGGTGGATACATGAGCAAAGGTTGTGACTGAATCGCTTTCAAGCTAGCGGTTTCCATGCCTTCTATTAAATTTGGTGCATAGTATACGAATTCGTCCTCTCTAAGAGCTGTAGATTCGTATGCGGACATATCTTTGTTATTTGGTAAATAGAGTAGAGCAATGTCGATACGATTTTCGCGTAAGTCGAGCATTAACTCTTCTTCTTCCATGTCATAGATGCTGACAGAGAACTCAGGATGATTTTGGAAGAAGTGTGATACGTAACCATTTAGACGAATATCACCTAAACTACGCAGTACACCGATGTTCAAAATCGGACGTTCCACCTTGCTTGCTAGGCGGATGGATTGAATAGCACGTTCTAATGTATCGAGAACTTGTTCTGCTTCTGGTAAGAATAATTCGCCTTCTGGCGTTAAACGGCTACCTCTTGTAGAACGGGAGATTAATTTCACACCAACTAAACGCTCTAATTTTTTCATTTGAGCGCTGAAAGCTGATTGTGTAATATTCATAGATTGTGCTGCTAATGTAAAGCTTCCTGTTTTATTATAAGTAATAAAACTTTGTAGCTCTTGCATTGTAGGTAACTCTTTCATGTTGTTCCCCCAATTTTGTAATAAGAATCCAATGATAACTATTACCTTACTTATTCATATTGTAGCATACTATAATTGTTTTTTCATCTAAATCTATAAAATATGATGAAGCATGCACAATCGATATAGCGTGTACTATTATCATAAAAAAGATTAATTAAAAATTGTGATTATGCACTTATTTCAATAACTTTCACAATTATCATTAATTGACATAAGTAAATGAAAATGATATTATACATGGGTACCATTATGTGTCGGTACAAGTTTTTTATTCAACTATGAGGTGATAATCACATGGCAACGAGAAGAGAGGCTCGATTCAAACTTTGTCGTCGCTTTGGTGTGAACGTATTCGGTCACGCAAAAGCCTTGAATCGCGTCAAAAAAGACCAACGTCAGAAAAAAATGTCTGAGTATGGCACACAATTATTAGAAAAACAAAAAGTTAAAGCTTACTACAACTTGCTAGAACGCCAGTTCGTACGCTATTATGATAAAGCGAAAAAAATGCAAGGTGTTACAGGTGAAAACATGTTGATCCTTTTGGAACAACGTCTTGATAACCTTGTATATCGCATCGGCTTTGGTAACTCCATTCGTCAAGCTCGTCAAATGGTAAACCATGGCCATATTTTGGTAAATGGTCGTCGTGTAGACATTCCATCCTACTCCTGCAAACCAGGTGACGTTATTGAACTTCGTGAAGCTTCCCGCGACAACGAAATGTTCAAAACTAACTTCCAAGAACTTCGTTCTTTCGAACTTCCTTACATTGAAAAAGACTTAGAAGGCTTCAAAGCTACATTCACTCGTCTTCCTCAACGTGAAGAACTTCCTATCGAAGTTAACGAAACACTTATCGTCGAATTGTACTCCAAATAATTTGGCGCTTATGGGAAAACCACTCAGAATTGGGTGGTTTTTTCTTTATGACATGTCACTGTTAAAGGGCTATAGCAGTGTAAAAAACAATTGACATAGAACGCCAAAATCTGTATACTATTTTGAGTAAGCTTTAGTCGTGTTTCCATTAGCCCCGGAAGCAAAGGACAAGCTGATTTTGGTAGAATTATGACGTTATTAGGAGGATATGCAGCATGAAAACTACATTTATGGCCAATCCGAACACAATCGAACGGAAATGGTATGTTGTTGACGCTGAAGGTAAAACTTTAGGACGCCTTGCTGCCGAAGTTGCAAAAGTTCTTCGGGGCAAAAATAAACCAACTTTCACACCACACGTAGATACTGGTGACCATGTGATCGTTGTAAACGCAGAAAAAATTCGCGTAACTGGTAAAAAATTAGAGCAAAAGGAATACTTCCGTCATTCTGGTTATCCAGGTGGTGCTCGTTTCACTAAATTGGCTATGATGCTTGAAAAACAACCTGAACGTGTTGTTGAGATGGCAGTTCGTGGTATGCTTCCAAAAAATAAATTGGGTGCACAACAATACCGTAAATTAAACGTATACGCTGGTCCTGAGCATCCACATGCAGCTCAAAAACCAGAAGTATTAGAAATTTCCGTACGATAATCTAGAGGGAGGAACATATAATGGCAGTAGCACAATATTACGGCACTGGTCGTAGAAAATCTTCCGTTGCTAGAGTTCGTCTGGTACCGGGCACAGGTAAAATCACTGTTAACAAACGTGAACTTAATGATTATTTCGGTCGCCAAACTTTGGAATTGATCGTAAAACAACCTTTGAATTTGACTAACACAGTTGAACAATACGATGTTATCGCAACTGTAGCTGGTGGCGGTCCTTCTGGTCAAGCTGGTGCAATTCGTCACGGTATCTCCCGTGCGTTATTGGACGTAGATGGCGAACTTCGTCAATCTTTGAAAAAAGCTGGCTTCTTGACTCGTGACCCACGTATGAAAGAACGTAAAAAATACGGTCTTAAAAAAGCCCGCAAAGCAAGCCAATTCTCCAAACGTTAATATTTGGAATACAGGTTATTACACCTGCAGACAATGTCTGCAGGTGTTTTTGCATTTCTATCATTTACAGGGACATTTAATTCTCCTATAATAGATATATAATAATCGAATTTTTTCGAAAATAGATTTTTATATAGGAGAAATCATATGATTTATAATACAATTCAATACGTAGTGGACAACGGGATTGGTACGTTGACATTTAATCGCCCTACAGTGGCGAATGGTTTTAATATCGAGATGTGCAAGGAGATCCTTGAGGTTTTAGCTCAAGCACACAACGATGATAGTGTTCGTGCATTGCTTATTAATGCTGAAGGCAAGGTATTCTCTGCTGGTGGCGATTTAACAGAAATGGAACGCGCTGTAAACGAAGGGGATACAGAGTCTTTATTTGAAATCGTTGAGCTTGTAGCTCAGATTTCTATGGCTCTAAAACGTTTGCCTAAACCTGTTATCATGAGCCTTCAAGGTGCTGCAGCAGGTGCGGCCTTTAACATGGCGTTAGCTGCAGACTTTGTTGTAGCTGCTAACAATGTACGCTTTATCCAAGCTTTCGTAAACGTCGGTCTTGCTCCTGATGCAGGTGGTTTATTCTTGTTGACTCGAGCTATTGGTATGAACCGTGCTATGCATATCGTTATGACTGGTGAAGCCGTATCTGCTGAAAAAGGTAAAGAACTTGGCTTTGTATATAAAGTTTGTGAATTAGAAGATCTAGAAACGGCCACAAGACGTCTTGTAGAGAAGTTAGCTAAAGGTCCTGCACAATCTTACCGCGTTATGAAGGAAATGATGTGGAATAGTTTCTTAGCTGGCTGGGAAGAATACAAGAAATTTGAAGTAGAAAAACAATGTGAATTAGGTCTTTCAGAGGACTTCAAAGAGGGGGTTCTGGCTTTCACAGAGCGTCGTCGTCCTAAATTTGGTCAAAAATAATAATTATCCTCTTGTAATTGTACTAAATATCATGTAATTTATAAGCAGTTACTAATATAATTCGAACCGATGTGGCTCCCTATATTGAGTTACATCGGTTTTTGCTTTCATTACGATGCAAAAGTGTATATAATAGTACTATTATAATAGTTTAGGAGGTCATTATTACATGGCTCAAAATACAATTAAATGTTATGACAGTCCTAGTGATGTAGTCCAAGCATTAGCGGAGGATTTCATTGCTTTTACCAATGAAGAGATTAGCCGCACGGAATCGTGCATTGTTGGTATCACAGGTGGCACTGTTGTTAATGGTTTGTTAGAATTGCTTAATTCCCCTGAATATATTGAGCGCCTCAACTGGGAGCGCATATTCTTCTTGTGGACTGATGAGCGTTTCTTGCCACAAACGCATGAGGATAATTACTTCAATCGCGTAAAACCTCATTTGCTATGCAAGGCAAAAGGGGCTGCTCATTTCTTGCCAATTAATACGGATTCTAAAACCGTACATGAAGCGGCTGAAGAATATGAAAAAGAGGTTCGCAATGTCCTCAAGGCGTGTAAGAAATCTGGTCTTGATTTAGCGTTACTTGATCTAGGCGAGGATGGTCATACGGCAGGATTATTTGCAGGATCTCACGCACTTCGCGTGGCAGATCAAGAGGTAGTGGCCGTAGAGGATGGCAAGGTATGGGAACGTATTTCTATGACCTTTTCTTTCCTTGCTAAATCCGATGCTGTTTGGTTCACTGTGACTGGTGAAAGCAAGAAAACCGCACTTACTAAGGTGTTGTACCAACGCGAGGATTATGAGGATTTACCTTGGGAAAAACGCATTGGTCGCGTACTACCTGGGGCAGTGCTTTCACAAGAAGCCACTTGGTATGTGGACAAGGCAGCCTATAATGATGTACACTAAAAGATATAAGTTTTAGTAAATATAAAGGAGATACATATGGGATCTATAGGAACACCTGAATTAATAGTTATATTAGTGATCGCTCTAGTTATCTTCGGACCTGGTAAATTACCTGAAGTAGGTAAAGCTATTGGTAAGGGCATCAATGAATTTAAAGATGCTATTTCTGGCCCTAAAAAAGCTGTTGATGAAACGAAAGAAGCCGTTAAAAAGGCGACTACTATCGACGTAACAGCAGGGGCTAAAAACGACGATAAACATAAAGAAGCTAACGATTAATAGGAGGTATTACTATGTGCAAAGATTGTGGTTGCGGTGAAGATAATGGCGTTGTAACAAAGGTATTTAATGTACCTGGTATGATGTGTAACAACTGTAAGGAAGCAGTAGAAGGGGCATCTCTTGCGCTACCAGGCGTATTGAGTTCAGAAGTAAATTTAGATGATAAGACAGTAACGATTTCTTTTGATCCTACTAAATCTGCAGTAGAGGTTATTTCTACGGCCATTGAAAAAACTGGCTTTGAAGTAACAGGCGTTGCAGATGGTGCACAACAACATAGTCATGGTTTAATGGGAACCTTGAAACGTTTCTTCAAATAATCGAACCTTTGGTGCTGTATTGAAACATTGTTTCGATGCAGCACTTTTTTGTATGAAGAGGTCATATATGATACGCAAGTTTGATGCTAAAAATTTCAAGTGGGATGGCGTCGACACCTTGGTATATAAACAAGATGGTAGTCCTTTTAAAGATGTAACACGTCAAGTGCTATACGATGGTGCTTATGATATTCCATGCCAATTCCGTTATTTTGAATGTTTGCCAGGAGGCTATTCCACATTAGAATATCACGAGCATACGCATATGGTTATGATATTCCGCGGCAAAGGTCAGCTTTTATTAGGAGACGAAATTCATGATGTAGAGTCTGGTGATTTTATTGAAATTCCAGGCAAGACAATTCATCAGTTCCGCGCTAATAAAGGGGACTATATTGGTTTCCTATGTTTGGTAAACCAAGAGCGGGATAAGGTTAAATTATTATCCTCAGAAGAAATGGAAACATTACAGGCAAATCCTAAGATTAAAGAATTCTTAGAAAGTTGCTAATATATATGGCGGTTATGTGTGATGACCGCCATATCGTTTTATAATCAACTGTAACTGTAACTGTAACTGTAACTGTAACTGTAACTGTAACTGTAACTGTAACGGTTGATTTGTGTAGTTTGATAGGGAGGTTCTATGAATACTTTTACACGTGCGGCTCTTACCGTTTTGGTGGGCTTAGTGATTTGGTTCTTGCCTCACACGGAGGCAATTAAGCCTGAAGGGTGGCATTTATTAGCTATCTTTACGGCTACCATTGTAGGCTTTATTTTGCGCCCTTGGCCAACTGGCATTATGGCGCTCTTTGGTATCGTTGCAGCAGTAGCCACACAGTCTATTACGATGGTGCAAGCCTTAGGTGGTTATGCAGAGGCGAATGTATGGCTTATCGTAGCGGCCGTATTCTTTTCAAGAGGTATTATTAATTCTGGTCTTGGTAAGCGCATTGCCTATACTTTGATTCGTTCTTTTGGTACAAGTTCTTTAAAACTAGCCTATGCATTAGCTTGTACGGATTTGATTATCTCTCCAGCGACGCCATCTAATACGGCGCGTGGGGGTGGTATCGTATTCCCAATCGTGCAAAATATTTCTTTAGCTTTTGATTCTGAACCATATGGTAAGACAGCTCGTCGCATTGGAGCGTACTTGATGACGACGGCTCATACCATCAACACTATTACAGTAACGATCTTTTTGACCGCATGTAGTGGTAACTTACTTATTACGTCCTTAGGTGCGAAATTATTCGGCTATGATATTTCTTGGTGGGAATGGTTCCAAGCGGGTGTGATTCCTGGTGTGATTTGTATGATTTTGATGCCTTGGTTCATCTATAAGATTTATCCTCCAGAAATTAAAGAAACCCCACAAGCAGCGGCGATGGCTCAAAAAGAGTTAGATGCTCTCGGTCCTATTACAAAAGCCGAAATTTCTGTAGCTATAATCTTTGTGCTTTGTATCTTACTTTGGGCTACTGCGATTTGGACTAAGCTTCATCCAACCGTAGTGGCTATGATGGGTGTTCTTGCATGTGTAGTAACAGGCTCTCTTACATGGGATGATATCTTAGGTGAGCGCACTGGTTGGGATATTCTCATTTGGATGGGCACTCTGGTTGGTATGGCAGGATTACTAGGTAAACTCGGTGTAGTTGCTGTCTTTGCAAACTTTGTTAGTCAACATCTTGCTGGTATTGACTGGTTCTGGGCATCCTTTATTATCTCTGCAACCTTTGTATACTCCCAATATTTCTTCGCTAGTGGTACGGCGCGTATTACAGCATTGTTCTCCGCCTTTGCGGCCATTCTCGTGGCTATGGGCGCACCAATTCCGTTTACCATCTTGCTCTTTGGTTTGATGAACAGCCCTGGCTGTACATTAACTCACTATAGCTCTGGTGTAACGCCAATCTTCTTTGGCGCTGGTTATGTACCGCAAGGTACGTGGTGGCGGGTTGGACTTGCCATTTCCGTGGTGAGTTTCCTCATCCATTTCTGGGGCGGTGCCCTTGGTATGTGGATCTTTGGTATCCTATAATATAAAAATCCCTCACTACGGTGGGGGACTTTTTTCGTGTTATATGTACATTTTTTATACCTAACTAGGCTTGCTATAGCTTTTTTGTATGGTGAACTTCATAAAAAAACTATAGTGAATCTATAGAATTTATAGCGAATTATCTTGCACAGGATAATGTAACGTGTTATTATTATTCCGTGATTAATATTACAGATTATTTTAGGAGGAAACATGTTAGGTTTAGTCATTAGCTTATTGATTATTGCGCTAGTCGTGATTATTAATGACATTCGAATTATGAACAACAACTTAACACGTTTTTGTCTTAGAAGTTCCGCGAATGGGTTAATATACAATCAGTAAGATTTTGGCTATATAGTTTGTTTCTTATGTGTATATTTTCCAAGGGGTACATAGGTCTATTTATGTATATAGGAATTCTGTAAACAAAAGGAATATCATTTGTAAACTTTTAAGACGATTCATAGGAATCGTCTTTTTTTATGCGTTGTGAAAGCCGTCCAAGTGGATGCTTTCAAAAGTGAGGAGATTAACATGAGTTGTAGAAGTGACAATTTAAAAACAGGCGTAGCACGTGCACCACACAGATCTTTGCTAAAAGCTCTAGGTTTCGTTGACGAAGAAATGGGCAGACCAGTCATTGGTATTGCGAATTCTTTCAACGAGATTATCCCTGGTCACGTAGGCCTGAAAAATATTGTACAAGCCGTAAAAGACGGCATCCGCAACGCAGGTGGTGTGCCAATCGAGTTCAATACAATCGGTATTTGCGATGGCCTCGCAATGAACCATATCGGCATGAAATACTCCTTGGTTACACGCAATATCATTGCTGACTCCATCGAGGCAACTGCAATGGCAACACCATTCGATGCGATGGTATTCATTCCAAACTGCGACAAAGTGGTACCAGGTATGTTGATTGCGGCGGCTCGCCTTAACATTCCATCTGTATTCGTATCTGGTGGCGCAATGCTTGCTGGTGTACATAAAGGTAAAAAAATTGGTTTGTCCGACGTGTTTGAAGCAGTAGGTAAACACCAAACTGGCGAAATGGGCGACGAAGAATTGGCAAGCATTGAAGATAATGCATGTCCTACTTGTGGCTCTTGCTCTGGTATGTACACAGCAAACACAATGAACTGCTTAACAGAGGCTCTTGGTATGGGCCTTCCTGGTAACGGTACAATCCCTGCTGTATACTCTGAACGTTTACGTTTGGCTAAATTAGCAGGTATGCAAGCAGTAGAAGTATTAAAAGCAAATCTTCGTCCAAAAGATGTTATGACTCGTGAAGCCTTTGAAAATGCGGTAGCACTCGATATGGCATTAGGTGGTTCCTCTAATACAGCACTTCACTTGCCAGCCATTGCTCACGAAGCTGGTGTACCATTATCCTTAGACGATTTCGATCGCATTGCTCAAATTACACCTCAATTATCTAAATTGTCCCCATCTGGCGTATACTTCATCGAAGACTTGTATGCAGCAGGTGGCGTATCTGCAGTATTAAAACGATTAGCAGAAAATGGTCGTCTCCATACGGAGTGCCAAACAGTAGCCCTTAAAACACAAGGTGAAATCGCTGAGGCTGCTTATGTAGCTGATGAAGACGTAATTCATCCTTGGGATAATCCAGTTCACGAAACTGGTGGTATTGCTGTACTTAAAGGCAACCTTGCTGAAGATGGTTCCGTTGTAAAAGCGGGTGCCGTAGATGCGGATATGCTCGTTCATTCTGGTCCAGCAAAAGTATTCAACAGCGAAGAAGAAGCTGTTGAAGCTATTACAGGCGGTAAAATCGTAAAAGGTGACGTGGTAGTTATCCGCTACGAAGGACCTAAAGGTGGTCCTGGCATGCGTGAAATGTTGACACCAACATCCATGATCGCAGGTATGGGTCTTGATAAAGACGTAGCCTTGTTGACTGACGGTCGTTTCTCTGGTGCTACTCGTGGTGCATCCATTGGTCACGTATCTCCAGAAGCTGCGGCAGGTGGCACAATCGCCGTTGTTGAAGATGGTGATATCATCAACATCGACATTCCAAACGGTAAATTGGAATTAGCTGTATCCGATGAGGAAATCGCTCGTCGTAAAGCCGCATTGAAACCATTCAAATCCAATGTAACTGGTTACCTTAAAAAATATGCTCTTCATGTATCCTCTGCAGCACAAGGTGCTATCGAAGTATTTGAAGACTAATAGTAGATTTTCATTAATACTAACTAGAGGAGATAGAGTACATGCATAAGTTGTATGATTTTATGGAGGCTCGTGAGCGATTAAGCACAATCACGGTGAAAACAAAATTGCTTCATAGTGATGTGTTCTCTGACGAGTGTGGCAATGATGTATATATCAAGCCAGAAAACTTACAAATAACAGGCTCCTTCAAGGTCCGCGGAGCTTATAATAAAATTGCAAAATTGACGGAAGAGGAAAAGGCGCGCGGTGTTATCGCCGCGTCTGCCGGCAACCATGCACAAGGTGTGGCACTTGCCGCAAAACGCCTCGGCATTAAAGCGACAATCGTAATGCCAAAACATACACCTCTCATTAAGGTCAATGCAACGAAACAATACGGCGCAGAGGTCGTACTACACGGCGAGATTTATGATGAAGCTTGCCAAAAGGCGATGGAACTCCAACAAGAACACGGCTATGTATTTGTTCATCCTTTTGATGATGAAGATGTAATTGAAGGGCAAGGTACAATTGCATTAGAGGTTCTAGAGGAATTGCCTGATGCTGATATATTGCTAGTCCCAGTTGGTGGTGGCGGTATTGTTTCAGGTATCGCAGCGGCTGCTAAATTAAAAAATCCTAGCATTAAGATTATTGGTGTCGAACCAGAAGGGGCCGCTAGTGCAATTGCTGCACTAAAGGCTGACCACCCTGTACCACTCAATGAAGTGGCAACCATCGCAGATGGTACAGCTGTGCGTCAAATTGGTGAAACTACATTAGAATATATCAAACAATATGTAGATGAAATTATTACTGTTTCTGACTACGAGTTGATGGAAGCATTCTTGTTACTCGTAGAAAAACATAAATTAGTAGCAGAAAACTCTGGTATTTTACCATTAGCAGGTCTTAGAAAATTAAACTGCACTGGTAAAAAGGTTGTAGCCATCGTCAGCGGTGGCAATATCGACGTACTTACCATTTCCTCTATGATCAATAAAGGTCTTGTCGTACGTGGTCGTATCTTTACCTTCTCCGTAAACTTGCCTGATAAACCAGGTCAGTTGGTAGCTGTATCTCAAATGCTGGCAGAGGCGGATGCAAACGTAATTAAGCTGGATCACAATCAGTTTAAAAATCTTGACCGCTTCCACGAAGTGGAATTACAAGTAACAGTTGAAACCAATGGTGAAGAACACATCCAACAGATTATTGATACTTTCAAAAATAATGGTTACATTATTAAACGTTTAAATTCCAGCGAGTCCTTGTCTGAATAGCTGGTTGAAAGGGTTCCTATGAGCGCAGAAACAATCAATGGGGCACGCATTGTCCTTGAAACATTGCATCGCCTTGGTGTAACCGACATGTTCGGCTACCCAGGTGGCGCAGTCATTCCAATTTACGATGAAATTTATAGCTTCCCTGAAATTAAACATTATTTCGTTCGTCATGAACAAGGTGCAGCACATGCAGCAGACGGTTATGCTCGCGTATCTGGTCGCGTAGGTGTATGTCTTGCTACGTCTGGTCCTGGTGCGACAAATCTTGTAACAGGCATTATGACTGCGTACATGGATTCCGTACCAATGGTAGCCATTACTGGTCAGGTAGGTCGTCCTTTCATTGGTAAGGACTCCTTCCAAGAGGCTGATATTCAAGGTATTACAATGCCGATTACAAAGCATAACTATCTTGTACAAGATATTCATGATTTGCCTCGCATTATTAAAGAAGCGTACTTTATTGCTGGTACAGGCCGTCCAGGTCCAGTACTTATCGATATTCCAAAGGATATTCAAACAGAAAAAATATCCATGACAGAATACAATAAATTATATGAAGTACCGATTCAACTTGAAGGCTATGATCCAACTTATAAAGGTCATCAAGGTCAAATTAAGAAGGCTGCTACGCTCATTAAAAATGCTAAGCGCCCTCTTATCATAGCTGGTGCAGGCGTATTAAAATCCGGTGCTGTGGATGAGCTTAAATCATTGGCTGAAACAGCTCATATTCCTGTAACGAATACTTTAGTAGGCCTTGGTAGCTTCCCTGGGGACCACGAATTAGCCCTAGGCATGGTAGGTATGCATGGTTCTGTGGCGGCTAATAATAGTACAGACGAGGCAGACCTTGTTATCGCAGCAGGTATTCGCTTCCACGACCGCATTACAGGCCATCCTGATTTCTTCTGTAAAAAAGCTAAGATCATTCACATCGATATCGACCCAGCTGAAATCGACAAGAATGTTACAATCGATGTGCCAATCGTAGGCGACTTGAAACGGGTATTAACAGAGCTTAACGCACTTGTGGAGCCCGCAAAACATGAAGCATGGCTTGAGCAAATTCGTCAGTGGCTAGAGGAGTATCCTATCGTTGTTCCAGAATCTACTGATGGTGAATTACATCCACAATATGTATTATCTGAACTTAATAAAATTGTGAAAGATGATGCTATCATCGTTTCTGACGTAGGTCAGCATCAAATGTGGGCAGCTCAATTCTTAACACATAAAAAACCTCATACCATCGTTACATCTGGTGGTGCTGGTACAATGGGTTATGGTTTACCGGCCGCTATTGGTGCACAAGTAGGTGCTCCAAAGAAACAAGTAGTTCTTGTTGTAGGTGATGGTGGCTTCCAAATGACTTGCGAAGAGCTCATGATGGTTCGTCAATACAACTTGCCAATCAAAATTGTAATCATCAACAATGGTTATCTTGGCATGGTTCGTCAATGGCAACAAATCTTTAACGATCGTCGCTACTCCTATGTAGATTTGGAAATGAGCCCAGACTTCTTGAAATTGGCTGATGCTTTTAATTTAAAGGCGGCTCGTCTTGATAATGTCGAAACTTTCAATAAAGATTTCAAATCTTACATTACGTCTGATGAAAGCATTGTCCTAGATTGTCGCGTTGAGCGTGAAGACAATGTATTGCCAATGATTCCAGCAGGCGGCACTGTAAGCGGCATGATGGGTAAGAAAGGGGTGCTATAATGGCTAAAGAACATCAAGTCTTAGTAATTGCAAAAAATACACCAGGTATTGGTACACGTATTTTGGCACTCTTTAATCGTCGTGGTTTTAACGTTACAAAAATGACCTCTGGCATTACTAATAAGCCAGGTTATGCGCGTATTACCCTCACTGTTGAGGCGGATGACCGCATCTTAGATCAAGTTCAAAAGCAAATTTACAAGCTTATTGACGTTGTAAAGGTTAAAGTCTTTGAAGATCATGATGTAGTATGTCGTGAATTGATGCTTATTAAGGTAAAAGCGACCGCTACAACACGTTCTCAAATTGTACAAATTGCCGATGTATATCGCGGTAATGTACTTGATATTTCTCCTACGTCCATGATTATTGAAGTCATCGGTAGTGTTGAAAAGTTGCGCGGTTTCATCCAAATTATGGAAACGTATGGTATCCTTGAAATTGCAAAAACTGGTATTACAGCGATGAGCCGTGGAGAAAAAATGTAGGAGATGATAGAGTGGGGAATGAATTACTCCATTATGAAAATGTCTGCTTTCGTCGCGATGGCAGACATATCCTAGATAATGTAAATTGGCATATAGAGGAAGGTGAACATTGGGCCCTCTTAGGGCTTAATGGGGCTGGTAAATCGACGCTTCTCAGCATGATACCAGCCTACCAAATTCCAACAACAGGCACCTTGCGTGTCTTTGGTCATGAATTTGGGAAATATGCATGGCCCAAAATCAAATCGAGATTAGGCTTTGTTAGCTCTGCTCTGGGACAGTTTCAGTCTACCTTGGATAAGCAAGTTGTAGAGGATGTCATCATTTCTGGTGCTTTCAGTAGCATCGGTATATACCAAGAGGTTGCACCAGATGTGCGTGAGCGGGGTATGCAATTATTAGCTGAGTTTGGGGTAAGCCACTTGGAAGGACATCGCTTTCATACTTTGTCCGCTGGAGAACAGCGACGTGTATTATTGGCACGGTCCATCATGGCAAATCCAGATTTGCTGATTTTGGATGAGCCTTGCTCTGGCTTAGACTTACCGGCGCGAGAACAATTCTTGCGTACAGTTGCTAACTTGGTTGCAGAGCAACAGACACCGATTATCTATGTGTCACATCAAATTGAAGAGATACTACCAGCGATTACACATGTAGCCATCTTGCGAGAAGGCAAGATGATACATGCGGGGCCTAAACACGCTGTATTAACAGATGAAAATTTGTCTGATGTGTTTGGCATTCCCGTACAAGTTGTGTGGAAAGATGATCGCCCATGGGTGATTGTTCGGTAGTAATCAAATTTCTTTATCAGTAACTTGAAATTTAGCTTACTGATACTAAATTAATGTACGCCACATCTTGCAAAAATTTGTTGGATTGTGTACAGTATATATTAGTCTATATTCTATTGAATATGTTTGGAGGTTGTCTAATATGGCAGGTAAAATTTTAGGTACTACAGTTTATTATGATGCAGATTGTAATTTGGGCAAATTGGAAGGCAAAAAAATTACAGTTTTAGGTTACGGTTCTCAAGGTCATGCGCATGCTTTGAACTTGAAAGAAAATGGCATGGACGTAACTATCGGTCTTCGTGATGGTTCTTCTAGCTGGAAAGCTGCTGAAGAAGCAGGCCTTACAGTAAAAGAAACTGCAGAAGCAGTTAAAGGTGCTGACATCGTTATGGTATTGATTCCAGACGAATTACAAGCTGACGTTTACGCAAACGATATTGAGCCAAACTTGAAACAAGGCGCATACTTGGCATTCGCTCATGGCTTCAACATTCACTTCGGCAAAATCGTTCCTCGTGAAGACGTAAACGTATTCATGGTAGCTCCTAAAGGCCCTGGTCATTTAGTTCGTCGTACATACCAAGAAGGCTCCGGCGTTCCTTGCTTGTACGCTGTAGAAAAAGATCCATCTGGCGATACTGAAGAAGTTGCATTAGCATGGGCTTCCGGTGTAGGCGGTGGCCGTTCCGGTATCTTGGAAACTAACTTCAAATCCGAAACTGAAACTGACCTCTTCGGTGAACAAGCTGTATTGTGCGGTGGCGTTACTGAATTGATCAAAACTGGTTTCGAAGTATTAACTGAAGCTGGTTATGAACCTGTAAATGCTTACTTCGAGTGCTTACATGAAATGAAATTAATCGTAGACCTTATCTACGAAGGTGGCTTCCAAAAAATGCGCCACTCCATCTCCAACACTGCTGAATACGGCGACTACCATGCAGGTCCTCGCGTAATCACTGCAGATACTAAAAAAGCGATGGAACAAATCTTGGCTGATATCCAATCCGGTAAATTCGCTGATGAATTCTTGGCTGATTCCAAAAACGGTCAAAAATTCCTTAAAGAACATCGCGAAGCAGCAGCTGTTCATCCAATCGAACCAGTTGGTGCAGAACTTCGCAACTTGATGAGCTGGTTGAAATAAGAGATTACATTAGTAATTTCTTGATAAGCATAGGCTTACTGAAAGCGACCCCATTTGGGGTCGCTTTTTTATTGAGTAATACAAGTACGTATGATATAGTTAACGTAGAGTCAGTGTAGTATATTTTGGTATAAGGAGAGATACTATGAGTTCTACAACTATTATTATCATCGTGGCGGTTGCAGTCATTTGGGCCATTTTGTTTGCCGTATTTATGAAGTTCAATAAAAAACGACAAGCCGGTGAACAACAATTTGTACAAGAGAATGCTAATAAAGCGATTCTTCATATTTATGGTAAATCTGTAAAGGTTGATGGTAAGGACCTTTCTACTATTGATCATAAAACTGGTCAATATGGTCAAGTCATTGTGGCAGTAACACCAGGAGAACATACCATTGAATCCGTATATTACACAACGGATAATGTGGGTACTAAAACAAAGAATGTTGAAACACAGCCTGTTACCATCACAATTCCAGTACAAGCAGGTAATGAATATAATGCGGCTATGTATTTCTATTCCGCAGAACAACGTAAGGCCTATTATAAAGGTGACGTTGATGATGCTATTTTAGAAGTTGAACTAGAATTAGAATCTGGTTTTACAGCGAATACTCATGCTTATATCATCGTGTACCGTGAATGTAAATAAATTAGTATAGTAACTGTTTAATAGAGCTATCATTGTGGTAGCTCTATTTTTTATAAATCGTTGTTGGTTATTATCATATTTATTTGTGATATAATAAAAAGTAATATATGAAAGGAGAACGATATGGATTTTTACACGTTGGCCTATGTTGAAAGTCAGGCTGTGACAGGCCAAACATGGGGCTTTATCGTTTTTGTTGCCATTCTTTTAGCATTGCTCGTTCTAGGTGTACAGGTATTGCGAAATGGTTTTACTAATCGCTATCGTGATTTATTGGTTATTTTGTCTTTAGTTGTAGTGTTTTTCTTAGGACTGGAGTATCAAGAATATAACCGAATGAAAACATACTCTGAGGACTCTTCTCGGATGGCTCAATTTTTACATTCTTTTAGTACAGAGCAATCTGTACCAAGTGAGCAATTAGCGGTTAATTCCTTGAAAATTCGCAATGGCATGATTTTGAAAGTAAATGATGCTTATTATGAGGTTCAGTTCAACCCAGAGTTTTCAACCTATATTATTACCCGTGTATATAAGGTAAGCCCTACTGATCGAATTCATGATGTCGAGGATGTATTACCATAAGGAGGACCACATATGACAGAAGCTATGGCCGTCTATGGGATGGTCTTTGCCAAACTCGCCATTGGTCTCTTGGCGATTATTTTACAAATTAACTTAATGGGGAAAGGGAACTTAGCTCCAACCTCTGCACTTGACCAATTACAAAACTATGTACTTGGTGGTATTATTGGTGCCATTATTTATAATGATCAAATTGGTATTTTACAATTTATGTTAGTTCTCATTTTGTGGACTATCCTTGTAATGTCTCTTAAATTCTTAAAAGGCAATCTTAGTTTCTTCAAAACCATTCTTGATGGTCACCCAGTTATTGTAATTGAAAAAGGTCACGTGTTAACTGAAGAGTGTATGCGCTATGGTATTCAAGCTGCAGAGCTTAAATTGAAATTGCGTACTGCTGGTGTTCAATATGTAACAGATGTAAAACGTGCTGTACTAGAACAAAATGGTCAGTTAAGCGTTGTTCAATTTGGTGATGAAAATATTAAATTTGACCTTATTGATGATGGTCAGATTAATCATTTTACATTAGCTGTAATTGAAAAAGAAGAAGAGTGGCTTGAAGAAGAGGTTGAAAAGCAAGGGTATAAAATAAAAGATGTATATATTGCTGAATACAAAGATGGTGAGGTAGTCATCTATCCGTATAAAAGAAAACATCGTCCTCAAATTGTAAGTGCTTTAAAAACTAAAACTATTTCTACTAAAAATACATTGAAATCTAAATTTTAAAATCTAATATGTAGTATTTTTAAGCCCACTATTCATAGTGGGCTTATATAGAAAGGAAACTAGTGAATCGTAAAGATTTAATTGATCGATTACAAGCTTTATATAAAGACGAGGATAGTCGAGTTACTGTAAATCCTCATGCAGGGCAGAAGGTGGCTATGGTCTATCCCAATACATATTTTGTAGGCATGAGTAATCTTGGTCTTCACATCATTTATGAGGAAATCAACTTACGCCATGATAGCGTATGTGAACGTATCTTCTTACCTGAGAAAAAGGAATTAGAAGCATATGATAAGACTAAGACACCGTTAATGAGCGTTGAAACACAGCGGCCTATGCATCAATTTGATGTGGTGGCCTTTGACGTGACCTTTGAAATGGACTATTTCCATATTCCGCTGATGTTACGTCATGGACGCGTACCTATTATGGGGAAAGATCGCACTGAATTTGATCCTATCGTCATTGCCGGGGGCCCTTGTGCTACCTTCAATCCAGAGCCCTTTGCGGATTTTATTGATGCTTTCATCATTGGTGAAGGGGAAGGCATCGTCAGTCGCGTTCTAGATATTATTCGCGATGGCAAAATGGAGGGTCTAGATCGACATGCTATTTTGCGTCAATTAGCGAATGAGTCTGGCGTATATGTTCCGTCCTTGTATGTGCCAATTTACAGTGAAGAAGGCGAATTTAAAGGTTACCATATTGCAGAAGGCGTGCCAACAACGATTACACGCCATTTTGAAATGCTCACTAGCGGCGGTGAAACCGTAGTGGCTACGAACTATACCGAGTTTGGTGCCATGTATATCATCGAGGTAGCACGTGGTTGTGGCCGTCATTGTCGGTTCTGTATGGCTGGATACTGCTTCCGCGTGCCTCGTGTGCGTCCTCTCGATATTTTAAAAGAAGGCGTAGATAGAGCGGAGCAATTAGGTAAAAAGGTAGGCCTTATGGGGGCCGCTATTTCTGATTATCCAGAGGTAGATGAGTTAGTTACTTATATTCGTTCTAAAGATATGCGCTATTCCTGTGCATCCTTGCGGGCGGACTCCTTAACGCAAGCCGTAGTTGATGGCTTGGCAGATAGTGGTCAAAAGACGATTACTATTGCTCCCGAAACGGGCAGTGAACGGTTGCGCCGCGTCATCAATAAGGGCATTAGCGAAGAACATTTACAAAATGCAGCTACCTTATCTGCAAAGTCTGGTATTCAACATATGCGACTCTATATTATGATTGGCCTTCCAACAGAAACTGATGAGGACATCGAAGCTATCGTAGGACTTGCAGAACGAACACAAGCTCATATGGCAGAGGTAGGCTGTAAAGGGCGGTTAACGCTCAGCATTAATCCATTTATTCCGAAGCCTTTTACACCGTTCCAATGGATGGCCATGGACAATCAAAAAACGGTAGAGAAAAAACTGCAATATATTAAGAAGGCATTGCAAAAGAATCGTCGCATCGAGGTGCTCGTAGAGTCTCCAAAAGAGGCGTATATTCAAGGCGTTCTCGCTCGTGGTGACCGCCGTTTAGGTGTGGTCATTGCCGCATGCGCCGCAGATCGTGGTAGCAAGTCCTTCAAGGCTGAATTGAAGGCAGCAGGCCTAGATATGGACGAAATGAACTATCGTGAACGGAGCTTTGATGAATTCTTGCCCTGGAGCCATTTAGATATGGGCATGGACGAGGGTTATCTTGAAATGGAATGGAAGCGCTCCGTTGATGAAGCGTATACACCGCCGTGTGTACAAGGCTGTAAACGTTGTGGTGTTTGTAAATAGGAGATATTCATGAATGAATCTGTAAAACGTATAGATGTAAAAGGACCTCACGGTACTTGGTCCTATGAAGCACCCAAATGGGCTGAACAATTTCCTATCGTTATGGGCGACACCTATCGTCATGGTGGCGTATCGAAGGCCCCTTATGAATCGTTAAACTTAGCCTTTCACGTAGGGGATGAGGCTCAGAATGTACGAGCCAATCGTGCTATTGTGGCGGATCATTTAGGTGTTGATCCGAAGCGTATTTCCTGCGGTAATCAAGTACATGGTCTTAAGGCTGTAGAAATTACGGAAAACCTCGTTGGTGCTGGTGCTCTTGGGGAGGATACGGCTATTGCTGACTGTGATGCGGTATTTACAATATTACCTAATGTGCCATTATTTTTGTTTACGGCAGACTGCGTAGGCGTTGGTATTTACGACGCTAAACATCATGCTATCGCTACAGTACATGCAGGCTGGCGTGGTGCCATTGGTCATTTGCCGGTGCTCACTATTGAGGCTATGAAAGAAACTTACGGCACTGAGTTTAAAGACTGTTATGTATATCTTGGGCCTAGTATTGGGCCTGAGTCCTTTGAAGTCGACGTAGAGCTAGGGAAACGATTTGAATTAGCTTGGCGAGCTATGACAGAGCGAAATGCAGCTGACGTGGTTAACTACCCTGGTGATAAATTAGATAAGGCCTATATTAATTTATGGAACTTTATCGCCGAAGGACTCATAATTAATGGTGTACCTAGAGAACATATTGCTATCGGTGGTACCGATAGTGTAATTGAAAGCGACTGCTATTCCTATCGCCGTGAAGCAGGAACAACAGGCCGTATGGCACTCTTTGGAATGTTACAAGAGCGCTAATAATTAGCTTTCACAATAATTAGAATCAAGCAGATGATTGTTAGCATATCCATGCAAGGATTTATGGTGCTTATAAGCTCTAAATCATGTACATTCAAGGCTAAATACTATATAATAGAATAGTCTATACAAATATATTTAATGATTACTATATATAGATTGAAGGGGGCATTCACGTGATTGAAGAATCCCTACACGCAATACAGCAGCGCATGGCAGATGCTATGGCGCGCGTTGGTCGCGTAGATACAGCATTGTTAGTGGCGGTTACAAAGAATCACCCTGTGTCAGCTGTAGAGGAGGCGGCTAGTCTCGGTGTCACTCATGTAGGGGAAAACCGAGTACAAGAGGCCAAGGAAAAACAGCTCACCTATAAGGGGCCACAATTAACATGGCACTTGATTGGACATTTACAGGTCAACAAGGTGCGTCAAGCGGTGCCTATGTTTGATTTAATTCATTCTGTAGACAGCCGTAAACTATTAGATGAAATCGAAAAGGTTGCTACAAAGCACGACAAGGTGCAAGACGTATTATTGCAAGTCAATGTAGCTCGAGAAGCCTCCAAAACGGGCATGTCCGTAGAGGAGTTTCCAGAGATTCGAGACTATGCAAAGACATTGCCTCATGTACGTGTACGGGGCTTGATGTGTATGGCGCCATTTTTCGACGATCCAGAGGAAGCACGTCCAATCTTCCGGGTAGCAAACGCCTTGTATGAGGATATGAAAGGCTACTTTGAAGAGGGGCAGATTCAATATTTATCTATGGGGATGACTCACGACTTTGAAGTCGCTTTGGAAGAAGGAGCTAACATCGTTCGTGTAGGCACAGCAATTTTTGGGGAACGTGTGTATGATTAAGGCTTGGGTTGCCTGATAATCGATAGCGTTAAGTATTAGGAGGAAATCCAAATGGCATTGGGAGATTATTTAGACAAAGCAAAAAACTTATTCTTAGGCAAAAATGATGATGACTATGAATATGATGATTATGACTATGAAGATGAAGAGGAATATGAAGCGGAACCTACACCAGTAGCTCCAGTAGCTCCAGTATCCGGCGCATCTGAATTTCATCCACGCAAGGTAGGAGGCCAATCTACGATGACACAACGTCCAACAGCTATGAAAGTAGTTGTAATTGAACCAAAAGTATTTGAAGACTCTGAAAATATTACACATCAATTGCGCGACATGCGTCCTGTATTGATCAACTTTGAAAATACAGATCCTCATGAAGCAGCTCGTATTGTGGACTTCGTATCTGGTGCGACTTTTGCATTGGATGGCAAATTGGAAAAAGTAGGTAAAGACATTTTCATGTGTGTACCTGTAAACATTTCCATTGATTATTCTGATAATGACAGCAACAAAACTGAGCAAAACGAATACGCTTGGGACAATAAATAATTTCTCTATAAATGGTGGTGACAACGATGTTAGGTAAAACCTTATTTATCGGCGTTGGCTCAATGGGTGGCGCTCTATTGCGCGGTGCATTACAGCATGGCGTGTTGAAAGCAAGTGATACACACATTCTCGTGCGTCGCGAAGAACAATGTAAGGCTCTAACTGAGGAGCTCGGTGTAGTAGGTTTTACTACATTGCCTAATGTAAACGAGTACAATACCATTTTGTTGGCCGTCAAACCACAAGTGTTACCATCTGTATTAGAGATGTTAAAAGAAGTACCTTATGGGACTGTTATGATTTCTGTTGCAGCAGGTATCACCTTAGATACATTGGATGCAGCGATTCCGCAAGCTAACTGGTTTAGAGCTATGCCAAATACACCGGCTTCTATCGGTGCAGGCATGACGGCTCTTGCTGGGGATGATGTACATACTGATCTTGGTCGCGCTGTACAAGCCTTATTTGAGGCTGTCGGCGAAGTGGCCGTGGTAAGCGAAGCCGATTTAGATCGCTTAGGTGCACTATCTGGTGCAGGTCCTGGCTATATGTTCGTCATTCTTGATGCTTTAGCTGATGCGGGCGTTCGCATCGGATTGCCTCGTCACTTGGCAATCAAGGCCGCGGCTCAAACAATGTATGGTGCTGGTAAGATGGCTCTTGAAAGCGGCAATCATCCAGCAGTGCTACGAGATCAAGTAACAAGTCCAGGTGGCACGACCATTGCCGGTATTGGTGCCATGGAAAAAGGTGGACTTCGCAGTGCTCTCCAAGACGGCGTAGTAGCATGTCTTGCTCGGTCGAATGAATTGGGGAAATAATTTTGGCAGATACTAGTAAATTAATACGATATTTTGAAGCCAGTGGTAGCGGTGAGGAAGCTCGTCGCATGCTTGACTTGGCTGAGCAGGTTGTAAAAGGTCGCCCTTATCGCGTGGCGGACTTTACGAGCCCTGCAGGTCTTGTCATTGCAGATGCAATCAAGGCTAACTACCCACAGCTTATCGTTAAGACAGACGGTGGCTATGAAGGGGCGGAACGTATCCGCATCGCCTTTGTAGATAGCGACTTTAACGGTACTGTGGACATGGGGATTCGCGCCCTTAAGGTAAATTGGGACCCACGGTTCCGATTGCTTACTCATCGCGATGTGCTAGGCTCTTTGATGGGCCTCGGCATCGATCGCTCCAAATTTGGGGACGTTATCGTTCAACAAGGGGGCGCTCAAATTATGGTGGATGAAAGCGTAGCAGACTTTGTAATCCAAAACTTCACAAAAATTGCTATGGTTTCTGTATCTGTAGAGGCTATTGACCTATCAGATATTGCGCCAAAAGAAGAAAAAATTAAAGAAGTCCGCACTACAGTTGCTTCTTTGCGCTTAGATGCGGTTGCAAGTTCTGGTTTTAGCGTGTCTCGTACTAAATTGGTGAGCGCTATTAATGCAGGATTATTGCAAGTAAACTGGCAACCAGCTAAGGGAGCATCCCAAGAAGTTAAAGAAGGGGATGTGATTTCTATGCGTGGTCGTGGCCGAATGAAGGTAGAAGCCATTACAGGTACATCTCGTAAGGGGCGTATCGGCGTATATCTGAAACGATTCATGTAGGCAATTGAAAATCGGCTTGACCATCAAGCCGATTTTTTTATATATAGTAGGACAGCCATGGTATCCATAACATTTCAACCTACAACAGAAGATACAATCCTATTCGTAGGCGGCGGAGAGGTAGCAGAGCGACGAATACAGCTCTTTATAGATGAGCCGTGCAACATTGTGGTAATCGCTCCCACTGTAACAGATAGGATTTGCCAATGGGCAAAGGATAATCGTATCATTTGGTACGACCGTGCTTTCACAATGGACGATGAACACCACATTATAACGAGCAGTTTGTTCTTTATCTGCACAGATAATGGCGAATTAAACGATACGTTATATGATATGGGGAAAAAACACCGCGTTTGGACTAATCGCAGTGATGCCCCTAGGGCGTGCAGATTTACTGTGCCTTCATCCCTTGAACTAGGCGATCTTCATATCGCTATTAGCGCTAATAACGTAGGACCTCGTATCAATCGCCTTGTAAGGCAAGATATGATGAATCGTTATGGGCAGTTGCAAAAGGCTATGCCTAGACTTAAAATATTTAGAGAAGAAGTAAAGTTACTACTTCCTACCCCAGAGGCTCGACAGAAATTTTGGCGAGACCATCTGACCGTAGAAACTTTTGAAGCCATTCTCAAGGGAGAGTGGATGACTATAGAGGAGAAACTTGACCATGAAATTAGTGGTATTAGGTCTAAATCATAGAAGTGCCGCTGTAGAGGTGCGTGAACGTTTCTCGTTTGATAAAGACGAGGTAGTTACTGCACTGAACCGCCTCTATGAATTTGACTGTGTAGCAGAATGCGTTATATTATCTACCTGTAATAGAACGGAAATCTATGCGGCCTTAGAAGGTGTAGAATTCCCTAAAGAATATATGCTGGCTGTGTTAAAGGATTTAAAAGGTGCCGACCACATCGATGAAGATGCTTTCTTCTTCTACGAAGAGCGCGATTGCATTGAACATCTATTCCGCGTATCTGCGAGCCTTGATTCCCTTGTGTTGGGGGAAGGTCAAATTTTGAGCCAATTAAAAGGGGCTTATATTCAGGCTTATAGCGCAGGATGTACGGGCACAATTTTTAATATCTTATTCCAACGTGCTATTAGTGTTGGTAAAAAGGTACGGACGAACACAGGTATTGCTAATACGCCTGTATCTGTTAGCTACACTGCTGTTAACCTTGCTGAGGACAGCCTAGATAAACCTTTATCTGAAGCGACGGTACTCATCTTAGGTGCTGGCACCATGAGTGAGTTGACCGCAACACACTTACAAGCAAAGGGCGTAAAAACGATTTTTGTATCCAATAGAACCTTTACCAAGGCAGAGGCTTTAGCAGAGCGATTTAATGGTAAAGCTGTTAAGCTCGATAACTTTGTAGATTACGCTAAAGATGCGGATATCCTCATCACATCTACAGGGGCGCCGCACTATATTATTACGGAACGAGAAGCTAAGAAAATTACATCTCTTCGTAAGGGCGAACCAATCGTTATGATTGATATTGCGGTGCCACGCGATATCGATCCCGGCGTAGCAGATATGGAAGGTATTTACCTATTTAATATCGACTCTCTTGAAAGTGTAGTCGAAGAGAATAAGGCACAGCGCGAAGAGGAAGCTCGTCGTGCAGAGCCTATCATTCACGATGCTATTGAAGAGTTATTAGATAAATTGAGCTATTTAACGGTGCGTCCAATGATGGCATTGCTCACAGAAAAAGCAGAACGCATTCGCCGCCGTGAGTTACATCGCGCCTTGGCTAAATTGCCAGATATCTCCGATAAGGAGCGCCGCATTATGGACTCTATGAGTCGCATGATCATTCGCAAAATGTTGCGTGAACCGATGATTCACTTCAACGAAATTGCTGGTACAGAGGAAGAAGGTTTGTACTGGGATTTATTCAAAGATATGTTTAATCTTGAGAAAGAAGGCTAAGGCCATGAGAGACCATATTCGAATCGGCACGCGAAAAAGTGCCCTTGCCCTATGGCAGGCTGAACATATTAGTGCAGAGTTACAACGTCTGTACCCAAACATTACGGTCGAACTAGTTCACTTTAATACAAAGGGTGACCGTATCTTAGAAAAACCACTGGCTCAAGTGGGTGGTAAAGGTTTGTTTACAGCTGAATTAGAAGAAGCTATGCACAAAGGCGACATTGATATCGCCGTACATAGCTTGAAAGATATGCCTACAGAGTTGCCAGAAGGGCTAACTCTTGGTGCTATCTCTGCTCGTGAAGTGCCTTACGATGCGCTTGTGAGCCCCGTGTATAAAACACTAGATAAATTGCCTCAAGGTGCTCGCATTGGTACGAGCAGCTTGCGTCGTCAAGCGCAGTTATTACACGTCCGCCCTGACCTTAAGGTAGAGGTGATTCGAGGCAATGTACAAACTCGTTTGAGCAAGATTGAAACAGAAAAATTAGATGGCGTTATCTTGGCACAAGCCGGTCTTAAACGGTTGGGCTTAGATGATCAAATTACCCAAGTATTTAAAGCCGATGAAATGATTCCTGCTGTTGGTCAAGGGGCACTTGCTATCGAGTGTCGTGCTGACGATACGGAAATGCTTGAAATGCTAGCTCCTATTAACGACGAAGCTACGCGCTATGCCGTTGAAGGGGAACGCAGCTTCTTGCGTCAGTTAAATGGTGGTTGCCAAGTGCCGATGGGTGTACATGGTACTATTGAGAAAGGCCAATTGACCTTAAAGGCTATGATCGCATCCCTCGATGGTAAAACTGTGTACGAAGGAGAAATTTCTGGGCCAGCAAAAAAAGCTGAAATTCTTGGTAAAAACCTTGCAAAAGCCTTATATGAAGAAGGTGGCAAACATATTGTGGATGCTCTCATAGAGGAAGGAATTATAAAATGACAGGTATGGTATATCTAATCGGTGCAGGCCCTGGCGATGTTAAGCTCATTACTGTAAAAGGCCGCGAATGCATTGAAAAAGCAGATGTAATTGTATATGACTATTTAGCAGATGCTCATTTGTTAGAATGGGCTCGCCCAGATGCAGAGTTGATCTACGCTGGTAAACAATGTAAAGATCACACAATGCACCAATGGGAAATTAATGAGCTGTTAGTTCAAAAAGGTAAAGAAGGTAAAATCGTTGCACGCTTAAAGGGCGGCGACCCACTTGTATTCGGTCGCGGTGGTGAAGAGGCGATGGCTCTTGGGGAAGCTGGTGTACCATTTGAATTTGTACCAGGCGTAACATCTCCTATTGCAGCCCCTGCCTATGCAGGTATTCCTGTAACACAACGCGCTATGGCTACATCCTTTGCGGTTGTAACCGGTCATGAAGATCCTACTAAAGAAGTATCTGGTATTCACTGGGAAGGCCTTGCTACAGCGGTAGATACACTTTGCTTTGTAATGGGCGTTGGCAACTTGCCTACCATTGCAGAAAAATTGATGGCTCATGGACGCCCAGCTTCTACACCTGTAGCGCTTGTTCGTTGGGGTACAAAAACGGTTCAAGAAGTTCTCGTATCTACCCTTGAACATGTAGTAGAAGACGTAGAAAAGGCACAACTAAAAGCGCCAGCTATCATCGTAGTAGGCGATGTAGTTAACCTTCGTGAAAAATTACAATGGTTCGATAATAAACCGTTATTCGGCAAAACTATTGTAGTTACACGCGCTCGCTCTCAAGCTAGTGCATTCCGCGAAAAATTAGCAGCTCAAGGTGCTAATGTAGTAGAAGCGGCAGCGATTAAAACATCTCCATTGGAGTTGTTTGATGAAGATCGTCGTATCATCAATAATACAAAACAATACCAATGCATCGTATTCACCTCTGGTGAAGGAGTTCGTTACTTCTTCGATGCTCTTTACAAAGAGGGTAAGGATACACGTGCATTAGGTAATTCTAAAGTGGCGGCTATTGGCTGTGCTACGGCTCGTGAGCTTCAAAAATACGGCATTGTTCCAGATATTATTCCTGTAGACTATAAAGCTGAATCTGCTGTAGAGGCTCTTGAAGAAGAACTTAAAGCAGGCGATTCCGTATTGCTCATCCAACCAAAAGTAGCGCGCGACGTAATTCCACGCTCTTTGCGTCATCACGATATAGATGTAGATATTTTGCGTTTATATGAAACGACACAAGATACATCTCAACAAGAAGCATTAGTAAATGCATTAACTGCAGGTACTGTAGACTATATTACGTTTACAAGTTCCTCTACAGTAACTAATACAATTCAATTATTGGGCGATGATGCATTGAAACTATTAGGCAATACTAAGATTGCTTGCATCGGACCTATCACAGCTGCTACAGCTATGAGTGCAGGTCTTAAACCAGCGGTCATCAGCGATGTATATACAACTGATGGCTTGGTAAATGCTATTATAAAGGACATTTAGGAGGATTACATGTACGATTTAACATACCGTCCTCGCCGCTTGCGTATCAATCCAGAAATGCGTGATTTGGTACGGGAAACGACACTCGACGTAACTGATTTAATTTATCCATTATTTATCGTGCCTGGTGAAGGTATCAAAAATGAAATCGACACATTGCCAGGTCAATACCACTTATCCGTTGATGAGGCTGTGAAAGTAGCGCAAGAGGCCTATGATCTTGGCGTGCGCGGTGTAGAAATCTTTGGTATTCCTACATATAAGGACGAACAAGGCTCCTCAGCGTGGGATATGTCCCAACCTGTACAACAGGCTATTAAAGCTATCCGCGCAGCAGTGCCAAACCTATTGGTTATCTCTGACGTATGCTTGTGCCAATATACCTCTACAGGTCACTGTGGCATGATCGATGACCATGAAATCTTAAATGATGAAACATTGCCACTTCTTTGCAAAGTAGCGGTAAGCCAAGCGGAAGCTGGCGCACATATGGTGGCTCCATCCGATATGATGGACGGCCGTGTCGGTGCTATTCGCGAAGCCCTTGATGCGGCAGGGTACACGAATGTATCCATTATGAGCTATGCAGCAAAATACGCATCTGCGTACTATGGTCCGTTCCGTGGTGCTGTAAACTCTTCTCCAAAATTTGGGGACCGCAAGTCCTATCAAATGGACCCAGCTAATCGCTTGGAAGCTTTCAGAGAAATCGAACTCGATATCGCTGAAGGTGCAGATATTATCATGATTAAACCAGCCTTGTCCTATTTGGATATCGTTCGCGAAACACGTGACCGCTATGAATTACCTGTAGCTGTATACAATGTATCTGGCGAATATGCGATGGTTAAATCCGCTGCTGCAGCTGGTCTTATCGACGAAGAACGCCTCGTTATGGAAACAATGCTTTCCATGAAGCGTGCTGGTGCTAAAATCATCATTACGTACCATGCCTTAGATATTGCTAAATGGTTACAACAATAAGGAGGAACTATGTTCCAACTCGGTAAATCTGAAAAGGCCTTTGAAGAGGCTAAACGTTATATGCCAGGCGGCGTAAACAGTCCTGTTCGTTCCTACCGCAGTGTAGGTTCTAACCCTCCGTTTATCAGCAGCGCTAGCGGCAGCCGTATTTATGATATCGATAATAACGAATACATCGACTATGTATTGAGCTGGGGCCCTATGATTTTAGGCCATGCGAATCCTGAGGTTATCGCAAGCTTGCAAGAGGCAATTCCTCGTGGCACTAGCTACGGTGCACCTACACTACTAGAAACAGAATTGGCTAAAAAGGTGCAAGCCTTCATGCCATCTATGGAGGTTATCCGCCTCGTTAACTCTGGTACTGAGGCCACTATGAGTGCCTTGCGCGTAGCTCGTGGTTATACTGGTCGCGATCGGATCGTAAAATTCGTTGGCTGTTACCATGGTCATAGCGATGCACTCTTGGTGAAAGCTGGCTCTGGCCTTGCTACCTTCGGTGTGCCAGATAGCCCTGGTGTTCCTCAAGGTGTAGCAGAGAATACTATTACATTACCGTATAATGACTCTGATGCGGTTCGCAAATTATTCGACGACATCGGCGATACTATTGCGGCTATCATCGTAGAACCTGTAGCAGGTAATATGGGCTGTGTGCCTCCAGTACCAGGCTTCCTTGAAACCTTGCGAGAAGTGACTAAGGCTCATGGCGCAGTGTTGATCTTTGACGAAGTTATGTGTGGCTTCCGCGCTAGCAGTGGTGGTGCACAAAAACGTTACAATATTAAACCTGACCTTACATGCCTTGGTAAAATCGTTGGCGGTGGTATGCCACTTGCTGTATTCGGTGGCTCCCGTGAGATTATGAACCAAATCGCACCAGCTGGTCCTATTTACCAAGCCGGTACATTGAGCGGTAACCCTATTGCCGTTACATCTGGTCTTGCAACGCTTTCCATTTTGCAACGAGATCCAACTGTTTTTAAACAAGTAGAAGATACGACAATTGCCCTTTGTGAAGGCTTTGAACGTTTGGCAGCACAATACAATGTGCCTGTTGTAGTACAGCGGGTAGGCTCCATGTTCACCATCTTCTTCACTGATAAACCAATTAAGAACTTTGATGATGCATCAGCGTGCAACGAAGAACAATTTAAAATGTTCTTCCACCATAACTTGAGTCATGGTATTTACTATGCGCCAAGCCCTTATGAAAGTAACTTTGTATCTATCTGCCATAAGAGCAGTGAAATCGAACGCACATTAGCCGTTGCTGATGAAGCTTTCAAAAAAATCAGTGATACACTACTATAAAGATTAGTGATACACTACTATAAAAATCAGTGATACATTATTATAAAATATATAGTTTGTAGTTGTTTATGTATCGATGTAGGTGATGAACATGCAGTTTTATAAGAACTTAAAGCGTGCTCGCGTGCGCATGGGCAAAAGCCAAATCGAAGTAGCAAAGGCCGTAGGTATTAGTAATGCGGCGCTTTCAAATTACGAAACAGGGTATCGCGAACCAGATTTAGATACACTCTGTGCCCTGTCTCGCTATTATGGATTGACCTTGGATGAGCTATTAGATGTAAATGGAGAACAACACGAGCCCATCTATGATCTCAGTCCTGTACTCAAAAATAAATACATAGCCTATAAAGGTGAAGTATTCGAGTTGAAAGACTCACAAAAACGTGCCCTCTTGCGCGAGCTAGATAATCTATTTACTAAATTTGAGAAATCAAAGGTAGAAGATAAAAGTAGCAAGCCAAAAACGTACAAACATGGGAACCCACATATCAATCGAGCGGGCCTAGCTAACAGCGCTGGTAGCTTAGCGGCACGACGAAATATAAAATAGTGCTATACTACATTGTATGTGAGTGGAACATGTTTATTTGAACAACTGAATTAGAGTAATTTAAAAGCACCATCTATCTTAATGGGAAACGACACATAAGTCCGACCTAGGTAGATGGTGCTTTTGTATTACTATAGTGTAAATGCATGTGCTATCGCTTTGGCATTTTTTTAGGCTAACTATAAAAATAAATAAAAGATAACAATATTAAAATATTCATTGGTGATATAAGTTAGTTTAATATATAATTGAAATATAGAAGTAGATTAAATATTAACCTATAGAAATAAAAGTGCAGTATAGATTAGAGGTTCCGTTATGAAAAAGATATACTATTACTTTAACATGATTCCTTTATCTTTTAAGATGATTTTGGGATTTGCACTTATATGTATGATTATTATCTCTTTGATGACCGTAGCTGCTATTATTAATAGACCAAAACAAATTCAACAACTAGAAGCATATGAGCAAAAGCTAACAAGTATATCTGCACATAAAGTTAGCGAAGATCATTTTGCTACAGGTAGAAATGGGCAGGTTTATAATTTTAAGATTATATATGAAACTATTACTTTAGAGGAAGTGAAGAATATACTTTCAGAAGAAAAGATAAAATGGCGAGAAGTAAATAAAAGTCACCTTATAGGATATGATTTAGATGATAATATTGGGGTTGAAATTATTCGTGATATAAACACAAACTCTATAATTGTTAAATTAGAAAAAGACAGGTAAAGTAAATATTATATTTAGTATGTATCATCTTAATTAAGAGGAGATTTATTAACCGATGGAGTTCTTTGATTCTTTTGTGGATTTATATAATACAAATTATGAGGTTAGAGCTGCAATCAAGTTTATAGGATTTATAATTGCATTTATTTGTATTCCTGAGTTGATTGGTAATCATGATAGTATAGAATCTTTTACTCCGGCTAAGCCTATAGTGAGACGTGTAGTAAGGAGTATTTTGTGTATCTTCTTATTCTTTGGAATATATACTTTGTTAATGTTGTTGATAGATAATGGGCTATTATAATCTGGATCTAATGAGGAAAAATTAAATTTAATATAGGGAGAATATAATGTATTTTATAGATGAAATTATTGATTTTATTAATAAAAATGTTGATTCTTGGGTGCTTGCAACTTTAATCTTGTTATGGGCAATAATATTTCCTCAATATACAGGGATTCATTTTAATGGTGACTTTAAGCGTCCAGGTTCTATTGAATCTACTATAACACGGATTATTGCAATCCTCATGCTTATCGGTCTGTTTATAGTGGAATTTGTTTTTGACAATAAATAAGATGACTTATTTTATTTGTTTAGGACGGAATTATGAATGTAATAGAAAGATTGCTCTTTGAAGAAGGTTATTCTTTTCTCTTGGTGTATGTAATATTAATTTTTTTATTTTTCTTTCCACAGTTTTCTGGGGTGAAAGAGAATAAACTATTAATTAAATATAGAATTCCTCCACGGCTATTTATATTATTTATGTTGATACTTGTAATATTGATGCATTATATTCTAGGTTTTTAAGATAGAAAAGTTGCTAAGCCAATCATATATGGCATGATTGGCGAATTAGCTGCACGTATGGTTTTAATGTATCTGGTATATAGGTAACATAGAGGGCTTTTAAGTATGAAATATAGAACAATTTATTCTATTGTTTGGTACATATTTCTAGGCTGTTTTAGTTTATGGCTAATTTGTGGATTAGGCTATAAGTTTTTGTTTAATGATACTGTTGAGCAGTCTAGAATGGAATTGACACAAGCTTTAAATGCAGCTTTTCCACGAGATCAATATATAATCGATGGAGATGTACATGATACGAATAGAAGAAATCTTATATCAATAGGTCGATCAATTGATATAAAGCCAGATTCACAACATAGAGATATAAAATCAATAAAGCCCTTAAATGGAGAATGGACTTTAGTTGATCAGACTGCGTCTCGTTATGTATATGAAAATGAATCATATAGAGTATATGTAACAACGGATTCGGAGAATGATGGATATATTGTAGTGTTAGTACATAATAATTGGTTAGAACTATTACATTTATAATTATTTGACTTCATTCTAAGATGTTCTTTTGGTATTAAATAATAAGATTTTAATTAGTTGAAACTACAAATGGCTTTATGAATTGAAACTGGAGAGTGTCTGGTTATCAATAGTAATCATGCTTATATATTTACTGCAGTAAATATTGTGAAATAGGAGTTTTTTATGGAGCCCTTAGACGCTTTTCTTGATTTAGTTGATATTGATCAGACTAAAAAACTAGATGAAAATAGAATTACACAAATATATCAATTTCTTTTGAGTGACGAATATTATATGTCTCCTAACTATACATTGATTAATAAATTATTTCAGTTAATTGTTTTAAATAATAGATGGGATGCCTATATAGCACTTAATTATTTTGACTATTTACTCTTCGAAGGTTGGGATTATGACGCCCTAATTGTTCGAACTTTGCTTTTAGAAAATAATATTTGTCTAACCGGTGAATTTTGTTTAGATACAGAATTAGTAAAAAATGGGTATTCCTATTTTAGAAATGATGCGATTTGGAAGGGGCGAGATTATTTCGATGATAATATTCCATTAGCATTATCAAAATGGAAAATTTATTATGATGATAAATCTCAAAGATTTCATGCAGTAGAATAGTATCTGAATTTTTTAATTATAAAATGCCATAGTATATAAGCCTATTAAAATATTGCAGATGTTAATAATATCTATAAAAAATCTATATAGCATGTTATTACTGGTTCATTTCTAAATCAGAGAAAGACAAGTAGCTAATATTGCGCATACGTATGAAGTTATTCAAGATGGTTTCGATGATATAAAAGATTAGTGAGGAGAGATTATGAACGCTGGGCGTATCTTATGTAGTATTTTACTTGGTATGTATGCAATATATATTATACGGAATAATACAATAACTATTGCAGGCGCAAATACTAAGAGAAGTCTTCTTCTTACGATGATACAATTAGGTCAATTATTGATGATTGAATTAATGGTTATTTGGGGTGGGAGGATTTTACATAGTTTTTCTATTTTTTCGTTAATACTTGCGGTTCTTATTTGGGGTGAAATGTTTGCACTAAGGCAAAACCTCAATGAATATTTTATGTGCAAGGAAGGGAAAAGCCATGGCATTAGTATTATAGGAAAAGGTCGAATTGCTGTGTCTGCAGGACAGAGTATCCTTCTAATCCTTCTTGGAATCTGGAGTTGGTAAAATTTAATAAGCGCTAAAGTTAATAATGGAATATTTTAGTACTTACAGCAGATAGCTGATTATACTTAATCAGCTATCTGTTATTATAAGCGTTTTATTCTTGAGGAAATGTATATTATTAAAAAAATACATAGTAAAAAGGCTACATAGACAGTTGTCTTATGTAGCCTTTTGTGCGTTTGGATTTATTATCTTTGCATAGGATTTATCATATACATCTTTATATTTATTTTTAAACTTAAAAGGTTTTTGCAGAGATAAATATTGATAATATTTTTTTTACTTTCTTCTGTAAGGTAGTTTAAAGAGGCTGTTACACAATCAGTATACATTAGGCCTTGCTTTAAAACGGCTTTTACCTATTTATTCTCTAACAATATTAGAACACCTGAAGTATAAATAAAATCTAAAAATATTTAATATTTTATTGCAAAAAAAATATAATTTAATATATAATTTACCTTATAACGAAAGGAGAGGAATTAATGAGAGTTGTATGTATTGCAGCAGGTTGTGTTGGCTTGCTGACCACATTCGGTACGATGCCTAGTTTTGCGGCAGAAGTATCAAACCCATTTATACAACAAGAAGCGGCCCGAGCCGATGCTTCATTACGCCAACGTGCAGAAGCACCAATGACTGGGGCCGCTTTGTCGCGTTCAGAATCTGCTTATACAGGTTTAGATAAAGCACCAATGAAGTCATTACCTAAGGAGAGTACATCATTTGCAATAGAGCATATTGTAGTAACCTCCTCAGAACCAGTGCTTCAAAAATATAAAAATCGATTACAGGTATATAACCACAATCGTATTGGAACAGAGGGAATTCAGTTTTTACAAAAGGAATTACAAGAGCAACTGTTATCTGATGGATACATTACGAGTCAAGTAGTTGTGCCAAATCAAGATTTACAGTCTGGTACACTCACTTTTGAGATTATGCCTGGTTATGTAGAGGATATTGTTCTTACAAATCCTAAAGCACGTACCAATTGGCGTAGTGCCTTTCCTGTAAGACCGGGTTACGTATTACGACGTCAAGCACTAGAGCAAGGGATTGACCAAATGCGTAATGTACCTGGACAAGATATTAAAATGACCATAGAGCCAGGGACAAAACCATTACATTCTATTGTTAAGCTTACCGTTGAGCAAAAAGGCTTTGTACACGGATCTTTGATGCTAGATAATTCTGGAAATAAATCAACAGGAACATATCAAGGGACAGTATATCTATCTTTCAGTCAATTGGCAGGATTAAATGATGTACTAACCACTAGCTTTACAAAAGATATAAGTCATCATGATGATGGTCATGGATCAAAACAATATGCGGTTAGCTATTCCGTTCCTGATGGGAACCGTACATATCGTCTTTCAACGTATAAGTATAGCTATAATCAATTAGTATTCATGCCAAATGCGTTTCGTTCTTCTGGGACTACGCAAGGCACAGAATTTGCAGTAGAGCAAGTATTAAATAGAACAAGTCGCTCTAAGACTTCGGCTGTAGCTAAAGTCATTCATAAGGAGCGTCATAATTATTTAGATGATGTGGAGCTTGGTGTACAAGAGCAACATACAACCGCTGTTGAAGTGGGTTTATCTCATCGTCAATATAGTGGGAATACTGTATCCGATGTTTATCTATTCTATCGACAAGGTATTAATGGATTGGGTGCTCAAGTACGGAGTTGGGAAGGCTTGTCAGATAATCCTACTACACTATATAAAATGGCAGGCGTAGAAGGTCAAATTCAAACTGGTGTTCGTATGGGCCATAAGCAAGGTACATATACGATGCGTTTTAGAAGCCAGTTCACAGATCAACGTCTATTCGGAACCGATCAATTTAGTATTGGTGGGCGCTATTCTGTACGAGGTTTTAGTGGAGAAGAAACCTTAAGAGGTGACTCGGGCTATTATGTACAAAATGAATGGGCATTACCATTTAGAAAACAACAAATTACTCCATATGTAGGGATAGATATTGGACATGTATGGGGGCCATCTACAGAAACTCAATTAGGTAATACCTTAATTGGTGGTGTAGTTGGTGTACGTGGTATGGTTGGTGACGATGTAAACTATGATGTATCACTAGGAACACCAATTAAGAAACCAGAAGGTTTTGATACAGATACGCGTGTGTGGGCCTTTAGAGGTAGTTATCAGTTTTAAGTGTTGTAATCTAGTGCAACTATTCCATTATATGGTAAATGGTATGTACTAGAAAAGGAGAGTAATATGAATATAAGAAAGCAGACGGCAATGGCTATCTTCGCTGCGTTGTTAGCGACTAACTCTGCACCATGGATTCCTATGGCCCTTGCTAATCCTGTTGTACCAGATCAAGGTAAATTAGGACCAAAAATAGAAGAAGCTCGTAATGGCATGACTGTCGTTAATATTAATACGCCTAATGATAAAGGGTTATCACATAACCAATATAATGCTTTTAATGTAGACGAAAAGGGACTTATTTTAAATAATGCGAATCGACCTGTAAATACAGAGCTTGCAGGCTATATTATGGGGAACCCTAATTTAGTAGGTCCTACAGCTAATACAATTTTAAATGAAGTAACGGGTACAGGCTCTACATCTATGAATGGTGCTCTTGAAGTAGCTGGGGATAAGGCGCATGTTATCGTTGCCAATCCTAATGGTATTTCTGTTAATAATGGCACATTTATTAATGCAAGTAGTGCTACACTTACAACGGGTAATCCAATTATTAATAATGGTAGTGTTACAGGCTATAATGTACAAAAAGGTGCTATTACAGTCGGCGAAAAAGGTCTTAATGCCTCTAAAACAGCTCGTACAGATATGCTAGCTGAGGCTGTAAAGCTTAATGGTAAAGTTTGGGTGCAAGATGCTCAAGTTGTAACGGGTAAGAATGCTATTACTGTTGATTCTTCTGGTAAAGTTACGAATACAAGTAAAACTGGAGAGTCAAGTCAAGTTGGTCTTGATGTAGCGGCTATTGGTGGTATGTATGCTAATAGTATGTACTTAGTGGGTACCAATGACGGCTTTGGGGTTAATAACCAAGGCGTATTGTCTGCACAAAATAAATTAACCATAGATAGTACTGGTAAGTTACAAAATACAGGTACACTTGCTGCTACAGATGCCAATATTACAACCAAAAGTCTAGAGCAGATGAATAAGGGTAAACTTTATATAGATACAGCAAAGATTACTACTGACTCTGTAATACAAACTGGTAATGCTACGACTAAAGAAGCCCCTGTTATAATTGCTCAAAAAGATTTGTCTATAGCAACAAAATCTATTATTAATACAGATGGTAGTGTCATCAAAGCAGAAGGTAAATTACAGCTTGGTAAAACGATGGACCAGAACGGTACAGTATCCGGTAAAATGGATAGTGTAGTAAATACTGCATCAACAATTGAGTTTGGTCAAGGTGGAGCTTTACTTGCGAAATCTGTAGACAATAAAAATGGTGGTATTACCCTTAAGCGTGTAGCTGTAGAGGGTAAAGAGCATGTTAAAAACGAAGTAGCTCCATCCGGTAGCATTAAGCGTTATCAATTGTCTGAAGAACGAATTTATGGACATGATGATGAAATTCCAAAAGATAAAGTAGTAGTACACTCTTCTGAGAATCTCCAACTTTCCATAAATGGTAAACATCATGATAGTTGGACTAAATATGAATATGATCGTACACGTGAGGAAGATGCAGTAGATACATCTAATCCTGGACGAATCATTTCTGGTGGCAATTTACATGTGGATGTAGATCATATGGTGAATGAAGCCAGTCAAATTAGTGCTGCTGGCGATATTACCGGTACCGTAGGTCAGTATGAACAAAGTAATCCTAAAGGTAATGAATATATTACTGAAGAGGGCACTGCCACAAGTTATAGCCGTCGTAAGGAAGATGGTTGGGATTCAACCAATATTCGTGAAGCGAAGTATAAGAACACTAAGGTAAACCCTAAAGATGTACCTGTTGCCGTGTATGGCGGTCATGTAGAAAATAGTAAAAGCAATGCTACAGTAGATGCATCTCTATTAAATAGCATGAGTCATTTATCGACGAATCCTAATACTTCCTATGTGATTGAAACAGATCCAAATTTCACAAGTCGTCGCAACTTCTTATCTTCTGATTACGTATTATCTCGCCTTAAATTAGATCCTATGAATATACAAAAACGATTGGGTGATGGGTATTACGAGCAGCAACTTGTTATGCAAGAGATTATGCGTCAAACCGGTAAAAGTAGACTGCAATCTGGTCTTTCAGCAGAAGAACAATATCGCCAATTGATGGATGCAGGGATCAGTGTAACCAAATCTCAATCTATTGTATTAGGTCGTGGTTTAACAGAGGCTGAGCAAAAGAATCTTAAAGAGGATGTAGTACTCTTAGTTAGTAAATCTGTTGTATTACCAAATGGTAAAACTGAGACTGTACTAGTACCGACTCTGTATTTAGCACCAAGCACAAAACGAGTAGATGGTGGCGCTAATTTGCAGGCCCAATCAATTAATCTTTCTGTTGATACTATGCATAATAGCGGTAGTATTGTAGCGGATAAAGATGTGACTCTTACTGGTAATTCCATTCACAATGATAATGGTCTTATTAAAGGTAACACGGCTACGGTTACAGCAAATGACGAAGTTCGTAATACACAAGGTACCATTATGGGCAACGATACAGTTTCTGTGTATGCTAAGAAAGACGTTGTTAATGAAGGTGGCACCATTACACAAACTAATGCAGCTGGTTCCACAAAGGTTAGTGCAGGACGCGATGTAATTAATAAAGGCGTACAGTATGAGGCCGGTAATAGCAAGGTTGAATGGAATAGTAGCAACAACCGTCGTGAAACGATTACGGGGGTAGATCAAGGCCGTATTGGTGGTGCTGGTCAAACAACAGTAGTAGCAGGACGAGATGTATCTATGGAGGCAGGTATTATCTCCTCTGATGTGAATACAAAGGTGACGGCAGGTCGCAATGTAACGATGAAAGCAATGAATGCTACCCATGAGCTTGAAGAACATCGTTTCGATAAAGGTAAATCTGGTGGTGGACATTCTCAAACGACTGAGTCTCATGACCTTGTTAAAGCACAATCATCTGTTGGTAGTAGCATTGAAGGCAAGAACGTTTCTGTTCTAGCCTCTGATGCCGTACAATTGGAAGGCAGTCAACTATTAGCGGCAGACACAGTACAAGTATCTGGTAATACGATTGCATTAAATACAGCGAAGGCAGATAGTACAGTCAATCATGTATACTTAGATAAAAAGAAAAGTTTAGTAAAACGTGAAAGCACCAATGCGGTGGATGATGTAACCACTACATCTGTAACAGGTTCTATATTAAGTGGTAAAACTGTAACGATTACTAGTGCTCATGATGTAACTGGTCAATCTGCTCAAATTATGGGAGAGAATGCCGTATCTGTTACCGTTGGTGGTAAGGTAGAATTGGGCGCTGACAAATCTACTACAGATGGCTCTAGTGTGTATCGTCATAAAAAATCTGGCTTATTGGGCGGTGCAGGTATAGGTTTCACTATTGGTAAAGAAAAACATAATATTGATGAAGCAAACCATGAAGAATCTACAGTAAGAAATACGATTGCTAGTACTAAAGGCGCTGTCACTATTAAAGCAAATGATACAGTACACATTACAAGTGCAGATATTGTTGCTAAAGAAGGCGCAGTGTTAGACGGCTCTGCTGTAAAATTAGATGGTAATGTAGATCATAATCATATGACACATGATGAACGCTACAAAAAAACTGGTCTTACCGTATCCTTAGGTGGTGCAATAGCTAATACACTTACAAATACTACACGTACAATAAAACAAGCTGGTGGCCGTGATGACAAACGGTTAGCCGCACTTGAACTCAATGAAGCGCGTAAACAATTGCAAGATGGCTATGAAGCATTAGATGAGGCTTTAAAAGGTATTAAGATCAGGGATGTTGATGGGAATATATTAAAGACTAAGAAGGGAACTGCTGAACGTGGTGCTAAAAATATTGATGATGCTATTAACTTGTCTGTAAGTATTGGTAGCACTTCTAGAAAAGAAGGGCAAGTAGTAGATATAAATACATATCAAGGTGGTACTCTTGTTAGTGAAAATGATGTACATATTATAGCTCGTGATGCTGAGCAAGGTGGTATCGGGTTAACTGGTGAAACAGTGGAGGCTAAAAAATTAGTATTAGATAGTGCTAGCGATATTAACCTTAAGGCTGGTAAGAATACTGTAGATCTTAATAATACCTATAAAAGCTCTGGATGGAGTGTTGGTGCAGGTATTAGTTTAACTGGTGGTGGACTTCTTGATATTAATGCAAGTGGTCATATGGCTCGTCAAAATGGGGATACTCATCAAGAAAGTTATGTACCAACTAAGCTTAAAGCAGTCGAATTAGCACAGCTTAAAGCAAAACGAGATACAAATATTATTGGTTCTACTGTATCTGCTAAAAAGGTAGAAGTAGATACAGGTCGTGATTTACATATTCAAAGCTTACAAGATGTAGATAACTTTAAAGAACATAGTGAGTCCGCTGGATTCTCTGTGTCCTCGAAACCTAACTTTAAAAATCCAACTGGTAGCATAAATGCTAGTGTAGGACGAATAGATAGCAAATGGAAAAGCGTAACAGAACAAGCAGGTATTTATGCTGGAGAAGAGGGCTACAACCTTAATGTAGGTAATAATACTACATTGGAAGGTGCTGTAATAAAAAGTGATGCTCCTAAAGTTAAGAATAAACTGACTACTAAATCTTTAGAGCTGAAGGATATTCAAAACGAAGCTGAATATAGTGTTCGAGAAAATGGGCTAGAATATAATAATTTTGGAAATATAAAATCCAAAAATAAAAAAGAATTGGATAAAGTCTATAAATATCTCGGGCTAACGCCAACTGGTACTATTGGTGCATCTGATAAGACTACGTCCATAACCAAAACTGCAATAAGTGATGGTATAATTAAAGAGGATGGCTATATAGTAGATATGAAAGAAATTAATACTGATATAGAACATTCTCTAAACACATTACAATCAATCTTTGATCGTAAATCTATTGAGGAAAAACAAGAACTAGCAAATTTATTTAGTATCAATGCTAATGAAGCAATTCACCAAATTGCAAAACATGAGGGCTGGAAAAATGGTGATTTGCGTAAAGTTGCGTTACATACATTTTTCTCTGGTACAGCTGCTAAATTGGGTGGTAATAAATTTTCTGATGGTGCTTATGTGGGTGGTCTTACAGAAGCTATGATGTCTCAATTTGAAAAATGGGCAGGAACTATAACGGGGGCTGATGGAAAGAAGTATGTAAATCCAGAGGATTTACAACAAATAGCATATATATTTGGGTATGCTATCAATAAAAGCTTTGGGAAAAATGGGCAATCTGGTGCGTACCTGGCTCGCATAGGCGTAAAACATAATGGAGCGCTTACAACAATTGCAAAGCCTTTGATTGGTAGTAGTAATAAAGGAGTAGTAACTGGTGGTATAAATACGCTTGACGTTGTTGGTGCACTAAGTTTTACTGGAGCCACTTTGGTTATGGGTGGGACTGCTGGTGGTGATATTCAACCTATAAGTGATGTGAGACTACCAGTCAATCCACATAACCCTGAGCCAGAACAAAAGAGTATATATGTAGACATTGATAATGATAATAAAAAAGACTCGGCATTAAAGCAATTGTTTACAAATCCAAGAAGCACTACTCCAGATATGAATCCTAATAGTCCAGATTATGGATTTGCTTTGGCAGATAGAGGTTTCAAACCAGATGGTATCGACCCTGAAAGTGGTAGAATCTTTTTTGATGTTCCTAATGGACTTGGAAAAATTAAACGTGTATATTCATATAAGCGAGAAGAACTAGGTCATATCCCAAACAATATTTATAGTCCTAATCATGGATTTTATCTTGCCAATACAGGTAAACAACCTGATGGTATAGATTCTAATGGTAATACCTTTTATAAAGTACGTATGCCAGATGGTAAGGTAGAAGTTCATATGTCATATAATTCTAAAGATCTTGATAATCGTCCAGAGAATGTTTATAGTAATAATCATGCTTATTATTTGCTAAAAAAAGGATATGGTATTTCGGATGTAACCGATGATCAACGTATAATGATAAGAATTGCTGTTAATGGTGAAATACGTGAGTATATAGGTCCACATATTAAAGATGATCCTACTGGAATTGGTCGTGCTATGTGGAATTTAAAGCAACAGAAATTATTAGAATCTCAAAAAAAAGGATTAAAAGGATTTACTGAATATGATCAAAAAGTGACACCTGATTATAGTAGTGCAACTATAATTGATAAGATTGGAAAAGCTGCAACATTAAGCAGTGATGGGTCTTTAAGTCAATACACTGTTGCAAAACGACTTAATGAATTTGCTTGGAGTGTTAAAGGTTATAAAGGGACACTTAATAGTGATGTTATAGATACTTTAAATAAGGGGTTTGCTGCTATAGGTGTTACATATCGTTATGATAATACATTATTACCCCAGAAAAATCTCGAGAATGCATTAAGTGAATATGTTGATAATAAAGAAAAGTCAAAATATTATGATTTTAAATTTGAACGTGGCGTAGGATATAAAGTTGGTGTTCATCTTGCTGGTGTAGGTGGAGAGATAGGTGTTAGCTCTGGTAAAAGAACTTATTTAAATCAGACTACACCCTATGAGTTTTCTAATGCTGTAGCAGCAATTGGTACTAGTCGTTTTGGTGGAAGTCTTTCGTATGATAGAGAGGTTAATGTAATGAGTAGTGAATCAAAATCTAATATAGGAGCTTCCGTTTCTACTAGAAATCTATCTTATAGTAATGATGGGCATAATAAACTTTCTACAGGGATTAGTGTATACTCAGGAATTGGTGGTGGTATTGAGGGGGCAATAGATTTAACTAATATTGAAAATGCTATCACTGGATATCAATCGGATGAGGATGAATTACTTCGTCAAATTAAGTTTAATATTGGGAGATGATAATGGGGATGGATAATACTATAATAAATTATTTGAGGCATAATGTTGATCCAGCAATACTTGTCGCAAGTATATGCTTATGGGCACTTATATTTCCAAATTATACTGGAATTCACTTTAATGGTGAATTCAAGAGCTTAAGTCCTATTGAGCGTAAATTAGTAAGAATTGGTGCACTGCTTATGTTGTTATGTTTGGTGGTAGTAAAACTCTTTTTAGAATAGTAGTTTGTAAGTTTGGTGTATTTATAACTGGTGAAGGACTAAGGTTTGTATGAATGCCTTAGTCCTTTTATTATTATCTTTGGATTGATTTGTGATGTAATCGTGAATTATAAAAATACCTGTTATGCGGGGATGGCAACTAAAGTTAAACAAAAAAAACTTGTTTAGTATAATGCAGGTGTTCAAGCCGAATTATATACAAAAAAGTAATTTTATATGGTAATAAACATATAGAGTATTGGCATACAAAATAGTTACATCAATACCATTTATTATTAATACTTAAGTACAGATGTAAAGTTATAATCAATGTAGAAATAGCTTAGCTGCAATATTGAGACGTTTATGTAAATATTAGAGTGTCAAGATTTTAGAGAGACAATTTAGGAGTCAATGGTTATCTGGAGTGAACGGAGTTAAAGTTTGTATTTTTAGCTACCGACTAAATACTATGGGATTATAGACCATAGAAAAATAACTTGTAATAAGAAGGCTGATGTATTTTATCTATATCGAATAATTCCTATTAAAATTACTAGAATTTTACGATTTTATGAGTGTTTTATGATAAAATAAAAGGTATGAATACTTCAACAACTAGGTCTATTACCTATAATGGCGACACAATTGAATATGAGTTAACCATCAAGCGTGTGAAGAACATGAATATGCGCATTACAAAGGATGGTGTGATCCATGTGTCGGCGAATGCCTATGTGCCAGATTATAGGGTGGACAAGTTTGTCATCGAGAATATGCCCTTCATTGAGCGGGCTCGTTACAAGATTGATGCATTGAATGCCAAGCGCGTTGAGGCGTTACAGTATGTGAATGGTGAAAGCTTATCTATCCTCGGCATTCCCGTTACGTTGCGCCTAGTTGAGCAGGATGGAAAGCCTCATATTGGCTTTGACGGCAAAGCCATTCTTACCATGGTGGTGCATCGTGGTACGACCTTTGAAGCGAAGCATAAATTAATGCAAAGTTATTGGCGTAATTTAGGGGAGAAGGTCTTTGTCCATTGGGCGAAGGTCGTGTATCAGCGCTTTCACAAGCAAGGTATTGATGTGCCTATGCCAACCATAAAACAGCAGCGTATGAAGAGTCGTTGGGGTTCTTGTACGCCAGTTAAGCAGCTCATCAAGATGAACACCCGTTTATTAGAGGGGCCACAGGCGTATATTGAGTACGTTATGATTCATGAGTTTGCTCATTTTAAATATTTAGACCATTCCAAGAACTTTCACAATCTAGTGGCACAATTTTTGCCAGATTGGAAGGCTCGTAAGAAGTCATTGAACGTGTATTTTGCTCATCGCCCTTAAAGGAGGTGTACCATGCAGCCATTTGTACATTTACATAGTCATACAGAGTTTAGTTTGCTGGACGGCATCAGTCGTTTGCCTGACATGGTACGTCGTGCGAAGGAGTTAAATCAGCCGGCCCTTGCCATTACGGATCACGGCAATATGTATGCGGCCATTTATTTTTATAAAGAGTGTATAGCACAAGGCGTTAAGCCTATCATTGGTTGTGAAGTATATGTAACGGAAAACAGCCGATTTGATCGCCCTGAAGGTCGTAGCCGTGAACGATTAAAACATCTTATCTTGTTGGCTGAGACCATGGAAGGGTATCGTAATCTCGTTAAAATCGTGTCGAAAGCATCTACGGAAGGCATGTTGTATCGTCCCCGTGCAGACCGTGATTTATTGCGCCAATACAGTAAAGGCATAATTGCCCTCAGTGCCTGTATTCAGGGGGAAATCCCTCAATATATCTTGCAAGACAATATGGAAGGCGCGAAGCGTTCTATCGAATGGTATATTGAGACGTACGGCAAGGATAATTTCTTCTTAGAAATCCAAAATCATGGCTTGCCAGAGGAGGCAAAGGCCCAAGAGGAGCTCATTAAGCTTAGTAAGGAATACGGTCTTGGCATCGTAGCGTCTAATGACTTCCACTATGTCTTAAAAGAGGATGCGGACGCGCAAGATATTAAAATATGTATTTCTACAGGCCGACGTCGTGCTGAGGTAGATCGTTTAAAATTCCCCAATGATGAGTTCTATTTAAAATCTGGGGATGAGATGGCGCAGTTGTTCTCACATATTCCTGGGGCCATGGAAAACACATTAAAAATTGCAGACCGCTGTAACGTAGAATTCAATTTCGACGAACATCATTTGCCGCACTTTGATGTGCCAGAAGGGGAAACATCTAAGACCTATTTACGTAAGGTTTGTGAACGAGAAATTCCACGACTCTATGGTGAGACCTCTGAAGAGTTACAAAAACGTCTCGACTACGAGTTAGATGTTATTGGTACTATGGGCTTTGAGGATTACTTCCTCATCGTATGGGACTATGTACGCTATGCCCGTGAGCATGACATCTTAGTAGGTCCTGGTCGTGGTTCAGCGGCAGGTTCTGTAGTAGCCTATCTACTTGGCATTACAGGCCTTGATCCATTGAAGTATGACTTGCTCTTTGAACGATTCTTAAATCCAGAGCGGGTAAGCATGCCCGATATCGATATTGACTTCTGTTATGAAAAGCGTGGTAAAGCCATCGAATATGTAACGCGAAAATACGGACAGGAGCGTGTATCTCAGATTATTACCTTTGGTACTGAGGCAGCGCGTGCCGTAATTCGTGACGTAGGTCGCGTGCTTGACTTGCCACTGGCGGAAGTAAACCGCATTGCGAAGATGATTCCCAATGAACTTGGGATTACCTTAGACAAGGCGCTACAAGGGAAAGAGTTAAAAGCGTTATACGAAGCCGATCCAAATGTTAAAGAGTTATTTGATTTTGGTAAAAAGCTAGAAGGCATAGCGCGAAATTCGTCCACTCATGCAGCGGGCGTCGTAATTTCCGCGGATCCACTAGATGACCACGTACCAGTACAAAATGCCAATGATGATGGCTTTGTAACACAGTACGATAAGGATAACATCGAGGAATTAGGCCTCTTAAAGATGGACTTCTTGGGCCTCCGTACTTTGACGGTTATGGGGGATGCCTTAAAGCTCATCAAGGCGAACCGTGGTATTGATCTCGATTTAGATGCAATACCGCTCGATGATAAAGCAGCTTGTGATATCCTCACAAAAGGCGATACGTCTGGTGTATTCCAACTCGAATCGGAAGGTATCACCAAGCTCGTTATGGACCTTAAGCCTGAGCATTTTGAAGACTTAATTCCATTGGTAGCCTTGTACCGTCCAGGTCCATTGGGGTCTGGCATGGTAGCGGACTTTATCGACCGCCGTCACGGTAAAAAAGAGGTTACCTATTTACATCCTATCTTGGAACCGATTTTGAAAGATACCTTTGGGGTAATCTTGTATCAAGAACAGGTTATGCAAATAGCATCCGCCATGGGCGGGTTCTCCCTTGGTCAAGCGGACTTGATGCGCCGCGCCATGGGTAAGAAAAAGGAATCTGTTCTAAAGGCGCAGCGCGAGTCCTTTATTCAAGGCTCCGTAGCGAACGGTATTACCGAGTCCATTGCAAATGAAGTATTCGACTTGCTCGTATACTTCGCAGGCTATGGCTTTAATAAATCACATAGTGCGGCTTATGCGTATATCGCGTACCAAACGGCGTACTTGAAAGCCCACTATTTCCCTGAATTTATGGCTGCTACCATGACTAGCTTCATGCAAAACATGCAGAAATTGACGTACTACATCAATGCTTGCAAGAAGCATAATGTTAAGGTACTCGGTCCAGATATTAACTATTCTGAACGCAGCTTTGCCGTGCAAGGTGATGCCATTCGCTTCGGCCTTGGGGGCATCAAGAACGTAGGGGACAATGCCATCGATCGCTTAATTCGCGAGCGCAATGAGCACGGCCTCTATACGGATATAGTAGATTTCTGTAAACGAGTGGACAACAAGGTTGTTAATAAACGACTTCTTGAAAGTCTCATTCGATGCGGAGCCATGGATGGTTTCAAGGAAAACCGAAACCAATTATTGCACATGTATGAAAGTGCTCAAGCTGTTGGTGCTAAAGAGCAAAAGGATGCCGCTATGGGCACCATGAGTCTCTTTGGTGATATAGAGGAGTCCGTCGATTTCATCCCTGTACCGAATGTGGAGGATTTATCGGAAGACGATAAATTAAAGGATGAAAAGGAATATACAGGCTTTTACATTACAGGCCATCCATTGCAAGGCTATGCGAAGGAGCTAGAGGGCCTCTTTGAACTGGGTGCTCTCGTAGAAAATCCAGAGCAATATGATGGTCAAACCATAACCTTTGGGGGATTGATTGAAAATAAGACGGACCGCATGACGAGACGAAATGAGGTTATGTCCATTCTTCGCATCGAAGATTATTCTGGTGCAGCCAATGTTGTGGCATTCCCTAAGGTCTTTAGTCAAAGTCAACAATTCCTTGCTGTTGATATGATTGTTAAGGTAAAAGGCCGCGTTGATGCGGATGAAAAGGGTGTGCAAATTATTGCAGACCGGATTATGCCGTTAAAGGTAAACTATAGTCAGGCAAAACATGTGGCCATCCACATTTATAGTCAATATGACACGCCTGAAAATAGTGAAGCCTTAAAACGAGTGTTAGTAAATACATCTGGATCCGTGCCGACGTCGTTATACTTACACCGTCAACGGAAGCGCATTAACTTGCCACCGAGCATGTGCTTTGATCCTAGTGATGAATCTATTAAAGCTATTGAAGCTATATTAGGTGATGGATCCGTAGAGGTGCAATAATATATGTGCCACAGATAGCTTTCACAAACATTTATATAATAAGAAATGAAAAATTCCATCTAGGTTTACTTTCATAGGAGGAAACATGAAACGTACAAAAATCGTATGTACTGTAGGTCCAGGAACGGATAAATTTGGTATCTTGGAAGATATGATGCGAGCAGGCATGAACGTGGCTCGTTTCAATTTCTCTCATGGATCTCACGAGGAGCAAGCGGAACGCATGCAAATGGTGCGCGATGCGGCGATGATTGTTAATAAACCAATCGCGCTATTGCTCGATACGAAAGGTCCTGAGGTTCGTCTTGGCCTGTTTAAAGAGGGGAAAGTATTCCTTGAAGAAGGTCAAAAGTTTACATTGACTACTGATGAAGTGGAAGGCACAAAAGAGCTTAGCTCCGTGAACCACAAAGGTCTTGTAGGCGACGTGTCCGTTGGGGATAAAATCCTCTTGGCTGATGGTCTTGTAACACTTAGCATCGATGCCATCGAAGGGAATAACATCATTACTACCGTTCAAAACAGTGGTGAAATCGGCAACCGTAAACGCGTGGCTGTACCAGGTGTAGCGCTTAGCTTGCCACCAGTATCTGAACAGGACGAAGCAGATTTACGCTTTGGCTGCCAACAAGGGGTAGACTTTGTGGCTGCATCCTTCATGCAACGAGGTAAAGATATCGTAGCCATTCGTCGTATTCTTGAATCTGAACAAAAAGATATCAAGATTATCGCGAAAATTGAAAATGCTGAAGGCGTTAAAAACATCGATGAAATTTTGGAAGTAGCGGACGGCCTCATGGTGGCTCGCGGTGACCTCGGTGTAGAAATCCCTGCCGAAGAGGTACCAGTACTTCAAAAAATGATGATTGAAAAATGTAATGACTTGGGTAAACCAGTTATTACGGCAACCCAAATGCTGGAGTCCATGATTCAAAATCCACGTCCTACACGGGCGGAAGCAAGTGATGTAGCCAATGCCATCTTAGATGGTACGGATGCGATCATGTTGTCTGGTGAAACCGCAAATGGCTCTTACCCAGTAGAGGCGGTTACGACTATGACACGCATTGCTGAGGTAACAGAACAAGCTGCTATTTATGATAGCAAAAGCCGTGCTCGGCAAGATGCGGATATGACGACTACCAGTGCTGTATGTTTAGCAAGCGTGCGCATCGCTCAAAATCTTGGGGCTGCTGCTATTTTGACATGTACTGAATCTGGTCATACGGCGCTTAGCACTGCACGACATCGTCCGGCGTGTAAAATTATTGCTGTGACACCGCATGACGAAACAATTCGCCGTATGCAATTATGCTGGGGCGTAGAGGCTATTAAAGGTCATGAAATTGTTAACTCTGATGAAATGGTTAAACAAGCAATTACAGGTGCTCTTGGTACAGGTGCCATTGAATCTGGTGACTTAGTTGTAGTAACGGCTGGCGTACCATCTGGCGCTACAGGGACTACAAATATGATTCGCGTTCATATTGCAGGTCAAGTACTCTTATCTGGTAATGGTATTTTGCGTAAATCCGTTACAGGCACAGTATTCATTGCTGCTAATCATAAGGGTAATTATGAAAGCTTCAAAGACGGCGACATCCTTGTGGTGGGCACAATGGAGCCTGAATTGATGGCTATTGCAAAACGTGCAGGCGGCATTATCGCTGTTGAAGATGGTTATACCTCTGACAGTGCTATTGCAGGCATTACCTATGGTATTCCTGTAATTTTAGGCGCTAAAAATGCTCATGACGTACTTCTTGAAGGTCAAGAGGTAACTATCGATGGCGAACGAGGCAAGGTGTTTGCAGGCATTGCCAATGCTCGATAGTTAGGGATAATAATTTTATAATATAGGGACTGCCTAATTTCGTGACGGAATTATATGACGAAATATAGGCTAGTCAAAATATAAATGCTTAATACAAGGAGTGAGACTATGAATCCATATAATGTAACAGGACCTAGCAACTCTCAAGTTGCTCAGGTTGAAAGTATCGTATCCCAACGTTTGAAGGGATCTTTCTTGTGGATGGTTGTAGGTTTGCTTACAACTATCGGTGTTGGATTTGCTGCATTAGCAAATCCAAATTGGTTGCGATTCGCGTACCAAAACTTCACTATCATTTTATTAGTAGAGATTGGTGTTATAGTTCTATTTAGTGCTCGAGCATATACGGCAAATGTAATGACTTTGCGCGGTATGTTCTTCCTCTACAGTGCATTGAATGGTCTTACATTGACCTTGATATCGTTGCGATATAATGTGTTTGATGTAGTCATTCCTGCATTAGTAGGTACACTGGCATTCTTCATTGGCTTTGCCGTAGTAGGGGCTACTACGAAACGTAACTTGTCATCCCTAACACCATATGTAATGGCTGCCTTAATTGGTATGATTATCGTATCTTTTGTGATGATAGGGGCTCGTTACTTTAACTGGGCTGTACTCAGTGCTTTCAGTGATACAGTGAGCCTCGTGCTTGGCTATGTAGGCGTTGTTGTGTTCTCCATTTTCACAGCTATTGATGTTAACCGCATTAAAAACAATGTGACTGAAGTAGCTTTGATGGAGGATGAAAGCATCTTAGACCGCATCGAAATTACAGGTGCGTTAAATCTATACTTAGATTTCATTAACTTATTCTTATCCTTATTGCGCATCTTTGGCAATAAGCGATAACAAGGAGATAGTATGGACGATAGAGAATGGCAAACCTTTGTAACCGTTGTGGATGAAGGCAATATTACAAGGGCTGCAGAAAAATTATTTTTATCGCAACCGGCGTTAAGCTATCGGTTGCGTCATATGGAAAAAGCCTTGGGCCATTCTCTATTGTTGCGGACTGCTGAAGGGATTGCCCTCACGGCACAAGGCGAAATTTTCTATGAATACTGTAAAAGAATGATGCAAGATCAAGAGGCATTGGAGAATGCTATGAACTCTGCGTCTGGTAAGATTCAAGGGACCTTGAAAATTGCGTCATCTATCAACTTTGCAGACTATGAACTACCTGCCTTATTGAAAGCCTTCCGCGAACAATACCCAGATGTTCATATTCAAGTAAAGACTGCTTTCAGCCATCAAGTAGTAAAAATGTTCAATACAGGCGATTGTATGGTTGCCTTTGCTCGTGGTGGCTATGATGTATCTGGAAAATCTGAATTGTTACTGGCTGAGCCGTATTGTTTGGTATATAAAGAATTAGTACCACCTGAGTCATTAGAGAAGGTACCGTTCATTAAATACCAAACAGATGTATCTGTAGCTAACATCATCGAAACATGGTGCGCTGAACATTTTGAAGAGCCTCCTAGTGTTGCGATGGATGTAAACTCCATGAGTACCTGTCGTCACTTTGTTCGTGCCGGCCTTGGCTGGTCGATTTTGACCTATATGGGCCTTGGATCTTGCAAGGATAAAGATATTTATGTAAGTCCGTTGCGCAATAAAGACGGTGAATGCATCACACGTGATACGAATATGGTGTACACAAAGGATGCGGAAAATCTAGTAGTAGTAAAGACATTTATTGAGTATGTTCGCAATTACTACAAAGAACATACCGTAGTAGATAATAGTATTTTTAGAGAATATAAAGCATAAGAATCTTTGCAATAGAGCATATCTATGAGCTATTATAACTGTTTATCCATGCTATTTCAGTATTGGACTTTTTCGATATAATAGCCCATAATAAAGATATCTCGAAAGAGCAAAGCAGTACCATGTAAGTGCATGTATACCCCCTTTGAGGGTGTATACATGCATTTTTTTCATTTGGAGCTGCAAAACTATGCTCAAAATGCATAAAAAGTATGATTGATAGATATAAAAGTTTTTATAACCCCTATAAAGGTAATCTATTATTCATAATTCTTTTAAACATTTATAATGAGTGTAGACTTAATCGATGTAACAGACGTCGCGAGCTGTTACGTTGTTAAAGACTAGATGATTTTATGTATGCCTAAGTTATTCAAGAAAGGGAAAGACACACATGAAAGACAAATTATGGCGTATTGGCATTATGGCTGCCATCGTCGCATTTATGTGGTTCGGTGGCACACCAGACGGCCTCAAACCGCAAGTATGGAAATTATTCGGTATTTATTTAGCTACTATCGTGGGCTTGGTATTAAAACCATTCCCAGTTCCTATTACAGTATTATTAGGTGTTGCTACATCTTCTATTTTATTGAGCAATACAAAAGACGTATTGACTGGTTACAGCAATACAGCATTATGGTTGATCTTCGCAGCCTTCGGTTTATCCGTTGCATTTGGTAAAACTGGCCTTGGTCACCGCATTGCGTACTACTTGGTTCGCGCTTTTGGTAGTACTACACTTCGTCTAGGTTATGTTACGGCATTCCTTGACTTAATCTTATCTCCTGCCACACCATCCAACACAGCTCGTGCGGCTGGTATCGTATATCCAATCAACTTGTCCATCGCTGAAGCAGTTGGTTCTTATCCTGGCGAATCTGCAAAAAAAGCAGGCGCTTACCTCTTACAGAATGGTTACTTTGCTACAAAGGTAACATCCTTCTTCTTTGCAACTGCGATGGCGCCAAACTATTTAGCTCTTGACTTTATTACTAAATTGACAGGAGTATCCTTGAACTGGGCTCAATGGGCATTAGCAATGTTCGTACCTGGCTTTATCATGTTAATGCTTGTTCCTATTATTGGATACATGTATGAACGCCCTACAGTAAAAGAAATCGACAACAAGAAAATTGCTGCTGATGGCTTAGCTGAATTAGGACCTATGAAAGCGTCTGAAAAAGGCCTTATCGCTATCGCGCTTCTTGCAATTACTGGTTGGATTCTCCCAACATTTGATATCAAAATTGACGCTACAGCTGTAGCTATTGTAGCAATGATTGCTACTTTCGTATGTGGCATTATTACTTGGGATGACTTGCTCAAAACTAAAGCTGCTTGGAACACATTGATTTGGTTCGGTGGTATCCTGGGCTTATCCTCCGCATTGTCTAAAGGTAAATTCTTCGAATGGTTGGCTAAATATTTAGAGGCTCACATGAACTTCGGTTTAGATCCATTCATGATGCTTATCCTTATCTCTGTTATTTCCGTTGCTGTTCGTTACTTCTTCGCATCTGGTACTGCATACATCTCCGCGATGCTTCCAGTATTCTTGATCGTTGGTATGAACGCAGGCATCGATCCTACATTACTTGCATTCATTCTGATTGGTACAAACTCCTATGGTGGTTCCGTAACTCACTACGGTGCTGCTCCTGGTCCAATCATCTTCTCCGCTGGTTACAACAATGTAAAAGACTGGTGGACAGTTGGTTTAATGATTGCAGTAGTATGTTTAGTATTGAACTACGTAATTGGTATTCCTTGGTGGAAAATCACAGGTTTCATGTAATATGAAACTTTCACTATGGAGTGTTAGAATTTAATTGTTAGTATTCATCGTCTGTACTGGGCTCTCGCGACGAGCCTGTACAGACTTGAACTTTATAAATGTTTCACAAGGAAAGGATGCAACATGGCACAATTAGTAAAAGCTGCGCAAGCAGGCTTCGACGAAAAAAATGATGCATTAGTAACGGTTGAACCGATTGCTAGCGGTATCGAAATCGAATTAACATCCAAAGTTATCCGCCAATACGGCGACCAAATTAAATCCGTTGTTTTGAACACAGTAAAAGAAGCTGGTTTTGACGGCGTGAAAGTAATCGTACAAGATAAAAATGCTTGGGATTACACAATTAAAGCTCGCGTATTAGGCGCATTGGAAAGGGGGAGCAAAGCATAATGGCTAACGATAAAACATTCCCAGAAGTTAAAACAAATCCATTAACAGAGGCTGCTAAAAAACGCTTGTCTCGTTCCATGATGTTCGTACCTGGTAATACACCTAAAATGATTAACAGTGCTGACATTCACGGTGCTGACTCCATCATGATCGACATCGAAGATTCCGTTGCTGTAACAGAAAAAGACACTGCTCGTCTTTTAACTGCAGAAGCTTTGAAATCCCGTAAGTTCCGCGGTGAAACAGTTGTTCGTATCAACCATCCTACACAAACTCCTTATGGTTATGATGATCTTGATGTAATCGTTTCTGCTAAACCTGATTTGATTCGTTTACCTAAAACTGAGGACGTTTCCGAAGTTGAAATCGTAGCGAAGAAAATTGAAGAAGTGGAAAAAGCTAACGGTTGGCCAGAAGGTACCATCAACATTATCGTAGCTATCGAATCCGTTCGTGGCTTGTACAATGTTCGTGAAATCTGCCATAGCCCTCGCGTAGTAGCTATCGCTCTTGGCGCTGAAGACTATCGCGCTGACCTTCGCACTGGTAAAAGCAAACCAGCTGTTGAATTGTTGTTCGCTCGTCAAACAATCCTTCATGCAGCACGCGAAGCAGGTATCCGCGTAATCGATACAGTATTCTCCGATGTGAAAGACCCTCAAGGTTTCCGCGAAGAAGTTGAATTCATTAAAGCGTTGGGCTACGATGGCAAATCTTGTATCCATCCTAGCCAAATCAAAATCGTTCACGAAGTATTCACTCCTGACGAAAAAGAAATCGCTCATTCCGTTAAGGTATTGAACAGCTATGCAGATGCATTGCGCAACAACAAAGGCGTAATCTCCGTAGATGGAAAAATGATCGATGGTCCTATCGTAGTACGTGCACAACGTGTAGTTGATAAAGCACGTGCTGCAGGCATTAAAGTTGAATTAGAGGAAGGAGCAGAATACGATGTTAAATAAAGTAGGTCGCGATATCCCAACAAATATCCCAGCACTAGAAGGTCGCGAAGTATATCAAGGTGAATTCGCTATTGAACCTAAAGCTCATCGCGCAGGTAAAGCTGTACACATGAGCCGTGTGGGTACTAATAAAGTTCTTGCTTCTATCGATGAAGCAATCGAAAAAGCTGGCGTGAAAGATGGCATGACATTGTCCTTCCATCATCACTTGCGCAATGGCGACTATGTAATGAAAATGGTTATGGAACGGGTTCAAGCAAAAGGCATTAAAGACATTACAATCGCGTCTTCTTCCTTGTCCCCATGCCATGAGTTCTTAGTAGAAATGATTCAAGACGGCACTGTAACAGCTATCGAAACATCTGGATTGCGCGATCGTCTTGGTAAATTCTTAACACAAAACCCAGGCGTATTGAAACGCCCTGTAATCATTCGTTCCCACGGTGGCCGTGCTCGTGCTATCGAATGTGGCGAAGTTCATATCGACGTAGCTTTCATGGGTGCTCCTACAGCTGACCCACGTGGTAATGCTACTGGTCGTACAGGCAAATCCGCATGTGGTGCACTTGGCTATGCTAAAGTTGACTCCCACTATGCAGATACAACTGTTATTATCACAGATAACTTGGTTGACTATGTACACAACTATGCAATCCCTCAAACTGACGTAGATTATGTTGTTGAGGTTGAAAGCATTGGTGATCCAGAAGGTATCGCTTCTGGTGCGGTAGGTTTTACTAAAAACCCTATCCAAATCAAAATCGCTGAATTAGCTGGTGAATTCCTTGACCAAGCCGGTATCATTAAAGACGGTTTCGTATTCCAATTGGGCGCTGGTGGCGCTCCATTGACTGTAGCGAAATTCATCGGTGAAAAACTTCGCAAACGCGGTGAAGTAGCTGGCTTTGCTATCGGTGGTGCTACTGGTATCTTGACTGGCATGCTTGAAGAAGGTTTGATTCGTGCTATCTACGATACTCAAACATTCGATACTACTGCAGCAGCATCTTTGGATAAAAACTCTGCACATATCGAAATGTCCGCTTCTATGTACGCTAACCCTTGGACAGACTGCACTACTAACTACTTAGACGTAGTATTCCTTGGTGCTACTGAAATCGACCTTGATTTCAACGTAAACGTAATGACTGACTCCAACGGTGTATTGATGGGCGCTTCTGGAGGTCACTCCGATACAGCAGCAGGTGCTAAATGCACAGTTATTACTTGCCCATTGATCCGCGGCCGCTTGCCAATGATCCGTGATAAAGTAGCTACTGTAATTACACCAGGCTCCTCCATTGACGTACTTGTTACTGAATATGGTATCGCAATCAACCCAGCTCGTACTGATTTGATTGAACGCTTCAAAGATAGCAACTTGCCTATCTTCACAATTGAAGAATTACAACAATTAGCATTTGACTTAGTAGGTAAACCACAAGACATTCCTGTGTCTGACAAAGACGAAGATATCGTAGCAATCGTAGAATACCGCGATGGCTCTATCATCGACGTGGTTCGTAAACCTCTATAATTAAAATCAAAATACTCCCTATGATCTTCGGATTTGTAGGGAGTGTTTTTGCGTTGCATCATATACTCGAAAATACCTGTAGGTATATATCTAAATGATTGTTATACTTATAAACCTTTGATATACTATAAGGGGGGAAGCTATGTTTCACTTTATGTTTTAATTTTAGGAGAGACTATGAGCCAAGTATTTAAACAAGATCTAACAGATAACTCTGTTCGTACTGTTATAGATATTAATTTGGGCGAATATGCATCGGGCACTCTCTAGTTGGTAATTGATGAAAGGTGTGAGCATTATGAATGATCAACGTGTTTTTGACATGGAACTTGTGAAAGTTGAAAGTCTAGAGAAAGCTGTTAGGACTCCATTTTATCAAACTGATTCCACAGGTGGTTCAGTATGGGTTATTAAACCTGGTCAAACCTTACCAAAGCATTACCATCATAACTCTGATGATATATGGGTTATATTGCAAGGCAAGGGGGTATTTTATCCAACGCCTGATACGGAGGTGCCTTTTACAAAGGGGCAAGTTATAGTATCTAAAAAGGGTGAATGTCATGGCGCAAAAAATACTGGAACAGAAGATGTTATCTTTGTAAGTATCGTTGCTCCTGTACCTGCTGATTATGACCCTGTTAGTACTAATTAATATGAAAGCACTTTATAGTATTTTGTTATCTTGTAATAGAGATAGAGTTATACCATAAAGTGCTTTTTATTTTATACAGTCATTCTTTGTGAATATACCTTTTCTATTTTAGATGCTATGATTTTGATTTTGCTATTCTTATTTGTTATTTCTATATTCTATACAATTCCATTGACAGGGGACTTTTGTTTTCTTAAGATAGTATAGTATGTAATATCTTAGTTAGTAGAAAGGAATTGTATGAACTCATCTGTAACGGAGTCTCGAAGTGAGGCTATTGATGTTAAGGATTTTACACGGCGACGTATGTGGCATGTAATCCTGCCATTATTTATTGTTTCTATTATTGCCTTCTTGGACCGCGTAAATATTGCTTATGCAGGTCTAACGATGAAAGAAAACTTACCATGGTTAACACCAGAGGTATTCGGTATGGGAGCCGGCATTTTCTTTATTGGCTATGTTCTCTTTGAGGTGCCTGCATCATTGATCGCTGCACGTTGTAATGCTATGCTTTGGATTGCACGCATTATGTTTAGTTGGGGCATAGTGTGTGTCCTTATGACGACCATGACTACTATATGGGAGTTTTACTTATATCGATTCCTATTAGGTTTATGTGAAGCGTCATTGTATCCCGTAGTATATTCCTTGTTGATTCCTAACTGGTTCTTACCGAAGGAGCGAGCAAAGGCGATTTCCTTAATGCTTACATCTTTGTTATTCTCTAATATCATTGGTGGTCCGTTAGCGGGTGTATTACTTGATACAACGTTCTTTGGCTTACATGGGTGGCGCACACTCTTCATCGTAGAGGCATTACCTGCTGTAATCTTTGCTTTCGTTTTTGCATTCTGGATGAAAGAAAAACCAGAACAAGCTTCTTGGGTAAGCGATGCTGAGAAAGCTTATATGAAAGAAGAACTAGCTAAAGAGGAAGCTAAAAAACAAGAGGTTAAGAAATATACAACTTGGCAAGCCTTAAGAGATCCTAAAGTATTACTTTTATCCTTAATTTACTTCTTATGGATTATTGGCTTCTGGGGCTTTAGCTTCTGGATGCCTCAAGTACTTAAAAGTTTATCTGGCTGGCCACCAAGTGTGGTAGCTTGGTCTATAGCAATCCCAATGACTGCAGCATTACTTGTGCAAGTATACTGCGGACACTCCTCTGAAAAGCGTAATGAAAAACGTTGGCATGTTGCTACCACATTGTTCATTGGTACGATTGGTTTTATTGCTACACCACACAGTCCATCTCCAGAAATTAGCTTGTTATTCATCTGTTTAACTGCTGTTGGTGTTTATGGTGGTATGGGTGTATGGTGGACGATGCCGACTACGTTCTTATCTGGTGCAGCGGCAGCTGGTGCAATGGGTCTTATCAATTCCAGTGGCAATGTTGGTGGTTGGGTAGGTCCTTACATGCTCGGTTTCATCAACGGTCATACAGGTAGTTTTGCAATGGGCTACTACGTAATGGGCGCATGCATGTTCCTGGCAGGTCTATTGATTTTGACACTTCCAAAATCTATGGAACACAAGGATGACTAAGTAGCCCTGAATCAAATTTCAATACTAAAAGAGCTATATCTTTAATACATTCACATTGTAGCAATTGTATGGAGGTATAGCTCTTTTATTATAAAAAGCCAGAGACAGTATTTTTACTCGTTTGAGTCCAAGTACTGTCTCTGGCATATTTTATTTTGTTACATCAGGCACTTTCCCAGGGTTCATATCGAGGTTTAAATCTGTCGATTTGAATTGGTGTGGGTTGGCCTCTGGCGGTTGTACTTTGAGTTCTGGGTGTAACCATTGCAGTTGTTTTAGCTCCCAGTCGTACTTAGCACCATCGTTTTGGAGTTGGCGAATACTTTTAAAGACTTCGTCTAATTGATCGCCATGTTTATTAGCCATCCCTTCTAGGATGTATAGGCGACCTGCTACGCTATTAGTGGTGGAGCCATCGTGGTCTTCATCGACGCGCCATTGTAATTCTGAAATTTGTATTTGCTGGAAGATTATAACAATAACCAGCACAATAATCACGCCCCACATAGGAGCTTCTTTAGCTTTCAAAAGGGCCCGCAATTTAGCTGCGAGCCCAGATGTTTTATTCATTATTGACGATCCTCGAGTTGTAATCCAGGTAATGGTAATTTGGAATTTACAAAGTCTAACCACAAGCGAGAAGCGTGGGAGAGGTAATGACCTTTTTTCCAAATAACATAGAGGGTATGAATGATTTCAGGCACTAGTGGTCTTACGACAACCTTGGAACCAACCTCAGTGTTTTCACCTACCTCAGGGCAGAGGCGAGATGGTAACAATGCGATGGCAAGGTCTGCACTAACCGTTTGTAACATAAGATCACGTTGACTTGTTTCAAACACGATATGCGGTTGGAAACCGGTGTGCTTACAAGCTTTGATGATTTCGTCATGTAAGTTGAAGTCGTCTTTGTGCAATACAAAGGATTCATCAGCTAACATTTCTAAACGAATTTCTTTTTCCTTCGCTAGAGGGCTAGATTTTGGAATGATAACGGAAAGTGGGTCACTAGTAAGGTAGAAGGACTCAAATTCTTTAGGGTTTGGTTTAGTACAGATGATACCAATATCAATTAAACCTTCTTGAACGCTGATTTCAACCTTTTTAGAACCTTGTTCATATAGCTCTAATTCAATTTGCGGATATACTTTTTTGAACTCCCCTAATAATTGGGCAAAGATTGGTGCATCTGTAATTGGTGGAATACCAATTCGGATGGAACCTTGCTCCAAACGAAATTCATTTTCAAAATCAGTTTTTAGATGTTCAAACATAAACACAACGCGTTTAGCGTGGGTTAAGAAGATGGTACCCCCATCAGTAAGTTCTACAGATTTAGCATTACGCATGAAGAGAACAACACCAAGTTCGTCTTCTAAAGCTTTGATAGTACGGCTGATAGCAGATTGGGAGATGTGTAAATTCCTCGCAGCCTTACTGAAGCTTTTTTGATCAGCTACTTCAACGAAGTATTTCAAATGATGAAAATCCATAATTAACCCCCTAAAAATAAAACTTAGTTATAGGAAGTGACCTAACTAAATGAGAATAGTTATTACTAGAATGCAACTAGCTATTACTTTATGTAAAGCATGAATAGCAATATTGGCAAAGCGACAGTCACTGTATGTGTTGCGTTGATAGGGCCCAGCACGTTATAATTAGCTTATAGGGCTATATCAAGTTATGATATTAGGAATTATGGTTGTGCCCATTACAAAAAAGTATGTTCACACATAATGCCGTATTATATATAACATATATATTATTGCATTATTTTTTCATGTACGCAAGTTTGTAATGGTTGTTATTCCTAAACATAATGATAGATTAAGCAAGTGTTCTATTTTTGCTAAACGCTTAAGGAGGCAATAATCACATGAGTCGTAAATTTAAAACTATGGACGGCAACCAAGCGGCTGCTCACGTTTCTTATGGTTTTACAGAAGTTGCTGCGATTTACCCAATCACTCCATCTTCCCCAATGCCAGAACACATTGACGAATGGTCTGCTGCTGGTCGTAAAAACATCTTCGGTAACACTGTTCAAGTTGTAGAAATGCAATCTGAAGCAGGCGCTGCTGCTGCATTCCACGGTTCCTTACAAGCTGGCGCATTAACAACAACTTTCACATCTTCCCAAGGTTTGTTATTGATGCTTCCTAATTTATACAAAGTAGCAGGCGAATTACTTCCAGGTGTATTCCAAGTAGCTGCTCGTGCATTGGCTGCACATGCTTTGTCTATCTTTGGTGACCATCAAGACGTTATGGCTGCTCGTGCATCCGGTTGCGCTATGCTAGCTGAATCCTCCGTACAAGAAGTAATGGACTTGTCCGCAGTAGCTCACTTGACAGCTATTAAAACTCGCGTACCTTTCATCAACTTCTTCGACGGTTTCCGTACATCCCACGAAATTCAAAAAATCGAAATCTGGGACTATGAAGATTTGAAACCATTAGTAGACATGGACGCTGTTAAAGCTTTCCGTAAAAATGCTTTGAACCCAGATGCTCCTGTAACTCGTGGTACTGCAGAAAACCCTGACGTATACTTCCAACATCGTGAAGCATCCAACAAATTCTACTTGGAACTTCCAGACGTTGTAGAACATTACATGAACGAAGTTAACAAATTGGCTGGTACTAACTACCAATTGTTCAACTACCATGGTGCTCCTGATGCAACTGACGTAGTCGTTACTATGGGTTCTTCCGCTCAAGTAGTACAATCCACTGTTGATTACCTCAACAAATTGGGTCGTAAAGTAGGTTTCATCAACGTTCACTTGTTCCGTCCATTCGCAACAGATCGTTTGTTGAAAGCTCTTCCTCAAACTGTAGAACGCATTGCAGTGCTTGACCGCACTAAAGAACCAGGCGCTTTGGCTGAACCATTGTTCTTGGACGTACAAGCAGCTGTAGTTGACGGCGGCCGTAATGTAAAAGTTATCGCTGGTCGTTATGGTTTGAGCTCCAAAGACGTTATCCCTGCAGACATCGTTGCTGTATTCGATAACTTAGCTGCTGAAAATGGCAAGAAATTCTTCACATTGGGTATCAATGACGATGTTACATTCTTGTCCTTAGATCGTGCTGAAGGCGTAGATGTAGAAACTCCTGGTTTGACTGAATGTAAATTCTGGGGCTTCGGTTCTGACGGTACTGTAGGTGCGAATAAATCTGCTATCAAAATCATCGGTGACCACACTGACATGTATGCTCAAGCATACTTCGACTACGACTCCAAAAAATCTGGTGGCGTAACAATGTCTCACCTTCGTTTTGGTAAAAACCCAATCAACTTACCTTACTTGGTAACTGAACCTCAATTCGTAGCATGTCACCGTCAATCTTACGTACATGAATACGACTTGATCCGCGGCATCAAAAAAGGTGGTACATTCTTATTGAACTGTACTTGGTCTCCTGAAGAATTGGACGAACATTTACCTGCTAAATTACGTCGTCAAATCGCAGAAAAAGAATTGAACTTCTACATCATCAATGCTGCGAAAATCGCTTCCGAAATCGGTTTGGGCGGTCGTATCAACATGGTAACTCAAGCTGCGTTCTTCAAATTGACTGAAATCATCCCTGTTGAAGATGCTGTTAAATACCTTAAAGAATCCGTAGTAACTTCTTACGGTAAAAAAGGTCAAAATATCGTTGACATGAACAATGCTGCTATCGATCAAGGCGTTGGCGCTTTGGTAAAAGTAGATGTTCCTGCTGACTGGAAAAACGCTGTTGATGAAGGCAACCACACAGTAAAACCTGGTTGTGAGTCTTGTCCATCCTACGTTCAAAATATTGCACAACCAATCAATGCTCAAGCTGGTTACGATCTTCCTGTATCCACATTCGCTGGTTACGAAGATGGTACATTACCTGCTGGTACTGCTAAATTCGAAAAACGCGGTCCTGCATTGTTCGTTCCAAAATGGTTACCAGAAAACTGTATCCAATGTAACCAATGTTCCTTCGTATGTCCACATGCTACAATTCGTCCAATCTTGGCAACTGAAGCAGAAGTGGCTGCGGCTCCAGAACATTTCGATACAATCCCTGCTATGGGCGCTAAAGATCTTCAATTCCGTATCGCAGTATCCCCATTAGACTGCTTGGGTTGCGGTAACTGTGTTGATATCTGTCCATCTCCAAAAGGCAAAGCTATCGTAATGACTTCCATCGACACTGAAATTGAACAAGCTGAAGCTTGGAATTACGGTGTTAACCTTCCTGTAAAAGAAAACCCTATGAAGAAAGAGACTCTTAAAGGTTCTCAATTCGAACAACCATTGTTCGAGTTCTCCGGTGCTTGCGCAGGTTGTGGTGAAACTCCTTACGCTAAATTGTTAACTCAATTATTCGGCGACCGCATGATGATTGCCAATGCAACTGGTTGTTCCTCCATCTGGGGCGCTTCCATGCCTGCATCTCCATACACAACTAACCAACAAGGTCAAGGTCCTTCTTGGGCTAACTCCTTGTTCGAGGACAATGCTGAGTATGGTTATGGTATGTACATCGGCGTTAAGAAAGTTCGTCAACAATTAGCAGAAGTGGCTGCGAAAGCTGCTGAAACTGCTACTGGCGAATTGAAAGAAGCTTTAGAACAATGGCTTGAATTCGCTAACCTTGGTGCGGCTACTCGTCAACGTTCCGAACGTTTAGTAGCAGCTATCGAAGCTGAAGGTGCTACAACTCCTGAGTTGAAAGAACTTCTTGAGAAAAAACAATTCTTGATCAAACGTTCCCACTGGATCTTCGGTGGTGACGGCTGGGCATACGATATCGGCTTCGGTGGTGTTGACCATGTATTAGCTTCTGGCGAAGACATCAACATCTTCGTATTCGATACTGAAGTATACTCCAACACTGGTGGTCAAGCTTCCAAATCCACTAACGTAGCAGCAGTTGCTCAATTTGCAGCTTCTGGTAAACGTACTAAGAAAAAAGACCTTGGCATGATGGCTATGTCTTATGGTTATGTATACGTAGCACAAGTAGCTATGGGTGCAGACAAAAACCAATTGATGAAAGCTGTTACAGAAGCTGAAGCATATCCAGGTCCATCCTTGATCATTGCTTACAGCCCATGTATCAACCATGGTATTAAAGCTGGTATGGGTAAAGCTCAAGAAGAACAACGTAAAGCAGTTGCAGCTGGTTACTGGGATCTTTACAGATACAACCCTCAACTTAAAGAAGAAGGTAAAAATCCATTCTCCTTGGATTCCAAAGAACCAACTGAAAGCTTCCAAGACTTCCTTAAAGGTGAAGTACGTTACGCTTCCTTGGCTAAAGCAGCTCCAGATGTTGCAGAAGAATTGTTCGCTAAAACTGAACAAGATGCTAAAGAACGTCGCTTAAGCTATGTTCGCTTACAAAAAGGTTTTGAAGACGTAAAATAATTCGTTATTTAACGACTGATAACTATATGAGGCACCCTTTCGAGGGTGCCTCTTTTTGTTGTATTATTTGCGTATTAACTGCTCGAAACATAGGTAATATATTTGGAATTTGGTATAATGATAAGTAGCTATGCATAATGCTAGCAATACATAATGTTAGTAATACATATTTGAATAATTCTAATATTAAATATAGAGGTATATATGGCTAAGGATAATACACAAATGGCAAATGAAGAAATGCAACAAACGATATATAAAGAGTTAGGCTATAAATCCTATCCATTTCCTTTTACTACACCTGCCTATTTAGAGGCGTATGGTACACTTGTAGGTCTTAAGCCACCAACGGCTAAAACGGCGCGTGTCCTTGAATTAGGTGCTACCTATGGTGGTAATATCATTTCCCAAGCAGCTCACAATCCTGAAGCGACCTTTGTAGGGATTGAACTTTCACAAGACCAGGTAGAGAAGGGCAATAAAATTATCGGGGATGCAAAACTTGATAATGTATCTCTAGTACAAGGAGATATCTTGAATTTTGATGAATCCATGGGAATCTTTGACTATATTATTGCGCACGGTTTCTACTCTTGGATCAGCGATGAAATGAAGGATAAATTGCTTGATATTATTTCTAATCATTTAGCTGATAATGGTATTGCTTACGTATCTTATAATACCTATCCAGGCTGGCATACCATGGAAGAGGTTCGTCAGCTCATGTTATTTGCTAATCGTGGCCATGATGAATCTACGCATAAGGAAAAGGTATTGCGTGGTAAGACTGTGGGTAGCTTGGTAGGTGCCCAAATCCTTAACTACGATAATCTCAAAGAACGTAATAGTAAATTCCTCGGTGCCTTGCGCTCCGTTATGCAAAAGGACGATTATTATGTAGGTCATGACCATTTAGAACCTCATAATGATCCATGTTATCTCTATCAATTTAACGACCATCTTAAGGCTAATAATCTCGCTTATGTAGGTGATGCAGATCTTACATTATCTATGGTTCGTACTTATGATGAAAGCATTGCAGACAAACTTGACCAACTAGCGCCTAACAGCCAAGCAGATCAAGAGCAATATTTAGATTTTATGCTTGATACCACATTCCGTAAGTCTATTATTTGTAAAGCAAGTGCTGCGAAAGATATTAGTTATGCTGTGTCAAATCCTACTGAAGTAAATACAATTCCTGTGCGTACTGCCATAAATAACTTTACCTTCCAAATTCTATTTGATGAAGAGGCTTTGGAAATGTTTGAAAATACCTTAGTAAAAGATACATTTCAAGCTCTAATCAAGGATGGTGGCACCTTTAACATGATTGAAGCATTAGCTATATTAAAAGCGGCTCATGAGGCGGCTAATGCATCTGCTGATGAATTGGAACCTGCTGTATGCAGTCTATATAAAGCTGTAGTAGAGCATATGGTACGCGGTGGTATTCGTTTCTATAAAACATTCCCAGAAAAGCATGAGTACATGGAAGGTCTATCCTATGTACCGGCACGATTTACAAACTTAGTGAAAGCCATAGCTGATGGTGGTGGTGAGTATATTTACGGTGGGAATTCATTTAATGATGCTATTGGAGATATTTCTGAAGAAGATTTAATGTTCATGGAGTTGTTGAATAAACCAAAATCTAAGTCTACTTTAACTAAAAAAATTAAAGATACCATTTTTAGTGCCGATAAATCGCAAACTGGTAAGCACCAAAATGCGATGGCAGAAGCCTTTTATAATGAGCTGACAAAGCGCATGGGAGATCTAGGTTTCCTTAGAAATAAGAAAACAGATGGTATTTCTTAATAGGGACTGACAATGTATTAGGATTCTGAGCTTTAAAAAAATTATTCATATTAACTTCATGGTGAAAATTAAAACCCGTTATACTTATAACATTTATATGTAAAAAGTGTTAACGGGTTTTGTTTTATATAATTAAGTTTATAATTATTTAATAATTATTACATTTAGTTATTTAATCTTGCTAAAAAAGTATAGTAAATCGATAAAATTAATGAGAAATAAATGAACCATATATGAAAAGTATGGTATACTATGTATGGGTATTTTTGTGAACATCATCCGGTGTGTTGTGGATGATTATATAAATTGTATTAGTTGTACTAATTGTATTATTTGTAAAAGGAGTCTTTTATGGCATCTAAGAAGGCAGTTCTAGTATACATACTAGAAATCCTGAAAAGTGAAACAGATGCTAATCATACTTTATCTCAAGAGGAGATCCGCAGTATATTAGCTGAGCGGTACGAGGTGTCCGTGGATCGGAAGACCTTAGGCCGTCATTTAAATGATTTATATGAATCTGGTGATTTTGGTATTCAATGTGAAGAGTCAGCCGTGGGAGCAGATGGCACTATTCGCCGTACCGATTTCTACATGATTCATACTTTTGAAGATTCGGAATTGCGATTATTGATTGATGGTGTGTTGGCTTCTCGTCATATTACAGCATCTCAACGTAAGGATTTAATTAGTCGTGTAGCTAAACTGGGTAGCTCTCATTTCAAGCCACATGGTATTGATATTGAAAGTGCTACAGGTTACCTTCATAGGAGCCAGGACTTATTCCTTAACATTGATCTCATAGAAGAAGCGATACAAAAGGGGAGAAAAATTTCGTTGGCCTATTGCCAACCTGACGTGGATAAGCGTTTACATATCAATCTTGGTCCAGATAACAAGGAACGGAAATATGTATTTAATCCATTCCAGCTAGTAATGAATCGGGGACACTATTACCTAGTTGGGAACCACGAAAATTATGACGACATGTCTACATTGCGCGTCGATCGTATTGCACACATTACGGTGCTAAGCGAACGGAGAAAACCTTTACGGGAGATAAAGGGATACCAACAGCAACGCACCTTTAATGTGTCTCAATACGTAAAAGAGCATATTTATATGTTCGGTGGTGAATCCATTACGGTGAGCTTTAAAGCAAAACGTTCTATCGTAAATCAAATCTTAGATTGGTTCGATGGTAATGTGGAATTTAGTGAGGTAACACCTGATGATGTGGTATGTCGCGTACGTGTAAATCATCACGCTTTTAAATATTGGGCTCTCCAATATATGCAAAGTGTAAAAGTACTTTCACCAGCATCCTTGGTGACTGAAGTGAAGGAAGCTATAAAAGAAGGCTTACAACAATATTCATAATAAAAGAGCTAGTTGATCGTTGAATCAACTAGCTCTATTTTTATGTGTTCTATTTTATAGGACGTGCATTTTTTCTGCTTCTTTATAGTCCTTAAGAACTGGACGAGGCGGTAACTTATCCATGATACTCACCACATAAATCGCGATGGAAGAGAAGATGAAGCCTGGCACGATTTCGTATAGACCAAGGAATTCAAATTGTTTCCAAATCAGTACTGTTAAACCACCAACTACGATACCAGCGATACAGCCATGACGTGTCATGCGTTTCCAGAACAAGGAGAACAAGATAGCTGGACCAAAGGCAGCACCAAAGCCTGCCCATGCATAGGCAACCATTGTTAAGATGTAACTATCTGGATCCATTGCCATATAGATGGCAATCAATGCTACGATAAGTACTACGATACGGCTTACTAGTACAAGCTCCTTATCGCCTGCTTTAGGATGAATGATATTCGCATAGAAGTCATTAGCAATAGCGGAGGCTGTTACTAATAATTGTGCAGAGGCAGTACTCATGATAGCTGCGAGTACTGCAGACCAGATGAGGCCTGCTACAAATGGTGTAAAGAGACGTTCTGTCATGATGAGGAACACTGTTTCCGCATCAGTACCTACCAATTTATCTGGCAACATGTATACGTGACCGATGAGGCCTACCGCGATAGCTGCCATAAGGGATAAGATAACCCATACCATGGCGATATTCGTAGATTTTTTTAACTCTTTAGCATTGGAGATGGCCATGAATCTTACGAGGATATGAGGTTGCCCGAAGTAACCTAGGCCCCAACCGAGAGCGGAGATTAAGCCGATAGCCCAAGTGAACCAATCGGATGGATTACCAAATAAGTTAAGACCTTGTGGAAACTCCTGTTGGATGAGCTGGAATGTTTCTATGGGGCCGCCCATGAACATGGCTGCTGTAATCGGTACTGCTAAGATGGCGAAGAACATCAATGCCCCTTGAATACAGTCCGTCCAAGATACAGCGAGGAAACCACCGAGGAAGGTGTAAAATACGACGATGCCTGCGGTGATGAAGAGGGATACGGTGTAATCAAGACCGAAGATGGTGTTGAATAACTTGCCCCCTGCTACAAAGCCCGATGATGTATAAATCAAGAAGAAAATCAAGATGAATAGAGCTGAGATAACGGCTACCGAATGGGATTGATCGTGGAAACGATTTTTCAAATAATCCGGTAAGGTAAGGCTATCGCTAGCTACCTCTGTATGGTTACGCAAGCGTCTAGAAACGAATTTCCAGTTTGCCCAAGTCCCTAACGTAAGGCCTACGGCAATCCATACTCCTGAAATCCCCGTTGTATACGCGAGGCCCGGAACACCCATAAGCATCCAACCACTCATATCAGAGGCCTCCGCGCTAAGCGCTGTGATCCATGGTCCTAGTTGTCGGCCACCGAGGATGTAATCACCAATGCTGTTTGATTTCCTGTAGTAATAGACTCCGATGTACATCATGAGTCCTAGGTATAAGGCAAAGGCGATAATAATCATTAAGTTGTCTTGTGTCATGCCTATATAAGACCTCCTTAGGTTAAATTTTAGGTTAAATTTTCATTCTATAGTATTATAAATAATTCTTATTGTATCACATATTAACACTTTAGAGTGTAAAAATTTGGTGAGATTGTATTGATTTCTATACGAATTTTAAGTATATACTTTCATCTTGGGCATTAGGCGGTTAACCTATAAATCATATATACTAATAAACCGAAAATACTCGAAATATGATAAAATAATAGAATGGAAAAATGACACGTGAAAGGAGGTACTCATGAATCAACAGGGGACAAGAAAACAAGAAAATCTAAAACAACCAGTTGTGACAAAACAACAAGCACTACGCATGTTAGAAACTTACTTTGGGTACACCTCCTTTAGACCGGCTCAAGAGGCTCCCATTGCCTCCTTATTACGCAATGAAGATGTGATTGGTATCATGCCGACGGGGGCAGGGAAATCTATTTGTTTTCAGATACCTGCACTCTGCAAGGCGGGGCTTACTATCGTATTTTCACCACTGATTTCTCTTATGAAAGATCAGGTGGATGGTCTTTTAGTGCAGAATATACCAGCGGCGCTCATCAATAGTACCCTTACACAAGCGGAGTTTAATAAAACGATGTACGAAGTGCGTAGTGGTAAGATTAAACTCTTATATATTGCGCCGGAGCGACTTGGTTCTAATTTCTTCTGTAATGTATTGCGAGCGTTGCCTATTGCTCAAGTCATTGTGGATGAGGCTCATTGTATCTCTGAGTGGGGCCATGACTTTAGACCGTCCTATCGCCTCATCGGTGAGTGGCTTAACTCGCTGCCGAAGAGACCTATTGTAGGGGCTTTCACAGCGACGGCAACGAAATATGTAGAAAATGATATTAAGAAACTATTAGGTTTAGATAATGCGAATGTATACGTAACGGGCTTTGATAGGCCTAATCTATCCTTCTCTGTCATCCGTACACCAAAGCGCATGGATTATGTGGTTCACTATGTGCGCCAACATGATAACGAAAATGGTATTATCTATTGTGCGACGCGTAAGGATGTAGATCGAGTGTATGAAAATCTAACCCGTGCAGGCATTAAGGTGGGCCATTATCATGGAGGGCTCAGCGATGAGGTACGCCGTGAGATGCAAAACGCTTATGCAGATGATAAACTGCAGGTCATGGTGGCTACGAATGCTTTTGGTATGGGCATCGATAAGAGTAATGTGCGCTATGTGTTGCACTACCAGATGCCGCGCAACATGGAGTCCTACTATCAAGAGGCGGGCCGTGCAGGTCGCGATGGAGCACCTGCAGAATGTATCTTGCTCTACAGTGGGCAGGATGTACAGGTTCATAAGTATTTGATTGAACAGTCCATCGAGACGCCTGAGCGACAAGAGGTGGAGCTCCGTAAATTACAGTCTATGATTGACTACTGTTTCTGTAGTAATTGTTTACGTAAATATATGCTTAACTATTTTGGTGAAAGCACCGTTTGGACTACTTGCGATAATTGTAGTTCCTGTAAAGGCTCCGGTGATAAGGTCAATGTAACAAAAGAGGCGAAGGCCATCTTCCGTGCTATTATGAGTACTGATGAGCGCTATGGTGCCTCTATGATTACCTCTATCGTGCGCGGTGAGAGAACTGACCGCATTATGCGAGCTGGCCACGATGCACTCCCTGTATTTGGGTTATTAAGTAATGTAGACGAGAAATCTATTAAAGGGCTCATCCAACAATTTGTAGCTTCTGGTTATTTGCGTAGTTCTTCAGGTAAGTATCCTATTTTATCCTTGACGGCTGGCGCTGAGGAGGTCCTCGGTGGGCATAAAGAGGTGGAGGAAATCAGACAACATGTGTCGGTACCATCTCGAACTAGTCGGTCTACGTCTACTACAGCACGAGGAAAATCTAGTTCTGGGTCAGGTGGTTTATTTGAACATTTACGACAACATCGCAAGCACTTAGCCGAAGAGGCAGGGCTTCGACCATATCTTATCTTCCCTGATACAGTACTTATTGACCTAGCCAATTTACGGCCTACTACATTAGGTGAGTTTGGCAATGTTAAGGGTGTAGGGGAAGCAAAATTGAAAAAATATGGCCTCAGTTTTTTACAGGCTATTGCAGAATATAAGGGATAATAAATTTTACTGTATATATGGTAGTACTATGCATTTTTTAGTATGATAGTACTATATATTGTAAAATATAGGTTAGTATTATTCGACGTATTATACATAGATTTAGGGGGATATATGAGTCTAGCAGATACACAATACCTCGGTATTATTGAAAATATTTTAGAACATGGCACGTATGGTCAAAACCGTACCGGTGTTGCAACTTATAAATTGCCACATCAAATTATGCAATTTGACTTGCAAGAGGAATTTCCAATTTTGACTACAAAATTTGTAGCTTTCAAAACGGCGGTAAAAGAATTGTTATGGATTTGGCAGATGCAATCTAACGATGTACGTAAATTACAAGAAATGAACGTGCGCGTATGGGATGAGTGGATGCGTGAAGATGGTACCATTGGTAAGGCCTATGGATACCAAATTGCAAAGTACAAACAACTTGATAATCTCATCAAGACTATCAAGGAAGATCCTGATAGCCGTCGTATGATTGTCACTTTATGGAATATTGAAGATTTAGATGATATGGCATTGCAACCATGTGCGTATGAAACATTATGGGATGTAGCTGATGGACACTTGAACTGCATGCTCATCCAACGCAGTGGTGATATGGGCCTTGGCGTTCCGTTCAATACAGCTCAATATGCAGCATTACAATGCATGATTGCCCAAGTAACAGGTCTTAAACCTGGTAAATTTACTCATGTTATCAACAATGCTCATGTTTATGAAAACCATGTAGAAGCATTGCGCGAGCAGTTAGCACGTCGTGATCAAGCGTTGCCAGCTCCAAAAATTATTGTGAATCCCGAAATAAAAGACTTTTATGACTTCACACCAGAGGACGTTACATTAGACGGGTATGAACATCTAGGTAAATTGTCCATGACTGTTGCTGTATAGCATTATATTCATGACAATTGTTAAATAGCATAATATGTATGGCTGTTGCTATATAGTATTGTGTTCGTAGACATTGCTAAATAGCATAATTTATGACTGTTGCCATATAGCATTAACCGAAAGAGGCCAGTATGTTAGCATTAATCGTAGCCGTAGCACATAATCGTGTGATCGGTAAAGATAATACCTTGATTTGGCACTTGCCGAATGATTTGAAATTCTTTAAAGAGAAAACGACAGGTCATGTCATCATTATGGGCCGTAAGACCTTTGAAAGTTTGCCGTTCCTGTTGCCAAATCGTGAGCACTGGGTGATTACCCGTGATAAAGGCTTTGATGCGCCTGAAGGGGTTAGGATTTTCCATAGCCCTGAGGCAGCTGTAGAAGCGGCGCGTGCTCTTGATGCGGCCTATGTCATCGGTGGTGCTCAAGTATATGAGGCTTTCTTGCCTTACGTAGATACGATGTACATCACAGAAGTAGACCATGAATTTGAAGGGGATGCATTTTTCCCAGAGTTCCAAGAGGATGCTTTCACCATTGAATCCGTTGTAGACGGCGTAGTGGATGAAAAGAATACATATCCTCATCGTTTTGTAACCTATCGCAGAAAGGCATCTAAATGAGTGAAAGAATGTTTGCCATTATTGGTAGTGAATTAAATATTAAGCCAAAGCAGGTGCAAGCTGCCGTAGAATTATTGGACGAAGGCAATACGGTGCCATTTATTGCGCGTTATCGTAAAGAGGTGACTGGCGAATTACAAGATGAGCAATTGCGTACCATTGAAGAACGCATTAAATACTTGCGCAATTTGGAGACACGTCGTCAAGAAATCATTGCCTCTATTACAGAGCAAGAAAAGATGACCGACGAGTTGATGAAGTCCTTAGAAGCAGCCACAAAGCTTCAAGAGTTAGAGGATCTCTATTTACCGTACCGTCCTAAGAAACGTACCCGTGCTATGATCGCCCGTGAACGTGGATTGGAGCCGTTAGCAGAAATGATCCTAAACGATACAGTTACCTCTGGTGATCCCCTAGAAATCGCTAAAGAATTTGTAACGGAAGAGGTGCCAACACCGGAGGACGCTATTCAAGGTGCTTCTGATATCGTAGCGGAAATTGTTAGCGATAGTGCAGACTTCCGTGCATATTTGCGTAAAAAAATGTGGAACGAAGGCTTTATTCAAGCTGAGTTGTCTGGTGATGAAGAGGTACAACAACAGTTCTTGCAATACGCAGAATATGCTGAACCGGTTCGTCAAATGCCATCTCACCGTATCTTGGCGGTTAATCGCGGTGAAAAATTAGGGGCTTTGAAATTAGCTCTCACTGTACCAGGTGATACTTATATTGCGTACATGGTGCAACAGTTAGAGAAAAATCCGAAATCTATCTTCGCAGACTATAAAGCGGCTGCAGTGGCCGATGCGTACAAACGTCTAATTTTTCCTGCTCTAGAGCGTGATATCCGCAATGAGTTGACGGAAAATGCGGACGAACAAGCTATCAAGGTATTTGGTGTAAACCTTAAGAACCTATTGTTACAACCGCCTTTGGCAGGTCATGTTATCATGGGCCTTGACCCTGGTTACCGTACAGGTTGTAAGATGGCTATCATCGACCAACAAGGTAATGTGCTAGATTATGGTGCCTACTATTTAACTAATAGTGAAAAGCTTCGCAAAGAAGCGCAAAAGGTATTGGCAGATAAAATCCGTAAGTTCAAGGTAACACTCTTATCTATTGGTAATGGTACTGCATCCTACGAAACAGAGCAGTTTGCTTCCACCATGATTGAAGAGGAAAAATTAGACTGCCACTACATCATCACCAATGAAGCGGGCGCATCTGTATACTCTGCTTCTAAATTGGCTATCGATGAATTACCAGATTTAGACGTAACCATACGCGGTGCCGTATCGATTGCGCGCCGAGTACAAGATCCATTAGCTGAATCTGTTAAGATCGATCCAAAATCTATTGGCGTAGGTCAATACCAACATGATGTAAACCAAAAACAGTTGACCCATACTTTAGATCAAGTCGTTGAAACTGTAGTAAACCACGTTGGGGTAGAACTCAATACGGCATCTCCAGCTATTTTGCAACATATTGCAGGTATCTCTAGTACGGTTGCTAAAAATATCGTTGCATATCGTCAAGAGAATGGTGTATTTAAAAGCCGTAAAGAATTGTTGAAAGTACCTCGCTTAGGTCCTGCGGCGTTCACACAATGTGCGGGCTTCCTTCGCTTACAACACGGTAAAAATCCACTAGATAATACATCTGTCCATCCTGAGTCTTATGAATTGGCAGAACGCATAATTGGTGAATTAGGATTTACCTTGAAAGATTTGCAAGATAAAGCGCAACTAGAAGCGTTACAAGTGAAATTACCGCTTGTTGATGCCGGAAAAATGGCCGCAAAACTTGATGCGGGTGTACCAACTGTACGAGATATTCTAGCTGCTTTGGCAAAACCAGGTCGCGACCCTCGTGAAGATTTGCCTGCACCACTTACTAGAAAACATGTAGTAAGCCTTGAAGATATTCAAGTTGGTACTGTTGTAAAAGGTACCGTTCACAACGTAGTTGATTTTGGTGCCTTCGTAGACTTTGGTCTCAAAACGAATGGTCTTTTGCATCGTAGTGAACTTTGTAACAGCCGACAACATCCATCTGATGTGCTTGCTGTAGGCGATATTATTGAAGCTCAAATTATTTCTGTTGATGTAAAACGCAATCGTATCGGTTTATCTGTCAAAGCATTACAACCAGAAAAGCCAAAGAATAACGATAATAACCGAAACAGAAATAACAACGGTCAACGTCGAAACAACGATCGTAACAATAACCGTAATAATGACCGTAATAATGGTGGTCGACAAAATAATAATCGCAATGGTGGGAACCGTAATAATGGGGATCGTCGTAACGGATAATCTTATATATTTTTAGCTTCAAGAATAGAATTTTACATTACATAAATGATAGTCAATTGAGAATTATTTTTGACTAAAAGTCATCGCCCCCGAAACCGCACTCTCTATAGTTTTAGAGGGTGTGGTTTTTCTATATAACTTAAAACTATGTATAATAATGCGGAATGAATATATCAAAAATGACATACCTTATTGAAAAATTTAGATATAAAGCGTATGATGAAATTACAGAGGAGATCTTCCTCAATATATGTTCCTAAATAGGAGGTAATGCTATGAGCTTAAACCTTAAAGAAAGATATGGACTTTTAATTAATAATGAATGGGTAGCGGCATCTGATGGTGCTGAATTTAATGTATATAACCCTTCTAATGGCGAACAACTTGCTATCTGTGCAGAGGCTACAAAAGACGATGTTGATAAAGCGGTAGACGCTGCAACAGAAGCTTTTAAAACTTGGAAAAAAGTATCTCAAGTAGAGCGCGCTGATTACTTGTTAAAAATTGCTGACGCTATTGATGCTCATAAAGAGCACTTGGCACAAGTTGAAACATATGACAATGGTAAACCGATCCGTGAAACTTTAAATGTAGATATTCCGCTTGGTGCTGACCATTTCCGTTACTTCGCAGGTGTACTTCGTTCCGAAGAAGGCTCCGCACAAGTATTTGATGAAAATACATTGAACCTCATCCTTCGTGAACCGATTGGCGTTGTAGGTCAAGTAGTACCTTGGAACTTCCCGTTCCTAATGGCAGCTTGGAAATTGGCACCAGCACTTGCAGCAGGTTGTACAGTTGTTATCAAACCTTCTAGCCATACATCCCTTAGCCTTTTAGAATTAGGTGATATTTTGAAAGAAATCTTGCCTCCAGGGGTTGTAAATATCGTAACAGGTAAAGGCTCTAAATCTGGTCAATATATCCTTGATCATCCTGGTTTCAGCAAACTTGCTTTCACAGGCTCCACTGAAGTAGGTCTTGATGTATATAAAGCAGCATCTGAACGCTTGATTCCTGCTACATTGGAATTAGGTGGTAAATCTGCGAATATTTTCTTTGAAGATGCAAACTGGAAACAAGCTCTTGATGGGGCAATGCTCGGTATCCTCTTCAACCAAGGTCAAGTATGCTGCGCAGGTTCCCGTATCTTCGTACAAGATACAATTTATGATAAATTTGTAGCTGAACTTTCCGCTTTATTTGAGAAAGTAAAAGTTGGTTTACCTTGGGAAGAATCTACACAACTTGGTGCCTTGATTTATGAAGATCAAGTTAAGAAAGTACTTAGCTATGTAGATCTTGCTAAAGAAGAAGGCGCTCGCATTGCAGCTGGTGGTGTACGCGTTACTGACGGCGAACTTGGTAAAGGTTGCTTCATTAGACCTACACTTATCGTAGACGCTACAAACGATATGCGCGTAGCTCGTGAAGAAATCTTCGGCCCTGTAGCTGTTGTAATTAAATTCCACAGCGAAGAAGAAGTTATCGAACAAGCTAACGACAGCTTATACGGTCTTGGCGGTGGCGTATTTACACAAAACCTCAACCGTGCAATCCGCGTAGCTCGAGCAATCGAAACAGGTCGTATGTGGGTAAATACATATAACTCCATTCCAGCCGGCGCACCATTTGGTGGTTACAAACAATCTGGTATCGGCCGTGAAACTCACAAAGTTATCCTTGAACACTACACTCAAATGAAAAACATCATTATTAACTTGAGCGATAAACCATCTGGTTTCTACGATTTAGATTAATAAACTTCAACTCTCCTATAAACTATAACAATGAGGCACCTCGAATGAGGTGCCTTTTTGTGCTTAACAATAGCTTATTATCTGTGAAAGGATACGGTATGCTATAATTGTAGCCATATAAAATCGTGTTGTTTAGAGAGGGCTATTATGAATTTTAAGAGAGTAATTAAATGGATTGGTTATATCATAGGTGTATTAATACTGATTTATATCCTCATATTTGGGGTATTGATATACTTCTTGGTAGGTGGGGACTTTAAAAATAGTTTGATTTATTTAAGTGATCTTAAGGAGAGTGGATTATATTATGGCAATGAAAATCGTAAGATTGCTGATAATGTAGTTGCTGTTCATGAGGTGGATAATAAACTCTATTACATAACTTTAGACGGTATTGGTATTTTTGATGAAAATGTAAGTTTATTAGATGCTTGGAAGAAAGATCTTAATAAATATAATACTTTCATTCCTCGAATAGATGCTAAAAAAACAGATTTTAATGTGAGTCTTGATGAGTTATATCCTAATATTTCTAGTCTTGATGAAAGTGATAGAGATATATGGCATGAGATCTTTTATGATAGTGAGAAAAGATATACAGGTCCACACGCTGGATATACTATAAAGCTACCTTTCTATGTATCATATAGAAAAGAAGATATGGTTAAGCATAATGATATAGTGGATCTTTCAACAGGGACTATAATTGGTGAGTACGGTAGTGAGCATATTTTAAGAAATAATGCTTATTATAATTTTGAGTTTGGAAAATTGACTAAACTTGATTTCTCTCAGAAAGCTATATATAGCTATTATTCTGACAATCTTAATATAGGTCGGTTTAGCAAGAATAATTCAGGAGATGAGGGCTATGAATCTTATGAACGAAATGAGTTAAATAAAGTAAGAACGAAAGATTTAACGGTATTACCTAATTTAATAAATCAACGATTCATAGTGTTTAACTCCTTTAACGAGTTTTCTGATTTTGATAAAGATACCTTTGAAGCATTAGCTATTAATGCGATTAAAAGTCGGAAGGCTTTACAGTTGGGTCCATTAGAAAACCAGACCTTACAGCAATATTTAAGTGAATAGAATGAATACATAGTGAAGAGTATTTGTACTGGATAGGAATAAGAAGTATAAAATTATATCCTTTGACTGTAGTTGCAATGAGGAGCATCATTATGGATCAATTTCGAATAAGTAAAATGTTAAAAATGAATAATTTACAAGATATTTTGAGCTCTGGCAAAGTTAATGCAGATGAAGGTGAGCAGATATATAGATTTTTGTTAATAAATGATTATTATATATCTAGTGAGTATGAAGTAGTAAATACTCTCTTTAAAGTTATGGTTCTAAATGACTTGTGGGATGCTCAAATTGCGTTGCGATATTTTGAGTACTTAAATTATGAAGGTTGGGAATATGAATGTTTAATAGTAAGAGGCATACTTTTAGAAAATAATCTAAGATTGGCAGGTGAATTCTGCTTAGAAACCCAATTAGTTCAAAATGGACTTAGTTACTTTAGAGATAATGCGATTTGGAGAGGTAAGGATTATGATAATGAGGATATTCCGGTGTCTTTAGCAGAGTGGGCAATAGGATATGATTATGAGAAAAAAACTTTTTATGAAATCAAATAGCTATGCTATATAGTCTTGACTAATCGTCTCATATGTAAAAGAGGTGCCCATCAGGCGGCACCTCTTTTATTAATATTGAGATAAGCGGAATATTTTTCTATATTCTTCAGGAGAATCAGAACCATCAGCAGGTTTTATGATAATCCTAATAAATATCTCTTTTTTGAAATCTGGATATGTTTTAGCATATTCTTTGCAGAATTGATCCATGCGATTATAAAAGTTTGTTACATCTTGGTTTTGTATGGCTGAATAGGGGATAGGCATTTCAATATACAAAGAAGATGTATCATATGTGGCATAGGATAACTCCTCTGCCGTTAGATAGTTTTTCATTAATGGAAATGCTGTTATCAACGGAATGTTGGTTATTAGTATTCGATCAACTTGTGGTACAACAGGTGCAGAGGTGTGCATGACTTCAGATATTTCAATGGGTATTTGGGGATACTTGTCAAAGGTGACTTGCCATGTATTGTTTCTTTGTGCCTCCAATTGATATGTTAGATTAGGATAATCCTTGTTTATATATTGTTGAACTTCCTCTTCACTGTAATGTGATAGAAGATGACAACCCGTTGTTAGTATGAGGGATAGTATAATCAACGGTAGTAATACAAATCTCTTAAGAGTAAATGGTTTCATTGGTATTCCTTTTATACTACTTTAGAAAGCTCAGTAAATCATAATTGCTTAATTATTGGCGTTATTTTGAAGTATATTCTTTTAATTATATTATACCTAAAACATATTTTTACTTATATAGTTGATTAATACCATACAATTCTCCTATAAACTATAACAACGAGGCACCTCGAACGAGGTGCCTTTTTTGTGCATCAGTATCTTATAAGTGTAGAGCTGGCATATGTTATAATTAAGGACATCTAAGAGTGTATTGTAAAAGAGACTGGTAAAAAATGAAAAAACTTGAAATGTTGGGATATTTTTTTGTGTTTATATCTATGTCGTTATCTATAGGGTTATATAAACTTGAGATTAGTAAACGTGTCATTGATGAAGAATATGAATATATCAAAAGACATAGAGCTTTTGGCAATTTAACTAAGTATTTATCTATAATTGCCATTATAAGTATACTACTACTAAACCTTAACTTTTTAGTCTATAAAGATTATGAGTTTGTGTCACGTTTTGGTGGGGCTTGGGGATTCTTCGTGCTTTTGATAATGTGTACAGGATTTTTTCAAAAGAGAGACAGTTTATATTATAAACGTGGGATAATTGCTATTGTTTCAATATTATTCGGTGCTGTAGGCTCTGCTTATGCGTTTAAAGATATATTCTTTAAGTAGTAAGTATATACTTTAAAATGGTTATTAATTTAATAGCGTTCACCTTTGAAATATGATATACTATTCTAACGCGCATAATTCGTGTGCGATAGGAGGAAACACATTTAGATGTTAGAAAAATTTGAACAATTAATGATTAGCGAACCTGTTCTAAGAGCGTTAAACGATATGGGCTTTGAAGAGCCTACGCCAATTCAACAGGAAGCTATCCCAGTAGCCATGAGCGGTAAAGACATGATTGGTCAAGCTCAAACAGGTACTGGTAAGACAGCCGCATTTGGCTTGCCTGTATTGGAACGCGTAGACGGGAATGAGCGTCACGTTCAAGTAGTTATTTTATCCCCTACACGAGAATTAGCTATCCAAGTAGCTGAAGAGCTTAACAAAATGGCTCAATACACGAATATCACAGCACTACCTATCTATGGTGGTCAAGATATTAATCGTCAGTTCCGTGCATTGAAAAAGAACCCACAAATCATCGTTGCCACTCCAGGCAGATTGATGGACCATATGGATCGTGGTTCTATCCACTTTGACCATGTGAAAGTTGTGGTATTGGACGAAGCCGACGAAATGTTAAACATGGGCTTTGTTGATGATATCAATAAAATCTTGGGTGCTATCCCAGAAGACCATCAAACATTGTTGTTCTCCGCAACTATGCCTAAAGCTATTCAACAATTAGCCGAAACATATTTGACAGAGCCAACATTGATTCGTATGAAACCGACTCAAGTTACGATGGACTTAATTGAACAATATTATATCGAAGTGCAAGACCGTCAAAAATTCGATGTTCTTTGCCGCTTGTTCGATATTCAAACACCTGAACTTGCTATTATCTTTACACGTACAAAACGTCGTGTTGATGAAGTAACTGAAGGTCTTAAGAAACGTGGTTACATGGCGGAAGGCATCCATGGCGATTTGTCTCAACAAAAACGGGACAGCGTAATTCGTCAATTCCGCGAAGGTACCATCGATATTCTCGTGGCTACTGATGTGGCAGCTCGTGGTCTTGATATTTCTGGCGTATCTCACGTATATAACTACGATATGCCTCAAGATCCTGAAAGCTACACGCACCGCGTAGGTCGTACAGGCCGTGCCGGTAAAGCTGGTCAAGCTTTCACGTTCGTTATCCCTCGTGAAATGGAGCATTTACATGCTATCGAGCGTTTAACAAAACGTAAAATCGCACGCCGCCGTGCACCTTCTTTAGGTGAAGTTCTTGAAGGTCAACAACGTTTGGCAATTGAAAGCCTCGTTGAAATGACAGATAATTTAGAAGCATTAGCGCCTTTCAAAACAAGTGCAGAGGAATTGTTGAATGATACAGATTCCGTAACATTGTTGGCAGCGGCTCTTAAATTGTTAACAAAAGAACCAGATACGACTCCTGTAAATATTACAGAAGAAAAACCATTACGCGTACGCCGTCGCCGTGAAGGTGGCCGTAGTGACCGTCGCCGTCGTGATGGTGACCGTCGTAGAGATGGTGATCGCCGCCGTGACGGAGATCGTCGTCGCGATGACCGCCCTCGTCGCAGCCGTGATGACCGCAGAGGTGAACGTCGTGATGACCGCCGCAGAGATGATCGTAGATCTGATCGTCCACGTGGTGATAGAAAACCTCGTCATCAAGGTGAAGGTTTCAAACCTTACTTTAAAGACTAATAGAATGTGGATTGCTTACGAGCAATCCACATTTTTTATTACTTAATAGTTAATACTATCTATCTTGATAAGTATTGAGAATTTTGATATAATAAATAATAATTATTTCTTGTAAATGGTCGATAATGACCTATGCCTTATAGATTTCCAAGTGGAGAAAGGTAGATTATTATGGATATCGCACAAATTTTGCGTAGCCAAGGGTTTAAAGTAACCCCACAACGTATTGCGATTTATGATGCATTGCGTGGTCATCATGATCATCCAACAGCAGAGATGTTGTATCATACGTTGCGCCCTGAACATCCAAGCATGAGCTTGGCTACAGTGTATAAGACAATGGAGATTTTTGAAAAAATCGGTCTTGTAAAAATTTTAGAAGTTGGTGATGAGCGCGCTCATTACGATTGGGACACAGAAGCTCACTCTCATATCCGCTGCGTTCGTTGCAATAAGGTAGAAGATATGATGGGTATCGATTTGCAAGCTATTAAAATGATTGCGGATCAAGGTAGCGAGTACCAAATTACAGGTCAACATATTACCTTTGAAGGTGTATGTCCTGAGTGTGCAAAAAAAGAAAGCCATTAATAGATAACCCCTGTCGATGAAGGGCTCCTTCACGGTAGGGGTTTTATTAGTTATTTCTAATGGTCATCGTTTTAGTTAGTATTTAATTAGTATTTCATAAGTATTTAGCAATAAGATTTTTAGAATCATATATAAAGGAGTATTATGTTTGTCATCGGCAGTCACTTATCAATTAGCAAAGGTTATTTAAACATGGGGAAGGAAGCTACAAAAATTGGGGGCAATACATTCCAATACTTCACGCGGAATCCTCGTGGTGGTAGTATGCGTGCTCTTGATATCGAGGATATGAATAGCTTGAGTGCGTATATGAAAGAGCATAACTTTGGCACCTTATTAGCGCATGCGCCTTACACGTATAATCCATGTGCAGCAAAGGAAGATTTGCGCGCTTTTGCAAAGCAAGCTATGACAGAAGACCTAGAGCGTATGGAATATTTACCAGGCCAAATGTATAACTTTCACCCAGGCAGCCATGTAAAGCAAGGTGTAGACCAAGGTATCGAATACATCGTGGAGTGCTTGAACGAAATCTTATTCCCTGGCATGAAAACAACAGTTCTCTTAGAAGTTATGGCAGGTAAAGGAACAGAAATCGGCTCTCGCTTTGAAGAGATTGCTCGCATCATTGACGGTGTAAAATTAAAAGAATACATGGGCGTATGTGTTGATACATGCCATATCCACGAAGGTGGTTATGATATCGTCAATAATCTTGATGGTGTTATTGATGAGTTTGACCGCATTGTAGGCTTAGATCGTTTAAAAGCTATTCATTTGAATGATTCTAAAAATCCTATGGGCGCTCATAAAGATCGGCACGAAAAAATTGGTGAAGGTCACATTGGTATCGACGCCATCGCTCGCATTGTGACACATCCTAAATTGACGAACTTGCCGTTCTATTTGGAAACGCCAAACGAACTCGATGGGTATGCAAAAGAAATTGCTATGTTACGCTCTATTGTAGAGAATCAATAATTAAGCTAAAACGCAGTATTAGTTATATAATTATTTATATAAATACATTCAGATAAGGTATAGGGAGAGCTGGAAAGGGGGATAAAATGCGTTTTTTACATACTGCTGATTGGCATTTAGGACGTATTTTTTATGGTCAGTATTTAACAGATGACCAAGCTCATGTGTTGGAGAATCAGTTCTTTTCTATTTTGAAAGATGAAAAAATTGATGGCATATTGCTAGCAGGGGATATTTTTGATAGAGCAGTGCCACCAATTGAAGCTGTTGAGTTGTGGGACTCTATTATTACTCGTCTCGCTATGGATTATAAGGTGCCCCTCTTCGTGGTAAGTGGTAATCACGATGGGGCAGAACGTCTTGAGGTGGGGCGCTCTATGTTGAGCCAATCAGGAATTCATATTTGGGGATCCCCTCATCATGCATTACAACCCTTTGAATTTGAAGGTGCTGATGGCAAAGTGGCCATTTGCCCTATGCCTTTTAGCGAGCCTCGTCGCATTGGGGATGCATTAGGCTTTGACTCAGCTAATATCTCCTTAGAGACTATTCAAAATATAGACAATGTAGAAACACCAGCGGCGAAGGCTAAAACAAAAACTAAGGGTTCTAAATCTAAAAAAGCATCTGCAGATGTTGTGGAGGACTCTTTATTTGCTGGTGTTGATATGGTAGATGAAAAAATTGCTGCTATAGAAACATCTAAGGGCGTAACACCAGATTTGGTCGCTCATAATGAAAGTGGTCTCAACCTACATAATTACGACCAAATGTATCAGGCCTGGAGTAACCATTTACGTAATCAAGTGCCAAAGGGGATGCGCAGCATTGCCATTAGTCATGCCTTTGTAATGGGGGGCGATGTAGCTGGCTCAGAGCGCACCTTGTCTATAGGTGGTAGTGAACAGGTACATCCTCAAGTCTTTAAAGACTTTCACTATACAGCATTAGGTCATTTACATGGCCCGCAAAGGATGGGGGCAGACTATATTCGCTATAGCGGATCACCATTAAAGTATTCCTTTGATGAGCATACGCAGAAAAAGTCTTTTACTATCATAGATATGGATATAAAAGGTAACGTAGATATTAGTACCATTCCTGTAGAGGCGAAGCGCGATGTTGTAATATTGGAAGGCTATTTTGAAGACTTACTAAATAATAAGGAATTACAGGCTAAGCATAAAGACGATTATGTGCAGGCTCGATTGCTTGATACGATGCCTATAATGGATGGGATGGCTAAACTGCGCCAAGTCTACAATCGTTGTATGACCATTGACTTAGTCGGTCGTGTGGCAGCGCCTGTAAATGACATGGGGGATGCAGTCTTTAAAGAGTTAAACGAGCGTGAATTATTTAATCAATTTGCCGAAACTGTGTGGAAAGAACCATTAACAGAGCGTGAGCAACAATACATCAACTCTGTATGGGATCGAATTCTAAAGGAGGACTAAATGAAGCCTATATCTTTAACTATAGAAGCCTTTGGTCCGTACCGCGATTCGGTTACCTTGGACTTTAGTACGCTCCAAGATCACTCCATGTTTCTTATCTCTGGTCCTACGGGGGCAGGGAAAACATCTATACTAGATGCTATGGTGTATGCCTTATATGGTGAACCTAGTGGGGAAGTGCGAAAAATAGATGCTATCCGCAGTGATTTTGCAGAACCTGAACGTATGACCCGTGTTGACTTTTCCTTTGCTATCGGTGAGGCTCAGTATCGTGTTGAAAGATTGCCAAAACAATTGGTCGCTAAAAAACGCGGTACTGGTATGCGTGAACAGAATGCTAGTGCCACTGTATACGAAATGAAAGATGGTGAGTGGAAAGTTATCGCTACCTCTGCCGCAGCCATTCGTGATACAGTTCAACGCATTATAGGCTTTCGTAAAGATCAGTTTTTACAAGTAGTATTATTGCCACAAGGGGAGTTCCGAAAATTATTAGTAGCCTCTACTAGTGAGCGTGAGGAGTTACTACATACTCTCTTTAGAACCGAGCTATACCGAAAATTACAAGAGGCTCTCAAAGCTGCTTATGATGACGCAAAAGCAGGCATTGAGGCAAATCTGACAAAACAAGCCGCGTTGATACAGTCTATTCCTCATGATGAGGATACTATAGTGCTGACGGCCCAACATGTACGTGAATTATTGGCTAACCGAGAGCCCTATCGTGATGGACTTGTTGTGAAGCGAGATGAGGCTGTTGCCGAGGTGGAGCAGTTCAATGCATTGCGTAAGGAGTGGGCCGTATATAATCAAGCGCAACAGTCTCTTACAGAGGCTGCTTCTAAATTAAACTTGGTAAAAACAAGAGAAGGGGAGCGTTCTAGTTTACGTGAAAAGGTTCAGTTCCTCACTTCTTTAACTCCAACCTATGAGCTATATAAACAGTTTAGTGATAAACAGAGTGCATTAAAAACATTGGAAACGGCACTTTCAGATACGAAAAAAGGTGTGGAAATTGCATCTCAACAGGAGTCTAAATGTACAGAGGCCCATGAAGTGTTAGTATCTCAAGCTGAAACTATACAAGCTAAGAGGACTACGTTGGCGCAACTCCGACAACAGTCAGAGAAATTTGATGAGTTGGCACTGCTAAATAAGGAATTGATCACATTAAAGCGTAACTTAGAAACACAGGACCGGGAGAAAAGCGACGCTGAGTTGCAGATACAGCATAAGTTAGTAGCTGATTTAGAGTTTGCGTTAGTTGAAGCGAGAAAGCAGTTCCAAGCTAATAGTAAAGACTTAGAGGGTATTCCTCGTATTCAAGAACAGTTGAGTCAGTTACAACGATATTCTGAATTATTAGGACAGAAACAGAAGCTTCAACACGATATTGATGGTAAAGACAGGTCTTTAGCGGCTATAGATGAATCTGTAAAGAACTCGAAGGTTCAGCTTGAGCGTTTAGAACATTTGATGGCAGAGGGACGCGCTTTTGAACTTGTCCATTTGGTAGTAGATAATGAGCCTTGCCCTGTATGTGGTTCTACCGAGCATCCACAGTTAGCATCCAAGCCTGAGTTGTATCCTACAAAAGAGGAAGTAGAAGCGGCTCGTGCGGTGCGGGATGAGGCGATACAAAAGCAGGCTAGTGAAATTGGTCAGAAAGAAACGTTAGTTATTCGTTTACATGAGTTAGATGAGGAAGTTAAAGAACAAGTTTCTAAACTTACATCGTTGATTGATGGTTTTTCGGAAGACACCTTTGATTCTATTCAACAAGACTTGCTCTCCCAAATGGAGCAGCTCACAGCTTTGCGTAGCGATACTGAACAGTTGAGCAAAACTATAGCTACAAATGAGGGTGAACTGAGTGGGGCCAAAGAAACATTAGCGAAATTAGAGATGGCTCATAAGGAATTACTTGAAAGCTTGCATGATTTAGAGATTCAGCTTAGTTCTGTGCAAGCTAAAATTGATGCCTTATCTAAAATCTTGCCAACTACAGATCTTGATACATGGCGTAAACAGATCGAATCGTTAGAGACTGAAATTAACGCATACGACGAGCAAGTGGAGGTTTGTGAAAGGAATTTAGAGGCTGCTCGAAAACAGCTCAATGCTAAGCGGGGGCGCCTAGAAACCTTATCTGCACAAGTGGAAGAAGAAACTAATAACCTTGATGTAATCTATAAGGAATATATAAAATCATTGCAATCTACTTCCTTAGGTGAAGTTGATTTCATAGAGGTATTAGGTGATTATAATGCTTTAGATACCTTCAGAACTGAACTACACGCATTAGACGAGGATTTCAATAAAGCTCAAGCTGTATATGATGCGGCCTTAAAGGTAGCGAAATCTATAGTTGAGCCTAGTGCTACAGTAAGTGACGAGGTGTATGATGCGGCGGTAGAACGTAGAGATGCGCTTGTAGGCAATCTAGCGGCATGGGAAAAAGAGACGAAACATATTGAAACTACATTAGCATCATTAGAAGAGCTTGACGTAGCTATGGGTGAAGCTCGTAATGAAGTAGAGTTCTTGAGCCGATTAAATGACCTCGCTAATGGTGGAGAGCAAGGGTTTAAAAATGTAACCTTTGAACGATATGTGCTAGGTGCTATTTTAGATGAAGTTGTGTATGCCGCCAATTTACGACTTCAAAAGATGAGTCGTAGTCGTTATTCCTTGGAGCGATCTGATTATACTGGTGGTGGTCGTGGTAAACAAGGCCTTGATTTGGCAGTTATGGATGCTTTCACAGGTCAGTCAAGACCAGCGAACACCTTGTCTGGTGGTGAAACCTTTTTGGCGTCGATGGCTCTTGCCTTAGGTCTTGCGGATGTCATTCAAAGTTATGCTGGTGGTATTCATATGGATACGATGTTCATCGACGAAGGCTTTGGTACTTTAGATCCAGATACATTAGAACTTGCTATGGAAACATTGGTACAATTACAATCTTCTGGACGCCTCATCGGCATGATTTCTCATGTACCGGAATTGAAAACTCGTATACCTGCTCATTTAGAGGTCACACGTGGTGATGATGGCAGTACGGCAAAATTTGTGATTAACTAGCTATAGAATTATAAAATGTGATACTATTAAAAGAGGATAATTCCTACAAAAACATACTGTATTTATAAAAGGAGGTCCTATGAAGTTTTCATTTGCTCACAATAATATAAATGTTAAGGATCTTGATAAAAGTCTAGCATTCTATAAAGAGGCTTTGTTACTCGAGGAATCTCGCCGTTTGGAGGATCCAAGTGGTGCATTTACTTTAGTATATTTAAAAAGTCCATATACAGCACATGAATTAGAACTTACATGGTTACGCGACTGGGATCGCCCTTATAATTTAGGGGACAATGAATTCCATTTGGCGTTTTATGTAGATGACTACGAAGCAGCTCTTAAAAAGCACAAAGAAATGGGCGTTGTAGCCTATGAAAATACTGACATGGGCATTTATTTCGTAGCAGATCCAGATGGATATTGGACAGAAATCATTCCGGCAGGTAAATATTAATGGAATATATGTTAACCCGTTTGGAGTGGTTAGTTGGACCAGATAAGATCCAAACCTTAAAGAATACATCTGTGGCTCTCTTTGGTGTCGGTGGTGTAGGCGGTGGCGCTCTTGAGGCGCTAGTACGAGCCGGTGTAGGGCGCATCGTCATTATTGATGGTGATGCTATAGCACCTAGTAACTTGAACCGCCAAATGATTACGACTCATGACACGATAGGTGAGCGTAAGGTAGAGGTGGCAAAGGCGCGAGCGCTAGCTATTAATCCTGATGTAGTGATAGAAACTCATGATATTATGTATACTGAGGAAAACTATCCTGGTTTTATTCAAAGTTTAAACGTTGATTATGTAATCGATGCCATCGATATGGTAACGGCTAAACTTAATATTATTGAGATTTGTCAACGTGAAAGCATCCCTGTTATTTCTTGTATGGGCGGCGGTAATCGCTTTTACCCAGAAAAACTTATGATTGCAGATATCAATAAGTCTCATACATGTCCTTTAGCGCGCGTTATGCGTCGGGAGTTAAAAAAGCGGGGCATAAAAAAACAATTAGTTTTATTTTCTACAGAAAAACCGGCAAAACCACAGTTCCGAGGCGAAGCAACAAGTCCTGGAACATGTAGTTTTGTGCCACCAGTGGCAGGTTTTATATTAGCAGCACATGTGTTGCGTACAATTTTGGAGGTACCTGAACAATGAAAAAAGCAAAAATCCATATGGCTGACGGCGGCGATATCGTAATCGAATTATTTGATAAAGAAGCTCCTGGCACAGTGCAAAACTTCGTAGACTTAATTAACAAAGGCTTCTATAACGGTCTTCGCTTCCACCGTGTAATCCCTGGCTTCGTAGCACAAGGTGGTTGCCCTAATGGCAATGGTACAGGTGGTCCTGGTTACACAATTAAAGATGAATTAGTTGGTAACCCTCACAAACATGATCGTGGTGCATTATCCATGGCTCACCGTGGTCCTAACACTGGCGGTAGCCAATTCTTTATCGTATACGAACCACAACCTCATTTGGATGGTGTACATACAGTATTTGGTAAAGTAATCGAAGGTATGGACGTTGTTGATGGTATCCACCAAGGTGCTATCATGGAAACTGTTGAAGTAATCGAAGGTTAATCTCATGAATGATGTATCTATTAAACATCCGGAATGGCTATATATTGATGTAGACGGAAAGACATCATATGGGTATGACCAAGAGTGGTTCACAGATGAGTGGCAACGCCTGTCTGGTTGTGGTCCTACATCGGCATCACAAGTTTTGAGTTATTCGCTATTTAGGGATGGCTTATTAGATTTAGAAACCACATCCGATCAAACGCTTGCTTTAGAACGGATGAACTTAGTTTGGAAATATGTAAAGCCACGCTTTGGTGGTGGTGTTTATAAAACGCAATGGATGGAACGAGGCTTAGTTCGTTTATTAGAAGACGAAGGCTTGTCATATGATGTACATATGTTAAATGTGTCTCCTTTCTGTGCTTCTCGTGTAGAGGTGGAAGCAGCAGCTCAGTTTATTCATGATGCATTGGCACAAGATGTGCCCGTTGCATTTTTGAATCGTCATAAAGGGAAAGAAAAGGCTCTTTACACATGGCATTGGGTTCCAATTCACAAGATCTTTATGGATGGCGATGATATTCGCTGTGGCATCTTTGATGAAGGTGAAATCCGTGATTTTTCTTTGGCGAATTGGATGAAAGATACCATTTTAGGTGGTGGTTTCTGTTATATTAGCCGTAAAGGTTAAATAATAGAGCAGTTAACGTAATATACATACGCATCGTAGAATTCTACGGTGCGTATTGTAGTATATATAGTAGGAGGTACTACATGAGTCAATGGATTACTGAGGAACAAACTCCTCATTTACGTCTCAGTGCTGAAGCAGAAGAAGTATTATATTCTGGAGAGTCTGAGTTCCAAAAAATTGAAGTATTCAAGTCTAAAGAGTATGGTATGATGCTTGCTTTAGATGGTGTATTCCAAACCTCTGAGCGAGAAGAGTTTATTTATCATGAAATGATGAGCCATATTCCTTTATTCTTGCATCCAAACCCTGAACGGGTGTTGATCATCGGTGGTGGTGATGGTGGCGTAGCTAGAGAATGTGTACGTCATGACTGCGTAAAAGAAGTAACTATGGTTGAAATCGATGGTAAAGTTGTGGAACTTGCTAAACAATACTTACCAACTATTGCTAAAGCTATGATTGAAAACCACCCTAAATTGACTGTAAAAATCGGTGATGGCATTGGCTTTATGGCTGAAGCTGAAGATTACTATGATGTAATTATCGTAGATTGCTCCGATCCAATCGGTCCTGGTGAAGGTCTATTTACTGAAGAGTTCTATAAGAATACATTGAAAGCTCTTAAAGCAGATGGCTTGTTTGTACAACAAACAGAATCCCCTATGTTACATCAACCATTAGTGGAAAAAGTATTCGGTTATGTTAATAATCATTTCCCAATTGCTCGTTTGTACACAGCTTTCATTCCATTGTATCCGGCAGGTATGCATTGTTTTACGTTGGGCTCCAAAACATTTGACCCATTAAAGTGGACTCCTAATCGTGAGCAAACTTTTGAAACTAAGTACTATAACGAAGGAATTCAAAAGGCTGCCTTTGCATTACCAAATTTTGTAAAAAACTATTTGCCAAGTAAGTAAATAATATGTATAATAGGGGAGCACCATTCGTTAGGCATTAGCTTACGAATTGCTTCCTTATTTATATGAGGAAAAAGAGTTTATATTAGAGGAAATACGTTTTTAATTTTCAATTGTAAAAGTTAAATGAAATTGAGAAAAAAGGTGTTGACACAAACCTCTAGAAAAGATATAATTCTCTTTGTTACGAAGACAACGTCTTCGATACCTACAAGGTGGTGGGTATGGTGAAGCGGTTAACACGGCGGATTGTGGCTCCGTTACGCGTGGGTTCGATCCCCACTACTCACCCCATAACCTACACATCATAATCACTGTAGGGGTGTCGCCAAGTGGTAAGGCAACGGACTTTGACTCCGTTATGCGCTGGTTCGATCCCAGCCACCCCTGCCAACATGACTCACTAGCTCAGTTGGCAGAGCACCTGACTTTTAATCAGGGTGTCCCGCGTTCGAGTCGCGGGTGAGTCACCAAATTAAAACTCACAAACTTCGGTTTGTGAGTTTTCTATCTCTATTCATAGAGTATTTGGTTATGATTGTAAGTATAAAATCTATGAAAAATAAATCGAAAAAAATCTTTGAAAAAGAGGTTGACGATTTAAGGATAGATTGATATACTATACAAGTCGTTAGGGCTTAGAACTAACGTAACAGATCTTTGAAAACTGAACAATGATAGGTAATCAATCAATATGATTGAACATATGCCAGAGTGCGGGTTTTGACAAAGTCAAAACCAACCATAATTC